>Ga0075158_10000527_pt1 | contig 31034 bp, 25 predicted proteins | sample JI91814BDNA_FD_70968 | JGI IMG/M metagenome (GOLD analysis project Ga0075158, IMG submission 70968) | Wastewater effluent complex algal communities from Wisconsin, to seasonally profile nutrient transformation and Carbon sequestration -... | ecosystem: Engineered > WWTP > Effluent > Algae... | reverse complement strand
GTGATTCAGTGATTCAGTGATTCAGTGATTCAGTGAGGCAGTGAGGCAGTGAGGCAGTGAGGCAGTGAGGCAGTGAGGCAGTGAGGCAGTTTTGGGGGAAGTGGGTAGGTAAACGGTTAGGTGGGTAAAAAACGGGATAACCAGCAGGGACTGCTGCGAATCATTTCGGGTGGACAAACCGGAGTTGATCGCGCGGCGCTGGATGTCGCGTTCGCTCTCGGATTACCGCACGGGGGATTTTGCCCCCGAGGAAGACGGGCCGAAGATGGTTCGATTCCACCTCATTACCCTCTCATTGAACTCGAGTCCGATGACTACGCCGTTCGCACCGAACAAAATATCATCGAAGCCGATGCCACACTCATCCTCTATCGCACGCGAATGACCGGCGGCACCCTCCTCACCTTCAACCTCGCCAAGAAACATTTCAAACCGTATCGCACCATCCGACTGGAACGGACATGTGATACTAACCCTCTGCTCGAATGGATCCAGAATACTCCCATTCATACTCTTAACGTCGCAGGGCCTCGCGCAAGCACCGACCCAGAGGTCTACGAACTCGCCGCGACCTTTCTGTGGGAATTGTTGAATGAGGTACCGAGGAGGAGGATGGGAGAGTGATTCAATGGTTCAGTGAGGCAAGGTTGAGTCAACTCCACGGTGCGTTGCGCAAGTCGGAGTAAACCGATTTGGATGTATTCGAAGAGTGAGTGCGTAATCAGACGGGGACGTTTGCAACGATGGACTTGCTGCACGCACCCTACACCACTGAATCACTGAATCACTGAAAACTGAACACTGAAAACTGAACACTATTACGCCGCCTTTCGGCGTTCGGTTTCTTGATGATGGGTACCGAATTCGAGCACTTGCGATTCGGAACTCAACATCGGCAATGCGGTTGGACCCATCTGATGCAAATGACTCGCTGGACCATACCACGCATGCCGCTCAATACAGGTCAAAATGCGCTCGGCAACTTCGATCGTCCGAGCAGCTTGCACGCCGGTCACTTGCGGAGAGCCATGGTTCACAATCGCTCCCACAAAATCCTTTTGTTCTTCCAAGATTGCATTGCAAGGCACGATCTCTAAATCGCGGCGTGGCAACCAATGCTGGAAGAGACCTTCACGAACCGATTGCTTTTGGTCTGGTGCTAAATAATCAAAGTCGACTTCATGTTGGGCAATCGCCGCACATGGTTCGATCACTCGCGCGGTTGGACCCGAGAAATCGATATCGACCCAACCTTGAGCGGTAACTGCATGCATGGTTCGCATGGGTTGTGGGGCAACTCGCGAAGCTTTGAGCGAGGCGATACAGCCATCATCAAAGGTGATGCGAGCCGAGGCCCAGTCTTCATGTTTGCCCAACAACGCTTGACCAAAGGCCTCGACGCGTCGAATCGGAGAATCGGTGAGTTGCAACACCAAATCTAAATCATGGATCATCAAATCGAGAACAACACCGATGTCGGTGCTGCGTCCAGAAAAGCCGCTGCAACGTTGTGTTTCAACGTATCGTGTGTCGTGCAGCGAAGCTTGGGCTGCTTGCCAAGCAGGATTAAAACGTTCGACATGTCCTACTTGCAGGACCACGCCCAGCTGTTCAGCGAGATCGACTAAGTCGACAGCTTCTTCACTGGAGAGGACGAGTGGCTTTTCCACCAAGCAATGAATGCCGTGGCGAAGCATTTGAGCGGCAATGCGATAATGATGAGTTGTTGGGGCTGCAATGACACACGCATCGATACGATCTATAACCGAATCGATCTCAGCGAATGTCGGCAACTGCAAGTCGGATTCGACCAGAGCGCGAGCGGTTGGAATGGGATCGACCACTCCCACGATCTCGACCGAGCTGTGTTGTTTCAGTAACTTCGCGTGGATTCTTCCTAGATGACCTGCACCAACAACGGCAACTCGCAATGGGCTCACGCAGCTCTCCTTTTATCTCGACCGCGACCATGGCGGCCTTCGCTCGAATCATCGATGAAGTCGAACAGCACGGCGACTTCGGGCAAGTACATCCCGTTCGCCGTGAGAATTTCTTTGGCATGGTTCACACCCACACGCGAACGATACAGCAAGCGATGGGCTTCTGACAAAGCGCGGATGGCAGGGGTGGAAAAGTTCTTGCGTTTGAGGGCCACAACGTTGACACATCGTGGGCGAGCAGGCAAGCCTTCGCACAACATGTATGGTGGAACGTCTTGCAGCACGCGGCTGACACCACTGGTGAAACTGTAGCAACCGATTCGTGCAAAATGGTGAACTCCCACACCACCGCTGATCGTAGCATCATGCATCACATGCACGTGACCGCCAAGCATAACGTTGTTGGCCATAATGACTCGATCACCCACTTTGCAATCGTGAGCGACGTGAGCACAAGCCATAAAGTAACAATTGCTGCCAACCGAAGTGATGCCATCTTCTTTTTCGGTGGCTCGGTTAATGGTGACGGCTTCGCGGAAGACGTTGCTATCTCCGACGATAACTTGCGTCGGAGTCCCCTTGTAGCTTAGATCTTGCGGTTCTGCGCCGATCACGACGCCTGGGAAAATGTGGTTGTTGCGACCGATCACGGAATTGCCGGTGATGGTGACGTTGTTTTCCAAGCGTGTACCGCGACCAATCCGGACAAACGGACCGATGACACAGTTGTGGCCGACGCGGACTTCATCATCAAGTTCAGCTCGCGGATCTACCACTGCGGTATGGGCAATGATCGTTGCCATAGTCTATTCCGGGTTGGTCTAGCAGTCGGTTGTTCGCACATCCGACCGCAAAAATGGTTGATGAAAGTGGTTTAATACAATTATGCTGCTTTTACAGCAATGTTAATTTTGGGTTTCGTGGTACGGATTTTTTCTGCCAGGCGTCCGTTGGCAGCATGACCCGTTCGACAAGCGATAATTCGACCGCAAATGTCGTAGCCACATAACGCTAAATCACCGACGAGATCGAGCAACTTGTGCCGAGCGCATTCATCGGGATATCGCAAGGTGTTGTTGATGGGACCTTCCTCGCCAAACACGATCAAGTCGCGATCGGTGACGTGCGACGCTAAGCCTTTTTCTTTCAGCATCTGAGCATCTTTCGACGAAATGAAGGTGCGAGCTGCTGAGATATGGTCGGCAAAGGTGTGTGGTGTTAAGACGCAGGCTGCAATGCCGCTTGGTATCGATTGGTTCGGGCCAAAGTCGAGTCGGTATTCGACATGCAGGCGATGGTCGTCGGCTGGCATAGCGACCAACCATTGACGCTGATCACCTAAACGCAGCGGTTCTTCAATGATTCGCGTTTCACGGGCTTTATGTTGTCGTTCCACTTCGGCATTTTGCAAGGCGAGGGTTACAGCGTGAGCGCTGCCATCGAGGCCGGGCATTTCGCAGGCGTCGCATTCGACCAAGCAATTGTCAATTCGCATTCCATAGAGAGCGGCCATCACATGTTCGACCATGTCGACTTCGGCATTGTTTTGATGAAGTCGGGTACGAAGTGGCATCTCGATTCGATTTTCGGAGACCGCACGAATTTGCGGGCGGCCTGGTAAATCGGTGCGAACGAAACGGATTCCCGTATCGGGTTCCGCTGGCAAGAAGGTTAACTGAATAGGCTGACCGCTCCAGTAGCCGCGACCATGGACATGGCATGAATGGCGAATCGTGTTCTGGAACCGAACGGTCTGCATGGGCATCCCTGCCACCTATCTAAGAGTCTTGGGTGATTCCAGCTTCATCTTCCTGATGAAGATAGAATCGACTCTTGCGAATGAACTTGTTGTTGAATCTTTGTTTCGTAGGAGAACGCGACAGATCGAAGTTCGATCTGCCGCGTTTCCATCGCGTTGTTGTTTTGTTTCAGCAGCCGAGCCAATTAGAAGCTGAGCTGCCGAAGATATGTCTTATCGTCATTATTGACGACGAACACCAGGAGCTGCACCAGGAGCAGTGGCACCTGGGCGGGTTGCAGTGCTGGCAGCAGGAGCTGCTGGAGCTTGTTGTTTGAGGTTGTTGAGAACCCAATCGGTCAAATCGACCTGACCGCTGTGGTACATCACGCTCTTGGCCAAACCACGTTGAACGGTAGCTGGCGACTTTGGATCCATTTCTTCGCGATTGAAGGTGAGGACCATGTCGATGCCTTGTTGTTCAGCCAACCACTTGACCATGGTTTGAACTTGTTGATAGTTGCGATAGAAAACTTCAGCTCGCTTTTCAACGAGTTCTTTCTCTTTGCGGCCGGTATCCAATTGCAATTCGGCTTCAGCTTTGGCCAAAGACTCTTCGCCTGCTTTGAATTCTGCGGAGTCGTCTTTGAATTGCTTGAGGCCTTCGAACTGCTTGATGAGTTCTTGACGCTTCTTGGTTAACTCTTCCTGATAGCTCTTAGCAAGGGCTTCAACAGCTTCTTGTTCCGACTTCATGGTTGGGTGATTGCGGAAGATATGACCGATATCGATCAGAGCGATACGAGCCACTGGCCAAGTCGCAGCAGCTTGTGGAGCAGCGCCACCAGTTGGAGGTGTTGTTTGAGCGACAACGACCTGACTTCCGAAGAGACAAAACAAAGCCGCAGTGGCTAGACGATTCCAGGTTCGCACAGTTGGCACTCCCTTGCTACAGTTGCGTAAACGGTTCGCGGTTGTGCCACACCGGACAGCAACCGTCTTCACTTAATTCTTAAAAAAGGGGCCTCGAAGCTGAGCATCCACGCTCTTTCTTCGAGGCTCCTGGTTATTCTGCCTAACTTGGACAGTCAGGTAAATAGCGATTTTTTGAGATAATTGTGGGCGATTAACCTCGGCCCAAAGTTACCTCGACCGTCTTTTCCTGTCCGTCGCGGATAATCTTGACTTCAATCTTATCACCTGGTCGTTTTTCCGAGAGAATCTTGGTGATGTCGTCTCGTTCAACGATAGGTTTGCCAGCCACACTAACCACAATGTCGCCAGCGGCTAAGCCCGCAGCAGCGGCTGCACCTTCCGGTACAACTTGCTGAATTCCCCATTTGCCGTCAACGGCTTCTATCTTCAGTTGTACACCGAGGATGGCCCGTGGTTTGGAGGGGCGTGCGTTCACATTGCCTACTCCCCGCACATCGGTAAAGGTAGGTTTGGTCTCTTGAGTAACCAAGGTTTCGACCAACTCCGTTACCATATCGGTTATGCGGACCATACCGTTTAGGTTGATTTTGTCGAAATCGTCGCTTGGGCGGTGATAATCGTTATGAAGCCCCGTAAAGAAGTGGAAAACAGGGATCTTTTTCTCGAAAAAGGACTGATGGTCGCTCGGGCCCCTACCAGCAGGGTCCTTGTTCAAGTCGAACTTATACTTCTCATTGAGCTTATCAATTAAGCTATCAAATTCGGTGGCTGTGCCGGTACCGAAGATGGTGAGATAGTTTTCCGAGAGGCGTCCTACCATATCCATGTTCACCATGGCGACGGTGTCTTCGAGTGGGAAACGAGGATTGCGAACATAGTGGGCACTGCCGAGCAAACCACGTTCTTCACCGCTGAAAGCCATGAAAACAATCGTACGTCGATTGGTGGCTGAGTTCTGGGACAAACGGTGGGCCACTTCCAGCATGGTGGTGGTTCCCGAAGCGTTGTCATCAGCACCGTTGTGGACGGCGATGGTTCCAGGAGCGAGCGAACCTGCTCCACCCATACCGACGTGGTCATAATGCGCGCCCACGACGACGATTTCTTTAGCCAAGTCGCCTTTGCCTGGGAACAGACCAATCACATTGCGAGCTACAATTTCTTTTTGTTCGACCAAAGCTTCGCCATCTGCAGTCCAGCCAGCCAATTCGGTGGAGCGTGGCTTCAGATCTTGATCGATATCCGCTTCGAGTTCGGCCAAGGTTTGTCCCATGGAAGCCTTAAGCAATTTGTCGACGGCTTCGCGGGTGCAGGAGAACGTGGGAACACGATCTTGGCTCAGCGCTCGACCAGCTGCATTCACTTCAACGAGTTGATCCGAGGATTGATCGAGTTTAGCTTCAGCAGATTGCAAGGAGTTGATCGACATTTTCAGATCGGCTCGAAGTTGGGCAACTTCGGCTGGGTCATTGCGTTTGAGCACATCGGTCCAACGCGAATCGAGATCAGAGAACTTGTCGAGCGCATCCGCGACGATTTTATGTTTGTCGGCCTTAGCTTGCTCGACGGTGGAAAGGTCGTTGACGAAAATCACCGCAGCGGCTTTATGTAAAGCGGCGTTGGCTTCCTTGGCGGTGAAGAACGAATATTGCGATGGTTGTGTTCCATCGAAAGGGCTGTTGGGATCGTTGGGGCGAGGTTCTTTGCGCAGGATGATGACCACTTTATCGGTCACATCGACGCTCGCGTAGTCATCGTAGTTGAGGTCTTTCGCGCTGATGCCGTAACCGGCGAACACGATGCCGGTCGCGAAGCTTCCATTTTTGCCGAGGCTCAATGGCGTAAAGTCGCGGCCTAGTTCCAGAGCGATCGTATCGCCCCCTTCTTTCTTGAAGACCAGGCGGTTGTGTTCGGCTGCACCAACTTTGTTTTCACCGCGAATGTTGAAATTTTGGAACGGTGTTTTTTCAAAGAGTTCGGTATCAAAACCAAGTTCTTGATAGCGTTTCGCGATATAATCACCGGCTTGCCAAATCCCGTCGGTGCCGACCCCGCGACCTTCACGTTCATCGGATGACAAATAACTTAGGTCGCGACTGATGCGTTGTTCGCTCGTAGCGGCACCAGGATTTTCTTCTGCTTGAGCGATTTGGTACGATGGAACCAAAGTCGCACACGCCAAAAGGAGCGTGTGTAGAAACTTACTTCGAGAAATGTTCATGGATGGAAAAGCCCTTTTCTTTGGCTTCAATACGGGAATGTGCAAAGCGTCGCAGAGATCGTAGATATCCCTGCGAATTTCGTCTTTAGTTTACTAGTATTCAATAGCAATCGATATCCAATGAGTTCCGCAAATCCACAAAATCTCCCATTTCCACCGCGTCGCTCTCCCAATCTATTGGGGGCATCACGGTCCTGTTTGTGCGTCATCGACGTCCAGGAAAAATTGCTCCCCGCCGTGGACGCCGAAGGGAACATCGTACGGCGTATCAAGAAACTGATTGCAGCTGCAAAAGAGATGCAGGTTGACTGTGTGGCGACGGAGCAATATCCAGAAAAACTGGGGGCCACGGTTCGCGAATTGAAAAGCGACTTGACCACGGTGCTCACGAAACGCATGTTTAGTGTCCGCGAGTGTTACCCTGGATTTGCTCCGCTGTGGGAATCGGGACGGAGAACGATGGTGCTGTGCGGCATCGAGACGCATGTTTGTATCTTGCAGTCTGCGTTCGATCTTTTGGCGGCGGGCTGGGATGTGTACATCGTCATCGATGCGGTGGGGAGCCGGCATCCGTGGGATCATCAAACAGCCATTGAGCGAATGCGGCAAGCGGGGATCAAAATGGTCACGGTCGAGATGGTATTGTTTGAATGGTGCGAAACATCGACCCATCCCAACTTTCGCGCGATCAGCCAGTTGGTGAAAGAAACTTGATGGACTTGGTGATGCTCAGCAGCGCTTAGCCGATGGTAGCGGGGCCCGAATCAAGCGCTTCGCTGGGACCTTTGATGGGCCAGTGCAGCGTGAACGTAGTGCCGACATCCAATTGGCTTTCGACATCGATATCGCCACGATGTTCGCGCAAGATTTTTTGACTGACGGGGAGTCCTAAGCCGGTACCGCGATTCCCTTTGCGCGATTCAAAGACCGAAAAGATCTTGCGAATATCGTCCGTTGCGATTCCGGTTCCGTTATCGCGAATGATGATTGCCACATGATCGTCCGGCCGGCGTTGCAGTTCGATGTGCACTTGCGGCGTGTCGCGGCCTTCGACTGCATCTAACGCATTGCCAACCACGTTTAGTATCGCGCGATGCATGCCTTCCGCATCGCAATAAACACGCGGAAAATCGTCAGGGGCTTGCCACACCAAGTCGATCCCCTGCTCTGTCGCGCGTGTTTGCATTAATTCCACAACATCTTGAATGGTTTCGCGAATGTCGCACGCTTCTAAATGAGGTTGCCGCTCTTTGCTGAACGAGAGCATATCCATGACCAGAGCTGATATGCGTTCTTGGTTGCGTTCAACGATCCGCCAACCGCGCTGCACCACATCGAAGGAGTTTTGTTTTAGGCCTTCTTCGACCAAGTAACTTCCACCGCGAATTCCTTGCAAGATATTCTTGATGTGATGCGAAAGCGTAGCGATGGTTTGGCCCATGGTCGCCAAGCGCTCGGATTGCACAACAGCGCGATAATAGGAAGTATCTTCGATCGCTAAAGCAGCTTGCTGGGCGATGATGATCATCATTTGCAAATGCTCTTCATTGAAACAATGAGCATTGCCTGAATCGACATATTGACCTGCAGATCGAGTTGTGTCGACATAGATCGCACCGACCAAACCATATCGCCCCTGCATTGGGACGCATAAGGCTTCGCGGATTCCCGCTTGCACGATACTGGCTGCAGCGTCCCAGCGCTGATCTTCGCAAGCGTTACTGGTCAAAACACCTTCGCGATGTTCGATCACATAATCGAGAATCGTTTTGCTGATCTCGATGCGATCGGCGGAACGGGCACCTTTGCGATTTTTGCGAGCTGCTGGTTGGAGTTGTTCGGATTCTTCATCGACCAACATAATGCAGCCGCGATCGCACTGGACCGAATTAAAAATCAGTTCCAAGATTTGGGTGAGAAGTTGATCAACATCGAGCGTGCGGCGAATTGTTTGGGAGGCTTGATATAGGAGTTGCCATTGATTGGAGTTGGGAGAACTCTTTTGATCGTCGGCGGTGGTCGCCCGGATTTCGGCAGGTGGACGAGCAGAAAATGTGAGGCTGCTTCGAATGCTTGAGAGTTCGGCATTTTTGACTTGGCGAATGATGTCAACACCATGGTTCGACGACGGGGAGACCGGTTCGGGCCCGCCGGTAAAGATCATGAGCGTTTTGCCCACTTGAATGCGATCGCCAGAGCGGATCGTGGCGGTTTCAATGCGGGCGCCGTTGACGAACGTACCGTTGGAGGAACCGAGATCGGTGAGTTGATATTCGTTGACGCCTAGCTCGCGAATCTCAGCATGGCGACGAGAGACTTCGGTGTCTTGTACGTGGATAGGGTTGGCGGCATCGCGACCGAGTGTCATTGCGTCATTGCGCAAGACAAAATGTCGACCTTGGTTCTTGCCGCGGATGACGTACAGTGAAGCCATGCAGATACCTTATTGTTTTTTGATTCGATTGGGTGAGCGGCATGCTTGGCTGCAATAGATGACGCTTTCCCAATTCTTTTCCCATTTTCTGCGCCATGTAAACGGGCGCTGGCAGGTAGGGCAAATTTTGGTGGGTAGTTTCAGTTTTCGATCACGATTTTTTCCCATGATCGCTATCTCTCGCTGAATTCGCAACGGGATGTAGTAAGTTTGGTTTCCGAGTGGCTTGATCTTCTACAAAAACGGAGCGTTGGTCGCCGAGAGCTCGGGCAATGGCACCCACTACAACCTCCTTGGCTCCCGCGTGAAGCAACGCTCGCGAAACTTCGTTGGCGGTCGAGCCACTGGTCAATACATCGTCGATTAGCAAGACCCTTGCCCCTTTTAATCGCGGAGGAATGTGGGCTACGAAGGCTCCTTGCACATTGGCTTTTCTTTCGGCGGCGCGCATCATGCCTTGCTTGGGAGTATAGCGCGCGCGGCGAACCCACTGGCGAGTCCAGGGGATGTTCAATTCGCGTGAGACCGCTTCGGCTAGGACTTCTGCCGTCGATATTTTGCGAATAAGTCGGCGCCACCAATGCGAAGGTACGGGGACAATATAGTCGATTTCGGCAGCTACGCCGGTCGCTATGAGGCGGGCAGCTAGGAGGCGACCAAAATAGAGGGTGGTCGCTTCATGCCGCAGTTTTTTCATGGCGATCACCAGCTTTTGCAAGGGACCATAATACGGTCCAACCGCAATCGCGCGTTTAAAGGACCAGGAGCGACCTTGGCAGCGCAAGCAGCTGTGCGTTTCTGGCACAACTTTGGGAAGCGGAGCTCCGCATCGCAAACAAGCGTGATCGATGAGAGCCAAGGTTGGCAAACAACTGGCACACAAAAACGATTGGCTTTGATCGAGTGGTTTTTGGCAGCATAGGCAACTTGGCGGAAGTAGCAGATCGACTAAGTCTTTGGGGAATTGAAGAATTCCGGTGGACCAGCGTTGCAGATTCTTGGGTTTGGGAGGTGGAAGTGCTGCCGCGTTTATTTCCGTATCGCACGTTGGGGGTGATTCCAGCGTAGTGGAGGCGACGGAGTGACTTGGGTCCGCAACGAGGGGGACCAAATCACAGCACTCTCCGCTGTGCGAATGGTTATTTGCTAGCGAATTGGCGTCTGGTGAATCCATAAAGCGAGATCTTTCCCTTGACCTCTTCCAGCCCATTTATCTACATTGCCCCATCCGCAGCAGCTTAACGCTCTTGCGATACCGAGGAAAGGAGTTGTCGTGTTTTCCATAACGATGGTTGATCGTTACTTGCTCTGGCTTTATCTGCGAGTGTTGCTTTTGAGCTTCACTAGTTTGGCAGGGCTGTTGGTGATTATCAATCTTTTTTCGAACTTAGATGACTTCATCGAGTATGGAAAGCGTGAGGGGGAACTTACGACGATTTTGCTGCAATATTACGGGCCTTTTTTGCTGAGTATCTTCGAGAGGCTGTGCGGACTGCTCTCGATGATGTCGGTTTTGTTTGTCGTGGCGTGGCTGTATCGCACGAATGAGTTCACCGCCTTATTGGCAGCGGGGATCAGCAAGGGGCGAGTAGTGCGACCCCTGTTGGCGGGTTCGGTGGCCGTTATTGTGTTTGCGGCGGTCAGTCGCGAAATGATCATTCCAAAGTATCAAGACATTTTGGATCGTAAGCCACAAGATTTGAATCCGCAATTACCCCGCTTGCTCAATCCAGATTTCGATCGAGAAACGAGCGTCGGGATTAGTGGACGTCATCTATTGCCGAGCAAAAACGAAGTGGTCGATATTGCTTTGCGATTGCCACCGCAGTTATGGCGGGATGGGCGACAGATTTTGGCGGCCAGTGCGATCTATGAGAAGGCAAACGATCAGCACCCAGCGGGGTATCGTCTACGCTCGATTCATTCCCCACCACAGCTTCCCAGCAACGACGATTTGGTGTTGGGTGATAAGAAGGTGGTGTTGACCGCTAAGCAACATAATTGGTTGCAACCGGGCGAGTGTTTTTTGGTAACGAATGTTGACTTCGAGAGTTTACGAGGTGGCAACTCTTGGAAGCAGTATGGTTCGACAGCGGAGTTGATCGATCGTTTATATCGCCAAAACTCGCATTTTTCAGCCGATGTGAAAGTGCGTGTGCACAGCCGTTTTGTGCAACCGATTTTGGATATGTCGTTGATACTTTTGGGGCTGCCTGTGGTGTTAACTCGCCCTGATCGTCATTTGTTTTGGGTCGCGGGTGCGTGCTTTGGCGTGGTGGCCATTTTCATGGGAGTCACCATGGCTATTCGCGCGTTAGGTGAAACAGGCTATTTGCTTGAACCTGCTTGGGCTGCTTGGTTACCCATTCTGTTATTCTTGCCGTATGGTTTTGCCAAGTCGCGAGCCGCGATGAAAACCTGATCGCAATTCTGATAGCGTTCGATGGTTTGATTTTCTTGCGCGCAGCGCATAAAAAATCGAGGAGAGAGTTTAGTACTATCTCCTCGATCTGTTTAACGTTGTTTCTAAGGCTGGCTTTGCTTTCGAAGAGCTAACTCGCCGCATGAACTAGAAGTTGTAGTCTTCGTTTTCGGCATCGAAGTCTTTGTCGGTCAAGCCAACATTGGCCTTCAAGTTGAGGTAAGTGTACTCTTCGATGACTTGAGGTTGAGCACCTTCTTCGATTGGCCAGTCGTAGGCAGCATAGCGAATAGGCATTTGCAATTCGTTATCGATGAAGATCTGAGCTACGTGGAAATCGTAGTGAGGTTTCTTTTCGTTGTGACGAACTTCCAGAACGGTGCATAATCGCTCGCCGATCTTGGCGTTCTGACGGAACTTCACTTCACAAGGACCGTTGGAACGATCACGTTCGCCGCGTTCAATCAACTTGACAACCAAGTTCTCTACACCGATGTCGGTGAGAGGATAACGTTGGCCACTCATGGCCAAGCTGCTGGTTGGGCTGAGTGGGATTGAAGGGAGCAAGCGCCCTTTGAGGCCTCCTTCGTGTGCCAAGAGGTTACCGTCACGTTGGTTTTCAACGTATAGAACTTCGCGGCCTTTGATTGCAGATGGCTTGAGGAAGGTCAGGTAAACCGAGAAAGGAGTTACAACTTGGCCATCGACTACTTTGCGGTTGCGAACTTTCGCAGCCATGTATTCATATTCGCCCAGCGAATCACCGATGCGTTCGCGTTTCACGATGGTCGCGGTGTAGTCATGCACTTCAGCTTGGATTCTCTGCAAGCTCGTACGAGCGAGTTCCAAAGCAGGATCCAGAGGGTGAGGAGCAACAACAGGTACTGCTCCGTTATTCTTACTTAGGCGAAATACTGGTTCAGTGAGTTTCGACTCTTCTTGTGCGAGAGAGACAGAAGAGAATGATAATGAAAGGCCGGCGCAGATGGCCAGCATTGATTTAAATTGAAAACGCATGTTTTGCATCCTTCCCTGGAAGGGATAACTGTCCCCGGCCTCAGCTTTTCGAGAGCCTGCTCCGGGCCCTCTTCTGCTGTATGTATCAGCGTTTGGAGTCCCTGGTCCTGAATTTTCCTCCCTGGCTTACCCCGTTTACTACGACCGTCATTGTTTAACGGAGGAAAACTGGGGTAAATCGGAGGCTATCTTGGTAACTTAGTATTCAGAATTTGGGGCTCAAAACGGACATGGACTCCGTCCAGCCTTGGCTATACCAGTTTTGGCGTTTGGTGGGAATGCGGGTTTTTGTAAGTAGCTCGGCAGTCCTCCGTAGCTCGGCAGTCCCCTGCCGAGAAGCGGTGGGTACACGGGTGGCGATAAATTTTTGTTGACACGCGTGTACCGCGAGATGGCGGCCGAGACGGACCGCCCTACTTCCAATCCAAACCTTCTGGTAAACGATTCAGATTCTTGCAACCGTCGGCGGTCACGACGACCAAGTCTTCGACGCGAATGCCGCCGATGCCCAGTGCGTACAAACCAGGTTCGATCGTGAGGCAGTCGCCAACAATCAAGGCTGGGCCACCTTTGTCCAAAAGTGGTGGCTCGTGAACCTCAAGTCCTAATCCATGTCCCGTTCCGTGCGTCATACTGCAATAACCGCTCGCAGCATCTTTGGGGGGTAAGCCCATCGGATATCCATGAGCTTGCATCGCAGCGATCGTCGCTTCGTGCACTTGTTGCCCTGTAATTCCTGGACGCACAACAGCTTCTGCCGCTTTCTTCGCTGCCACAACTGCGGTATGCATTTTCTTAAGCGTGTCAGAGATTTCGCCATGCACGACAGTTCGAGTGCAATCGCCGTTGTAGAGAGTTTTGCGATTGCGAGGGAATATATCGACGATCACTGGTTCGCCGGTTCGCAAGATACCATGTCCATGGTCATGGCAATCTGCTCCGACTGCTCCACCAGCTACAATCGACTCGGGATTCGAATAGCCGCGTTGCAGCAACCATTGATCGATTTTCCATCGCAAGACTTCGCTCGTCAGTGGCGCACCCTCGAATTCGAGCGAGCCGTCGCTTTTGGCTTTGGCGTTGGCGACTAAGCGACAAGCCATTTCCATTGCCCCTTCGGTTGTCGATTGCGCTTCTTGCATCCAAGCGATTTCTTGTTCGTCTTTGCAGCGACGTTCCAACACACCCCACTCGGTATCGCATTGAATTTCGATTCCAGCTCGTCGCGCCATTTCTGCATAGATCAGTGGAAGCGAACGATCGCTCTTTACCGTTTTGAGACCAGCTCGTCGGAAGCACTCGGCCACTGCTTGAGCGGTTGCCGTTTCACGATCGCCACTGAGCCCTTCGCTTGGTGCATAGTCGCGAGGGCAAGCGATGGTCTGAGCTCGCGCCGATTTCTTAGCCCGGTCCATTTCGATGTCGCGCAAAATCAAAATGCTGTGCGTGGCGCCGGAGCCATCTTTCCATTGCAAATAGGCCGTTGGGTCACCCACCAAAAAACGAATTTGGCGATACAAAGTCATATTCAAAGCAGGAATACCTGCAATCAACAAAGCTTCTGTGGCCGGACCGGACATAATGGAAATCCCAAAAGTGAGTTCATGTTCAAAACAAAGCTGAATGGAGCATTAGACCTAATCCTTATCGGGTCGAGGAGAAGGGTAATCTCTTTTTTTGCAGCTGAAATAGAAAAAGGGTGGCCAGTATGACAACCGTTCACCCTTTTCCCTCACCGCATTTATGCGCAAATTAGATCACGATACTTCGATTCAAAACGAAAAGAACTATTAGGCTAAACGACGGAACCATTCGTCGGCCGCTTGAATGGCTGTCAGTGGTGACGCCAATTCAGCAGCTGTCGTGCGTCGTGGTGGTTGGGGCAAGCCACGTTTGGGAGGTGTGGCGGACGAAGGTGTTACGCCGAAATCCGTACGTTGTGACACATCGCCGCGTGTTACTTGCATGGTTGCAGAGGGCGCGGTCGTTAAACGCATGCCGTTCGGAACGACGACGCGAATCTTGTATGTTCCTATGTCGAGGCTATCGAAACGATAGTTGCCTGCTCGGTCAGTAAGCGTCGTGGCAACTAAGGCACCAGTTTCGTCGAGCAGTTCCACGGTGATGCCTTCCAGTCCTCTCTCATTCTGCAAGCGACCATCAGCGTTGGCATCAAGGACAACTTTTCCTACGGCCTCAGCATTGAAGACAAATACGTTCTGCTGCAAGTTGGTGATTTGCGTGTTGGCTAAAAGGACATCGGCCAAAGTGGTCTTCTGCAATTGTTTCAATTCTGCGCCGCGAAACGCGCGTTCGTACCAAAATCGATCTCCGTCGCGCAATCGCATGAATTGATCTTGCATGATGCGTTGAAACAAGGGACCAACGCTTCCATTGGCGACATGGTCTTCCGCGAGCCCGCCCACCCAAAGATCAATGTTGTTCACATCCCCATACGCTTGTTGCAGAGCCTTTTGTAATGCCGTATCCGAAGTGATCTCGGAGAAAGTGCGAATAGGTTTAAGACCATACGCGACTCGAGTGGCATTGTAATCGGCTAGCCCATGATCACGCCCGCGCTGGATATTAAGGGCAGCGAGATCTAGTCCACCAGCACCAGGGGGCCCAAACAAAAAGTTGCGTAAATCGTCGATGACCAAGGTATCGATTTCTTGGGCTCGATCTGAAGCGAGATATTTCAAAATACCATCGATTCCTTCTTGTTTGACGATGTCAGGATTGAAGAATGCATCCCGCAATGCAACCGGTTCACGCAGTTCGCTGCCATCATTCGCCATAAACTCTGTGTCGGAACTCAACATGCTATGCCCGAAGCGATATGCGGCTGTAGCAAACTCGTTGTTGATACCAGGATTGATTTTGGCGTTATAACCTTTGTATTGCGGTAGTTTCTGGCCCAAAATCGCGGGGAGGAATTCGTTGTAGGTGATCGATTGCAGTTCGGCGATTACCCAGCGACGAGCTTCTTGGTAAAGTTGTTCGTCCGTCCAATTGGGGTGAGCTTTCGCGAATTGATCGGCTAAACGATTGTGTTCGCGAAGGAATAACGAATGAATGGAGATGAGTGTTAAGTTCTCATTGGCACGTATATCACCGGCCACAAAGAAGCTGGGTGGAGAGTTAGGATCGATGCCAGCTTCATTGGTAGGTAGCAGATTACCTGAGCTGGTCTTCATCTTCCCGCCGCTCAAGGTCCGCAACTGAAGGGCCAGTTCCGAGGTGGTGCCATAGATCTGTGAGCCATCCACAAAAGCGGAAATAGAGTTGACTTGTTGGCGCGGGTTGAGTTGTGAGGTGCCCGTGCCCGTCGCCACATTTGAGCGCAATAGTGGAATCACTTCGTCACCGGTGTTGAAGGGATCGAAATACGGATCACCCGTAGGGACATCGATGCCAAAGAATTCTTCTGAGTCGCCAGAGAGCGTGAGATCAAGATCATGGTCAAGGAACTGACCCCAGGCATAAACGAACGCGGACAAATTCTCATCGTTAACTATGTTTCGCTCACCCTGGGCGGCGATGATGTTACTGATCTCGCGAGCGCTTAAACGATCGCTTCCCGCAGGTGAGTCGATGCCATTGGCGTATTCGGCGGGAGCCTTCCGCAGAAACGCCTCGTCGCTGCTACCCCATTGGGGATTGGCAAGATTGTTGCCCGAGCCATCCAGTGAACGAAGGTCGGCTGCAAATAGACGCCGCTGATCGAGTTGTTCGAGCAGCATTCGGCGCTGACGATGTGAGGTCGAACGAACCTTAAAAAGACTGGTACCGCGCGCACGAGAAGAATGAGCCATAGCGGTTCTCCAAAGAGAAGAGAGAAAAGATGAGAGAGAAGGGAGTAGATGAACTCTGTCGGACAGGTAGTCGAACAGAGTCTCTACATTCTCGATACGTTAGCTTAAGAGAAGCTTAAGCCAAAAGAAAAAGCAGCGATTTGCTTAGATGTTTAATTATCGCTGGATGAAGCGAGATTTGAATCGTGTGACGCTCTTGATTGGACAGTTTGGAAGAGCCGTGGTTGTCAATCTCGCTCGCCAGCTGAGTGGCAGAAAACGCTGGCGATAAGCGATTTCTGAAACGACGCTGTAGAGTTTCAGTACCCCAACAATCGGTACGAATAAAGGACTATCGTTGGGGATTCCATGCTAAAAAGCGTGCTGCACATTTATCAGCTGAGTATAGTTACTGAACATTGCCCAGCTGGATACTTATGCCGCCGAAAGGAACGACGCCGTAGATGCCTTGTGTGAAAACTTGTCGCACGAAATCGTTGGTCAGCTTCATTGGGGTGCGAGGGACAATAATCAAATCGCTATCGCGCAGCCAAATTTCATCAGCAGGGGTTGGGTCTTTTCCTAGATGCGCTCCGCGTAGGTCAAGTTTCGTGGCAACGAGCCTCCAATCTTCGGCTCTACGGAAGATGATTACCTGACGATCGTTGCCGCCGACTAGAACACCTTTCGCTTGCGCTAAAGCTTGAGTTACTGTGGTAGGACCTTCAAGGTTATAAACACCAGGTTCACGAACTTCGCCAAAAACGAAGACCCGGCGTGGGGCAATTTGTAGGAGTCGTGGTTCAACGACCATTCCAGCCACGACCGCTTCATAACGCAAGTTGATTTCTGTTTTGATTTCATCGCGTGTCATGCCTTGGAGCAAGACGGGGCCAATCAAAGGGAGGTCGACTTTTCCGTCGGGCATGATGGTGGCATTGACAGCTTGTCCCGAGTTAAAGCCACCCAGGTTCGTGACTGCATTGCGCAGGTCTTCTAGTTTGGTATTGATCTTAACGGGGATAACATCCAACGAAACGCCTGTGTCCTCGTTTAGATTTTTGATATAGGTGCTATAGCTTTTCAACAACTGCGATCGCAACTGCGGAAGTGTTAGACCGGCTGCGGGTACGGCTCCGATCATATTCAAAATCAGAGTACCATCCGGGAGAATTTCAACGCCTCGGTTTAAGTCACCTTGAGTTAAATTTGGATCGAGCGCAAAGCTGATTCGAACTTGATCACCTACTTGCAAGCGATATTCGCCGATGCGTTGCTCACGATTGAGAATATATACAAATTGCAATTGATCACCGGCTCGCATGCGATAGTCGACCATCGCTGGCAAACGAATTGGGCCGATGAACTCGCCATGTAGAAGAGGTTGGAAATCGATAGGTCTCATAGCGGACCAATCGACAGGCTGACCACAATGGTCACGGCAATCGATACCGCGCATGCAATTGGGGCAACCGCCGTAGTAGGCTTGGGGTTGCATAAGCATCAAGCCTGGGGCGGGATTAAGAGAGGTTTGACAAGTGGAGCAGCCCATGGTGGCTTGAACTTGAGCGCAGGAAGGTCGTGCGGCTAGCGAGGCAAATGATATGGAGCCTACAAGTATCGCCAAACGCAATGTGGCAGACAATACGTAGGCTGCTTGGAGCTTTCGAGCCATCGAATTCATCGTATCTTTCAACACTTGGTTATCACTCCTGCGGAGGCGATTTATGTACGTTTATCGCCATAGGCTTGGAAGCCAGTCACGTGTGCCATTGGATTCTGGTGAACTTTGCGGCGTCGGCTGTGCGGCAACTCGTTGTGGTGAATTGGGGTGAGCGGCAATGTTCGGAGGTCCGCCCGCATTGCCCTGCATAAATGCAGCATCAGGAGGGCTGATCGCCGCGAACTGCCGCGCACTGATTTCAGTGAAAGGAATATCGGGCTGCGAATTTTGTTCTCGTCGTTTCAGTTGATCCAGTTGGACGACACACCATTGCATGGCATTGGGATCATTTAAGCGACGATAGGCTTCTGCCAAGTTTTGTAAGCTCGCCTGCGAGGGAGCGACTTGTAAGCTGCGAGCGAGTATCGCTTGCGCTTCCTTGGGGCGATCGAGTTGTAAGAGAACATAGCCGAGTTGTGTTGCGGCCAATCCTTGATGGGGATTGGTTTCCAGCGCCGCTTGATAAACTAGTTCTGCATGCTGATGTACCAAGGCAGAGCGCGAGCGATCTTCCCAAGCTTGCTTCTCAAACGCTTTACCTAGGGCGTAAAGCAAATCGGCACCCCAGGGATGGTGGTCGCAGGCTTGAACCAATTGATCGCGTGCGAAAGAGCGATAGTGTTGGGCTGCGATCAAGGGATTGATACTGATATTCTCGGAGCCGTTCCGCTCTAACATGTCACGAATGATGGGCGTCTCATGCGCGAAGCAGAGATTGGAAAGTGTATCAGATTTAGTGAGTTGAATATCGGAGAAGCGATAGAAGTCTTCTTCTTCGCGCATCGCGACGAGTGCTCGGCGCAAGCTCTCGACACGTTTTCCATTGGGATCGTGGAGATCGAGGACTTGGCACAATTCTTCCAGACCTTTCCAGCACGTTTGTCGAGCTGAGAAGATGGCTCCACGACGTAACATGGCATCGCACGATTCGAGCTTTTCGCGAATACTCTTTTCGACCGCATTCCAGCCGGGAGGGGCTTCAAGCGGAGAGATCGTCAAGGGAGTCAAGCGATATGCGATGGGTTGTATTGCTGGCGCTGGTTTAAACTCGGGAACCGGTTCTACTGTTGCGATGTGCAACGCAGCGGGCACGGCTGGCAAGGCACTAACAGCATCAACAGGCTCACGAAGGTTGCGAGGCAAAGCTGGCTCGAACGTTTGAGGACTTGGGCCAGCGTTAGGTGTTACAGCCTGCGGCGTGCGATTGGCAGTGGGAGCGGTGGCTGGCGTTTGGACCGTGTCAGTTGATCGTGGACTAGGTTGGCGAATTGTACCGTTCGAAGTCGTAGGGGACTGGGCCTGTAATTGGCCTGACAACACGCAGCTGGTCAAACTGCTCAAGAGCGCGACTCGCAGTAGATTGCGAGTGAGGCTCGATCGAGTTTGGTTTGATTTGGTCGGCAACATGTATTCCATTCACCCGTTGTAAATGACTCACCAGTTTTCAGCGGACTCACTAAGTCCGACTGGAAATACCTAGAGCACCGGTTACAACGTGGGAATCGGTTAGCCACGAGTACTCGATTGATCGAATATGACTGCCGAACTACCTGTTCCGACTTTGCGGTCGATAGGAACGGCAGGAACGGAGTGAAAGGAACAACCGGAAGAGTTTACCTGACGTGAACGACAGGTATAAAAAGAACAACCTGATCGCGCCAACGGAACAATCGTTAAATCTTAACAACATGCCCCATTCGCGTTGCAATTGAGCAATGTTTGTTCAGGTTTGCAGGGGTTTGTTCAGTTTTATGGGGTGGTTAAGTTGCGCCGGCAGGTTTGGCGATCAGATAGGGGCCCAGAGCCAAGTAATGCAGTCCAGAACGCTGCATAACGCTAATGGCATCATCGGGCGTGGAGACGATGGGCTCGCCGTGGATATTGAGTGAGGTATTCAGAATGGTTCCTCGTCCAGTTCTTCGGTGAAATTCTTCAATAACCCGATGGTAGGAAGCATTATTTTCACGAGTCACAATTTGGGGGCGAATCGTGGCATCTTCTGGATGGCAGGCGGCGCGGACTTCTTCGGTATTTTGTGAATCGAAGGCCAGAATCATATACGGCGCGGTCAGATTCTTGGGGTTACGGACATGTCGATCAGCGTGTTCCGCCATGACGGATGGTGCAAAAGGCATCCAAAAATCTCGGCACTTGATCGCCTTGTTAACAACCTTGGCTACATCGAGGCGCGATGGGTCTGCGAGTATGGCGCGGTTGCCCAATGAGCGAGCTCCGAATTCTTCTCTACCAGATACTCGAGCAACTACTTCGCCACGGGCCAGCAGTTCGGCGATTGCCTCTTCGATAACTGGAGGTGTTGTTACTTGCCATCCAAGTTCGCGAGCTTTATCGGCGCTGCGAGTGAACTCATCGGGCTGTGGAGGTGGGCCAAGGTAGAGTGTTTGGAGCGGTTCGATCTGTTCTGCTAGTCCCTGGTCTGCCATGAATGCCCAAGCAGCTCCGAAGCAATTGGTTTCATCACCACAGGAAGGGAAGATAAAAAGATCATCGACTTCAGGAAGCTCCGCGATCGATTTGTTTAGTTTGACATTGAGGAAAACGCCACCCGAGAGACGCAGTTTACGACGGCCCGTTTTTTGCAGCCATCTTCGAACCCAATTCGTCAGAAACTCTTCGGTGAAGGCTTGAAGGCCGGCACAAACATGATCAAAACGGGTGAACTCAAGATGTTTGCGCCAGTACTCGTACGAGAACATCATGTCCGGTACGCCAGGGGTTCGCTTCCATGTTCCGTCGTCGGTCGTCTGAAAGGCTTGGCTGAAGATGGCTTTAGCTTTTTCAGCTCGCTCGCCTTCTGCATAGGGGGCCATGCCCATGAGTTTGTATTCATGTTCCAATGGCACCATAGACAACAGAGCAGTAATAACGGACCACAGGTTGCCTACGGAATGAGATTCGTCCACGCTGGCAATTCTTTTTAGGTGTCCATTGGCATCTGGGATCGATACCGTGGCGCATAGGGAATCGCCAGCTCCGTCCACCGTAATGACAAGCGAATCACGATCTGCGCCTGGACCATAATATGCAGTGGCTGCATGGCAGCGGTGATGTTCGATCGTGTGGATCTTCGACCGCATCACACCTTGAGAAAGCAATTGTTGTATTTGAGAGTCGCGGCGTTTCGCATGAACCCGTTTGCGGAGTGGAGTGTTTCGAAGTAATTTCTTCACCTGCCCAACCGGACTGAGCATGTTTTTGTAGCTTCGAATGCGGGCAGAGCGGTCACTTTCCTTCATGCCCAGTTCGCTATATGTTTCATATCCGCCGAAAACCCAGGCATCGACATCATTCCAAGCGACACCTTCCTGCGCGAGCAAGGCGGTGATAGCTTGGCCTGGGTAACCGCTTTGATTTTTGACGCGCGTGGGGCGTTCCTCTTGGAGGGCCGAAAGAACGTGACCATCACGAATCAGAACTGCAGATGCAGTGTGACTAGCATTAATACCGCAGATCAACATGATTCACCTTCTTGTCTGGCAAAATTAGACTAAGCGTGAGGGGACAAAAGGACCATCAGCTTCGGTAAGCAGGAAAGAAACTTGACGATAACACAGCTTCCGGAGTCGAAATCTTGGCGTCGGCTGCCAAGCTAATTAGATGTTTGTATCTGTCGCAATTGATAACGAAACGCGAAGTTAGAAATGGAATTCGCTTATCCGAGAAGCCAGCTTTGAAATGAAATACTGAATCCTCTCGACCACCGACCCCACCACCCAGTTGCAGCCAACGGTTGCCTCGCGATTTGGCCCAATGCATCACTTCGAAGATCACGGTAGTAAAGGGAGATTGAGCAAGGAACTCGGTTCGGGTTCCACCAAGATGTGTGTTCACAATACCACCACATTCAAAGAAGACGCAGGCTGCCGCCATCGTCGAACCATGATCAATCACACACAGGTGAACGCCAGGAATGCGGGCCAAGCTGGCAAAATAATTTCGATCAAAATAGTACGACTCATTAGCCTGTACGCGATCCATCGTTTGCCGATAAAGTTCTACGAAGGTATCCAGTTCTTCTTCTAGCCCAACAAAGCGAACCGTTAAGCCGAACGCTTTTCCCTTTCTATAGGTTTGTTGGAAAGCTCGCCGAACTTGTTTGAGTATTTGCTCTTCACTCGGTTCTAGGTCGACGACAACTGTTTGACTTGAATCATGAAATGTGCCGGCAGGAAACAAGGTTTCGAAATCTTCGCCCAAAATCGGGTTCATTCGAAGAAAGACGGCACAGATTGCTCGACTGGCTAGAGTTTCCTTAAATGCCGCAATGCCCTTCCCTGCGAATTCTGGATTTCGCCCCGAGTCGCTCAGAAGGAATCCCGGGTAACCGTAAGGAGATACGGCGTCACAAATTGGAAATTTCAGTTCAGGGAAAAGTTGATTGCATTGTCGAACTAAGTAGGGAACAAAAAATAGTTGTTCGCCGTCGCTGGCAACAAAAGCTTCGGGTGTTGCGTTCATCCGCTCCGCTTCTAGCTGAACGAATTGCGGTTGGTGGTGGAAGTCATGGCGCAAATGGCGCAGAACCTCCAGCCAACGCGAATCGTCGGTAGATAGGGTTTCGATCAACATAGGGAAACAGCTCCGAACAGCGAAACATCAACCGCGAAGAGGAATCGAGATATTAAGTCGTTGACAACTTTAGATTTCGCTAGGCACGGATGCTGGGGCCTACTCCTGATGGGTGCACTTTCTTGGGGAAACCAGACTGGGAATTCCGAAGATTCCAGTTATCGCGACTGGATGGGATGTATTAGCCACGGGGAAAAGCAACTTGTTCTAACGTCTGTGAGCCACGATGTTTTCGCTCTTCGTCGAGATAGGTTTCCACTAGATCGGTGTTGACGTGTACATTTTCGCGGCGTAGGACTTTGAAGACCGTTAGGACCAAGATCTTTAGATCGAGGGCTAAACTACAATTCTCGACGTAGTACACATCGAGTTCCAAGCGATCATCCCAGGCGAGAGTATTGCGGCCATTGATTTGTGCCCAACCGGTAAGTCCCGGAAGCATTTCAAAGCGGCGCGATTCTCTTTCTGAATAATACGCGTTGTACCGAAGCAATAGTGGGCGGGGACCTACGAGGCTCATGTCGCCCTTCAAAATATTCCACAGTTCCGGTAATTCATCGAGGCTGGTCGCGCGCAACAGTTTTCCAAATGAAGTTAAACGCACGGAATCGCTCAATAGATTTCCATTCGCATCGCATGCGTTGGTCATCGTGCGAAACTTCGAGATGGTAAAGGCTTGCTTGTGCTTACCAGCCCGCTGCTGTCGAAAGACCACTGGACCACCGAGCCGTGTGCGGACGAGTCCAGCTACGATAAGCAGAAGTGGCGACAACATAATCAGGGCTAAGCCGCTGAGTATGATGTCCAAGATACGTTTGCCATAGCGACGATAGAACGTGGAGTGGCTACTCATCTTTGTGCCCTTTGATGTATAGGGGTTGATGGGCTTTGTTGGTGCAAATCTTCCTGTGCATGAGCAGTCGCTTCACACGATACCACGAATCCTTTCTCTGCTAACAGTTGAACATATTCTTGGTAAATCGCGGCACTCATATCCTCAGGGCGAAAGTCCTTCAAGACGCGCTCACGCCCGGCATGGCCATGACGCTTGCGGAGGTCAGCATCCTGGAGATAAACCTTAATGGCTTCGGCCAAGGCCTTAAAATCATAGGCAGGAACCAAAGCCCCCGTTTGTCCTTCGACCACACCTTCGATACAGCCTGGAACACGTGAGGCAACGACGGGAAGACGCATTGCGGCGGCTTCAAGCAGAACCGTGTTAAAGCCCTCGCGATAGGAAGGCAAGGCAAGCACATCCATGGCCGTACATAGATTGGGAATATCGGCTGCTCCAAGCCAACCCGCCATGTGAATACGTTCGTCTGTTTGTAAATCTCGTTCGATATCTGCGGGAATCGGATCCTGAGGTTCGAACCCACCCACTAACAACAGATGCGCGTTGGGAATCTCTTGACGAAGCAATTTCCAGGCATGAGCGAGTTCGATAACGCCTTTGTCTCGCACGATACGCCCCACAAAGCCAATGACGATTGCATCGGCGGGAATGCCATATTTTTGGCGAACTTCATCTCGTGTATTGGCGTCAAATCGATCTGGATTAAAACGGTGTGCGGCATCGATGCCGTTGATCGAGCCGTTGAGAAGTACCTTTACTTTTTCGGGTGGGCAAAGGCCTTCAGATACTGCAACTTTGCGAACGGAGTCGCTCACACAATAGACTTGGCTTGCGAACCGACATGATGTTTTTTCCGTCCATTTTAACAGCAGTCGCTTTAGGCCTGTAGCTGTAACCAATGGCAAGCCGTGGATGTGGTAGATTCGCACAGGTGTTCCACACCACCAAGATCCGAGCATCGATAGCAGTCCGCCTTTGGGTGTATGACCATGAACGATATGTGGGCGAAGCTGGCGCAAAATTTTGGTGAGTCGGAGTAAGGCCCACAGATCACGCCAGGGAGTGATACGTCGCTCCATCGGCAGTTCGTGCGTTTTAACTTGCATCATCTCGCCGAACTCATCTAGCGTTTCATCTGGGGCGGAGATGACATGGACGTCTAAGCCTTTGTTTTTGACGTATTCGATTTGGCCTTCCAAAAAGGATAACGACATCGGTACGGTTGTCATATGAATCAAACGTGGCGAATCAAGTGTCGCTCCTTTCGATTTTTGTGTTGCCATATCGAATTACACTCTCAAACAGATTTGCCAGAAAGTCCAGGTACAGGCGTTTCAAGTATTTGCATTATAACGGCTTGAGCGGTTTTCGATTCGTGTTGTGTAAGAGGGCGATTTCTTCGGCGGATGAGTTTTCCTTGAATACCCAGGGCTGTTGCCCCTCGGTAGATGGCAGAACGCATTGCGAATTTCTTGATAAGTACAGATGTGCGCCAAGCACCGAGCACCGGTGGGCCATACTTTAGCAATATCTTGCGGATGGTTTTGCCGGTGTTGATATAGTTAGGCAAATTACCTGTGAGCGCTTCACGATAAAAGAAGAGTGGCTCGACCAAGCGGGCAAATTTGGACTCCGTGCAAGTTCGGCACCAAAGTTCGCGATCTTCCGCACGATGGAATGCTCCATCATACGGGTTTTGGCGAAACCATTTAGTTCGACCCATCAGCGTTGGATGAATGAATAATCCATTTCTTAGGACCGATTCGGGGCGGCAATCGAGCGGTTCATCGCCGCGAATACCCAATGGAGTCAGGTCATCATCTACCGTATAGGTAGCCGTATCGATGGCATCAATCGACGGATTTTTCGCGAGAAAAGCGATCTGTCGAGCAATTCGTTCTGGATGCATCAAATCGTCGGCGTCCATGCGGGCCAAGTATTCGCCTTTTGCTAAGGTGGCGATCTGGTTAAGTCGGGCGCTAAGTCCACAATTGACTCCGTCGCTGATCACACGCACGCGGGAGTCTCGGATTTGTTTAACTTGGTCTGCTGAACCATCTCGAGAACCATCATCAATAAGAATGAGTTCCCAATCTTGGTAGGTCTGCGCGAATACAGACTTGACCGCATCTGCGATGGTTCGATTCGCATTGTAAAAGGGAATAGCGACGGTGACCGTACCGAGTTGTTTCATATTTCACCTAGTGGGCAGCTTGGCGTCCATCACGATGATTTTCGTTGACTCGATACGCATGCGGATTCACCGACCGACTGAATCACTTCGACGATTCGATTAAGGTCCGTTGTCGTCAAGTTAGAACCGCTGGGCAAACACAATCCATCGATAAACAATCTTTCGGCCACGGCTCCACCTCGAGTGCGGAACGAGGAGTACACGGGTTGCATGTGCATGGGCTTCCATACGGGGCGTGACTCGATATTCTCTCGCTCCAAAGCTAGACGTATATCCTCACGTGTTGCTCCAAATTGCTCAGGGTCGACGGTAATACAACTTAACCAGTGGGTTGATCGCCCCGCTGGAAGTTCAGGAGCCAGAGCGATACCTGGCAGTGTGCCGATTGTCTCTTGATAAAAACGGTAGTTCTCTTGACGACGTTGCACTCGTTCATCCAACACGCTTAATTGTCCGCGTCCAATCGCAGCCAGCAAATTGCTCATGCGATAGTTGTAGCCAACGACTGAATGTTCATAATGTGGAAATGGATCGCGAGCTTGAGTGGCTAGAAAGCGAGCTTGATCGGCCCATTCTTTTTTGGCTGTGACCAGCATCCCACCGGAGCTGGTGGTGATGATTTTGTTTCCGTTGAACGAAAAGCAGCCAATCTCGCCGAAGCCACCAGCCGGTTTACCTTGGTAGGTTGCGCCTAACGATTCCGCGGCATCTTCAATCAATGGTATTTGATACTGTTGGCACAATTGCTGGATAGCGTCATAGTCAGCACATTGTCCCAGAATATCGACGGCTAGAACGGCCTTGATGGGACGGCCACGTTGCGAAGCCTCGTGCAATTCAATAGCGAGTAATTCGGGATCGAGATTCCAACTGTTGGCCTGGCTATCGATGAAAACGGGATTGGCTCCCACGTAACGGATCGCGTTGGCGGTCGCGACAAACGTTAGTGTCGACGTGGCAACATCATCTCCCGGTTTGATTCCCAGGATGAGTAGAGCGAGATGGAGGGCGGAAGTGCCACTCGCAAGAGCTACGGCATATTTGACACCCACCTTCTCAGCAAATTCACGTTCGAAAGCTTCTACGTGTGGTCCAAGTGGTGCGATCCAATTGGAATCAAAAGCCTCCAGCAGCAATTCACGTTCTGCCGGTGACATATGAGGAGGTGAAAGATAGATTCGCGGTGGTAAGGCGGTCTTCTTTTCAACGCTCATGAAAGTACTCCGAGGATCATTCAAGTAGATGCGGTTGAGGAACTAAGTCGTACCGAGTCTCAGGCTAGTTTGATGTCTAGCGCGAGGAAACTCAGGACGGTTTAGACGTCTGCAAGTTTTGGGTCAGTGGAACTGTAATCTGGTACATGAAATTCTTCGACAATATCTTTTAGTCGCACGAGCAACAATTCGGGTTCGCCATCTAAAAGGCCACGCAGCTCTTCTAATGTCTTACGCAACTCGGCAAGTTGGATCGGTCGATGAAGTGCGGAGTGCAATTTGGGGTGGCCGGTTGGAACTCTCACTTCATCGACAAAGTAAAGTTCTTCGTACAGTTTTTCACCGGGCCGAACACCTGTGAAAACGATCTCGATGGAATTGCTGGGAAGGCCAGAGAGTCGGATCAGGTCGCGTGCCAAATCGACGATTTTGATTTGTTCTCCCATATCCAACACGAATATCTCACCACCCTTTCCCATGGCAGCTGCTTGCAGGACTAACTGCGATGCTTCAGGTATGGCCATGAAGAAGCGTTTCATTTCGGGATGGGTGACCGTTATTGGTCCGCCACGGCGAATTTGTTCTTGGAAGAAGGGGACAACACTACCGGCAGATCCAAGGACATTTCCAAAGCGTACCACCACGAACTTGGTATTCGATTCTCTCGACATGGCATGGACATAATCTTCGGCGATATGCTTGGAGACACCCATGACGCTGGTTGGATTAACTACCTTATCGGTCGAGATATAAACAAAATGGCTTACCTTGTACTCGTCCGCCAAGTTCGCCATTTGAGCTGTGCCGAACACATTGTTTTTTACGGCCTCGCCTGGGTGCATCTCAAGCATTGGTACATGCTTGTGCGCGGCAACGTGGAGGATAACCCCAGGGCGATACTTCTCGAGTAGGCGGCGCATTCTGCCTTCGTCTGTAACGTCTCCCAGAGCATTCACAATGCGGCACGACTTCTTCATGTTGCGAAGTTCTATTTCAATGTTGAACAACGCTGCTTCGGAACGTTCGATCAGGACTAAGGTGTCCAACGGAAAAGCCAGCAGCTGGCGACAGATTTCTGAACCGATACTTCCGCCAGCACCTGTTACAAATACGGTAGTACCTTCAAAGAGGTTTCGCAGTGCTGAGAGATCAAGTTCGATGGGTTCGCGTCGTAACAGGTCCGAAATTTCAATGGACTTGACTGGAATGCTGTTGTCGCCATCGAGCAAATGTGTGAGTGGCGGAATGATCTTCAGATTCAACTCAGCCTTCTCGCAGCTCTCCATGAGTTCTCGCAATTCTTTGCCCGTGAGGCTGCCAGCCACAATGATGATGTCGTTGGCACATTGCTTCTTGGCAATATTTACGAGGTTGGTGGTTGAACCTAGAATAGGAATGCCACCGATGAAACGTCCTTGGTCTTTGGTATTGCGGTCCAAGAAGCCACAGATCTTAAAGGGAAAGTTTCCATGCGTTTGTAAGCGTTGAGCAAAGATCTTGTCGGAGATGTCGGCACCAACCAACAGAGCTCGGGAACGTTGCTTGCGATTTGCAATTGGCAAAGCGTGTTCATTGATTAATCGCCAGCTTGAGCGAAAGAAGCCTAGGCAAAAAATCGTACCAGCACAATCGAGCAAGAGAACTGCTCGAGGTATGAAGTATTCAACCAAAAACAGGTTGATGATACTGAGGCAGATTAATCCGCTGAAGGCTGCGATCGCCAACGATACCAAATCTGCAAAGGCGATATGTCGCGTCCAACTGTGGAAGTGGCTGGTCGCGAAGAATATCGGAACCTTGATCATCAACACGACGGGCAGAGTTGCCAGGAATACCTTCCAGAAGTCCGCTGGAATGCTGAAATCGAATCGCAGCAGGTACGCCGTCCAATACGCAAACACAAAGATCGCAACGTGTAATACGGCAACACTCAAGAAACCTAAGGGTCGGTTTCCTCTGGTAATACTTGTGTCTTCAGTTGAAGAGCGGTTCGAGGATGTGTCCATCGGCGTAAATTCCTGGTTGGACGTCTTGTGGTGCAGCAGAGTTGGCTAAATTAGGTTTAGCAATCGTCGAATAAATGCTCACGACAAACGCTCCGAATGGTCTGTGTGTCCACGTTGGTTTGCGTCGAAGAACCAGGGGAAACGCACAGATCGTTTAGAGCTCGGTTGGTAAACCTACCTATGCACTAATCGTTCCCATTTTGGGTTTGGGGACAAAAAGATACGTCCTTCGGTGCTCTTGTGGACAATTACTTGATTTCTGCTGGATTTCGTGCGGTGATAAACAGCTTGGTGAGCCGTCCGATTTTAATATTGGGAGATTGGCCATAATTCGATGTTCCCTTTGTTCATCCGAAAGTAGCAAGATTCGTGGCCTATCGAATCAATTTGTTGCGTTTTGGCAACACACGCTGGAAACCCCAATAACCAACGGAACGACTGCTTTCCGGGAACAGAATGCGGGAGTCTGGTTCGAACAATTGACACCTAGCACCCGGATTGGACCGACGAGCCAGGCGAGTGTCCTGTGGCTACCTAAAGAGTATTCAGGGTTGCGGAAGTGCCTATGTCCATTCACGGAAGTGCCCAGGCAGAAATCTCAGCTGTCGGCAAAAGTGAGATAAATTACAGCACTTCTTGTGGGTTGTTTGTGGATCGCTATGGGGGGGGCGTGCCTGGTCTCTTTTCAGCAAAGTTTTTGCGAGCGTATTCACTGGCACAAACGTGTGAGACCGCAAGCAACCTATTCACTTTGGGAGAGGCTCAATTATCATCGAGTGAGACTCTCTTTTCCGCAGGTGCGCGAGTCTTTATTCCAATGAATTGGGTGAGGGCTTAGCTTTCTTTTCTTGTTGGGATGAATTGCCTTCCACTATGGATGAGGCATCGGAAACGTTTGCCTGGAGCGGGATACTAAATAAGAGATTGTTTCTTACAGTAAGTCGTGATCTCCGAGAGTCAAACTACCCTTTTAGGTCTGGTTGTCTATGTCTGTGTTTCGAAAAACTGCGAAACGTTTGCGTTATTCTATCGATGTGGCCAAACTTGTGTTCAAGAAGTATGGCTTTTCTGGTTTGATTACACTCGCTAAAGACGACATTCTTTTTGACTACCGTTATGGTGTCGACACTTATTCGTCAATTGACAAGGAGGATTTGTTCACGGGAGAGCGTCTGACGTTACAGAATCGATATTTCCCTTCAACGTTCGGGCTTATTAATTTGGCTATCGACGAGGCTCATGCGATTCTCGGCGATGAAATTAAGAGTAGCCACTTTTTGGATTATGGTTCAGGCAAAGGGAAGGTTTTGATCGGTGCAGCCCGCAGAGGCTTTGAGCTTTCGCGGGGGATTGAATACACGGATAGGTTGCATCGAGTTGCGGAGCGCAATCTAGAAAAGCTGGGTATATCGGAGCGGGCCAAGTCGATTCAGGGCGATGCGACCGAGTTTTTTCCGTCCCCCAAAGATCGCGTGATTTACTTCTTTAATCCCTTTGAAGGTTCGGTACTTGAGCAGACTCTTCAGAATATTAAGAGTATCAGGCCGGAGGGAAAGCGAGTTTTAGTGGTCTACAACCCTGTTTGTGATGACATCTTTTGTCGCTACTTTGAACGAGTAGCAGAAAAGGTCTCGAACCCAGGCCAAGCTCGGTACAATGTCTATGTGGGATAGTGGTTCAGTTTTCAGTGGTTCAGTGATTCAGTTTTCAGTGATTCAGTTTTCAGTGATGAAGGGGCGTTTGACCAGCGGCTTTAATGAACGCTTGTTTTGGGGCAGAATACCTGAAATTAGAGGGCTGGCGCCCTATTAAGCTTCCGCTACCCTCACTGCCTCACTGCCTCACTGCCTCACTGAATCACTGAATCACTCTTGATACATCCCCTCAAGCGTATCGCAGATCTTCTTCCAATCATATTTCGCAGCATTCTTAAGAGCGTTGTCTGCGCA
>Ga0075158_10000524_pt1 | contig 31115 bp, 30 predicted proteins | sample JI91814BDNA_FD_70968 | JGI IMG/M metagenome (GOLD analysis project Ga0075158, IMG submission 70968) | Wastewater effluent complex algal communities from Wisconsin, to seasonally profile nutrient transformation and Carbon sequestration -... | ecosystem: Engineered > WWTP > Effluent > Algae... | reverse complement strand
TTAACAATCCTTACTAGGCTTTATCAAAAACTAATGGTTGACCCATGGGACTGCCCCAAAACCACACAATATTGAATCTATATAGCTACAATAACAGAATAGGATAAACCTGTGCTAAATCCCCCTGAGTTAGTTATCAATTATTAAGATTAACCAAATCTTTCTCTTTTAAAATTACCAATGGTATTAAAAAAAGACATAGGAACACTACATTTAGAACAATATTCATCACCAATCCGGATGCATATGAGCCCAATGAATCAGTAAGGAACCAAATTATTAAAGCTGACAACATAATCTTACGTATAGACTCATTAAATATTTTTGGATGAGAAAGGCAAAACATCATCCAGCCCCAACCAATCATGACACCTCCAAGGACAGCATTTAATGCTCGGGATGTTGAATCAAAGTTGATGTTTGAGGCATATAAGTTTAAGAGATTAAAAAGTTCTCTCCAAACAAAGTCAGTCGTAGGGTAACTTGCAAGTAAGCTTGTTATACCAGTCATTATGGTAAAGATGCATGCTAATCTAAGCCAAAGAAGGTAAAAATTCATAGTGAAGTTGTCGATAAGTTGGTTATTTAAAATTAATTATAGTAGGAACTTGAAGCCAATAGCCATGTGGGTTAATTTTTTAATATTGTTTTTAAAGGATTAGGTGTCCCAAAACCCCAAGTTTGAAATCAGCTTAGGGGTTCGAGGGTCAGATCTTGCCTTGTGCTTAATTGAGCGGTGATGTATTTGTTACAGAGGCAAAAGGCAAGATCTGACCCTCGAACCTGCCAGCCCATGCCAACCATTACCCCGAGCCCTAAAATCCAACTTTCCCCACCAAGGACACTATTGTCCCATGCAGTGAGAGACCCCGCCTTTTTTTCCTGAGCAGGGAGTGTTTTCAGCATAGGCTGTTATAGATAATAGGATACTCAAAAATGAAATTAGAGCTTTAATAAACATGTGTTATTCCTTAACTATATTTATTATGGCCGTATTTAAGTATAGACACTGAATTGCAAACGCCTAGCAAAGGGCAAGATTTGACCCTCGAACTCAAAAAATCAGCGGTTTCCGGCGGAGCGGGAACCCGCTGTAAATCAACGATCAACTAAGCAGGTTTGAATTGATAATTTACGCCCAACAGGATTGAGTTTGTAGCCATTGTCTGATTTATCGACTCTGAGTAATTAAAATCAGGAGGGGCAAAGGTGCTACCAGGCAGATAAGCAGTATAGTAATCTAAATTCTCCATATTACCTCTCAAATATTCAAGACGGAGGGACAAATTAGGTCTCAATTTAATTTCAGCCCCGGCACCATACACAACGCCATTGACCCAAGACGATTCACTACCAGCCTTTTTATAACCTCCGGAACTTGAAATAGCTGCCGAACCCTCTTCTTTGTTAATCCCCATTCCACCTGTGGCATAAAGCATAGTTGAGCCTATGGCGTATCCTAGCTTAGCTTTTGGCTTAATTATGTCACTGATTTTAATAGAATTTGACACGGTATAGGAACTGCCGAGACTAGGCACTCTCTGGTTCGGAATATCCCGTGAAGATCGAATATCCCCGTGATTATACTCTATTTCAAAACCTGCGATCAGGTTGTTAGGAAATTGATAGTTCGCTCCTACCTGAATGCCGTATATCCCGCCAGTAGGTTTAAGATTTGCAGAAAAGAGATTAATGATTCCATTTCTTTGCAAAGGTGATTGCAAAGAAATCCAGTCCCCCCCTAATGCGGGTTTTGCATCGGAGTGAGCCCATTGATAGCCTCCATTCATCCCAATGTATAGGCCAGTCCAACTCACAGATGTCGCATGACAAATTGTACTTGTTGTTAGAGCAGCAACATAGAGCAATTTTTTCACTGTAATCGTCCTTGTAAGATTGATTTATTATGACAATCGTAAGTCGATATCAGTAAATTGTCAAAGTGGAGTGGATGTGGATTTCAATAGAATGTTGTAACGATGTGATTAGCCAATACACGTGGTCAAATTTAATTATCAGCTCTCTTACGATGCGGGTAAAGTGGGCACAGAGATGCCAAGATTTTGCGCAAGATCCTTAGGTAGCGTGCCATTCGCCAATAATTGTTTGGCTGATTCGATTTTACTTTGTCATATAGGTCATATAGGGGGCTGACCAAAAAATTCCATTAATAAACAAAAGGACATCCCAGAAAATATCACTATTTTTGATCTTAAAAGCGATTTTTAAGTCAGTAGTTTGTATTAAACGAAGTGCAGCGCAACTTACGTTTGCTTAAATCAGAGGTTATTAAGTCGCCAATTTAATTTGGCTATTTACAGGTTTATCGAGGGGGAAGGGTGGTGGAGTAAAATATACCCCCGTTTGATTAGCACAACAAGAAGTTTCGCAAAAACACATGCTTTAAATGTGATTTTTAAAGATTAGGCATGAGAACTGTGATGAGCATAAATGATAGAGACTTGTTCTAAATGAGCGCTGTCTCTTGCAGACCATAAATCATAACTGGCTTGCATTTGCATCCAGCTTTCTGGGGTACGGCCAAATGCTTTACTAAGTCTTAAAGCCATAATCGGAGAGATGTTAGATTTTCCACTGATTAATCTTGCAAAAGTGGATGGTGAAACAGCTAATTTATTGGCCGCTTCTCGAATACTAACATTCAGAGGTTCAAGATAGGTTTCATTTATAAACTCACCAGGGTGAGGAGGGTTGTGCATCATAGTCATTAGTGATAATCCTCATAATTAACAATGTAGGCATCACCATTTTCAAATTCAAAGGTAATGCGCCAGTTACCATTTACCGTTATAGACCATATTCCTTTTTTATCTCCTTTGAGCTCATGAAGTTTATACCCAGGCAAGTCCATATCATCGATCACGGTAGCTGTATCAAGGGCTGCGAGTTGTAATCTAAGCTTTTTTGTGTGCTTTGCTTGAATGCTGGAGGTTTTGCCAGATTCAAAAAACAGCTTGAGCCCTTTGTGTTTAAATGTTTTAATCATATGTTGAATTGTAGCCTGTTGCGCAACACAAGTCAAAACCTGGATATTCTTTGTCTTTATGAAGAGCGCCCCAAAAACACAAGAGATTGAGATATAGCCTATTCTTGAATTATGATGAGTGTTATTTAGTCATATATTGGTTAAAAAATGAAAAATCATTCGGATATTACCAACTGGGCAATAGGTTGTTTGGACTCTAAAGGTTATTCTTTGGTAGAACAGCCTGAAATCATTCAAGAAACTCCATGGTCTAATGTGATTCGCTTATCTACATTGCATGGTGATTTTTATTTGAAACAGCCTGCGCCATTACTGGCTAATGAGGCTAGTGTTATTCAATTTCTGGTCCATCAATTTAATGCAAGTGTGCCCTGCATAGTTGCTAACAACAATGAGTTACATTGCTTCCTCATGAAAGATGCTGGAATTTCACTGCGTAAATATCTAAACAGAGAGTGTAAGACAGACTTACTGTATCAAGCTATCAAGCAATTCACAGCCTTCCAACGATCCACAGAGGGTTCTATTCAGCCGTTTCTTAAGCTAGGTATTTCAGATTGGCGATTAAATCAATTGCCTCAGTTATACGAGGAAATAATTAATGACAAGGATTTTTTAAAAGCTGATGGGGTGACGAACACAGAGCTAAATAAGTTGAATTATTTATGCCCGCTTGTAGCAGAACAACTTCAGGCATTATCTCAATATGGTATCTGTGAGACAGTAGTCCAGCCAGACTTCAATACAAACAATATCCTAATCAGTCCTGAAACACAGCAATTCACAATTATTGACTTGGGTGAATTGGCCATTTCACACCCATTCTTTTCTTTACATAATTTTCTATACACAGCCACTATTCATCATGGTGTAAAAGAACAGGATTTAATATGGCATCAAATGTTAGAGGCATGCATTGAAAATTGGTTAGACTTATGGCCAAAAGAAAAATTATTGGAAGGGTATATGCTGTCCAGAAAGTTATGGCCTATATATTCAGTATGTGCTAATTATCACTTTATGCATTGTGTGGATCTTCAGGCTTTAAATTCTTGGTATGCCAATAAACCTAATAGACTAGCTGGCACTTTTAGAGAATACATTGCTGCAATGCATAGTTCCAAATTCTTATGATAATGAGACATTGGTATTGCAAAAAATCTAGTGTCCCCAAAACCCAAGAGATTGAGATATAGCCTATTCTTGAATTATGATGAGTGTTATTAAGTCATATATTGGTAAAAAATGAAAAATCATTTAGATATTCCTAAGAAATATTGCAGAAGATAATAATATGATTATGCCATTGATTTATTTATTAAGATGGCAGCTATATAATCATGTCGAATTTTATTTGTTATGAGGACCCCACAATGAACGGTACCACACATATTCCATGGCTATATCAGCCAGTTTGGAAAAGGAAAGGTAAAAAAGATCCAACCGAATTTTATTCAGTTCCATCTGCAGATATTTCGAACATATCAAGATTCTACCATAAACAGTGTGAAGCACCTCCTAATACCACAACTGATTCTACCCAAATAAAGCAAACACCAACTAAAGAAGAGTCTTCGGAAATTGGTTATTCCCCGCATTAAAATATTCGTATCTATTATTTTTGTACTCAATATTTCTTACAGTGTTATTGTAAGTATATGACGTGGTTTATTGGATTTTGCTTTACTTTTGTCTGAGTAAGAAACGCGGGGAGTAAGCAAAAACCCCGTTTGCTTAACATAGCCAGAAGTATCCCAAAAAACCATCCATAGGTAAGATATTAGATATAGGGGTCTGACTAAAAATTTCCATTAATAAAAAAATATTTCGGTCAGACCCCTATGTGCAGCGCCACCCTATGTCCCTATGTCAGTTGCTTAACAGTTTAAAAGAAACATCGCAGAGAGGTGTGAGTACCTTGTCGCCCTGGATTTATTAAAGCATATTAATCCCACAAAAAACGTGTCCAGGCTACCGTCAATACTTATCTATACAAAGAAATTAATAATACTGAACCTACTTCTTACTAAAGTTAGCAGCCTCAGTTCCAAGCATTGAATACTCCCCCAGTTTTTTCCCAATTAAATCCATCGCTCGAATATTCATCGTAACAACTCTAGGCCCCCATGGATCATCAGCTGCGGCAGCAACCTGCGAAAGGTGATAACAATCCTCCAGGCAATCTATTATTTGCGCCATGCAAGTATCTTTGCTGGTATCTATATCAACACCCAAAGGTTTATCAGGATAATTACCCTCAGGTAAAAGAGCAAAATCTGTATTTGAGTTGAAAAAATATAAGTGATCGTTATGTAAAAAAAATGCTGCGGAATGCTTTAATGAAGTAACCATGAGAACTTTGTTATTATTTTCCGCTCTGATAAAGTGAGAAAAATAATCGCGCAACTTCTCAGCTTCATTCGCAAATATAAAAAGATTGCTTTCGCATTGATAATGCTTTGCTCCCCAGTTTTTTTCAATTTCGTATGATTCAGAATCGCTTTTTGTTTTTAGGGGTTCGACTTGTGTGTATCTAAAGTCTTTGGCATGTTGCAGTTCTTTAGAGAAAAAAGTATTTTTATTATTTTGATAATCTTTTTCAATTTCATCTGGCATCTCTTGTAATGAGCGTGTGGATGAAATAAGTGTTTCAAATTTTAAGATGAGCGATTTCTCTAAATGATCGTACTCTCTGTCCCAGGCGCAAATATCATGAAATAATGTTGGATAATGAGTGAAATCTTTATCTAAGCATGATTGACCCCAAAGGGAAGAAAATCCAAAGCATTGTCCATTTTCCATTAAGCTACATATTCGATCTACTTCTGATGTTGAATATTTATCAGGGTGATGTGCGGCTTGATATTGTAGATATAATTTAAACTGACCAATAATCCAATCTTGACTAAAGCTTGGTTCAGTTGACATGAGATTTCGTTTAATATTTTCTTTAAATTTTTGTGACGCATTTCCTTCTGGTACGCAATCAATGGGTCTTTGGTTATTTGCATTGCGAATATAGAAACTGGGTGCAAATTTTTGTTCGTTCGACATGAGTATATGCATTGCCATGGCGCGATTGCCGGTTTGGCATATCGCATGTGCAAGTGTGTTGCCTTTTTCATCCGCGATGTAGGGCAACCCTGGATAATCTGCAAGTTTTACATTTCTCATAAGCTCTGCAATCTTGTTTTCATCATTAGCATGCAGCGCAGCCATTATTTCATTAAAAATACGGGCTACCTTTTGGGTTTCAGGGGTTTCTTGGTTGTTTCTGGCCATCAATTCAACTCCGCGCTGAATGATCTAACTAATTGTTAGATTTATTATTAATGGAAAAGGTTAGGATTCTTTGTTAAGTATAGCACTCGCAACAAAGTACAGGGTCAAATCTTGCCTTGTGCTTAATTGAGCGGGATATAGGGGTCTGACTAAAAATTTCCATTAATAAACAATAGGATATCCAACAAAACACTACTATTTTTGTTCTTAAAAGCGACTTGACCCTATTCCTATAACTGATTTTGGATTATGAAAAAAGTAAACAAAACCCCCGTTTTATTTCCTGTAAATACTCATAACTCTATTAGTTGTAAGTTCTTAAAAGTTCTTATTCTATTTAATATCTTTTAAGAACTTAGCTACTGTTCTCTTGCTCAGTTGTATTTAATTTCTTCCTTTTTAATAGGCAATTCGTGGTATTCAAATTGTATCGTGTTTGGAACGATAGGGTTTACTTTTACAGTTAGATCACTTTTGCCACTTGAGGGTATTATATCAATTATTTGATCGTTATTACTTAAATCAATAATGATGTCACTTTGATGGTATACACGATCTTTTGCCGTAGCATAAAGGATTGTTAGCTTACAGGTTGTTGCTGATTTACAGTTAGTAACTAATTCCTGATGATTAGCCTGCCACAACTTTTGGGCGGGGTTAGAAGTTCCTGGCTTGTTTACTTTAACATCCACAGTAATGGGTGTTTTTTCGGTATCATTGTATCTTAGGATTTCACCACTTTCGTTGCGCATAAATCGCTCAACTATGATTCCCTCATTTTTAATTAGCGGGCATTTAGAGCTCATACTAGATTCACAAAGTTCTACAAAAGGAGCTTTATTGCTCCAGCTAGTCCAATTTTCGTTTAAAGCTTGAAGGTTATTACCATTATAAATTATTAAATCAATTCGTACCTTATTTAAACTTAGATAAGAGCATTGGTTATAGGTAAACTGTTCTTTAGGCCAATTCGATTCCCTAGAGGTGCCGCGTGAGCCAAGGTATAGTGTATTTTGAAATTTGTAGATTCCTATTTCGACTATGTTAGGCATAACGAGATATTTAAACAAATTCTTATATTCACTTACAAAGGTACAGTCACCTTGCTCATCGCAAGAAATTTGTTCTGGACAATAGAATAATTTATTCTCAAATTGAGTCGTTGAGGTGGACTTAGCAATAAAGGCTATTAGTGATAACAATACAAATAAAATGATACGCATGTTAAATAGGGTCTTAGAGCTCATTAAAAGTCAGCATAATATCATGAACAGAATGTAAGTCACTTGAATTATTCTACTAAGAGTCCTTTGTAGTGTAGGAGTGCCGTTGTCGAATAATTTTCTAGGGTAGTGCCTCCCGGAAAATTAATTGCAGGGTTGAGGTCTACTCTCAATTCATGCCACTTTTATACTCTTCTGTATTTTGCGGTGCATCTACTGCCTTTTCCTTTAATGAATCTCTATGGCTTGCTAAGGCTGCTTTTAACTCTTGCGGGGTCATTGTGCTATAGGGTGTTACATCTGCAGCAGCGGTCTTGGAGTTTGTTGCGGCAGTTTGGTTAGCCACTGAAGACGATGGAATTTCGCGGGGCATCGTCCGAGTGATAGTGCTTGTCGAGCTTGGGGTTGATGATGTTGATGCTTGGTTTGCTGCAGTTAGCAAGGTGTTATTAGACGCAGTAACTGCATCTAGTTTGGCAGCATTATTGACTACACTATAAACCAACACTGCTACAGCAGGTATCACTGTCACCAGAGCAATTAGGGCACCGACAGTTCCTAAGGGGCTTGATGTCATTCTCGCCCACCAGGATTTGGGATTTCCCATCCAGGCACTTTCCATCAAACCACTTAAGCCTTTGTGGGCTTGCATCTTGCCGGCTTTTGTTTGTTGCAAATTATCCATGCTATTTACCGATTCTTCAGCAAAATTTCGCGAAATAAATAAGGGTGAATCGGGTTTGGCTTCTACTTTGGCGGAAGCTCCCTGATCTACCAGGCTTACAATCGATGCAGCAGCTTGCAGTCCTGTGCGATTGTACTCGTGGTCAATAGTTTGCTTTAATGCGCGACTTGCTTCAGGTACATTTTGACCTTCAGCTACTTGTTTTAGCAAGGCAAAAATTTTGAACTTTTCGGGCGATAAGGGTTTCCCACTATTCACAAGACTGTCTAAAATAGCTACTCGACCATTAATCGTTTGTGCGCGTTCATTACCACTTTTACAGCCGCCAAGGGTTGCTTCTTCTAAGAAGACACTCAAAGTTTGTGTCAGTTTTGCGAACTCATGGGTGCCATGTAGATTATTGGCCATCAATTGTTGTAAGGCCATTTTGGCATAATCTACGGTATCTTCAACGGTCCCCACTTTTGGACGTGCTGCTTGCCACCCATTTTTAAGTTCTTGAATCTGGTGCTTTACTGCAATACCACCACGCGTTTGTGAGAAATAGGGTTCATCGGTATTATTGCGTAAAAACTTGTCATAGGTATCGAAGACATCTCCAATAGCTTCTCTATCGGCATCCGAGATATTTTTAGAATCATAAAGCGTATGCAATAAAGCCATTTCGCTCATTAAGGTCGATTCTTCTACTAATTCATTTCCGGAATCGTAGCGTAATTCATCGCCAAAGCCATTGACGGAAATATTTTGTACTAAGCAAAAGACAGGGGTATCTGATTTCAATTGGGCTGCATTGTACTTGTGAGCGCCTCTTAGAATGTGGTCAGCACTTTGTGTTTGAAGATTGCCGTTGATATCACCCAATCGGTCGTTAAGTGCGGTGTAGCTGTTATAAATAAAGGCAGCAGGTTTTCTGCCCTGGCTAACTAGGTGCTCAGCTAAATGGTATTCCTCTTTAACTGCGTTTAATTTGATCGCCACATCTTTCGCATAGGCGTTGTCATCGTCTAACCCTTTTTTCAAAACAGGTGAGGGGGTGCGAATTTGGATGCGCGGTAAATTTGTGGCAGTTATTGAATTGTCTTTATTTAATGAATGGGTTGTTAATTGACGGTGTGCAAATTCAGTCCCTGCGACACGATTGTGTGCTGTCTGCTCAGACCCTTCAATTATGGTAGATAAGCCAGAAGCCGCGTCGGTATGTAAAATGTCATTAGGCGTTGCGGTGGTCTCTTCTGCTAAGTGTTTTAGAGACACTTCAAAATCTTCTTTAGTCAGAATTACCTTAGTATGGATGACGATTTGTTTCATCAGGATATTATGCGCGTCTTGCATAATGGCTTTACGGGCCTTATCCAAAGACTTATTTAACGCAACCGTATCAATACTGCCATCAGGTTGCATGGCGTTTTTCAATGCCTTGGCATAGGTCTTCATAACCAATTTATTGACTTCAGTCATGGTGGCTTGAAAGGCATTTTGCATGTGCTTTTCTTGAACATGTTCGAATTTATCCAGTTTTTGGTAAACACGCGTAGCTAGGGCTAAGTGAAAATGAAATTCTTGTTGTAAGGCTATAATGCTTCCTTTAGGTACTTTATCGAGTGCCGCCATTATTTTAGGGGCGTCTTTTTTACTTCCATTATCGATTAAGGCTTGGGTAACCTGTGATTTGAATTGTTCTAAAAGAGGAGTGTCAAATAAATCGAGATTTTTGCTAATGTCTAAACTAACTGTAGTGGTGTTGGATATTTTCCTACCCATAGCCTGTTCTAAGCCTGCTTTATTCGTGGGGTAGTTTGTGCCACCTTGTTGATTGATTTCACCCACTAAGGTAATAATTTCTGCGTTGGACAAGGTAACATCGAGGAGCAAGCGACCCTGAGGGTCAAAGGCTGGGTTTCTAACCGATTTCGCATTATTTGAGGCGCGTTCGATCAAGTACCGCATATATACGGCTTGAGCTTGAGCCTGATTCTTAAGTAAACCTCTTGGCATAACGAACCCCCAATGCGAGATCTCTAATTATAGTATAGCTCGTTAACGCTTAAGGTTTAATTAAGTACAATTAGTAGAAATCTATAGTAGTAGTTGTAACATCTATAGGTTCCTGATCATTCATAATTACCGCTTCCATCACAGGAGCCACGCTAACCTGGCGGTATTGGACGATTTGGGTTGAGGTACAGCAGCAGCTTGATAATAAAAGGCAAATTCCTATCATCAATATCCCTTTCATAGTAAACCCCATTATTATTCTTAATCAAATTGTAGTTTATTGGCTCATAAAATACCAATTCCCTTACTTAGGTCCAGGTTTCTTCGTATTGACGTAATAAAGAAAGGCCAAGATTTGTGCAACAGCAGTGTAAAGATTCTTGGGTATTTCGTTATTCATCCGCACACAGGACAGTAAGGCGGTGAGTTCTTCGTTTTTTTCCAAGGGAATACCATGTTCTTTGGCTTTGGCAATAATTTGTCTTGCCGTTCGTCCCTCGCCTTTGGCGGTTACGATGGGCACTGAGACTCCATCATAATTGATCGCTACTGCCTTAGTTTTTTTCATATTCTTATGTCCAGTAAATGTAGATTCTCTACATCAATATGGTTGTTTTCTAAGCCTAATTGCAGCTTCCAATCACGAAGTTTAAGACCTAGACTAGCAAGCACTTGAGTCATTTCTGACTGATAGTGATCTAACAGCTCTAAGGTTTCTGGCCGTTCGACATTGAATTTAACATCGGTGTTTTTGGCGCTTAAAGCTACTGTTCCTTGCAGATCCCCTAAATTTGCCAAATTGACAGCAAAAGAGACGGACCATTTTGAAGGCTCCATTGGTAGGGCTTTATGTTCGGTAATCATCAAAGGTACCACTTCCACACCCTCTGGTGTTTTAATCGGTAAATCTAACATTAGTAAAAAACCGTCTTTACTATCCTGCGAAAGGTGATGTATCTGGTGTGCAGTGATTCTAGCTAAAACCTGACTTACTTGATCGTGTAAAAGCTGCTGAATAGTTTCTGATGATAGATTTAATAGATTTAGAAAAGATTCTTTAGGCAAGGGTTGTGGTATAGCCCCTGTCAATGGCAGGGTATCTTTGGCCAATAGTTTGGATTCTAGATCAGCTGGTAGACTTACACTTTCTTTCATAGTTGATGATAAATTGTTGAGTAGTTTTAAGCATTGACCTTTAAAATCCGCTTGAATTCGTTGTTGCGACATCCCTTTTTGCCACTCAAAGAGGTTGGATTCTAAAAACACACCACTTTGATTAATAGCCTGCATTAGTTGCTGAGGTAATTGTGACAGGGGAGTAATGCTATTTAAAAAAGCCCTTATCTGTTGGTTAGTCGACCCAGGTAGATTGGATGAAGTCAAAAGCTGAGCCATCGTTTGTAACAGATTAGTAGCTGGAGCCTGGATCGGCAATGCTTGGCGGAGAGCTGCTTGCAGGGTTGCTGAGTTGTCTTTTGTTGTAACTACCTCAAGCACAGTTTCTTTGCCATTCGCAATGACTTTTAAATCTAATAATTCCCCGGGTTTAAAATGCTCTGAAGTTCGCGCATTGACACTTTCACCATTAATATTAATAGTCACTTGATTATTAGTGAGTGCAGTGACAACCACCGTTTTAAGAATTTGGCCGACATAAAGTTCAGTTGCCGGCTTTGCAAGCTTTATCTCTTGCACGGGGCTAAGTCTGACACTGGCTGCTTTATTCATTTCAACTGCCATACGTCATCCTTTCGGTTCATTTTGAATAAGTATATACTCAACTTCTTTGTTATCGGCAGGTTGTTGCTTTGCTTTATAATTAAACAAGAACGGATGCGAAGATTTTTACAAGGACAATCAAAGAAATATTAATTTTATGTTTATAATCATGGGGTTAATTTTAAAAAACCATGAACAGGCAGGCGATTAATTTTTTTGATTTTTGCCCGAATTAATCTGGTCATTACGCAATTTAATAGGGTGCAGTGATGTTAGATAGAGCTAGTATTGTTGATGAGCAGTTTACTAAACGAGTGCTACAAAAGGATTTCCCCAAGCCAAACAGTTCAATGAGCCCAGAGACAGCAGACTTGGATAAAAAGACTGCAATTGAATTGTTTGACTCCCAAATTAAATCACGCCTATTAGATTTAATTGCTAGGCAATTGAAAGAAAAAGGCCTGTCTTTTTATACTATCGGTAGTAGTGGCCATGAGGGCAATGCCGTTTTGGGTCAGGTTTTTCGCACCACCGATATGGCTTTCTTACATTACCGAAGTGGGGCTTTTTTCATCCAAAGAGCCAAGCAATTTCCTGGTATAGATGGGGTGAAAGACGTATTACTTTCGTTGGTTGCTGCGGCCTGCGATCCTATTTCTGGGGGGCGGCATAAGGTATTCGGCAGCCTGCCCTTGAATATTCCGCCGCAGACTTCGACTATCGCCTCGCATTTACCCAAGGCTCTTGGAGCTGCTTTTTCCATTACTCGTGCGAAAGAACTAGGCATTGAGAGTAATTTGCCTGCGGATTCGGTAATCCTTTGTTCTTTTGGTGATGCATCAACAAATCATGCTTCCACGCAGACCACTTTGAATGCTTGTTCGTGGATAAGTCAGCAACAATTTCCCCTACCCCTGGTCTTCGTCTGTGAAGACAATGGCATAGGTATTTCTGTACCAACACCTGCAAATTGGATTGAAACTTCCGTGCGAGCAAGGCCTGGAATCCACTATTTGAGTTGTGATGGTTTAAATATCGCGGATATTTATGCCAAGGCACAAGAGGCCGAGTATTTAGCGCGCATTAAGAAACAACCGGTTTTTTTACATATCAAATGTGTACGCTTACTAGGACATGCCGGCTCGGATATTGAATCGCAATATAACACCCAAGCAGAAATCGAAGCGCGAGAATCGCAAGATCCGCTTTTGCATACTGCAGGTATTTTGCATGCACAAGGCTGGATGAGTCCGAAAGCGATGGTTGGGCTTTATGCTGACAACCGAGCACTGATTGAGGCGAAAGCCTTAGAAGCTATTCGCCAACCTCGGATGGAAACAGCCGAGCAAGTCATGGCTTCGATTATTCCTAACCCTATGAAAAAAGCAAAATATCCCTTGCCTATTGAAACTAAACGCAAGGAAGTGTTTGCTAGTGCTTATGGTCAGTTAGAGCAAAAACGTAATTTATGCCAGCATATTAATTTTGCGCTGACTGATTTGATGTTGCAGTATCCTAACATGGTTGTTTTTGGTGAGGATGTTGGTAAGAAGGGGGGAGTCTACCGCGTAACTGCTGATTTGCAGGCAAGGTTTGGCCAACGCCGTGTATTTGATAGTATTTTGGACGAGACTACTATTCTTGGCACCGCAATAGGGCTTGCACACAACGGGTTTATTCCTGTGCCTGAAATACAATTCCTCGCCTATTTGCATAACGCTGAGGATCAATTGCGTGGCGAAGCCGCAACCCTGTCTTTTTTCTCCAGTGGCCAATATCAAAATCCAATGGTAATACGGGTGGCCTCTTTAGCTTATCAAAAAGGCTTCGGTGGGCATTTCCATAATGATAACTCTATCGCTGTATTACGCGATTTACCGGGTGTTATCGTAGCTTGTCCCTCCAATGGACCGGATGCAGCAAAAATGCTGCGTACTTGTGTGCGTTTAGCACAAGAGGAAGGGCGTGTAGTGGTATTTTTAGAGCCTATTGCCTTGTACATGGCCAAGGATTTGCACTCACCGGGTGATAATGGCTGGTTGAATGATTACCCTGCAACAAACGAAGTGATTGAACCGGGTGAAGTTGGCGTGTATGGTGAGGGGGACACCGTTATTTTAACCTATGCTAATGGTTATTATTTGTCCCGTCAGGCCGCAAAAGTTTTGGAAGAAACCCACAGTATATCAACCAAAATCATCGACTTACGCTGGTTAAGTCCATTACCAACCGCTGCCATAATGAAAGAAATTGCCAAGGCAAAACGCGTACTCATTGTGGATGAAGGCCGACAGAGCGGTTCGATCAGTGAAGGCTTAGTTACATTATTGCTGGAAGAAGCATCATCGCGCTTGAAAATTAAGCGAATTACTGGTAAAGATTGTTTCATTCCATTAGGAACTGCTTGGGAATACTTGTTACCAAGCAAGGAAAGTATAGTAGAGGCGGTACTCGCATTACATTCAGAGAAAAGGGAGAAGGAAAGTGGACGACTTGTTGTTTCTTGATGAGCAATTACGTGATGACGAACGGATGATACGTGATAGCGTTACCCGTTTTGTGAGTAATGATGTTACGCCTTTAATGGCAGAATCTTTTGAGCATGCACATTTTCCACGCCAACTCATAAAGCAATCTGCCGATTTAGGTCTATTAGGTTTGACACTACCCGCAGAATACGGTGGAGCAGAAGCTTCCTACGTGGCTTATGGTCTGGTTTGCCAGGAATTAGAAAAAGGCGATAGTGGCTTGCGCAGTTTTGTTTCTGTTCAAAGTTCTTTGTGTATGTACCCTATTTTTCGTTTCGGCAATGAAGAGCAAAAGAAACGGTATTTACCGGCGATGGCTAAAGGTGAGGTTATTGGTTGCTTTGGTTTAACCGAACCTGACTCGGGCTCCGATCCTGGTAGCATGCGCACCAATGCTAAGAAAACAAGCGGTGGTTGGACTTTAAATGGCGCCAAAATGTGGATTACTAATGCACCTATTGCTGATATCGCAATCGTTTGGGCAAAAACAGACGGCGGCATCCGTGGTTTTATAGTAGATACAAAGGCTAAGGGTGTGAGCTGTCCTGAGATTAAATTAAAAATGTCCTTGCGCGCCTCAATAACTGGTGAGTTAGTTTTTGATAATGTTTTTGTACCCGATGAAAATTTACTCCCTGGCAGTGAAAAAGGCTTAGGGGCTGCATTAAGTTGTTTGAGCCAAGCACGTTATGGTATTGCTTGGGGGGCGATGGGCGCCGCGATGGCTTGTTTTGACAGCACCCGCGAATACCTCTTGGAAAGAAAGCAATTCGATAAACCTTTGGCTTCTTTTCAGCTAATCCAAAAAGATTTAGCGGATATGTACACGGAAATTATTAAGGCCCAATGTATTAACCTACAGATTGGCCGCCTAAAAGATGAGCATCGTGAAACACCCGTCATGATATCGCTGGCGAAAGGTAATGCCTGTCGTGAATCCTTAAAAATTGCTAGAAAATGCAGAAATCTTCTCGGTGCAAATGGCATTAGTTTAGAATACCCGGTTATTCGCCATATGCTCAATCTGGAGTCGGTTTTTACTTATGAAGGGACGGATAACGTGCATACGTTGGTGTTAGGAAAACACCTCACTGGGATCAATGCGTTTGTTTAATTGATAGTTCACACATTACAGGAGTTAACATGTTTAAAATGATTTTAAAGCACACTTTAGTTATCAGTCTTTCCATTTTAGCTCTAAAGACCTACGCAGGTACGCAGGCTAGTCGTGAGAGTTTGGCAAAAGAGTGTCAGGATCTTTCTTCAGCTGTCAGAGTGCTGGTCAATAGTCAAAAGAAGGTGGCTTGTGCCGATCAGTTGGATCTGGCTGCTGATCAGGTTTCTTTTGCCGGCTCACTGATACTTGAGAATGAAAAAACATCAGCTAAAATCCTCTTAGAGCGCTCGGTGTATAGTTTACAGTATGCTGAGTTAGATAGTTGCAGTCGCTATATTCAGATTTCACATGCTAAATTTGAAGCACAGCGTATAAAAAATTCCTTTTGATTCTTTTGGCCCATTGTCCTGTAAACCGGCAGGATAGTGGGTTGATATGAACAATAAAAGACCAACAATGCTTGACTCAAAGGCCTTACAAAATGTATAATATGTGCTCAATTTGAGTTTCATATTTATATGGGTGTTAAGATGCCATTACAAGTCCTTGAATTAGCCAAAAAAATTAGAGAAGAAAATCACCATGGTTTTTTTTCCTTTTCTGACCCAGTAGCTATGGATTTCAGATTCAATGCTAATGACAATTCCCAAAATACCCTTGTTAATGATTTGCTCATTGCTGCTTTAAATGCAAAAAAACAAACGCAACCGGCTTTGAACCCTGATGTCATTAACAATAAATTAAAGGCTTTCCAGGAAGTTCAAGTATTGCTTAGAGACTTCGATAGCAAAATTAATGATTCAGCGGATAAAATTAACCGATTAGAACAAAGAATCATTCGGGAAAATGCAACACATGCACAATTAATAAGTACAGCAAATGACTTAAAAACGAGAATAGTAAATGCTAATAACACTGCAAATTTAGCCCGGATGCAAGCTGAAGTAGTCTTAATACAAGAAGATGCCCGTGAAATCTTAGAGGGCATAGAAACTTTACAAAATTCACTAACTCTACAAAAAACTACGCATGCTCGCGTAGAAAAAGCTCGTGAAGATTACCGCACAGCTAATGCGCAAGTGGTTGCAGAGTATGAAGAATTCATGAAAGACATGAATGAAATTCAAAACATAATAGCAACTACCTATCTTCAAGCCCAAATTAAAGATCAGGAGTTGCTCGACATCGCAACGCGCTTAAAAATAAGTTTAGGAGTTGCCTCTAGCGTAGCAGTATTGGGGGTCCTGGCTTTCTTTCTCCCAGAAATTGTGGCGGGCACACTAGCTGTTATCGTGGGTTTAATTCCGGCCATTGTTGTATTAATAATCGGAATAACACTACTGTTTACTGCGGCATTTAGTGGGGCTCCTGGTACCGGAGAGGCATTAGGACTTACAGTACTTCTGGGCTTGGCTGCAGGTATTGCATCTTACTCGTTATTTTTAGTGGCCATGCCCTATGTAGCAATAGTAAGTGCTATAGCGAGTGTTGGCTCAGCTGTAGCTTCCTTAGTATTTGGCATACAACATGTTTCTGTAAATTCGGAAGTAGACGAGTATTTTGAGCAGACTTTTACCGAAGAATTTGAAAAGCAAAACCTAAGCACTACTCCAGCACGTCAATCAGGTGCTTCAGTGACGCCTGTCTCCTTATTTGCAGCGAGAACCACATCTTTGATTGATGATAGAGATGTGTCTTCGGTTCAATATCGTTAACCACCTTTTAAAATAGTGGGGCAAAAATATTTTGTCCCATAATTTAAACAGACTAATTAGTCAAAAACCAACTAAAGCGACAAATTTATACACAGCGATGTAAATGCATTGCCAGTGCAATAATTATTTGCATAACCCATTGAATGTATAGCGTTTTCATAAAAAAACCGTAGCATAAAATAATCCTTTACTTTAAAGTAGAGTTAAGGATTGTGTTAAGTATGCTCAAGCGTTGAAACTTAACACCGGTCATAGCGCTTTAGTCCAACAGTTGATTGTAAGCCCAACCTCCGAAGCAAGATTAAAACTATTTGATTTTAATTGATGCACAAGGAGGACATCGCTATGGTTAAGGAGCTACTACAACGTCTTAGATTAATTGGTTTTCTGCTTATCATTCCCTTCTCGATAAGTTTCGCAACCCCACCTAACAATTTCGACAGTGCAAAAAAAATGGCTGCTGATTTATTCAGTAATCATCGGGTTACTTTGTATTGTGGTTGTAGCTATTCTGTTGAAAACAAGGTCGATTTAAAAAGTTGTGGTATGGACACCGCAGCACCCATTGCTAGGGCAAATCGTATAGAATGGGAGCACATGATGCCGGCAGAGCATTTTGGCCGTTATCATAAGTGTTGGACCGAGCAACTTTGTGTCAACGATAGCAACGGTAAAGCATACAAAGGCCGCAAATGTTGTGAAAAGATTGATGCGGACTTTCGACGTAAAGAAGCCGAGCTTTACAATCTTTGGCCCGCAGTAGGTGCAGTAAATCAAGAGCGTTCAAATTATACCTTCACCGTTATACCCAACAAGCGAGGCTTCTACGGCTGCGAATTTGATGCAGACAAGGATAAAAAACTAGCCGAGCCACCAGATAGGGCAAAGGGTATAGTGGCAAGGGCTAATTTGTTCATGGCTGATAAGTACAAAATAGAGTTCAGCAAAGAGCAAAGAGATCTGTTCAACACCTGGAATAAAAAATTCCCACCCGATGCCTGGGAATTAAAATGGGCAGAGAAAGTAGCCAGCACAGTGGGCTATAAAAATCCCTACATAACAACCAAATCAAAAGATAGCTCTGCAGACAGTTGATTGAGAAAAACTCTAATGAAATCGTGGGCCAAAACCCACGATTTCAAATTAAAAAAAAGAAGATTAACCCAGATCCCCAGTAAACCCTTGTCATTCCCCCCCGACTTCGCTATCATTCCCTACCAATCGGGGCGTAGCGCAGCCTGGTAGCGTACTAGCATGGGGTGCTAGTGGTCGAAGGTTCAAATCCTTCCGTCCCGACCAAGCCCAGCAAGGGTTTCCAGATTAAAGAACAAATTAAAAAAAGATTTTGGTACCGTTCTTGGTACCTGTTTCAAATTTCATTACCAAAACTATTAGTTATCATGAGTGCGTGATCTACGGCAGGAAAAGATTGAATAGCGAAATTATCCAATGGGGCAGCGAGTACCTTAAGTCTCATGGTTATACGCTAGAAAGTCACTTGCCAGAAGACGTGCAAGATACACCGTGGTCTTATGTGGTGCGCTTTCTAACAACTGATGGTTACATCTATTTAAAGCACACGCCAAAACTGCTTGCATTGGAGCCTACTATTATCCAAATTTTGCAAGATCAATTTCATGCCTCTGTTCCAAAAGTTATCGCGCATAATGCTGAATTAAATTGTTTTTTAATGAAAGACGCAGGCAGGCCATTGCGAGAAATTCTGAAACAGCAATTCGATGTCTCCTTGTTCTGCAAGGCTATTCATCAATTTACATCAATGCAGTTAGCCGTTGCAGGTCATGTCAATATTTTTCTTGATATTGGAGTGCCCGATTGGCGATTAGAAAAATTGCCTGATTTATATATGCAATTGTTCTCACAAAAAGAGATATTAATAGCGGATGGGTTAACAGAAAGGGAAATTAGTGAATTAGAGAAACTACTTCCAAAGGTTTCCAGATTATGTCAAAAATTATCCAATTACGCGATCAAACCTAGCATTGTTCAGCCTGATTTTAATGACAATAACACGCTTGTAGATGATACATCGCGTGATATCACAATTATTGATTTAGGAGAAATAGTGATTTCACACCCTTTTTTTTCATTGATAAACTGTTTGCAACAGGCAAAAAAGCACCATTCACTGACAGATGAGGATGATACATATCTGAAGCTTATAGATGCTTGTCTTAAAAATTATATGATTTTTGTCTCTAAAAAAAACTTACTAGAAGCTTTTGCGATAGCACGCATATTATTTTTTATTTATGGGGCATTAGGAAATTATCGTTTGATTGCCGCATGTGATAGAGAGAGACTTTCAGCATCTTCATTTCAACGGCATGGACGACCCAGTATTCCCTTGAAAGAATTTATGGCTGGGTGCAATGAGATTGATACAGTTCTAAATGGAAACAGGCTATAGAAGCCTGTTTCTTGTTTAGCTTTGAAAGAAAGGTTATATCATCATATCCATTTCTTGGTTAAGACTAAGATTAATCCACTGATGGATAGTTTCTCTATGCCAAGCTAATGTAGTTCCATTCAATTTAATGGGAGTAGGGAATTTACCGTTCATCCACCAACGTCTTAAAGTTAATCGATTACGTCCAATTAGTTTTTCTAAATCGGTGATGAATAAAATTTGCTGTGGCATCTTATTGTTATTTAGGGCTTGCATGTTATTACTCCAATTCTTTTTATTTATACTGACTAGCCAGCGCTCGTAATTGACCTTTCTGTTCCATATCGATAAAGGTCGAAAATAACTTAAGTAAGTTTAATTCCGTGTTTGTATTTTCCGGTAATCTGCTATGGCAATAAATAGCTTGTAAATTTTGCACTGATGAATTGGATAAGTTTGCAACGCGATGAAGCGGGTAGGTGGTGGCATTAAGCAAATACTGAATGATTCCTTTGTAAATGCTAATTTTTAGTTCGTGGTTCATGCTAGATACTCCTGTAAAACATTTTCAGTAAAACCAATTTCGTCTTTTAACTCATTTCATTGAATATCATTAAACGAAACTTATATTAATACGATATTAAATATACTTTCAATATATATTTTAAAGAAATTTAAATTAATATATGATATGAAATTGAATGATATTGATTTATGTGATAAATTTTTTAAAATTTAATAAAAAAGGATTAATATATGGATACTGGACATTATCAATCGTTTGCCAATCGTCTAATTGATCTTATGAAAGCTCAAGGATTTACAGCTTCACGTTCACCTAATGGCATTTGCATTAAAACCTTAGCAGGGTTCGTTGGGGCATCAGAACAAATTTGCCGGCGATATATTCGAGGTGATGCTTTACCTGATTATGAGAAAGTGAAACAGTTAGCAGCTCATCTGAAAACCAATCCCGGTTGGTTGTTGTTTGGGGAAGAAGGTTATCCTGCGCCATCAAAGAATGTTATCGATGAAGCATTACTTCACTACATATTAAAACAAAGCCATCATTTATACAGAAATTCCCAGGGTGGTAATGACGACTATGCAGAGTTTGTGCTAGGATTGGTCAGAGATGTGCGCGAAATTGATACATCTAAGGAAAATTTACTAAAAATCATTGACTTAGCGATTGGTTCTATTTCTTCCTATGAGGGAACAAGGAACAAACAAAGTCTCGCTGTATAAGAAGTTATATATATGGATGTAACCGCTGTACCAATTACGCTGCACCCTTTGGCAGAAGAGTACCTGTTTAAACATTATCAGGTATTGCGCCGTATTTTTTCAGACGTTCTTGGTCATCTAGAAACTGACTACATATCGATTGCCTTGATTGATCAGTATGGTCAATTAATTTTTCTATCATCAAAGCCAAGCATTGAACAAAACTTAATAGATAAAAAACTGTGGTCATTAGATGGAAGCTATCATCCTGATTTCATTTATCAAGATCAACCGAATACATGGATTAATCTTAATTGTATTGAATCAAAGAATTCCCTATATCATTACAAGCAAGGCATTACTGGTTTAAGGGCAGGGTTTTCAATGGCTACGAATTTTGGTGAGTATAGAGCGGTATTCTCCTTTGGTCTCAAGCACTGTAATCAAAAAGTACATGAGGAAATGCTTAGCAAGCATCAAGCATTACTGGCTATGGGTAAATTTTGTCTACAAGAAATAATCAAAGTTATTCCCTTACCAAATCAACAAAAAATATATAAGTTCAAACCCCATTTAGAGTTAGTAATTAATAATCAGGTGAACTATGAAAAAACTCCTACATAAAGACGATCCAATTCTAAGACAAACAGCAGAGCCAATTATCAAATCTGAATTTGGAAGTGCGTGGTTAAAAGAATTGGTTAAAGATATGTTTGCCATCATGATAAATAAAGGTGCTGTTGGTGTTGCTGCGCCTCAGATAGGTATCAGTAAACGAGTGATTGTGTTTAGTACTGCATACACCAAACGTAGAAAAGTTGAAGTGGATGTACCAGATACTGCATTAATTAATCCATCATTTAAAATCTTGTCAGAAGAAATACAAACTGGCTATGAAGGTTGTTTGAACGTAGAAGAAACCATGGGAGAAGTCACGAGAGCTATGGAAATTGAATATTCAGGTTTTGATATAGAGGGGAATCTTATTTGCAAACAAGCAAAAGGATTAGAGGCCAGAATTCTACAGCATGAAATTGATCACTTGGATGGTTTTTTATTCCTAGATCGCATCGAGAATAAAGAGTCACTTACTACAATGTCAGCATTGCAACATAAGGTTTGATTATTATGAAACATCAAACACGAATCATTTTAGCAGGGATATTAGGTAATCTAATTGAATGCTTTGATATGGCAATATGTGGGCTATTATCTATGTACCTAGCTAAGTATCTTATTGGTGATGCTACAAAAGGATTGTTCTTGGTTTTTTTAACATTTTTTGCTGGGTACCTCGCAAGACCAATTGGTGCAGTAGTAATGGGATTGTTATCGGATATCTACGGCAGAAAAATTATTCTCTCCGCCTCGATCTTAAGCATGGGCGTAGCTACAACTTTAATTGGATTTGTCCCACCTCATAGCTCGATAGGCATAGCTTCTTTAGGTATTTTGTTACTTTTACGTATTATCCAAAGTTTTTGTTGCGGGGCTGAATATCTAAACTCTTCTACCTATCTCGTAGAGAATGCAGACGCATCTAAAAAAGGTTATTCGGGTAGTTGGGCTTCGTTTGGCGCTATGTCTGGCATGATGGTCGCATCAATAGTAGCATTAGCAGTTACGCACTTGAATGAAAATTACCCTGAATTAGAGTGGGCTATATGGCGAGTTCCCTTTGTATTTGCTTTATTAGGATCATCAATTGGTCTTTATATAAGATTGTTTATACCAGAAAGTCTTGAGTATATTCTATATTATTCAGATAAACCCAAGCCTAAGTTTGGCAATTTATTTAAGGAATCGTTCCAATTTATTAAGGTAAATAAATTGCAATCGTTATACGTTTTTATCTTAAGTAGCCTCGGGGTCACGACAACCTTTCAAATATATATCTATGGTCCAATGCAAGCTCATATTTATGGTAGCTTCACCGATCATCAAATTATTGTCTCAAATATAATTTCCTTACTTGTGCTATTAGGCGTATTTCCTCTTATCGGTAGGTTATCCGACATAATTAATCGAGAAAAAATTGTCATTGCAGCTAGTATAGGGTTTTTGATCTTATCCCAACCATTTTTCTATTTACTGTCATATGGAGATTTCAATCAATTAGTTTTAAGCCAAGCATTAATAGCTATACCTGCAGGTGCTTATTATGCGACTGTTCCTGTAATATTTGCTGAAATGTTTCCTATTAATTTGCGTTGTACGGTTTTATCAGTGTTATATTCAACAGCTGCAAGCTTATCCGCTGGATTGGCTCCTTTGCTTTCCTTGGTATTAGTAAAAAATACTGGCATACCGTCTTCACCATCCTTTTTGGTTTTTGTTTTAGTTGCATGTTCGTTTATAGTAATGAGTTTGAAATATTTCAAACTCAAACGAAGTAAAGATTGGCTATTTGCTAGGAGTTAATAAAACAATAAAATTGTCTATCTTATAGCTTTGCTTGTGTTTTATTGGCTTCTTTCTGACCTTAAACTTTAAGTCTATTTTTCCGATAATGTTCCTTTGCGATTTGTACGTATGATGAAAAATTTAAATGAACTCAGCTTAATTGATAAATTCTCGAATTGCATCAGGCCTGCTATGTGACTTAGAGATGTTTCTCCATAATGATAGTTCTTTCTTCCCCATAATACTCTTCACCGACGACCTTATAATCAAGTTTTTTATAGAACCCTTCTGCTGTAATGGATGAAGGGACTATCAAGTGATGAATATTTTGGGCTTTAGCAGTATTTTCAAGGTAGGTCATTAGCTGTAATCCTACTTTTTTCCCCTGTTTACTTGGAAGAACAAAGACTGAACGTATCATATTTTTTTCAAGACTTGCTGTACCTATAAGCTCGTTTTCTTCAACCGCAATGAAAATTTGTCTTTGCTGCATGCGAGAAGTTATTTTGGTTGGAGAAAAGCTCTTTATTACTTCTTCAATAATTTTGGTGGAGTAATCTTTGGTATTTGACCCTTGTAATGTCTTGATAATGAGTTTACTAATATCTTCAGCATCATTAATATTCGCGACTCGAATGGATATTTTGGTCATAATAAAAAAATTGTAATGAGGCGTTTTTATATTTTACCTTAATTTCATATTGTATTGTGTATCATAAGAACAATATTAAAATGTATTACCTATTTATGGAGAATTGATGTTTATCTCATTCAACTATTTTAAATTCATACTCTTCGTTGTGTTAACTAGCCTGGTATCAATATCATTCGCTACTCAACTTTCTACTTCGGATAATAAAATGATTTCATATACAGATGTTGGTAACGGCAAACCTATCGTTCTAATTCATGCTTTCCCTACTGATCAAAGATTATGGGAGCCACAAAGGAATGAACTAAAACAACATTTTCGTGTAGTTACATTAGATCTATGGGGATTTGGAGAATCATCTCAAACTGATGGCCAGGCTGTGACCATGTCTGATTATGCTGCTGAAGTTAAGGAGTTATTAGATGAATTACACATCTCCAGGGCAATTATAGGTGGCGAATCAATGGGGGGCTATATTGCACTCGCTTTTCTTGAACAATATCCTGAAAAAGTAGATGGTTTAATACTATCTAATACCCAATCTATTGCAGATAATGAGGAAACTAAAAGTAAGCGAGAAGCATCAGCTTTAGATGTTTTGGGCAACGGAACTAGTCAATTTATTGAGGCTTTTATGGTAAAGGCATTATCTTCGAGTGCAAATAATCAGACTAAAAATACGTTACGATTAATAACACTAACCCAGACTGCAATGGGGATTGCCTCAGCTTTGCGGGGAATGGCATTGCGTTACGACACAACAAACGTAGTTGCAATGACCACAGTACCAATTCTTTTTATTACGGGGGAACATGATTTAGTAATCTCTCCTCAGCGTAGCAAGGATATGCATATCATGTCTAAAGACAGTCAACTGGTCACAATTCCTGATACTGGCCACCTAGCTAATTTAGAGCAACCCGAACAATGGAATCAGGCCGTAATAGACTTTTTCTTAACTAAATGAAAAATCCGTAAAATCCCGGATATTTTACTTACCTTCAATCAAATAAAATATCATAAAAACAAATAGTTATTCCTAAATGTGTTCCTAAGAGAATTAAGAATACTTAATAATATTTATAAGTTTGATGTGCTCAATTGCAAGCAATATAGTATAATTAATTATCACTATATGGGATGAGTATTATGGGAAGACCAACAAAAGCCGAGATTGAAGAGCGAACCAAAGAGGGTGGAATACCTGGAGGAACAGTTGCTTACCTCAATCCCAAAAATGAGGTTCCTATTGAACCTTTAGTATTTGGCACAACCGATAGACATTCTAAAAATCCCCATGTACTTGTGACTACAGATACTGTTTTTGGTGTGGCTTCATTGAGTAAACCGGTATTTTCTTATTTAGTACTCAGATTAATAGCGGATAAAAAATTAACGAATGATGATGGCAGTGAGGTGTTTGGTTTAGATAGCCCAATTTCTGAAATTCTTCCTACAGATGAGAAGGAATTAAGACAATTCTTTGAACAAGTTTTTAATCCTGAAAATAAGCCCGATCTAATAATAAGCGACACTTTTATTAAACAGGCGAAGCAACTTACTCCACGCATGGTTTTATCACATACCACAGGTATACCTATAAATGGAGCTCCCCGGTTGGATTTTGAACCAGGCACACAATATGCTTATGGGAATGCAGCGCTACATTATTTGCAAAAAGCTATTGAACATAAAACTGAAAAAACACTGGATATTCTTGCACAAACAGAAGTATTTACTCCACTAAAGATGGAGCATACTAGTTATTTAGCTCCCGTTAAAGAATATCGCTTACTTAGAATGTCATTAAATCCAAAGGAATTATCCTCCCACGAACTGTTCGACTTATGCGAGGGCAAACCCTCTTATGTTTTATTTGACTCCCAAGTCTATTATATCGATCAAGCTTTAGATTTAATTAAAGAAATTCCCCAGTTAAAGGGTGAAAAAAAAGATTTAGATGTCATATTCCCCAGTGATTCAGATAAGCTTGTTATGGCTTCAAAACAAGACTTAATCGCGCTCAACTCTTTAACCGGCCATCCTAAACCTCATAATATTACTCCACAACCATCTGCAGCAAACAGTGTCCATACTACTGCAAGTGACTATGCGCTATTAATGCAAGCCTGGATGAATGATCCAAATGAAACCATGCAAGAAGCATTTAGACCCCAAATATCATTGTCAGAAGATCAATGGGCTATAGACATAATTGGCGATGCTGAAGAAGATAAGCAAGATAGACAACGGCTTGCTTGGGGACTCTGTTTTGGTTTACAACTTGACGAAACAGATAAAACTAAGGTGACCACTGCTTTCCACTCAGGTGATATGAATCAATGGCGTGGATGGGTGGCGATGGATATGAATAATAAAACTGCCGTTGTTTATCTCGCCAATGGAGACGATGTATTAAACGAATCGCCCCACGGATATGGTCATGTTCTTGCGGATATTATAGTAGGGCCAGAAGTTGATTTATCTCATGGGTTGAATTGGTTTTTTAAAAAGTTTGGTATTTCGAGAGATGTTGAGCCTGGGTGGAAGGAAAGAGAGACAGTGGACACTGCACAAATTGGTATATATGTGGATAAAAGTCTTGATTCAGCAAAAGAACAGTCTTCATTAGAAACATCTAGAGAAACAAGGCAAAAGTATACTAGTTCTTTACGGGAGCTTAAGTCCAACGATCCAGCACATGCTGTGCCTATTCAAGACTCCTCTTTAGGAGATGAAAAAACTCTATCTCCTTTGCAAATTACGCTAAAACCTAATGGTGAACACTGAGTTATATTATGTTGATAAAAAATCAATATCAATCACAACAAATAATCTTACTAGTAAAGCCATAGATTATAGAAATATCTCAAAGCGAGGCATCGGTCTCATTCATCGTCTAGACTTTCCTTAAAAAAATGTTTCTTCCAGATTGGATTAATTAAAATTTTATATACATACGTAAAATCACGGATATTTCACTGTTCACTTATCAATTAATATCCTACCCCAACTAATACTCTGTTTAAGAATTATTCCTGAGATTTCAAATGGTAAGCCAAGAATTCACTGCGTTATTATCAAAAGCACTTAAGGGTGAAGAAAATGTTGAAATTTGGCGTCCTAACGCTGAAGAAGTTAAATTCGCTGTATTAACCATTACTGACCTATTAAGAATTGATCCTAATCATCCCCATGCATTAAACCTATGTGGATTAATGCACATATATGGACAATGGCCAGATAGTGATAAAAATGATGCCCAAGGCATCTTATATTATGATCGAGCAATTGAAGGAGGATCAATTCTTGCCATGTGCAATCGTGCTCATTGGTATCGCTTTGGTGGTGAGGGTAGTGAAATTAACTTAGCTGCAGCTAAGGCACTTTATTTAAGAGCGATTGATTTAGGCTCAATTCGTGCCATGCATTATCTTGGTTTGGTATATATACAAGAAAATAATTTTACTGACGCTATTACAATGTTTGAACAAGCCATAGGTCATGGTTTCGCTACTGCCATGGTTTATCGGGCAGGTATGCATCAGCATGGTCGAGGTGGTGTAGTTAATTACCCTGAAGCTATTAGACTCTACAAACAAGCTGCAACTATCCGTAAAATCACGGATACTTTACTGTTTAGCGATCAATTAATATTTGAGAAATCCTGTTTTAGAAGTATTAATTATATTTATGCCAAGCCCAGAATTTATTGAATTATTATCGAAAGCACTCGAAGGCGATGTAGCCGCTAATTCAAAATTGGATCCAAGTGGTGAAGAAGTTGCATTTGCAAAATCCATCATTACCGAAATATTAAGTAAAAATCCTAATCACCCACATGCATTATATTTATGCGGGCTTATGCATGAAAAAGGAAAAGGCGGCGTAAAAGATTTGGTGCAGGCAATACAATTTTATGAACGAGCTATCGCATGTGGCTCTGTTATAGCTTTAGATAAACGTGCTCGTATGCATCACTATGGCATAGGTGGTCCAGTTAATAATCCTGAGGCCATTCGTCTTCTTGAGCAAGGTATTGGCTTAGGTGATTCTTCTGCTATGTATAGTCGCGGTTTCATGTATGAGCTTGGTAGTGGATGTGAAGAAAATGCTACTAGTGCTGTGATGCTCTATAAAAAGGCATATGGAATTGACCAAAATTCTTATGTATTGACTAGATTAATTTGGATGGCTTATACAAATCAAGATGCCCGAGAGGCACTAAGTTTGATTTATTTTAAAGAAAAAAAATTGGGTGGATTAGAACGGCTTTATTTATTAAATCCCCAAAAACTCAAAACCTTTCTATGTCAGGAAATAATAAAACGCTTAGATGAATCATCCTTAGATGAGGAATATATTCAATCAATCATTGATTTTGTTTTGGAAAAAACAATTACATCAAATGACGATGAACAACTTAACTATATCCGTTTTAAAATTGCGTTGTTACAACTAGATACCATTAAAGCTGTAGATTTATATTGTAATTTAGACGTTAGAAACTGTGTAACCGCCCAAGATCTGTTTCACTTTGGACATATATTCCTAAATGGGATTGGAGGTCTAGCGCAAAAAGATAAAATTTCCCGTATTGGTAAAGCTTGCGAATATCTCTACCAAAGCCATAAAAAAGGGGACAAAAATGCCTATCCTGTTTTGGTTAAATTATTACGCGATAAAGAGACTCTGGAAAACAATACCCCCATTTTTGATGTTTCTCTTGATAAGGGTGTGGATGAAAAACAAGAAGTCGAACTTGTTAATCGTTTTATTCAAAAAATAAAACAAAAAGACAATCTATCTACTATTTCAATTTTTAATAGTTTTATAACCGCAAAAAAACATCGCCGTCATAAAAAAAATAAAGAGGAGAGAGCTAGCAAGTCATTGCAATTAGCTCAAGATATGGTTATGGGACTTACACAAGGATTTGAACTTCCAGACGTAATTGCATTGCCAGAGAATAAAAGTCGAATCAAAAGCAGGGGCAGATTTTTTATGATGCTCGAATCTATGGTGGAAAAAACAGGGCATAATTTAAATCAATTACTCGAAGATACTCCCCACACGTTGTCTAGTGTTGAGCAGAGTAATATGCAGCTCGTTATATATAATCCCAATACTTAATAGGAACGTATTAGAGATTAAACCTATTAATAAAGGAATGAGTGATAACTACTAGGATGAATATCCGTAAAATCACGGATATTTTACTGTTTATTGTTCAATTAAAATCTCATCAAAACAAATACTTTTGTTTTTAGAATTATTACTGAGATTTGAAATGCCAAGCCAAGAATTTATTGCTTTATTATCAAAAGTGCTCGAAGGGGATGAAGAGGCTGGATTAAATTGGAATCCTAACCCGGAAGAAGCTGAATTCACCATATCAGTTGTTACAGACCTGCTAAGAGATAACCCCAATCATGGTCACGCACTAACTTTATGTGGATATATGCATAGATTTGGACAATGGACCGGTGGTGTAAAGGATATTGCTCTGGCGACTCATTTCTATGACCGAGGAGTTGCGTGCGGATCCGTGCTCGCTATGAACAATCGTGCCTATGTATATTTTGAGTCTGAAGGTACTGTTAATTTAGCCGAGATCAAAGCCCTTTGTTTAAGAGCTCTAGCGATTAAGCCTGATTCCTCCTTAATACCAAATGTATTAAACAAGCTGGGCGATCTGTATCTTAGAGAAAATAATTATCTGGCCGCTATTGAGGTTTATGAGACAGGTATTAAATTAAGATCCAGTCACTGCATGATGGGACGTGCTGCTCTTTATGTTACCGGTCAGGGTACAACGGGAAAGCCTAACTATCCAGCCGCAATTAACTTGTGGTATTGCGCCTATGCAATAGATCAGAACCCCCAAGCTTTTCGGCAACTACAGGATGCCGCTGATTCTCACATAACGGAAGCCATAGAGAAATTTTTCTTAATCTGCTTTAAGCAAAAAAAATGGCATGAGTTGAATTGGCTTTATATGACTAACAATATCACGCTTAAAAAATTCATATTTCAGACAATAATTTCTCATATAGACTCATTAGCTTGCAATGAGGATTATCTTCAATCTCTCATTGATTTTTATATAGATAAAACTAATCCAGCATTTGATAACATACATCTGAACTACATACGTTTCAAATTAGCATTGGCACAACAAAATCCAATTGAGACTAGAGCATTATATCGCAGATTGGCTTCCACGTTTTTATTAACAGCCCGAGATCTTTATGAGCTAGGCCATCTATTTCTTGGTGGGGCACCAGGGTTAGATAACTCAGAAAAGATCCTACAACTTAATCTGGCTGCCGAGTGCCTTTATTTCAGCTTTCGAAAGGGATATAAAGATGCGTATTCCCCTTTACTTAAATTATTACGAGACAAAGAGGCCCTGGAAAACAATGCGTGTCCGGTTGATATTACTCTCGATATGGGTGGTGTTACCCAGCAAGAGGGGATAGAATTGGTCAATCGCTTTATGCAGAAAATAAAACAAAAAGACAATTCGTCGACTATTTCGTTTTTTAATGGATATATAGCTACTAAAAAACATCGTATCCACAAAAAAAACAAAGAAGAGGGGTCTAGTAAATCATTGCAAGTGGCTCAGGATCTTATCAAAGGCTTAAGCCAAGGTTTGGAGCTGCATGAGGTTATTTCATTGGAAGAAAATAGAAGTCGTATTAAACCAAGAGGTGGGTTTTTTACTCTACTTACTCCTTTGTTGGAAAAAACAGGGCATAATTTAAACCTATTACTCAAAGAGGCTAGCCAGTCGGCACCTAGTACTGAGCCGAATAATATGCAGTTGGTGATCTATCAGTCCAGTGTATTCAGTTAAGTGAGAAATAGCTATGTGCTATCTATGAGGAGACGGTTTAGAGCAACAGTCACCTATTTATGTGTTGGGCTATTCAATTCACATTCCAAATCTCTATCAGATAGTATTTTTTCAGCCGAATAAGCGAAAGAAAATACTTCACTGGTTAATGGTGTTTTGTTATCACACCAAGTGAACGAGTCGATTAGGTGTTGGAGATCTTTACCAAGAGTCGTAGTATCAGGAGCAATTAATTGATTTAGGATTCCTTCTAAAATCATTTTAACCATCTCAGCTTCTTTTGGATC
>Ga0075158_10000522_pt1 | contig 31176 bp, 28 predicted proteins | sample JI91814BDNA_FD_70968 | JGI IMG/M metagenome (GOLD analysis project Ga0075158, IMG submission 70968) | Wastewater effluent complex algal communities from Wisconsin, to seasonally profile nutrient transformation and Carbon sequestration -... | ecosystem: Engineered > WWTP > Effluent > Algae... | reverse complement strand
CTCTCCGATGGGTACCTGGCCAATGGCGCCGAGCCGTGGCAGCTACCCGAGATCGGCGATCTGCCCGACTTGCGCGTCGAGTTCGCCACCGGACCCAATAGTGAAAACGCCAAGGGCACACCGGTTTTCGCGCCCTATCTGCGTGACCCCGAGACGTTGGCCCGGCCGTGGGCCATCCCCGGCACCCCCGGCCTCGAGCACCGCGTCGGCGGCATCGAGAAAGCCGATATCACCGGCAATATCTCCTATGACCCCGACAATCATGAGCGGATGACCCACCTTCGCCAGGCGAAGGTCGACGGCATCGCCGTGCCCGATGTCGTCGTCGAGGACCCGAGCGGGGCCGCCTCGATCCTGGTCCTCGGGTGGGGATCGACCTATGGCCCGATCAGCGCGGCGGCGCGGGCGCTGCGGGGCTCCGGCATGCCGGTCGCCACCGCCCACCTGCGCCACCTCAACCCCTTCCCTGCCAACCTCGGCGAGGTCTTGCGACGGTATGACCGGGTGCTCATCCCGGAGATGAACTCCGGGCAGCTCGCCACCTTGATCCGGGCGCGCTATTTGGTCGATGCCCAGTCGTATGCCCGGGTGCGCGGCCTGCCCTTCACCACGACCGAACTGACCGAGGCGATCGAGCGCGCCGCGCAGGGTGCATCGAAGGGCTGACCCGGGCAGTCCCTTCCCGGGGCTGACGAGGCGACATACCGGCGACAGAGCCGTGACAGACCGGCTGCGGACAGTGGAGCAACCACTGATCCGGAAGGCCCGCCATGTTCGCTCATCCTCGTGTCGCACCCCAGGCCCCCGCGCGCCTGATCCCCTTGCGCGGCGGGGAGATCGAGCTCGTGCGACCGGTCTTCGACGCCCTCTCGGCCCAGTCGCGCTGGCTGCGCTTCCACAACGGTATGCCGCGGATCCCCGAGCGCTATCTGACCCACCTGGCGCGGGTCCAGCCCGGTGAGCGGCAGGTCCTCGTGGCGGTGCTCGACGGCATACCGGTCGGGCACGGGGAATGGACTCGCGACCGCGACGACCCCTCGCTGGCCGATATCGCCTTGGCTGTGGCCGATGCGGCGCAGGGGCGCGGGATCGGTCTGTCGCTCGCCGCGCACCTTGCCGAGGGGGCCGCACGGGTCGGCATCGAGCACTTTGTCTGCCACACCCTGGCCGGCAATGCCCCCGTGCGCCGCTGGCTGCAACGGCTCGGCGCGATCTCGCGGCCAGGTGATGGCACGGAGTTCCACATCGACGTCGAGGCGTTGCGCAGCGCCTTGCGTCGCGCGCCTGCGACACCCCTGATCGCGTCAACCGCCTGCGCGTGAGGCGCGTCAGTGCTTGTATGGGGCAGGTGGACTATCGGGTGCTCGGCGCGCTGCGGGCGGGGGCCGAACCATCGGTGCTCCGCGGCCAGCGCGGGCGCGACGTGCTCGCGCTGCTGCTCCTGCGTCGTGGCCGTCCGCTCGCACCGGAGCTGATCCTTGATGCCGTCTGGGAGTCCGAGGCGGTGCGCCTCGACTCCTCCGTCGTGCATACGGTCATCGCCCGGCTGCGGCGCGCGCTCGGGCACGACGCGATCACGCGCCATGACACGGGCTATCAACTGCGCCCGGACGCGACCGTGGACAGCGATGAGTTCACCCGGCTGATCAGAGCAGCCCGCTCCCTGGTGCCGGAACGGCGCGGCGAGATCGTCGACCTGCTTCACCAGGCCCTCGCGCTGTGGAGCGGCCCGGAGGCCTATGCCGGTGTCAGCGAGGCCCTCGTAGCGACCGACCGGCCCCGGCTCCATGAGCTTCGCGACACCGCGATCGAGCAGCTCGCCGAGCGTCTGCTCGCCGGCGGCTCCCTTGCGGAGATTGCGGACTCGGTCGCGTTGACGAGCGAGTTGACCACGCGGGAGCCGCTGCGCGAGCACGCCCACGAACTGCTGATGGAGGGCAGCTATCGGCTCGGCCGGCAGGGGGACGCGCTCGCGGCATACACCCGCCTACGGCATGCGCTGCGCGACGAACTGGGCATCGATCCGAGCCCAACGACTGCGGCGCTCTATGCGCGAATCCTGGCTCAGGACAGCGAGATTGCGCCGGTGAGCCGGGATCGTGCGAGCCGCGGCGGGGCGCCGCGGCCGCGGACCCCGACGATCGGGCGCGACGGGGAGCTCGCGGCGCTCGCCCGCCAACTCGACTCCGGCCGCCGGTTGCTGACGATCACCGGCCCCGGCGGTGTGGGCAAGAGCCGGCTGCTGGCCGAGTTCGCGGCGCACCTGCCCCGCGACGCCACTTCGGTGTATGCCGAGTTGCCCGCCCGCGAGGATGCCAGCGCCGAGGAGGTGGCCGAGGCGATCGCCCGCGGCGCCGGACTCACCCTCGGCGGCGGTGATCCCGTGGCGGCCCTGGTCCGCGCCCTGCGCGGCAGCGATCACCTGCTGCTGCTCGACGAAGCCGAGTGGTCGCTCGCCGGCGCCAGGGCAGTGATCGATGCCGTGATGAATGCCTGCCCACGGGTCCGGATCGTGCTCACCTCGCGCGCACCGCTTGAGCTCGTCGGCGAAACCCGGCTCGTCCTCGGGCCCCTGACAACGCCCGCACCCGGCGCCTCGGGCGCCGACTTGGCGGCATCGCCTGCCGTCCGGCTGTTTGTCGAGCGGCTCAGCGACCACGCGCCCGAGTTGTCCTTGTCGCCGAGCGAGTATGCCCGTGCGGCCGAGATAGCGCGTCGGGTCGACGGCCTGCCCCTGGCCTTGGAACTCGTTGCCGGGCAGGCTGTTTCGTCGTCCGTCGAGGAGCTGCTCCACCTTGTGGAGGCACCATTGGATATCGCCGCCGCGGAGCGTGATCGTGAGCTTCGCCAGCGCAGCCTGCGGGAGACCTTGACCTGGAGCGTGGCTCGACTCTCGCCATCGGCGCAGACGGTGCTGGCGCGGCTGGGCGTCTTCGCTGGCGCATTCGACGTCGCGGCGGCGACCGCAATTGTCGGGCCGCTGCCGGGTGGGCCGCCGGAGTTGGCCGCGCCCGATGTGCCGGCGCTCGTTCGGGGGTTGATCCGAGAATCCCAGGTCCAAGTGGACCGGCGAGGCGCCACGGTGCGAATGCGCCTGCTGCGCACGGTCGGGGAGCTGGCGCGGGAGACCCTGCGTGAGTCCGGGGATGCGGACGCGACGAGCCAGCGCCATCGCGCGTGGTTCGCGGCGCGCTGGCGCGACCAGCCGCTGACCGACGCCCTCATCCTTGACGTGGCCACGGCATACGCGGATTATGTTGCGGCACTGCGCAGTTCGCTCGCCGCGCGAGATGGCGAGACGGCTGGTGATCTGGCGATCACGCTGGGGCGCTATTGGTTCTTCGTCGAGACCGGCGGCGAGGGGATCCGGCATATCCGTGAGGTGCTGGCCAGTGGACTGCTGTCGACGCGACAGGAAGCGATCCTGCGGCTGCTCGAGGTTGCGCTCATGCCGCAGGATCAGGGAGTTGAGCAGCGGGCCGCGCTCGATCATCTGATTGGACCGCTGCGCGACGAACCGGACTGGCTCGGCCGGTTGCATATCCTGCGCTCAGTTGGCCCCTATGTGCACGGGGACTTCGCCGGCGCGCTCGCGAGCGCGCAGGAGGCGGTGGGTGTCGCGCGCGATCGGGCGGCGCATCACCTTCCCGAAGCACTCGGCGCGGAGGCCGTCATGCTGGCCGCCTGCGGCCGGCTGACAGCGGCCGTGGCCGTCGCGCAGGAGGCGTGGAGCCTCATCGCAGCCGGCCCGAGCGCGGTGGACCTGACCCAGGTGGTGCCGAAAGTTGCTCTGGCACTGATGGATTCGGATCATCCGCGGGAGGCTCTGGTGATCCTGGAGCGCACCCTGGGGCAGGTGGAAGAGCAACTCGGCATCGGCCCGACCTCGCTCTTCACGATCAATGCCGGCTGGGCTGCCCTCGGCTGCGATGCCCCCGAAGCGGGCCTGCGCTGGTTCGCCCGGTCGCTCGATCACCTAGATGGCGGCGGCGATCTGCTGGTGACCGGCGAGGTGCTCTCCGGTGCCGGGGCCGCCCTGGCCGCCGTGGGTGACCCCGGTGCCACCGAGGTGCTCGCCGCCGCCGATGGCCACCTGCGTGGCGCCGGCGCGGTGCTCTCGCCGTGGCAGCAGCGCGTGGTCGACCGCCTGCGCGGGCCACTCGACGGCCACGCGACTCCCACGCTGGCGCCCCTCGACCTCTCCCATGCCACCCGCCTCATCCGGGCGGCTGTGGCGCGCTGACGCCGGGGGTCAGCGCGCCACCCCGGTCCCGGCCCCGGTCAGCTCTTGCTGCGCACCGGGCCGAGATTGGCGTAGTCGATGGCGAGGCTGCCGCGCTTGCCCGATTCGACATAGAAGCCGGCGCCGACCTGACCGAAGGCCGACGTCGCGTCCTTGAAGGCCATCGCCGAGCTGCCATTCACCGAGAAGTAGAAGGTTGGGCCAATGGCCTCGACGCGGACGGTGCGATAGCCCCCGCCCGTGCCGATCTCCTGGACCGGAGTCCAGGGCATCAGCTCCCGCTGCTGACCGCGGGAGTCGACGGCGACGACCAGGGCCTTGCCATTGTTGGAATAGCAGAAGTAGTAGCCGGGCAGCCACAGGTCACTGCTGACGCGATTGGCGTTGCCGCGGATGATCAGGCAATTCGGCGCGCTGCCATCGCTATTGCCGACCCGATTCATCCGGACTTCGTAGTCGAACTCGTCGTAGTTGTTGATGTGCGCCACCGAACTGAACCGGCCGGCCATTCCCTGCGAGAAGAGCGTGCCATTGCGGACATTCCAGCGCCCGACGACCCCACGCCACGCGGGTGCGCGGAAGTTGAAGGCGTCGCGGAAATAGGCGCCCTGCGTTGCCTTGGCTCCCAGGCCGGGCGCCGCCAAGTCTGCGGCCGGTGCCGCAGCGGGTGAGGTGGGGATCATGGCTCCCCCCGGCATACCTGCCGCGTCAGCTCCCGCCGCTGCCCCGCCGATGGTCAGGCCGGTCGCGAGCAGCGCGCCGACCAATGTGCGTGTGGACATTTCGTCCCCTCCGTGATGTCGGTCCGGGCCGAGGTGCCCGGGTGCTCATCACTGTGGAGCGGACATCTGTCACGGATCTGTCACTGGCCGGCGTGGGCACGCTGCTCACTGGCGGCATAGGCGTGGGGTCGATGCTGAGGTGCGTTGGCCTCACACCGGCTGGCGCACCAGCGGGCGGGTGACCTCGGCGGCGCTGGCGAGCCGGTGCCCGGCATACCGCCTCGGGATCGACTCCCCGACCCGCTCGGCCGCGATCTTCTCCTGCAACTTCAAGATGCCGTGCAAGAGCGCCTCGGGCCGCGGCGGGCAGCCGGGGACATAGACATCGACGGGGATGATCGTGTCCACGCCCTTGGTGACGGAATACGAATCCCAGTAGGGCCCACCGGAATTGGAGCAGGCACCGAAGGAGATCACGTATTTCGGCTCGGGCATCTGGTCATAGAGGCGGCGCACGGCCGGTGCCATCTTGTCGGTGACGGTGCCAGAGACCACCATCAGGTCTGCTTGCCGCGGGCCGGGCGCGAGGGGGATGACGCCGAGCCGCATGAAGTCATAGCGCCCCATGGAGGTGGCGATGAATTCGATGGCGCAGCATGCCAACCCGAAGTTGAACACCCACAGGCTGTAACGCCGCCCCCAGTTGAGGACCACGCGCATCGGCTTGGGCGCGTGCGCACCGACCGGACCGACGCGTGGAGTGGGCAGGTCGACCGGCATATGGCTCACCCTAGACCCAGCGCAGCAGACCCCGCCGGGCAGCATGGGCGAGCCCGATGAGAATGATCCCGATGAAGATCGCCACCTCGACCAAGGAGGCCGGCCCGAGGTCGGAGCGAGCGATCAGCGCCCACGGAAAGAGATAGACGGCATCGACCGCGAAGATGACATAAAGGAAGGCATAGGTCAGATAGCGCACCTGCGACTGCGCCCAACCGTGCCCGATCGGGTCCACCCCGGACTCGTATGTCGTGCGCCCCGCCCCCGCGGCAACGCGCGGCGCGATGAGCCACCGCGCGAGCATCGCCGCCACGAAGAGCAGCACCCCGGCGGCGAGGACGGCGGCGACGACGACATACGGCTGCACCTGCTCAGGCTAGCCGGACGCGAGTGTCCACGCCCGCACGCAGTGCCACCTGGAGGCGCCGAACGTCCGTCATCCGGCGCGTTCTGTGGCGTCGGGACTGGTTGAGCGTAAAATCGAACGGTTGTGTGCGGTTAATCCGCACGTGTCGAGACGAAGGTCCGTTGGCATGGCAGCACCGCTGGGCATCACCACGCACGAGCACGCCGGTTCGGTCGAACTTGGTATGCCGACCCCGCACGGCCTCGACGGCATACCCCGCCTCGGGGGCGAGGCGAAACTGACCAAGAAGGACTACACCTCCGATCAGGAGGTGCGCTGGTGTCCCGGCTGCGGCGACTACATCATCTTGAACACCGTGCAGTCCTTCCTCCCCGAACTCGGGCTCCGCAAGGAAAATATCGTCTTCGTCTCCGGGATCGGCTGCTCCAGCCGCTTCCCCTACTACCTCGACACCTATGGGATGCACTCGATCCACGGCCGGGCGCCGGCGATCGCGACCGGGCTGGCCACGGCTCGCCCCGACCTGTCGGTCTGGGTCGTGACGGGCGACGGCGATGCGCTCTCGATCGGCGGCAACCACCTGATCCACGCGCTGCGCCGCAATATCAATCTGACGATCCTGCTCTTCAACAATCGGATCTATGGCCTGACCAAGGGTCAGTACTCCCCCACATCCGAAACCGGCAAGATCACCAAATCGACGCCGGTGGGCTCGGTCGATCACCCCTTCAACCCCGTCAGCCTGGCCCTCGGCGCGGAGGCGACCTTCGTTGCCCGCAGCCTCGACAACGACCGGGCGCACCTCTCGACCATCCTGCGGGCGGCCGCCGCCCACCGCGGCACGGCCCTGGTCGAGATCTATCAGAACTGCCCGATCTTCAACGACGGCGCCTTCGACCTGATCAAGGATCGCGACAGCCAGCAGGCCCGGCTCGCGCACCTGGAGCACGGCCAACCCATCACCACCGGCACCGATGAGAACCGCCAGGTGCTGGTGCGTGCGGGCGGCGGCACGCTGCGTTTTGTGCCCGATGCCGAAGCCGGCGAGGCGGAGATCGTCATCCATGACGCCTTCGAGACCGACCCCAGCCAGCAATTCGCCATCAGCAGGGTCGATGATGCCTCGATGACGCACGTGCCGATGGGGATCTTCCGGCAGGTCGAGCGGCCGACCTATGACGATCTCGTGCGCGCTCAGATCGAGGCCTCGATCACCGCGGCCGGCCAGCCCGCCACCGACGAGGACTTCGCGGCCCTGATCGCCGGCAGGGACACCTGGACCGTCGGGTGACGCCACGCTCGGCACCCGACGAGGCACCTGCCGGCGCGAGCGCACCCGCCGACCGAGTCCGCCAAGGCACGATCTTCGGCTTCCTCGCCTATGGCATCTGGGGCATCTTCCCGCTCTATTTTCACGCCCTGAAACCGGCGGGCGCCTGGGAGATCCTCGCGCACCGCATCGTCTGGACGATGCTGCTCTGCCTGATCCTCTTGGCCGTGCGACGCGACTGGGCCTGGCTGCGCCGCACGCTCGCCGACCGCCGCCTCACCATCGGCCTGGTCGCCGCCGCCTTCCTCATCGCCGCCAACTGGGTCATCTATGTGGTGGCCGTGCTGGCCGGGCACACCTATGAGGCCGCGCTCGGATATTTCCTCAACCCTCTGGTCACGGTGGCGCTCGGGGTCATCATTCTCGGGGAGCGCTTGCGCCCGATGCAGTGGGTGGCCGTTGCCATCGGTGCCATCGCCGGGGTCTATCTGGCGCTCGCCGGGGGCGGGTTTCCCTGGGTCGCGATCAGCCTCGCCCTGACCTTCGGCACCTATGGGCTGCTGAAGAAGCGGGTCGGCGCTGCCCTCGACCCGTGGCATTCCCTCTTTGCCGAGACCGCCATCCTGATGCCCGCCGCGGCCGTGATCCTGGTGATCGTCGCCCGGTCCGGCGAGGCGACCTATGGCTCAAGCCTCGGGCATACGAGCTTGTTGACTCTCGCCGGCGTCGTGACGGCGATCCCTCTGCTCCTGTTCGCCGCAGCGGCGCAGCGGGTGCCGCTGGTGACCATGGGGATGATCCAGTTCATGACCCCCGTGATGCAATTGCTGGTCGGCGTCGTCCTGCTGCACGAGCACGTCAGCGCGGCCTTGTGGGTCGGTTTCGGGATCGTCTGGATCGCGTTGTTGATCCTCACCGGGGACTCCCTGCGCACCGCCCGCCGCAATCGATCCGCCGTCACCCCCCTCGATCCCGCCGCCGCCTGACGCGCCGACAATGCCCGTATGCCGCCCACTCGCCAGAACCTGACGCGCTTCGCCTGGCTGTCCATCGGCGCGGCCTTGGCGACGCTGGCGCTCAAGTTCGGGGCATATGCCGTGACCGGCTCGGTGGGGCTGCTCTCCGATGCGGCGGAGTCGATCGTCAACCTCGTCGCGGCCTTTGTCGCCCTGCTCGCCTTGCACGTGGCCGCCCGCCCGGCCGATGAGGACCACCACTTCGGGCATGCCAAGGCGGAATACTTCTCCGCAGTGATCGAAGGCCTGATGATCTTCGTCGCGGCGGTCTTCATCATCGTCACCTCGGTGCAGCGCTTCCTCGATCCGCAGCCGCTGGAGAACATCGGCGTCGGGCTGGGCATCTCGGTAGTTGCCTCGATGATCAACGGCATCGTCGGGGTGTTCTTGCTGCGTTCCGGCCGACGCCATCGCTCCGCGACGCTGATTGCCGACGGCCAGCACCTGCTCACCGATGTGTGGACTTCGGCGGGCGTCGTGCTCGGCGTGGTGCTCGTCGCGGCCACCGGCTGGCAGCGGCTCGATGCGCTGATCGCCTTCGCCGTCGGCGTCAATATCGTGCGCACGGGGTGGCACCTGATTCGCGATTCCGTCGATGGGCTGATGGACAAGACCATCGACGACGAACGGCGAGCGCAGATCACGCAGGTGCTGGATCGACATACCAGCTCCGAGGTCAGCTACCACGGGCTGCGCACCCGCGAGGCCGGGCACCAGATCTTCGGATCCTTGCACGTCCTGGTGCCGGGCACGTGGAGCGTGCAGGCTGGACACGACCTGGTCGAGGACATCGAGGGCGACCTGCGCGCGACGCTTCCCGATCTGGACCTGTCGGTGCACCTGGAGCCGCGGGAGGACCCACGCGCCTATGAACCCGGCGTCCGCCGGCCACCGGCGATCTTCCCCGAGGGCTGAGCGCTGCCTTTCGGTTTGCGGCGCTGCGGTGCGCCGTCAGGCCCGCAGCTTGTCCAGCGTGAGGACCACCAGAGCGGCGCTCCAGGCCAGCGGTGCGACATGCGCCGGCCGCCCGTCGAAGCAGACCTTCTCGGGGATGGCACCCAGTTTGGTCCGGTGCCCGGCCGTCCACTCCAGCAGGTGCGCCGCCCGCTCCGGCTCCCCATTGGCGGCGAATGCGAGCGCGAACAGCAGCGTCTCGGGTGTCCACGAGATCCCGTCGCGCGGCCAGGATTCACCGGGCCGCAGGCCACCGGCCGGCCCGCGCAAAGCGTCCGCGGCCGGCACGAGCCGCGCGAGCACATCGGCATCGGGCGCTGGGAGCTTTCAGCCCCCTGGTCGCCTCGCTCCACGCCTGCACCCCGCCATGCTACCCGCGAGTAGCCCCTCCCCCGCGCCCCCTCCCCCTCCCGTCGAGAGGGCACTCTGGGGTCGTCGAAAGGGCACTCTGGGGTCGTCGAAAGGCACTCTGACCCCATCCGGTGGGTCATCGACATCGCGGACGATTCCAGCTATGTGCGCCGAGCGCCCCGCCGCGGTGTCGAGGCCTGATGATGACGGGTCCCCACTCCCATCGCTGCGCCCGTTGTCGGCACCTGCGCCTCACGATCCCGCAGTATGTCCACTGCCGCGTTGCGCGCAGGACCCAGACGGGGCCAGAGTGCCCTCTCCCGCGCTGCGCGCAGGACCCAGACGACCCCAGAGTGCCCTTTCGACGGGGCCAGAGCGCCCTCTCCCGCGCTGCGCGCAGGACCCAGACGGGGCCAGAGTGCCCTCTCCCGCGCTGCGCGCAGGACCCAGACGACCCCAGAGTGCCCTTTCGACGGGGCCAGAGTGCCCTTTCGACGGGGTCAGAGTGCCCTTTCGACGGGAGGGGAAGCTAGCCGGCGCGGTGGACGACGCGGTCGGCCAGGTGCGTCAAGGCGGCCACGACCTCAGAGTCCGGGAGGTCGGCAAGGATCGCCTTGGCGCCCGCGGCGACGGCATCGGTCTCGGCGCGAGCGCGCGCCATCGCGGGATGGGGGCGCAACAACTCCAGCGCCTCGGTGACCTGGTCCTCGCTCGGGCGTGGCAGCCGCAACAAGTGCTGCAGCCGAGCGTCGGCGGGGTCCTGGGAGGCCAGGGCATAGATGATCGGCAGGGTGCGCTTGCCCTCCCGGATATCGGTGCCGGGAGCCTTGCCGAGCACGTCGATCTCCGAGGAGATATCGATGAGGTCGTCCGCGAGTTGGAAGGCGATGCCGATCCGCTCGCCATACTCGATCAGCGTCGCGATCGTGTCGGGCGAACTGCCGGCGAGCAGAGCGCCGTACCGGGCGGAGGTCGCGATCAGCACGCCCGTCTTGTCGGCGAGCACACCGAGGTAATACGCGTGTGGATCCTGGCCGGGCGGGCACGGCCGGTCGTCACGGATCTGGCCTGAGCAGAGCCGGATGAAGGTCTGGCTCTGAATCTTGACGGCCTCGGGTCCGAGGTCGGCGATGATGTCCGAGGCGGTGCCGAAGAGCAGGTCACCGACGAGGATGGCCGTCGAGTTGTCGTATTTCGCGTTCGCGCTCGGTGCCCCGCGCCGGGTGAGCGCGTCGTCCATCACGTCGTCGTGATAGAGCGAGGCGAGATGGGTCAACTCGACCCCCGCCGCCGCCGCCACGACATCGCGGTTGATGCCCGAGCCGAGTTCGGCGGCAAGCAGGGTCAGCAGTGGCCGGAAGCGCTTGCCGCCTGCCTGCAGCAGGTGCGTGTTGGCCTCGGCGATGAAGGGGTCGCTGTGATCGACGCGCTCGTGCAGGAGCGCCTCCACGGCGGCCAGGCCCTCATCGAGGCGCGCTTGCAATGGGGCAGAAATCGCGGGAAGCGCCGGAGCCGGTGCGGGCGTGACCATAGATCAGCGCAGGAACAGGCTCGCCTGCGCGGCGAGATCGAGCACCGGCGCGGGCATGATGCCGAGGCCGATGGTGAGGATGACGGCGATGGCCAGGCCCACGGTGGTCAAGATGGAGGGGTTGAGCGCTCGCACATCCCCTTGCGCCTCGCTGAAATACATCAGCACGATGATCCGCACATAGACGAAGGCCGTGATCGCACTGCACAAGACACCGATGACGACCAGCACCGCCAGTGTCGTCCCGCCGTGCGCGATCGCCGGCGCGAAAGCCGCGAACTTTGCGGTGAAGCCAGAGGTGAGCGGGATGCCCGCGAAGGTCAGCAGCAGCAAGGCGAAGATGCCGGCAACCACCGGGTGCTTCTTGCCCAGCCCAGCCCATTGGCCGATGTGCGAGGCCTCCGCATTGCCCTCGCGCACCAGCGCGACGATCCCGAAGGCGGCCAGGCTCGCCAGACCATAGGCCAGCAGATAGAACATCGTGCCGGACACGCCGGTGATGTCGAAGGCCAAGACACCGACCAGGATGAAGCCGGCATGCGCGATCGAGCTATAGGCGAGGAGGCGCTTGATATCGGTCTGGGCCACCGAGAGCACGGACCCGACGATCATCGTCAGCGCCGCGATGGCCGCCACCCCGAGGCGCCAGTCCCAGCGATCTGCATCAATGCCCGTATAGACCAAGCGCAGGAGTGCGCCGAAGGCAGCGAGCTTGGTGCAGGCCGCCATGAACCCCGTGATCGGGGTCGGCGCGCCCTGGTAGACGTCCGGCGTCCACATGTGGAAGGGCACGGCGCCGACCTTGAAGAGCAGGCCGACGAGGAGCAGCAGAACACCGGGCAGCAGCAGACCGTCGACGGCCGTCGGGGCGGCGGTGATCGCCGCATGGATCTGCGCGAACTTCACCGACCCGGCATAGCCATAGATCAGGGCGGCGCCGAAGAGGAAGAAGGCGCTGGAGAACGAGCCCAGGAGGAAGTACTTCAGCGCCGCCTCCTGCGACAGCAACCGGCGTCGACGCGCCAAACCCGTCAACAGGTAGAGCGGGAGCGAGAGCACCTCTAGGGCGACGAACATGACCAGCAGGTCACCAGATGCCGGGAAGATCATCATGCCCGCGATCGAGAAGAGCGCCAGCGGGAAGACCTCGCTGGTCCCCCAACCGGCCCGCGAGGCGGCCGCCTCCAAGGGCGAGCCGGGCACGGCCGCGCCCATCGGGGTGAAGGCATCGGCACCCGCCCCGGCGAACTTCTCGGCCATCAGCAAGACCGACACCAAGGACAGCAGCAGGATCGAGCCCTGCATGAACAGGGTGGGACCGTCGATGATCAATGCCCCGTCGAGGGTGGCGCCTTGGTGATCGACGGACTTCCACACCAATGCCCCGAAGGCGGCGATGATCGTCACCAAGGCGAGGGCGACCTGGATCGTATGCCGTGTGGCACGCGGCGCGAAGGCATCGACCAGGACGCCGATCAGGGCGCCACCAAAGACGATCAGGATGGGCATGATCGCCCAGTAGTCGATCGTGGCGACGGTGAACGCGCTCGGCAGGAGCGTGGCCATCACTTCTCACTCCCAGTGGACGCGGCGGCGGGAACGACCGGTGCGGGATCGCTCACCCCCACCTCGGTCAGGACCCGCTGGACGGCGGGGTTGAGGACGTCGAGGGCGGGTTTGGGGAAGAAGCCCAGGACGAGGAAGGCGGCGATGATCGGCGCGACCACAAACTTCTCGCGCCAACTCAGGTCGTGCGCCGTCACATCGGCTGGAGCCGGACCCGTCATCAGGCGCTTGTACATCCACAGGATGTAGATCGCGGCGAGCACGACAGCGCACACGGCGATCGACGCCACGCCCTTATAGCGCTGGAAGGTCCCAACGATGACCAGGAACTCGGAGATGAAAGTGCTCAGGCCAGGCAGCGCGAGGCCGGAGAGACCGCATACCAAGAACGTGCCGGCGAGCACCGGCGTGACCTTCTGCCATCCGCCATAGTCGGAGATCTTGGTGCTTCCCCGGCGTGCGATGAGCATGCCGGCGATGAGGAACAGTCCGGCCGTGGAGAAGCCATGGTTGATCATGTAGAGCGCCGAGCCCGCCGAGGAGGTCGTCGTCATGGCGAAGATGCCCAGCACGATCAGACCGAAGTGACTGATCGAGGTGTAGGCGATCAGCCGCATCATGTCGTTCTGCGCGATGGCCGCGAATGCGCCATAGAAGATCGAGACCACCGCCAAGGCGATAACCACCGGCGTCGCCCATTGGCTCGCATCGGGGAAGAGCTGGAGGCAGAACCGGATCATGCCGTAGGTGCCGACCTTGTCCAGCACCCCGACGAGCAGCGTCGCCGTCGCCGGCTTGGCCACACCCGCCGCATCCGGCAACCACGTGTGGACCGGCCACATCGGCGCTTTGACCGCAAAGGCGATGAAGAAGCCGACCCACAGCCACTTCTCGAGCGTCGGGTCCATGGTCAGACCGGTGAGATTCGAGATCAGGAAGCCCTGCTCGCCCCCGGGGCCTTGGACATACAGACCGATGACCGCCGCCAGCATGACCAGCCCGCCGGCAAGGGAGAACAGCAGGAACTTCAGCGCCGCCGCCTGCCGGCCGGGCCCGCCATACCCTCCGATGAGGAAGTAGACCGGGATGAGCATGGCTTCGAAGAAGACATAGAAGAGGAAGACATCGGTGGCCGCGAAGACACCGACCATGAAGGTCAGCAGCAAGAGCGTCCAGGCGAAGTAGTTCTTCTCCCGGCTGCCGCCCTCGGGCACGTCATGCCAGGCCGCCAGGATGCAGATCGGGGTCAGGATGAGCGCCAACAGGATCAGCGTCAGCGCGATACCGTCCACGCCGAGGGCATAGGAGACGCCGAAGCTCGGGATCCACGAATGCGTCTCGGTGAGCTGGAATTGCGAGATCGCATTGAGCTCGAACTGGGTCGAGGCGCCGATGCCGACCGCCAGCGTGGCCACGGAGAAGGCGAGGGCAAGCTCCTTGGCCCGCTCCGCCATCGCCGCCGGCAAGGCTGCGATGAGCGCGGCGCCGACCAGCGGCACCACCATCATCACGGTCAGCCAGGGGAAGTTCTCCATCAGTTCATCACCCACAGTGCACCGAGGACAGTGACGACACCGGCGAGCATCGTCAGGGCGTAGGAGCGTGCATAGCCGTTCTGCAGGCGCCGCAGCTTGGTGGCGGTCGCCCCGGTCAACGTGCCGAGGCCCATGGCGCCACCATCAACCAATTCGTTGTCGGTCCAGATGACCGAGCGGACCAGCTTGATGCCAGGCCACATGAAGATCGCCTCGTTCAGGTCGTCCTGATAGAGGTCCTTGCGGGCCGCCTGGGTCAGGGCATTGCCCGCCGGGGCATAGAGCGGGACCTCGTCGCGCGCATAACGCACCCACGCCAGACCAGCACCGAGCGCAACGACGATCAAGGTCGCGGCCATCAACACCGGCACCGACAGCACCGGCTCGTGATGCTCGGCGTGACCGGTGACCGGCTCCAGCCAGTCGCTGAAGATATTCGTCGGGCCGAGCACCAAGCCGAGACCGGCCGAGCCGACCGCGAGAACCATCATCGGAATGGTCATCGTCAGCGGCGACTCGTGGGGGTGCTGTGGCGGATCCTCGGTCCAGCGGGCCTTGCCGTGGAAGGTCATGAAGAACAGGCGCGACATATAGAAGGCCGTCACCCCGGCACCGAGCAGGGCGGCCAGGCCGAAGACCCATGGCCGCCAGCCCTCGCCAACGAAGGCGGCTTCGATGATTTTGTCCTTGCTCCAGAAGCCGGAGAAGGGCGGAACGCCGAGGATCGCCAGCCAGCCGAGACCGAAGGTGATCCACGTGATCTTCATGTGTGGCGCGAGGTTGCCGAAGCGCCGCATGTCCACCTGGTCGTTCATCCCGTGCATGACCGAGCCGGCCCCGAGGAACATGCCGGCCTTGAAGAAGCCGTGCGTGATCAGGTGGAAGATCGCGAAGGCATAGCCGATCGGGCCAAGCCCGGCGGCGAGCATCATGTAGCCGATCTGGCTCATCGTTGAGGCCGCCAATGCCTTCTTGATGTCGTCCTTGGCGCAGCCGACGATCGCCCCATAGGTCAGCGTGATCGCCCCGACCACGGCCACGGCGAGCTGGGCATTGGGGGCGCCTTCGAAGATGGCATGGCTGCGCACCACGAGATAGACACCCGCGGTGACCATCGTGGCGGCGTGGATCAACGCCGAGACCGGAGTCGGACCGGCCATCGCATCGCCGAGCCAGCTTTGCAGCGGGAACTGCGCGGACTTGCCACAGGCGGCGAGCAGCAGGAGCAGGCCGATCGCGGTCAAGGCGCCGGTATTGGCTTCGCCCACCGCCGCATTGACGCTGGCGAAGTCGACGGCTCCGAAGGTGGCGAACATCATCGACATGGCGAGGATCAAGCCGATGTCACCGACGCGGTTGACCCAAAAAGCCTTGTTGCCGGCCGTCGCATAGGCCGGGTTGTGATACCAGAAGCCGATGAGCAGGTATGACGCGAGGCCCACGCCTTCCCAGCCGACGAAGAGCAGCATGTAGGAATCGGCCAGGACCAGCAGCAGCATGGAGGCCACGAAGAGGTTCAAGTAGGCGAAGAAGCGCCGTTTGTTCGGGTCGTGGCTCATGTAGCCGAGCGAATAGACGTGGATCAACGAACCGACGAAGGTGATCAGGAGCACGAAGCTGATCGACAATGTGTCGATCTGGAGGCCCGCACTGAGCTGGAACGCCCCGGCCGGCACCCAGTTGTAAAGGGTCTGCTGCGTGGAGCGCTGCTCGGGGTCAACGGCGAGCAGTTGCATCAGGGCGGCGACGCCGAGACCGAAGCTCGCCCAGGACAGGCCAGTTGCCAGCGCCGGGCCAAAGCTGTTGGTGGCCTTGCCGCCCAGGAGCAGCAAGGCGGCACCGGCCAATGGCAGCGCGATCAGCAGCCAGGCGGGGAGCGAGACCGCGTCGGAGGACGTGGTCTCCATCGCCATCTGTGTCAGGAGGGTGGACACGATGTGTTATCCCCTTCTCAGTACTTCAGCAGGTTGGCGTCGTCGACCGAAGCCGAGCGGCGGGCACGGAAGATGGCCATGATGATGGCCAGGCCGACCACGACTTCAGCGGCGGCAACCACCATGACAAAGAGCGCGATCGCGGCCCCGTCGATGGACTCGTGCATGCGCCCGAAGGTGACGAAGGCCAGATTCGCGGCATTGAGCATCATCTCGATGCCCATGAACACGATGATCGCGTTGCGCCGGGTCAGCACGGTGGCCGCACCGATCACGAACAAGATGATCGCGAGGTAGATGTAGTTCATCAAGCTCATCGCGCGCTCCCCTCCTCGATCTCCTTGGCCAACTCGGCCTCGGCGGCACTGAACTGCCCAGGGGCGGTGACCTGCTCACGCGCCTGCAAGGTGCGCGAAACCGAGAGGTCGGTCGGGGTGCCATCGGGCAATAGGGCCGGGGTATCGACGGCATTGTGTCGCGCATACACACCAGGCGCCGGGAGGCCGGCGACGAACTCGCCGCGCTGGAAGCGCCGGCGCGACCATTCCTTCTGGTCCGGCTTCTCGCCCATCCGCTCGCGGTGCGCGAGCACCATCGCGCCCAGCGCGGCCGTGATCAGCAAGGCCGAGGTGATCTCGAAGACCCAGACATACTTGCCGAAGATGACCTCCGCCATCGCCGAGATATTGCCGGGGTTCTCGTTGATCGCATTGAGGTTTGGGGTGCCGGTGACGGTGATCCGCCCGATCATCCCCATCAACATCGCCCCGAGGCCGAGCGAGAGCAGGAGGCCCCCGATGCGCTGACCCTTGAGCGTCTCGATCAAGGAGTCGGAGGAGTCGACACCGACGAGCATGACGACGAAGAGGAAGAGCATCATCACGGCGCCGGAGTAGACGAAGATCTGCACGACCCCGATGAAGGCGGCGCCCTGGCCGATATAGAAAATGCCCAGGATCGCCATCGTCAGTGCGACGCCGATCGCCGCATGCACGGCCTTGCGGGCGAAGAGCAGGCCGAGAGCGGACAGGACCGCGAGAGTCCCCAGGATCCAGAAGGTGACGGCTTCAGCGGTGCTCGTCATCGGGACCCACCTTCGACCTTTCCGAGGTAGTAGTCGCGCTCCTGCATCCCCTCAGCCATCGGGTGCGGGGGGCTCTCCATACCGGCCTGGAGCGGGGCAAGGAGTTGCTCCTTGGTGAAGATCAGGTCCGCGCGGGAGTGATCGGCGAGTTCATAGAAGTTCGTCATCGTCAGCGCCCGAGTCGGGCACGCCTCGATGCACAACCCGCAGAAGATGCAGCGCAGATAGTTGATCTGATAGATCTGCCCATAGCGCTCCCCTGGGGAGAACCGACCGGTGCCGCCGGGGGTGTCGTCATTGTTGGCGCCCTCGACGAGGATCGCATCCGCCGGGCACGCCCAGGCACACAACTCACACCCGACGCACTTCTCCAGCCCGTCAGGATGCCGGTTGAGTTGGTGACGGCCATGGAAGCGCGGCTGGGTAGGCCGCTTGACCTCGGGATACTCCTCGGTCTTGACCTTCTTGAACATCGTGGCGAAGGTGACGCCGAAACCGCCCACGGGGGCGAACATCTCGGCGAAGAAGCCGGGCTTGCTCTGCTCAGCCATGAATCCCTGCCTTGGTCGAAATCGTCGTGGTCGAGGCGGGCGGCGCCTGCTCGAGCCGCTGCCCAGGAAGCGGGGGAATCGGATAGCCGCCGGCGAAGGGGTCGATGACATCGGGTATGACGACCTTGGCCGCCTCGGCCTTCTTGGCCTGTTTGCCCTCCCAGACCCAGGTCGCGGCGAGCACGAGCAGCGCCAACACCCCGATCACGATCAGGGAGGCGATGCGCCGCTCGGCGCCGAAGATGGTGACCGCCTTGTCCCCGAGGAAGCCATTGTTGGCGGCCTGCAAGAAGGCAACGGCGACGACCCAGACGATCGTGGTCGGGATGAGGAACTTCCAGCCGAAGCGCATGAACTGGTCATACCGGGTCCGCGGCAGGGCGCCACGCAACCACACGAACAAGAACATGAACATCCACAGCTTGATCGTGAACCACAGCAGGCCCCACCAGCCCTCGTTGAACATGCCGTCGTTGATCGCGGCGATGCCGGGCGGCGCCTGCCAGCCCCCGAGGAAGACGGTAGTGGCCAAGGCCGCGACCGTGAACATGTTGACGTATTCGGCGAGGAAGAACATCGCGAACTTCAGCGAGCTGTATTCGGTGTGGAAACCACCGGTCAGTTCGCCCTCACCCTCGGCGAGGTCGAAGGGCAGACGGTTGGTCTCGCCGACCATAGTGATGACATAGATGACGAAGGAGACGACCAGCGGAATGATGTGCCAGACATCCTTCTGATTGGCCACGATCTGCGAGGTCGACATCGAGCCGCTGTAGAGGAAGACGGCGACCAGCGAGAGGCCCATCGCGATCTCGTAGCTGATGATCTGCGCGCTCGAGCGCAAACCACCGAGCAGGGGGTATGTCGAGCCGGAGGACCAGCCGGCCAGCACCACGCCATACGCCCCGACGCCAGCCACGGCGAGCATGAGCAGCACCGAGACGGGGACGTCGGTCAATTGCAGCGGGGTCTGGTGGCCGAACATGCTCACGGTCGGACCGAGCGGGATGATGCCGAAGGAGACGAAGGCCATCGCGCCGAAGAAGGCGGGCGCCAGGATGAAGACCGCCTTATCCGCATTCTTGGGGGTCAGGTCCTCCTTCAGCGCCAACTTCACGCCATCGGCGAGGGTCTGCAAGAGGCCGAACGGGCCGGTCCGGTTCGGGCCGGGGCGCTGCTGCATCCGGCCGATGACCCGGCGTTCGAACCAAATCACGAGCAAGGTGCTGAGCAGGAGATAGACGAAGATCAGCAATGCCTTGACCAGGGACAGCCAGACCGGTGTGTCGCTGAAGTCGGCCACCGGGTTGTCCCGAGGGACATAGGGCTCGGCGGCCGCGAGCGCCGTCAGGATGGTCATGCAGCACCTCCAGGGGTGAGCGTCACGAGGGCACCGGCACCGACACCGAGGGTCGCGACCCGGGAGCCGACGGAGTTGGTCGGGACCCACACGACGTGATCGACCATCTCGGTCACGGCGACCGGCAGGCTGATCGCGCCCGCCGGGGCGGTAATCGTGACGAGGTCGCCGTCCGCGAGCCCGAGCACTGCCGCTCCGGCTGCCGAGATCCGCGCGACCGAATGCGGGGCGGTCCCGGCGAGGAAGGGTTCGCCGTCCTGCAGGCTGCCCTTGTCGAGCAGGTGATGCCAGGTGGCCAGCACGAACTCGCCGGCCCCCGGTCGCGGCACCGCCGCGGCGACGGCGTCCGGACGCGGCGCGCGGGCGCCCGTCCACGGCCCGAGGGCGGTCATCTCCGTCCGGACCTGGTCCAGGCTGCGGGCACCAAGGAAGGCGCCAAGCTCCCCGGCGAGCAGGTCGAGCACGCGGTAGTCGGACAGGGCGTTGGTCTCCAGCGCCGCTTCGAAGGGACGCACGCGCCCCTCCCAGTCCACAAAGCTGCCGGCCTTTTCCGCGTGCGGTGCCACCGGCAGCACGACATCGGCATATGCCGTCACACTGCTCGGGCGGTAGTCCAGGGAGACCACGAACGCCCGTTCCAGGGCGTCATATGCCGTGGGGTCGGCGATGTCGTCGGCGTCCACGCCGCCCACCACGAGGGCACCCAGCCCGCCATTGGCGGCGGCGGCAAGGATGCCGGCGGTGTCGAGGCCGACATCGGTCGGCAAGGACGCAACGCCCCAGGCCTTCGCGACCTCGTCGCGGGCCTGGATGTTGCCGGCTGGCCGGCCGCCGGGCAGCAGCCCGGAGAGGGCACCGGCCTCAAGCGCACCGCGCTCGCCGGCGCGCCGAGGGATCCACGCCAAGGTGGCTCCGGTCTCCTCGGCGAGCGCCAAGGCGGCGGCGAGGCCACCAGGCACCTGCCCGAGTCGCTCACCGGCGAGGATCACCGACCCCTCGGCGTCGACGGCCGCGCGCGCCAGGTCGGAGGAGAGGACTTCGGTCTCGGTGCCGGGGCCGGCGGGGATCAGGGTGCCGGCGAGCTTGCTCAGGCCGCGCGTGGCGAATGGTGCGATGGCGCTGACCTGGGTCTTGGAGCGCCGCACCGCCTTGCGCAGGCGCAAGAAGACGATCGGGCTCTCTTCTTCCGGCTCGAAGCCGACGAGGAGCACCTTGGGCGCCTTCTCGATGTGCGCGTAGGTGACGCTGCCGCCCTCGGGCGCGGTCGCCACCACGGCAGCGGCGAGGAAGCGGGCCTCATCCTTGCTGTGCGGACGGGCGCGGAAGTCGATGGCATTGGTGCCCAGCACCGTGCGCGCGAACTTGCCATAGGCATACGCATCCTCGGCGCTGACCCGGCCGCCGGTCAGCACGCCGGCCTTCTTGCCGAGCAGGCCCGCCGCGGCAGCGGCCAGCGCCTCCGGCCAGGAAGCCACCGCCAACTGACCCGACGCGCCGCGCACGAGCGGCAGGGAGATCCGGTCGCCCACGCTCGCCGAGGTGAAGGCCCAGCGACCCTTGTCGCAGTTCCACTCCTCGTTGACCTCGGGGTCGTTGATCGCCATCCGGCGCAGCACGGTCCCGCGCCGGTGGTCGGTGCGGATCGCGCAACCGCTCGCGCAGTGCTCGCAGGCACCAGGGGTGGAAACCAGGTCGAAGGGCCGGGAGCGGAAGCGGTATGCCGCACCGGTCAGGGCACCGACTGGGCAGATCTGGACGGTATTGCCGGAGAAGTAGCTCTCGAAAGGCTGCGTCTCATAGATGCCGACCTGCTGCAACGCGCCGCGCTCGACGAGAGCGATGAACGGGTCGCCGGCGATCTGGTCGGAGAAGCGGGTGCACCGCGCGCACAGCACGCAGCGCTCCCGGTCCAAAAGGACCTGGCTGGAGATATTGATCGGCTTGGGATAGGTGCGCTTAACATCCTCGAAGCGCGAGACCGGCCGGCCGCTGCTCATGGCCTGGTTCTGGAGCGGGCATTCGCCACCCTTGTCGCAGACCGGGCAGTCGAGGGGGTGGTTGATCAGCAGCAGTTCCATCACGCCCTGCTGCGCCTTGTCGGCGCCCGGGCTGGTGAACTGCGTCTTGACCTCCATGCCCTCGGCCACCGTCATCGTGCACGACGCCTGCGGCTTCATCCGCCCAGGAGGGCCCTGCATCTGCCGGGGCGCGCCCGGGGTGCCGTCCGGCCCGGGCGGACCGGGCATGGCGACCTCGACGAGGCACTGGCGGCACGCGCCCATCGGTTCCAGGGCCGGGTGGTCGCAAAAGCGCGGGATCTGGATGCCGACCTCTTCGGCCGCCCGGATGATCAAGGTGCCCTTGGGCACCGACACCGGTATGCCGTCGATGGTCAAGTTGACCAGGTCCGTCGCGACGGCAGCCTTCTCGGGAGTCACGGTCATACGGAGCTCGTTTCCTTCACGAAGAGGGCGGAGGCATCCCGGTCGAACGGACAGCCGCCTCCGCTCAGGTGCGCGATGTATTCGTCACGGAAATACTCGATGCTGCTGGTGACCGGCGAGGTGGCGCCATCGCCGAGCGCACAGAAGCTGCGCCCGAGGATGTTGTCGCAGATGTCGAGCAGCTTCTCCAGGTCCTCTTCGTCCCCGACTCCGTGCTCGAGGCGACCGAGGATCTGCTTGAGCCACCAAGTGCCTTCCCGGCAGGGGGTGCACTTGCCGCAGGACTCGTGCTTGTAGAAGTCGGTCCACCGATCCACGGCCCGCACCACGCAGGTGGTCTCATCGAAGATCTGCAGCGCGCGGGTGCCGAGCATCGAGCCCGCCTTGGCGACCGAGTCGAAGTCGAGCGGGATGTCGAGGTGGGCGTCGGTGAACAGCGGCGTCGAGGACCCGCCGGGGGTCCAGAACTTCAGCTGCTTGCCATGGCGCATCCCGCCGGCCATGTCGAGGAGCTCACGCAAGGTGATGCCCAGCGGGGCTTCATACTGCCCCGGCCGGGTGACATGCCCAGAGAGCGAAAAGATGCCGAAGCCCTTGGAGGTCTCGGTGCCCATCCCCGCGAACCAGTCGGCCCCATGCAGCAGGATCGGCGGGATCGAGGCGATCGACTCGACATTGTTGACGACCGTGGGACGGGCATACAGGCCGGCGACCGCGGGGAATGGCGGCTTGGAGCGCGGCTGCCCGCGACGGCCTTCGAGGGAATCCAACAAGGCGGTCTCTTCACCGCAGATATAGGCACCGGCGCCGGAGTGCACGGTGACATCGAGGTCGAAGCCCGAACCGTGGATGTTCTTGCCGAGGTGGCCCGCGGCATACGCCTCTTCAACCGCGCGCAACAGCCGCCGATAGACGTGGACGACCTCGCCGCGCAGATAGATGAAGGCGTGATTGCAGCCGATGGCATAGGAGGTGATCGCCACGCCCTCGATCAGGAAGTGCGGCGCCGCCATCATCAGCGGAATGTCCTTGCAGGTGCCCGGCTCGGACTCATCGGCGTTGACGACGAGATAGCGGGGACCGCCATCCGGCGGGGGCAGGAAGGACCACTTCATGCCGGTGGGGAAGCCGGCGCCGCCGCGGCCGCGCAGACCGGAGTCCTTGGTCATCCCCACGAGAGCGGACTGCTCCATGCCCAGGGCCTTGCGCAGGGCTTGGTAGCCGTCGTTCTCCGCATAGGTCTGCAACGTCCAGCTCTGGGGGTGGTCCCAGAACTTCGAGAGAATCGGGGTCAGCGTGGTCATCTCACTCCCCTGCCTGCTGGGTTCCGGTGGCCTGACGGGCGCCTTCGAGGGACTCACCGGCGGCATCGCGCACGACGACCCGCTCGTCCTTGGCCGCGCCCGCAAGCTGCGCGGGGTCGGCCGGGGCGCTGACATAGGAGGACGGCGGTGCCGTCCAATTGTGCTCATGCGCGACGCGCAGGCCCTCGAGGGTGGCCGGGCCCGCGCCGACACCCTGGTCCGCCAGGCCATCGGGGAAGCCGGCCAGGACGCGCGACATCTCCTTGAAGGTGACCTGGCGTTCGGGGCCGCGGGTGGGCTTGACCGGGGTGCCCGCACGCAGGTCATCGACCAGGGCGATCGTGGACTCGGGTGTCTGGTTGTCGTAGAACTCCCAGTTGACCATCACCACGGGCGCGAAATCACAGGCCGCATTGCACTCCACCCGCTCCAGGGTGATCTTGCCGTCGGTCGTGGTCTCGTCGTGCTCGACCCCTAGGTGCTCGCTGACGACATCCCAGATCCGGTCCCCGCCCATGACCGCACACAGGGTGTTGGTGCACACCCCGACGGTGTATTCGCCATTGGGGTGGCGCTTGTATTGCGTGTAGAAGGTCGCGACGCCGCTGACCTCGGCCTCGGTCAGGTCGAGCTCGTCGGCGCAGAAGCTCACGCCACGACCGGCGATATAGCCGTCGACGGACTGCACGAGGTGCAGCATCGGCAGCAGCGCCGACCGCTTGACGGGATAGCGGGCGATGATCGCCTGCGCGTCCTGGTGCAGACGGTCGCGCACGTCATCGGCATACGGCTCCTTGCTCTCCGCCGAAACGGTGAGAAAGCCCGATGCTGTCTGTTCGCCATAGTGCTCCATCAGCGATCCACACCACCCATCACAGGGTCGATCGAGGCCACGGCGACGATGACATCGGCGACCTGGGCGCCTTCGCACATCGCGGCCACGGCCTGCAGGTTATTGAAGCTGGGCTCGCGGAAGTGCACGCGGTATGGCCGGGTGGACCCGTCGGAGACCGCGTGACAGCCGAGCTCGCCCTTGGGGGACTCGACGCTGGCATAAACCTGGCCGGCCGGCACGCGGAAGCCCTCGGTCACCAGCTTGAAGTGGTGGATGAGGGACTCCATCGAGGTGCCCATGATCTCCTTGATGTGGGCCAAGGAGTTGCCCATGCCATCGGGGCCGACGGCAAGTTGGGCGGGCCAGGCGATCTTCTTGTCCTCGACCATGACCGGGCCGGGGTTGTTCTGCAGCTCATCGATGACCTGCTCGACGATCTTGAGCGACTCATAGCACTCCTGCAGGCGCAGCCAGAGTCGGTCGTAGGCGTCGGCGCCGGTGCGCACGGGGCTGTCGAAGTCGTACTTCTCATAGCCGCAGTAGGGCTCGGACTTGCGCAGATCCAGCGGATAGCCCGCGGCCCGCAACATCGGTCCGGTGATACCCAGCGCCATACACCCGGTCAGATCGAGATATCCCACGCCGACCGTGCGGCCCTTGAGGATGGGGTTCTCGACCATGAGCAGTTCCAACTCATGGATGCCCTGGCGCACCTCGGGGAGGATGTCGCGGATCGCCTGGATGGCCCCCGCAGGCAGGTCCTGGGCGACGCCACCGGGGCGGATGTAGGCGTGGTTCATGCGCAGGCCGGAGATCATCTCGAAGATGCTCAGGATGCGCTCGCGCTCCCGGAAGCCGACGGTCATGACCGTCGTCGCGCCCATCTCCATACCGCCGGTGCCCATGCACACCAGGTGACTGGTGACGCGATTGAGTTCCATCATCAGCACGCGGATCGCGCTAGCGCGCGCCGGAATCTGGTCGGTGATGCCGAGCAGCTTCTCGACCGCGAGGCAATAGGCGGTCTCGGTGAAGAGCGGCATGACGTAGTCCATGCGCGTGCAGAAGGTCACGCCCTGGGTCCAGGTGCGGAACTCCATGTTCTTCTCGATGCCCGTATGGAGATAGCCGATCCCTGCGCGGGCTTCCGTGACGGTCTCGCCCTCAAGCTCGAGGATGAGCCGTAACACGCCGTGCGTCGAGGGGTGCTGGGGTCCCATGTTGACGACGATGCGCTCTTCGGGGCGGGAGCCGACCTCGCCGACGATGTCGTCCCAGTCGCCGCCGACGGCATTGAAGACCCGGCCCTCGGACTCCTCGCCGGCCGCGGCATAGACGTCCACAGTCTCATCGAGGTCATCGATCTGCTCGACCTCGTCCGGGTCGGCTGCGGTGAAAATCGTGCTGTCAGTAGCCATCAGTTGTATGACCTCCGCTGGTCGGGCGGGGGCACGGTGCCGCCCTTGTATTCCACGGGAATCCCGCCGAGCGGGTAGTCCTTGCGTTGCGGGTGCCCCGGCCAATCGTCCGGCATCAGGATGCGGGTCAAGGCGGGATGGCCGTCGAAGATCACGCCGAACATGTCCCAGGTCTCGCGCTCGTGCCAGTCGGCCGCGGGATAGGTGTCGACCACGCTGGGGATGTGGGGGTCGGCGTCGGGTGCGGTGACCTCGACGCGGATCCGGCGACCGTCATTGGTCAACGACATCAGGTGATAGACGACGTGCAATTCCTTGCCCGCATCGGCCGGGAAGTGCACCCCGGACACGCTCAGGCACAACTCGAAGCGCAAGGCGGGGTCATCGCGCAGGGCTCGGGCGACGGCGGCGAGGTTCTCGCGGGCCACGACGAAGGTGAGTTCGCCGCGATCGACCACGATGCGCTCGACATGCCCGTCCGGGATCGCTGCCTCGACGGCATCGGCGATGACATCGAAGTCGCCGCCATAGGGGCGCACCGCTGCCGCCGGGAACAGGATGGGGGTGCGCAACCCGCCATACCCGGAGGTGTCGCCCGTGTCGCGAGCACCGAACATGCCGGTGCGCTCGCCGCGCTGGACTGGCTCGGGGGTGGCGCCCGGCCCGGCCGGGAGGTTCTCGGGGCTCTGAGGGGTCTCGGTCATGCCAGCAGGCTCCGTCGCTCGCCGTGATCGTGAGTGGGCGCCATCAGGTGCGTGGGCGTGGCAGCGAGCGCAGCAGCCTCGGCGGCGCGCGCGGCGGCGACCCGGTTGACCCCGAGCTTGGAGTGCTGGATCTGGTCGTGCAGGGTGAGGATCGCGTTAAGCAGCATCTGCGGGCGAGGCGGGCAGCCGGGCAGATAGACGTCAACGGGGATGATGTGATCGACGCCCTGGACGATCGCGTAGTTGTTGAACATCCCGCCGGAGCTGGCACAAACACCCATGGAGATGACCCACTTGGGCTCCGGCATCTGGTCATACACCTGGCGCACCACGGGGGCCATCTTCTGGCTCACCCGGCCCGCGACGATCATCAGGTCGGCCTGACGCGGGGTGGCACTGAAGCGCTCCATACCGAATCGGGCGATGTCGTAGTCGGGCGTGCCGACCGCCATCATCTCGATGGCGCAACAGGCCAAACCGAAGGTGGCCGGCCAGATCGAACTCTTGCGCATATAGCCCGCAACCTGCTCGACCGTGGTGAGCAGGAATCCTGCGGGCAGTTTCTCTTCGATACCCATGTTCGTTCCTTAGTCCGCGTCAGTCCCAGTCCAAGCCACCGCGACGCCAGACATAGGCGTAGGCGATGAAGACCGTGAGGATGAAGAGCACCATCTCGACGAGCGCGAACAGGCCGAGACCGCCGAACGCGACGGCGAAGGGATAGAGGAAGACCGACTCGACATCGAAGATGATGAAGAGCATCGCGGTCAGGAAGTACTTGATGGGGACGCGGCCACCGCCCGCCGCCTGGGGGCTTGGCTCGATGCCACATTCGTAGGCATCCAGCTTGGCCCGGTTGTAGCGCTTCGGTCCGGTCAGGGGGGCGATCGCGACCGAGAAGATCGCAAAGCCACCGCCGATCGCCAGGAAGAACAACAGCGGGACATAGGGGTTGCTCATCGCTGCTCAACTCCCCTTTCCGTCGATGTGTTGCAGGTCACGATCCAGCCATGAGCCATCCTAGGGCGCACGACCGACACGCCGTCGCCCGGCCGGCTGTTATGCATCTGGTGCCAGCTTGGACATGGCCGTGATGAGCCGGTCCGAGGTGGAGCCGCCACGAGGTTCGGCCAGATTGGCCATGACCTTGAGCAGGAACTTCATCAAGGTTGTGCGCGGCAGGCCGTACTTCGTGGCCAGGCGCATGATCTCGGGGTGCCCGATCGCGGCGGCGAACCAGCGGCCCAGGGTGTAGTAGCCGCCGAGGTCGTCCTTCATCACGCCCGGATAGGAATTGAGGACCCGCTCGCGACCGGCATCGTCGGCGCGGGCGAAAGCTTGCGCGATGACCTCGGCCGCCAGACGCCCCGACTCCATGGCATAGGCGATGCCCTCGCCATTGAAGGGATTGACCATGCCGCCGGCATCGCCGACGAGCAGCAGGCCGTCGCGATAGTGCGGTTGGCGGTTGAAGCCCATCGGCAGCGCGGCCCCGCGGATCGGGCCGACCATGGTCTCATCCGTGTAGGTCCAGTCGGCGGGCATCGTCGCGACCCAGCGACGCATGACGTCCTTGTAGTCGGTCTTGCCGAACGCGCTGGAGGTGTTGAGGATCCCGAGACCGACATTCGAGGTGCCATCGCCGACGCCAAAGATCCAGCCATAGCCGGGCAGCAGCACGCGCTTGCCCTCGTCATCCTGGCTCCACAACTCCAGCCAGGATTCGAGGTAGTCGTCGTCGTGGCGCGGGGAGGTGTAATAGGTGCGAACGGCCACGCCCATCGGGCGGTCCTCACGCTTCTCGCGTCCCATGGACAGCGACAGACGCGAGGAATTCCCGTCCGCCGCGATCACCAGGGGGGCGCGGAAGTGCTTCTCGGGACCGACGGCCCGCCCCTTCTCGTCGCTGGCCTTGGCGGTGACGCCGACGATCCGGCCCTGGTCGCCAAGGATCGGGCCGGTGACATTGGTGGCCTCGCGCAGGTGGGCGCCGTGCTTGACCGCGTGCTTGGCGAGGATGTCGTCGAAGTCCTGCCGGGTGCGCACCAGCCCGTATGGCGGGAAGCTGGCCAAGTCCGGCCAGTCCAGTTGCAAGCGCATCCCGCCGCCGATGATGCGCAGGCCCTTGTTGCGGATCCAGCCCTCATCCTGCGGGGTGGGTATGCCGAGGGTGATCAACTCCTTGACCGCGCGCGGCGTCAGCCCGTCGCCGCAGACCTTCTCGCGGGGGAAGCTGGTCTTTTCCAGCAGCAGCACATCGAGCCCGGCCATCGCCAGGTAGGCCGCCGTCGCCGACCCTGCCGGTCCGGCGCCGACAACAATGACATCGGCCGATTCGGCGGTCTCTGACACGTCTTTCCTCTGGCGCTTGTGAACGGTTTCACGAACCGCCCGAGTCTAGGCGAGCCCCCGCCCGGCCTGGGAAGTAAGGCATGCCTTAGTGCGCCATACACACCGCCTGCTGTTTCGCCCCGGATGCCGATCGGCTGAGCGTGTTTGCGGTGGCAGCAGGGAGAATCCTCGTCCTTTGCGGCTCATAAGCTGCCGCGGCCTCCCGCCCCGCGGCCTGCTCGCCGTCCCTATGGTGGAAAGTCCACCGGAAGCCACGGGGACGAGAGGTCGAGCATGACGCAGCCGAACCAATTCAGTTCGAACGAAGCCATCGACAAGGCCAAGGACTATGCCCGCGAACACCCGGATCAGGCCGATGCGGCGCTGGATCGGGTCGAGCAGGAGATCAGTGAGCGGACCGGCGGCAGGTTCGACTCGATGATCGAGACGGGCCGCGACTTGTTGGAGAACGCGCTCGGCCTGCCCGACGAGCCGGCGCCGCCCACCGAGCCGACGGCGCCCACCGAACCAACGACGCCACCCCAGCCTGCGCCACCCTCGCAGCCCGCTCCCCCGGCCGAGCCTTCGCAGCCCGCTCCGCCAGCCGAGCCCACACCCAGCGAGCCGAGCACTCCGGGTGAAAACGCGCCGACCACGCCGACGACGCCGCCGAGTGTCCCCGGCGACGCCCCGACCGCGCCTACTCCCCCGAGCCCACCCTCAACCCCGGCCCCACCGGTCCCGTCGTAGGAGCTTTGCGGCGGCACCGACAAAAGCTCAGCGGGGCGGGGCGGCAGTCAGGGCGTCGCGCAGGGGGAGGAATTTGGCGTCCGACTCGGCAACTTCGTCCTCGGGGTTGGAGCCGGCCACGATGCCGCAGCCGGCGAAGAGCGTCATCAGACGGGGGTCGGCGGGCTCGAGCGCTCCGCAGCGCAGCGCGATGCCCCACTCGCCGTCGCCGGCAGCGTCCATCCAGCCGACCGGCGCGGCATACCGGCCCCGGTCCAGGCCCTCCAACTCGCGGATCACCGCATCGGCGATCGGCGCCGGGGTGCCGCAGACGGCGGCGCTCGGGTGCAGCGACGCGGCCAGTTCCAAGGAGGTCGAACCGTCATCGACGGCGCCGGCGACATCGGTGGCCAGGTGCATCACATTCGGCAGGTGCAGCACGAATGGCGACTCGGGGACATTCATCGAACCGCAGTGCCGGCCGAGGGAATCGGCGACGGAACGCACGGCATACTCATGCTCCTCGAGGTCCTTGGAGGAGCGGGCGAGCGAGCCGGCGAGCGCGAGATCGTGCGCATCATCTCCGGTGCGGCGGATGGTGCCGGCAAGGACCCGGGAGGTGGCGAGCCCCCGGTCGAGGCGCACGAGCATCTCCGGTGTCGCACCGACTAAGCCGGCGACGGCGAAGACCCACGTGTTGTCATAACGCTCGGCCAGCCTGCGCAGCAGCCAGGAGGTCTCGATCGGGCGCTCGCTGCGGGCGACCAGGGCCCGGGCGAGCACCACCTTGTCCAACTCCCCGGCCGTGATCCGCCGCACCGCCTCGGCCACGGCCACCTCCCACTGCGCTGCCGTCTTGGGGCCATCGGCAAAGGCGATCTCGCCGGGCGCCTCGGGTTCGCCTGCGGGAGAAGGGATCTCGTGTCGGGGGAGGTCGCCGCGGGTGGTCGTCGTCAGCCAGGTGCGCCCCTCGCGCCGCCCCACCACGACGGCCGGCACGACGAGCCGTGACGCGCCGCCCGCGGCATAGGTCATCGATCCGAAGGCGATCGGCCCGGTCCCGGGACGCTGCGCGTCATCACGCACCACCGCGCCGGCGCAAATATGGCGCCACCACGCCGCCGCGTCGGCAAAGCGCTCGGGCCCCGACGCCGTGAACGACAACGTGCTGCCCCAGCCGACCAGGCCCTCGCCTCGGCGCACCCAGGAGCACACCTCCTGCGCGCCGGCGGTCGCGGGTAGCAGGGCCAATAGGTCGTCCGCCACCCCATCCGGCAGGGCCACGGTGCTCGCGATGAGGCGGGCAGAGTCGGCGGCGGGCAGTGTGGACATCGCCGGGAAGCCTACGACGCGCGAGCCGCGATGACCGAGCCGGCCACCCGGCATACGCACCGGGCGGGTCGCCCCACGCCACCGTGAGGGATGATTGCCCGCATGAGTCGCGCCAGCCTGGAGAAGGACCCGAGCGAGGTCGCGGCGATGTTCGATGACGTCGCTGCGAAGTACGACCTCACCAATGACGTCCTCAGCCTCGGGCAGGACCGCCGCTGGCGCAAGCAGGTCGTGGCCGCCGTCGCGGCCCGCGCGGGTGAGCGCGTCCTTGATATTGCGGCCGGGACCGGCACCAGCTCCGAGCCGTATGCCGATGCTGACGTCCACGTCGTCCCCGCGGACTTCTCGCTCGGGATGCTCAAGGTCGGCAAAGCCCGCCGCCGCGACCTTGCGTTCACCGCCGCGGACGCCCTGCACCTGCCCTTCGCCGATGAGTCCTTCGATGCGGTGACCATGTCCTTTGGGCTGCGCAATGTCTCCGACCCCTCGGCCGCGCTGCGCGAGTTCGCGCGGGTGACCCGGCCAGGCGGCCGCTTCGTGCTGTGCGAGTTCTCCGCGCCGACCAACAAGGCCTTCCGCACGGTCTACAACGAGTATTTGATGCGCAGTCTGCCGCCGGTCGCGCGGCGCTTCAGTTCCAACCCCGACTCCTATGTCTATCTCGCGGAGTCGATCCGGGCCTGGCCCGCGCAGCGCGAGATGGCCCAGATCATCACCGATGCGGGCTGGGGCTCGGTGCGGTGGCGCAATCTGTCCGGTGGCATCGTCGCGCTCCACCACGCCGTGCGCACCTGATCCGGCCGCACTCCCGCAGA
>Ga0075158_10000513_pt1 | contig 31432 bp, 20 predicted proteins | sample JI91814BDNA_FD_70968 | JGI IMG/M metagenome (GOLD analysis project Ga0075158, IMG submission 70968) | Wastewater effluent complex algal communities from Wisconsin, to seasonally profile nutrient transformation and Carbon sequestration -... | ecosystem: Engineered > WWTP > Effluent > Algae... | reverse complement strand
AATACTACCACGGAAGTTTACCTGTCTCAACCATTCCAGACATAACCGACATACTGCTTTCAGATGTACCACCTCATCCCAATGGGGTTCAAGACGATAGATGCCGCCAAATTTCTTTCTATCTCTGCATCCATTCAAGCCTGCACATATGACATGTTTTCCAAGGATATCCACCCAATAGAGTATGGCTAATTCCAGATCTGGATATGTGTTACCTTCATCCACTCCTATAATATCAAAGGCGGAAACATTAACAGATAATAAGCGCTCGGTCTTAATCTTAGGTATAGAACTAATTTGTCCATTGTATGATGAACAATGTGTACTTAGACCTTCATCGCCTGATGCTGTCTGTCGGACGTCTTTAACGGTATTTATGTACAGAGCCTTCATACCAAGATCAGCATTCTTCACTAAATCTCCCCAAAGGTGTATGGTCTTGCTGGAGCACATCGGACCCATGTAAACCTTCAGATATCCGCTCCTCAACGTAGGGTGCTTCATATGTATAATTTTATCGTAGACGGTTGATCGGGGAGTGGTTACACTTCGTGTCAAACTCCGAAGTACCTAATCGTATGCGATAAATGAGTGGTCAAAATCTGGTATTCCTTTTTCGAGGGCTTGACCCGTTCAAGGTAATCGAAAAATTCAACAATGGACTATACGCTGATTACAAGCCAAGCGAAGGTCAACTTCAATACAAAGGCAAAATAGATTATTCTACACCTACTTACGGTAGAACAGATCTAGCTCCGATATATCTAATCCAAGATCGTAGTGGATGTAGTACGTTAATAGCTAGCGATAACCATGACGCCTACAACTACTACCAGGAGCATGGAGCCATGAAAATGGGAGGACGTTGTGACAACTGTAAGCAAGACTATACGCATGCCGGAGTACCAATACCGGTAAAGTATGAGCCGTGTTATATCCAAGTCCCAATTATTTCACCTGAAACGGGACAGATAACACACAAAACAGTGGCGCTAAACATCTTCTGGGGAACTGGAGAACACTGTTCTTTCGGATGTGCTCTAAGAATAGCGGAAGCCAACGAAGATACACCGAGATATAAGCAAGACGTATGTATGATCAGCGCTCCAAAATGGTTGCGGTTTGTTTTTAACAAACAATATCCTGGAGAAGTGTTGTACAAGAATCCCAAAGGTTCGCTGCTATCTGTACTGGGTCCTGAAAAGTTCTACCACAATCGTTATGGCTGGTCCATAACGCCTACTGTTGTCATGCTCCCCGCTAAAAGGGAGTACATTCGATTCGACTATTGAGGATGTTGCCTCAATAGTCATCGTGGGTAGGGTACTAGGGTATATGTTGGCGATGATCTTATTACAATGGATGAACAAAATCAACTAGAGGATACTCTGCTATAGACAAATTACACAATCGAAGAGCTGTTGTCCAACTAGTTAAGATTTTATTTATAACCAAACCCTGGTACCTTAGTGATAACGTCAAACCAACTTTAATCTCGTCAAATGGCTGATATTGGAGGAATTAACGTTAACGGAACTAATATGGGACCAACCAATATCGAAAGATTCGATGTGGAATCCGAATTACCGTACTTTTTGTGGATGCTGGCCATATATCCCGGCATTATTCTTGGTGCGTATGTGGTTGTTGTGATGTGTAACGGTAAGTTATTGCTGTCATCTGGATGTCGACGTGCGAAAATGCTGTACACGCAATCGAAGACGCTATATGGACAATTGAAGATGTTCATTTCAGTAATCCGTCAGGTGTGGAAGATGAGCAACGGTCGTGACGCAGCGGAAGCCGGATCTCAGGCAGGTCAGAAGGAGGAAGGCCAAAAGGAGGTGCCCAAAGAAGCATATATCGACGGTTCCGTTATTGTTATTCCGTTGACACTTAACGGTGTTCATGGGGTAGTCAGACTTCCTTACTCACGTAGAGCTCTGCGCGTAACACGACACTATAAAGTATTTCTAACTAACTCTGAAGATAGAGAAGGTTCTATCGTCGTTAGGTCGCGAGAGATAACCCAACCGCCTGGCATTGGATATACATGTACTGCTGAAGAGCTTGGTGGAACCTCCTTTGAAGTCAGAAATGAGAATGGTGATGTCGTTGCCTGGTCAGCGAAACGGTTATGTTTCATGGAACATAACCTATAACAACTACATATTAGTATAACTACTGAAGATTTTTAAAAACTTGCACTTGCGCGATACTGTTACCCGTGATACTACTATCACTTGTACACTACTTAGGTGTTGCCAATATTACATGCGACATGTATGATAGATTGCCTCTATCTCTAGTATAGAATATACTACCATTAATATCTTTACCTGCTATACCGCTAGGTGGACCATGGCCTAGTACAACAACATCTCTAGGTTTAACAACGTCTTCTATGACATCTATAGCTTCCTTGATATTACACTGAACTATGTAAAAAACGTACAACAATGGTCCATCCGTAGTAACCAATAGCGTCCTTTCTGCTCTGTGATTGTAATTAGGACTGTATCCTGGAATTGACTCGTTACAAGATGTTAACCAACCGCCATTATGAAATTGCCATAGATCGTAAGTATTGGCATGACACGAATACTTGTATATTGGTATTTCTGATTGAGGATAAGGCTCCCCGGGTTTAATAACGCCAATGTTATCCATGTTGGCATCATTCCATAGTTTCAATCCATTATGGTACAGTACTTTGTTACTACTGAAACCAATACCTGCGTCGCGTGGTCGATAATTCATCACTACGTTGGAACTATTGGGTTCTATGTTACTCAGATTAACCCAATAATGTTTATCTCCAATATCTATGGGAGTAGGATTGTAGATATTGCCTTGAACGTTAACTGCTGGTCTTTGAGTACCAACTGTAGCATTAAATGTTAATCTACCAATTGGTATATGGGTATCTGTATCTGCCTCCTGTCCATTAAAAGCTACACCAGGCCCTGGTGAGTCGTATAGCGCTTGTACTATGTTAGCATCACAGCATACATTTGTAAAATTTGCCTTAGTGATGTCTATGGCGCAGATGCCCACTTGCATAGCCCTATTGGCACGAGATTTAATATAAAATCTTCCAATATCCATACCTAATGATACATTGATATACTTATTATCGTAAGGGAATCCGCTAAATGCTGTGTCTTTATCCGACCACATATGTGGCTTCTCTGCTATGGATAGTGGGTAACCTAATAGTTTAGTTACATCCATAGGGCTACTACTAGAGCCACTTGATGAACTACTCGATGGTCCACTTGATGAACTACTTGACGAACCACCAGGTGAGCTACTAATTGGAATTGGAATGGGTACAGTTGTAAGAGAACTTGTAAGAGGACTTGTTGAAACAGACGAAGTCAGAATACTGACTTTCCCCATAGATGTCGGTATCCCCAGCGGTGCCGCTAACTTACGTTCCCGTAAGAATGGCAGTAGATTGTTAAGGAATACTCTCAGATTATTGCATTTATCGACTGTAGAGAACGACGGCATGGAGCCTGCTTCAATAGTTGCCATCTCATCCGACGTTAGTCTATTGAAACCAATAGCATCAGATAGTACTTTCCAATGGGCGTCAGACATAGGTGTTCTCTTACGTAGACCCGCGAGTGTAGATATGTATGTAAAGATATCATAACCAGGATAATAGTGACCATGACGATTCCCTTCGATGATACATGCTTCCTGTTCTGATCGCAGAGTCCCTGCATCCACACGTATATTAGCTCGTCCACTATCTATGATAACTGGTAATATTTTAACCATACCATATAGCTCCTCTCCTTCTATGTCATAGCGAACATACACTCCTTCCGGTACGAATCTATATAATACATTGCTAGTATGAAGATCATTATGGGTGTAGTCGTACTGACGCAAATGAAGTAGTGTCCTACCTAGCAAATAAACCGCTCTAATAAGTCCTACACCCCATTGCTCTGGTTTTATGTCAATACCAGGTATTTTATAGCTGTATAGTGGACCTGGTAACTCCTCCATTACTTGTATGGCTGCCATCATAGACTTGGTCTCCATTAACGGTACAATCATGTCATTATTATCTACATCCGGACGTAATTCGGTGTCATTAATAAAAGCCAAATACATACCGAATACGTTACCCATAAAGTATTTAACTATACTATTCGATACCATAGATGCAAGTACTATAGAGATAACACCATCATCTAGAGAGTCTTCTAAGCTCATTAGCTGATACTGTTTACCGCCTCTTGATATGAGTGTGGGCTCGAATAATCCCTTACAACATTTAATTAACAACTGTTTCTTGACAATCACATTACAGATCCCCGAATTTACGCATGATACTGCTCCATGACCACCGCGATTAAATACGCTGCCCTTATGTAAAAACGTTTCTACTTCTTCAGTTGGCCAGAAGTCACTTGATAGTAAACGCGGTACAAGATTCAATAACTTGCGTCTATTATCTAGGAAGGCTAATTGTGCTGGTAGTTCCATATTAAACAGCCACAACCTGAATATACTATACTTTTAAAAACGTTATTTATTTATAGGCGATTATGGTTCAACTACGACTGATACAACTGTGGTTCAACTATAGCTACTATAATCTGAGTTTAATTGCGACTACCTATCTCTATTACAAACCAAGCTAACACGATAATAAGGATAGTTACAATCGCAAACCAGATATAAATAGAAGTGTTGCTTACAGACTGATCTTGAACCTGTTCGGAATTAGTGGCTAATTGTAGTTTAGCATACTCCGACGCGGTCTTCATTAAGCTTGGATTAACATCTACAATGTTAGGTATAGTGGTAACAGCATGAAAATTACCGATAAATATCTCATTACGCAACTGGTTGTCCAGATCCATAATATCGGTACTACAATTGAACAGTCGCCCGTCTGGAAGATGATTGTATCCATATATTACGTCCAACGCCTTAGGTGAAAACATAATAGCCTGCAATCCGCTAGGCGATGTAGTGGTAAAGTACATTGTTCCATCGCTGCTGATCTCTTTTATTTCTTTGTATCGCTGAACACTGTCCTGCCACTTACATAGATAGAACAGATCGTAGTCCACATCACTGTACATGAGCTTGAGAAGTTTATCTCTAAAAGCGTCATCTGGTAATAGACATAGACTAGTATCTAAAATAACTAAAACAGATTTGCCTTTACATCCAACTGTCTCCCTTACTGAGAATAGTCCGTCGAAGAAGGCGTTATTGCTGTTCCTAGTTAACGCTTTATATTTTACTACTTCAAATTGCGATAGACGCCTCATCCATTGGTCGGAGGCATTATCGCTAGTTTGCGTTTGGACTACAATAACCAGCGGTAGGCCTCGTTTTTTGTCACCATCTAACATAAGTGAAAAGATCTCTATTTACTTTTAGTCGCAAGCTTTTTAACATAGGCCTTCACGGTGCGAGTATCAATATAGCGTTCAACTTTACTACCATCCGAAATAGACCAATGGAAGACGAAGTAGTTTGTAGTGAACCGGCGGATGGGGACGACAGCATTATTACCAGTCAGATAGTAGATTTTATTCGCAGTAGAAGGTACAATGTCGGGAAGCAAGGTGTAATTATACCGAATGACATGTTAATGACAGTAATCACAAATCCAGCTATGCGTTCGCGCTTTCAATTTCACAAATCGACAGTAGAATGTACTATCGACGGGTTTGAACATGACATTACATGGAGTTCATCCGAGAGGGAACGTGTTAACATATATGAGATTGCTAAGAAGCTGGCATCTACTGGATATGTACGTGGTTGTTTGAGTTACGTGTCTCAGACGGAACCGGTATTTACGATTGAAGGAATTATTAGGACGTCCAAACGTAGGATAAGATCAGCGTTACTAGTATTAAAACCGAAAGATGATTTGATTTGTAAGCTAGCCGCCGGTATTAGTAGTGACGTAATACCATTGATAAAGCAGTTATTAGATGTTCTGGTTCATATAGGAAACATATTGACATTTGCTCAATATATTGTATTTGTTAATAACTTTGTCCCGTGTATAGACGAACATCAGAAAATATACTTCACTTATGGATATGGATATGGAAATGGAAGGAGGGGTATTATCGAGAGATTAGCGATATCGTTCAGTTCTCCACCTTGCGGATCTTTAGAATCTGAAGGCATTATGTATAAAAATACGGTATCCGCCGCTGAGATAGTATACTATTTATTTCTATACTATTACAGAGTCAATAACCCTTTAGTATCAATATGGTGTAAAGAGCATTGTTTATCAGCGGGGATGACATACTCTGATCTGCAACAATGGATAGACGAAGAACAAGCATTCAGGCAACGAGTTCTGGACTATCGTAACTGTATGTCTAATAATCTCAATTATGACAGTCGCGGTTGCCACGATGCGTTCACACACCTGAGATCACGGTGCTCGCAAGAATATCTAAATCGGAGGTTCTCACCAGAAGTATCGGATTTAGATAGTCCGGTTGTTTCCGATAATGATGATGGTGATAATGATAATATTGATATACCGGTAAGTTCAGACGGACAGGGCGGGGAGGGGGAAGAAGGGGAAGAAGAACAAAGTAACGAGTTCGACTATCTCAACAGTCCAGTAATATCTAGTGTTACGTATTAATGTTTTCTTTTTAAAACATAGCTGTTCTACTGTTACAAATAACCACCTAGAGACTATAACCGAGATATTTAATAGAGACTTGTATTCACATACGGTAACTATATTCAATCATGTCAAGTGGATATGTGTTTGACATTAGTGGCTGTCATGACAGTCGTGAAAGCAGTGACAGTATGTCATGTAGCTCATCGCTTACTATGTCATTCGATCGATCTGAATCAGGAAACTACTGTCAATCGTTCTTCAATCTGAGTGATGGTAATCCTGAGATATTGATTGAAAACATACCGGCAGAACTCAGACAACACACATTCAACATTAAAGATTGTGGATATCAAGAACCTCAGGGAACACTTGACGGGTTAATCTTAGACACTCATCGCTGTTATCATCCTCGTCTCCCATTATCAACCCATAATTCTGTCACAGTGGGGCATGGTTCGACACAGATCATCTACAACGCTATTCTAGCTCTGAAAGAGATTTTGGGACGTAGAGTAGTAATATGGTACCAGAAACCACATTATCCTTATATGTATGAGTTGTTAAATAACGACTCTAATTGTATACTCAGAGACAATGAATTTACAAAGGATGGAGTAGACGTAGAAATTGTTACCACTCCCAACAACCCTACAGGCGAAGAGCGCTCATTTGAAACACTAGCCAAATACCATATTATCGATTGTGCTTATTCATGGCCTCAGTATACCGACTCTGACATGAACCTACTTCCAATCTACACTGAGAACATGTATGTGTTTAGTTTCTCTAAATTATCTGGTCTTGGTGGACTACGTGTGGGATGGTCCCTATCTCATCCTGGTCCATGGGCAGATGCGTTGAGAAATCGCATCTATTTAACTCATATGTCTTCTATTGTACCTTCCATCAATGTGGTTAAAATGTTTCTCAACTACATTCTGATCAATCCGGAGATAACCAGAGGATTGTGGTATAGCCTTCGCAAGAAGATGGAGGAGCTTAGATCCTATCTAAGTAGATTGCTTCCAGTCACTAACAGTAGTGGACCTTATTGCTGGGTGAAAATGAAGAAGAATGAGTTAGAACGTCAATATAATATTATCGGCAAAGATGGTACTGATTTCGGAGAACCAAATTATACACGCTTATCATTAATGGGAAGTGAATCGAATAAGATCTCATTAATACCGTATATTGATAGGTTGCTGGATGGTATGTAATTCTAATATAGAGTGTGACTAAGTTTTTAAAACAGTAGTCCGCAAACTACCACACCTATCCACCAAGACATCTCCCGTGCTGACCCCAGTTTATGCAGAGTTATCAATCATCATGGAATCTTGCAGCAACTCTAGCGAAGTTAACACTGCTATTAATTGTATTGTCGATACTCGCGATAGTGGGTGTTCAATCGGCTCACCCAGTGGCGTCAATGATGACAGCAACACTATCAATAGCTCCAGTAGTTACAGCTATCGCAATAGTGTTGACAACTCCGTTTTGAAATGCAAGAAGTTGCATCCCAATGCCAAGCTTCCAATTAGAGGTAGTAAATATGCCGCCGGTCTGGACTTGCATTGTGTCCATCGCTTCAGTCTAGCTCCTGGAGAGAAGAAGAGGATTGGTACTGGTATCGCAATGGAAATTCCAAATGGAATGGAAGGACATATTCGAATTAGGTCTAGTATCGGATGGAAGGAGGTTATCCTGTTGTCCGATACTATCGATTCAGACTACCGCGACGAAGTGATGTTCCAGTTGAAGAATACATCTACAGACTACTTCTATGCCCTCGACAATGAGCGCCTGGCTCAGATAGTCATCAAGAAGGTAGAGATGTTGGAACCAGTGGAAGCTGAAGAGTTAACTCCAGCAGACAGACTTGGAGGATTTGGGTCCAGTGGCAGGTACTAAGGATGTTATTACTTCTGTGACTGCTGCTCCCTCCGTCGTGTAACTAAGTCGAACATCCAAGTTACTTTTTAAAAAGTTCATTACATATAATTGCATACGTTAGTGACACATTTGATAGTAATCAATTCTGACTTCAGGCTGTCGTATGACTCGAACCTCTGATATACTTGGATTATCAGTTACACTACTACCAAGTATAGCTTCAAACATAACCAAATACGGAGAACACGACGAGCAGCATCTCTGTTGTTCCTTCACCAAACCTTGACATACATATTCTCCTTCAAGTAACTTATGGCGACACTTCTCAGGAGAATCGAAGATAAACATAGAACCCATTATCTTCGCAGATCCTGCACAGTCTCCATTAATATCTAACGTCGCCATAAACAGAGGTGTAACTTCCATATATGATCTATAACCATCTAGATGCTTGTAGGTTATAATTGCTGGCGAAATGAGATTAAATGACGCATAATAAGTAGACCAGAACTTGCACATTATGCTCAGCGGATAGTAGTAACCCGGAATCTTGACAGAACCGCTAGTCGAGATATTCATATGACCTTGATGGAAGCCTATGTGTACAACAGCGGTCTCTATCGCTGCCAATCCTGCGAACCATGATCCGTCCTCTTCAGGGTAATTTTGGTGGAACTTCAATATGTTATTGAGATCTTTCTGATTTTGCTCTTCTTGATTGTAGTACGCGTCATACTCATTCTTATGGAGAATACTCTGGTACTTTTCATAATTAGTACCCCTATGACAGTCGGTGATACTAACATTAAAGTAACATACTATTAGTATGATGAGTAAATGTAATCTGAATCCAGTAAGACGCATCGTGAATGTTTCAAATTATAATCGTTACAAATGTGTAGCGACTAGGTTGATGGTTAATAGCACTATGTTTAGATACTGGTATAGTTTTTAAAAACTTAGTTAATGATGTTGTTTATATTATTGAATACATTTGACTCTGATACTATAGATAGTAGTCTATCGACCATCGGTGCACGACAAACTGTCAGAAAACAAGCAACCGCACACCGTCAACAACTGCAAAATACCATCCAAGTGAGTGGCGTTATCGAATAGAACTTGAGTATCTACAACGCCTCCCGGTGTGTTGCTTTGCTCGACGATGTTAACACACTGGTTAATACCAGTAATGGCGTATCTGATAATACGTACAATGTAGGCAAATGCACACAGGAATTTGTACTCTACATCCGGGGAATTGAAGTTGGAAACAAACGAGTTCTTGGCTCTACTCCATTGTAGCGAACGACGATTGGCCATGTTGACTCCATTGACAATCAGCAGATTCTGTCCCTGAGCAGCAGTTCTCTTAGTGTAGGGATCGTAGTTGGTGGTGGTATAACGTACCATCCATTGCAAGTGGTTAGGCAACAATCCGTTACTATCATCTCGCACACCGGGGAGAGTCAGAGCTCCAGAAATAACTTCAGACAGAGCAGGGATAGACAACACCGCGCGGTAATCGGAGAAAGTGGGCATAGCACGGGGGTGGTTACCGTCAGTGGGAATACCCAATTGGGCAAAGTTAGGAATCCTCAACTGAGAAGCAATACGCGAAGTGGCATATGGATTAGTCTTAAACAACAACTTGTTGGCAGTCACCGTCTGAATGGCATCACCACCTTGTTGGAACTGCAGACTCCAGCTTCCATTACCGGCCTGTTGAGCACGTACCCAGTTAGTAACCGTAGGATAAATAGTAGTACGTGAACTGTTGAAGACTCGATTCTTGAAGTCTACCAACAAATGGCGGGCAGGCTTAACGGCATTAGGACCGAAGCTGTCATCGCACTCACCGTTGAAGTTATTAGGGGCAATAAATCCCATGTTAGGAATCTGTCCTACATTGTTACCAGTGTAGGAAGCAAACTGAGCTGCAGCAGGATTAACGCCGGTCAAAATGGGTTGGTTAGTCGCGCAAGTGGTGCTATCGTAGCAGCAGCTGGTGTCTCCAGATGTGGTGAAGAATCTATGCATCGCATAGATAGCAGGTTTCTCAATGAAACTGTTACGAGTCAAACAGATACCCCAGAAACTAGCCAAAGTTTGAGCAATCTGCAACTCAAGGGCAGACAAACAGCGAGTACTGCTGTAGTTATGCAACAGACTTTCCTTACGAGCAGAGTACAGACGTGCGTTCATAGGAACCCATTCCAAAAAGCGAGGGTAGTTGGCGATAAGAGAATCTCCAACGGGGGCAGTGGTGGGGATCGTGATAAGACTGGTAACAGAGTTCTCAATTCCGTTACGGTTGTGCAGAATGGGAAGAATATCAACGAAATTGGAGTTGTTCAATCTGGACAGAGGGAAATCCAAATCGCCAATGTTGGGAATGTCAGTGTTGTCCAAATTTTCATAGAACATATGAACGCGTCCGTTGGGATTTTGCACCAAGTAGTGATAAGCATACAGAACTGCAGAAATACCAGTACCGATAATAGCCAAACTATCACCAGCAGTGGGTGGGCAAGGTGGACAAATATTGCTAGAGCAGCAAGCGGTGGCGTCACCACAGTTGGTTGATGAAAGAGCATTGTATGCGAATGCAGACGAACCCATACCACTGGACCCAGAAAATCCGGAACTACCGCCGGTACCACAGCTAGTGCATGACATATTGTTTGTTATTCGATCTAATGGAGAACTTACGTCTTTGTAACTTTTAAAAAATCGTAATTACTTAATTATGTTTACGGAGGAGCTGCTGGACTATAGTCTTGGAATGATACGCTCCTTTTGCCTTACGTATTTCTTGTTCGCGACGCCTTTCTTCTTTTGTTTTGCTCTGTTCAATGGTATATTTATTTCTTATGGTGCTGAGCTTACTTATAATGTTGGCACTTAAATTGTCTGGTGGACGATATGCTATAGGTGGTAGTGGTACGGGTCCGATGCCTTCGGTTGTAGTATTACTCTTTTGACCGGTTGGAACTGGGATAGGCTGAGTTTGATACGTGATGAATGTTTGTGTTGCTACTGTGTTGTATTCAGGTGTAAATGTTAACTCAGAGTATTCTGGTATTGATGGAGATACTATGACGTTTACATTATTCTGTATGTTAACACTTACCATTGGAGATTGGGTTATGTTAGGAGTCGGAATATACGTTTGAGCAATATTAACATTGGGTTGTTCGACGTTGGAGTATGTTATCGGTGGTGGCGGTATTGCATACGATGAGATCGTTGTAGGCGGTGGTATGACCGTTGTATTTGATATTGCAGTTGTTGCAATGGTTGCGGGTACGGCGGTCACGGTAACAGAAGCCGTTATAGGTGGTAGTGGAATGTCAGGATATAATTCGCTATCAATGCTGTAATGGAGGGCGAACCCCGGACTACGATTGTCTCCATTCTGTTCGGTGTGGTTATGTATGAAGTCCTTAATATAAGCGTCCTCATCATCGTACTCAAAGTCCCCGTCATCGTATTCGCCATCGCTACTAGAATAAAATAGAGCGTAATCTGTATCAGTACTACTGTCACTATCTGAATCTGTACTGTTACTGGCATGGCTACTATCGTCACTACTATCATCTGAAACTACGTCATCTTGACCTTCAACATTCTGATCTTCGTCATCCTGATCTTCATCCTCCTGAATGTAGTATGTTAATATATCTTGTATCGCAGCATCTTGTTCATCTGGGTTATGTTCAACCACTTCCCGTTCAACCACTTCTTTCTCAAAGTCTTCTAAACTCAAGTTGCTGTTGACAAGAGTATGCCATGGATTTTCGGTAGTAGGAATGTCCACAGGTTCCCATCCATCTTCCTGATCTTCCTGATCTTCCTGTTCATCTTCAACCTCGTAATCTTCCTGATCTTCCTGTTCCTCTTGATCCTCCTGTTCCTCTTGATACTCTTGATCTTCCTGCCCATCATTAATACCGTCACTGGCATATCCTCCCAAGGTGTCTTCCAGATCTTCTTGATCCTCCTGACCGTCATCCTGTTCTTCGTTAGATAACAACTCATTCAGATATATCACTCTACCAGCAACAACCATCGATGGACCTCTATTATCTTCCGGATGTTCATTCCCATAGTAATTACCATAACTAGCTGCTTCATTATAACTACTATCTACCATAACTCCTTCTCCTCCGGCTGTAGTTCCGTTGACTGTAGTTCCACCTTGGCGACCGTTGTTGATATTGTGGCTGGCACCGTGACTAGCGTGTATCATAGCCATTAAGGATTCCATATCCTTAACTACTTGTACATCTTTACCACCGTTGACTATCTTACCGTCTTTACTAATAATTTCTCCACAATTCATTATGTGTTCCGGTAAATAACCTATAGTATAACCTCTACCTTCTTCATGATGACGACACTTCCATACTACCCTACCTTCTGGAGCAACAACATAAGGATGATCATGATGATGTGTTCGTCTACACATGGGACATAATGATGGATGAATTCTATTTAATATCAATCTATGTCCCTCAACACAACGCCTTTCATAAGCTCTGATAACTTTCGCATTTGGGCCTTCGGTAGTGTTAATAGCAGCACACTTGAATACCATGCGAAGCATTTCGGTAGCTTGGGCTTCGGTAAGATCACCCATCTCGGTACCATAATGATTACCATTTGAAACTTTGGGTTGACACCAAGGAGGTAGATGCCTACATGACATGGTATGAGATACTAGTGATGATTCCATAAGCATTTCACTAAAAGCCTCACTGATGTTTGAATATCTTAGCATGGACTGTTGAATTATCTCTGACCTAAATGTATGACGGTATAATATTCCATCTAACTCCCAGGCGGGCTCGAATACCTTAGGTCGATCTCTTCCTAATTTAGTGTTACCGACTAATCTAAATTGCTGAAATGACGAATAAAGTTGAGAATCTATGAAGTCTCCATATATGCGATTCTCTGCGTTCAGATCTATACGCTTACGAACTGCGTCGTACAACGCGCCATTATCCTCATTACCGGAAACAGACCAGTTATCCACAACCACATGACAACTACCTTTGGTGGGTCCATGACTGCTAAAGTTAAGTATATCCGAGCTAGGATTAAAGTCCTGTACCTTCTCCGAAATCTCTGCTATCAAAGCTCTCAGTAGAATATTTCGGGTTCGAAGTGCTACGTCTTTCGGACTTACATTGGTCCAACCCCGCAGAGCTAACTTCTCAGGATCTACATCTATATCAAAGTATGGCTTCTGACGGATCTGACCTCTAATGGCTTCGAACATATTAGCGGCCTTGCTGTCTATGGTAGATAGAAGATTATATAGTTGACGATGGCTATCCAATACCGCAAAGACTCTTCGATATCTGGGATGTTCTAGCGATATCAATACTTTATTACCGAGGGTTTCTGGCGGATAATCTTCATACAACGCTCGTCGTTTGCGATAGTATGGCGCTTTTCCACCACTGCCGTTGCTACCATTACTGCCTCCGTGTGTGCCATTGCTACTACTTGCTCCGTATGTACCATTAGCATCACAACCATCAGACGTAGGTGCGTTTCGATCCTCCTTCAGAATAAAATACCAGTCTATTCCGTGTATTTTGACTGTACCAGGTTTATTGCCGTAATTGTTATATCCGCCGTAATTATTGTAGCCACCGTAATTATTGTAGCCACCATATCTTTGACCTGAACCACCCGCAGGTAGTGCTCCATAACCAAAGGCACTAGTGGCATGCGCTGAAGTCATGCTGCCGCTTCCGCCATCATTACCATTCCCATAGTAAGGACTAGGATTAAAATTGCTATTCGGTCTTACAAAACTACCCCTTCCATACATTTGTTATATTATAATAGATAACGCAGTCCAGATGTCTTGCTTTTTAAAAATCATGGGTGTTCAGATCATATTTTATACAACTACATATCAGGTGGTACCCAAGCACCGGGTAACGATTTTACTGTTATTGTTTCGTAAGTGGATTTAAAGGGTGTTATGCTTAAATTACTAAATAGAGATACATATTTATCTACTCCCGGGGACATACTGGGTAAAACTTTATTCTTTTCAAACTTAATTCTTTCAGCCATCTCCTCAGCTCTTCGCAACTTATGTCGATAAAACATAAGAAATACAACAGCAGCGTAGTCGGGTCCGCGTGTTAATATTGGTGTGAAATTAACGCAGAACAGCTTAACAACTTGGAAGAAAAATCGATTGTAGACTATACAGGTCTCTGACGCCAGATCCCCAAGTTTATCCAGCTGTTCCACAATGAAGTGTAAAAATGAATACCTGAAGCATGCGCCACCCAGCAAATTGAATACTTTTGCCTCTTCCTTGGCGATGTCATGGTAGAAATGTCTATCAAAACTATACGGACTTAGATATTCATCTGTACATATCTTGCTAGACAAACATAGACATGCTTTAGCAATGTCAGAAGTGTAACCGCATCTGGCGTCTAAAGCGCAGTACAACGCCATTATGGGAGTTTCGGTGTGAAGTGCACCGTAGAAATCTTCAGACTTGTTGAAGATGGTGCTAGCAAATAGTCTCAAATTGGACCGCAGACCGTGGTAACCGTGGCAACCGTGAACATCTTTCTTATCGGGTTCGGTCGATACCAATTGATATAACGATAAATCTAACTCACCGTCTTTAGCGTGTTCCTTACCTTTGTCCATTTAGATTGTAGCAATTGGGCTAACTCAGCGATTTTGTCCGCTACTGTTCAATTTTTCTGCTATCTTTGTTTATTTGGGCTACCTACTTGATATCAAACAATATATAACATAAGAAAATATATTCTCGATACGTGACGACGATTATAATTTAAATCATGAAACTGTGACTACGAATCTAGAGAAATAACACTGTTATTTAAAGGAATAATTGTCTGTTCGACTTTCAACTCTGATTCCATCGATTAAGTTGAATATAGGCTACAATCCGTGTCGCTTAGCGAGGTGATTGGAGATTTCACGCAACTGACAATAACATTCTTTTTCTGATTTCTGTCGTCATATTAGCTACTATTCGCCATAGGTAAAATGTACGCCAATAATGCTAATCTTCAGCCTGTAGGGCAAGACTTCAAACGAAGTCCAGTCATTGAACAGATGTTGCGAAGCACTACTACTGACACCGGATTGAATGGAGAATTTGATATCATTTCCATGTATAGTCCAAGGCAACGACTGAAAATTACGAATCATTCTGAATTCTGGCGCCAACTATGTGAGGCATCTGCGCTTTCTTTTGATGAAGAGAGTGGCGCCTTTCCACTGGCTCAGAAGCAGCGAGATGTTTGTCCTTTGATCATCGACATTAAACCAATGTTGGTAGGAGAAGAATGTGCTCCCTGGCTAACCGGTTTCTTGGAGAGTATTTGTCATGCGTTTCAGGAAGCTATTCGTGCTACTTTCCAACTGGATCCTAATAATGCTGCACAACTGTTAGCAGCTGTTAGCACTTCAGCTCCCTGGACCGAGAAGAACGGTAATGATGTTATTACTCATTCTCATGCGCGTATCTACTTTCCATACTGTGTGTCTGCTATTGATATTCAACGCAGATTGGTATTCCCTCGGGCCATGGAGATTCTCAAGGAGTTATCTGTAAGTAAGTACATCAATGGTCAGCAGGTAAATCGCACTGATTTCATCAGTTTGGCTGGAGATAAACCTCTGACCTTCTATGGTCACACTGAGCAGGAAGGTCAAGAACCTCTGATGTTCAGTGGTATCTGGGGTTATGTCAATCGAGTTAAGATGTCATTTGATAGTGATGTATACCAGACTCAGACTGCACCTTTGAATACTATATTCTTCCCAGATTATCATTCCATCTTCACTGAGAAGCAACAATCTCTGAATGTACTCCAACAGTATCGTGATGGCGATGGTAACATTGACATCACGTTCTGGTTACCACTGTTCTTGTCTAATGACTATTATACCAGACCAACACCACTGAATGAAAACTCTCCTCTGAACCGCGGTGCTACCGGTACAGACGCACAAAACTACATGCTTAATGCTCTATCTGGCACTCCACGAAGTAATGGACAGAACGCGTCACCTGGAGCTTCTCCCAATGCGTCACCTGCTTCCTCTCCCGGTCAGCGAAATGTAGCTGACGAGCGTCCAATTGAGATAGCACAGCGGTTCATGCATATGTTATCCAAGGACCGTTTCATGAAGAAGATCTATTGGACCAAGATCGGTAAGGTGTTGTATAACATCAGCGACGGAACTCAACGCGGTCTGGATATGTGGATACAGAAGACAGTATACATCATCCAGAACCTGGAACCTGGTACCGAAATACCAAGTTTCTTACAAGGAGATATTACTAATATCTGCACATCGTTGTATCACACTTTCTTTAACAATTGGTACACTCTGAATACTCTAGCATCCTTTGCCAGTCAGGATAATGAGGAGGCATATAATGCTTGGCATATGGACTGGTGTTTACCCAGCTTGGCTAAGGCAAGTACTAGTGTGGAGAATGACATTGCTCAAGCGTTGTACCGTACTTATTGGTTGAACTTCTCTTGTTCGTCCTTCTCCAAGAGACGCTGGTATTACTTTCATCGTCATACTTGGGTAGAGTCTGATCATGGTGTTGAGTTGCGCAAACTTATTAGTAGCGATTTCCGTAATCGCTTCGAGCGATTATGCACAGACATGTGTGAAGCTGCAGAGAGAACTTCCAATGAAGAAGAGAAAGCAGGACTGCGTGCAGAAATCAAGAAGATCAATGCTCTTATCATTAACTTGGGACGCACTAGTGTCAAGAATAACGTAATGTCTGAAGTTGCAGAGTTCTTCTATAATGCCAACTTCAACAAATATCTGGATAGTGATGGCGAAACCTATGCCCTGCTGAATGGTGTGTTCGAAGCTACAGATACTGGTATTACCTTCCGTCAGGGTATCCCAGAAGACTACAAATGTCGTTGTGCTCCTACTCGCTACTTTGCAGATTTAACATGGGAACATCCGATGGTGGTGGAAGCCATGAATTGGGCTCATCAGATGTACCCAGACGATGAACTGTTTGAATATATGATGAAGTATGAAGCGTCTGTGTTCCGCGGAGGTAATATAGACAAGAAGGTGGGTATGCGAATCGGAGAGGGTGGTAATGGTAAGTCTATGTGGGTTAAGGCCGAAGAATGTATCCATGGACCTTATTTGGTTAAGTTACCAGTGTCATTCTTGACTAAGGAACAGTTTGATGCTAACAGTCCCACCCCAGCATTGGCACGAACCAAGGGAACTAGATTAGTCATCGTACAAGAGGCCAGTAAGAAGGCTAGATTCAGTGACGAAGCCTTCAAGCTGTACTCTGGTAACGACAGTTTCTTCGGTCGAGGATTGAATATGGATGGTGATGATATTCGTCCGTTGTTTAAGATTGTGTTGGTTGCCAATAACTTGCCCATGTTCGTTCATGTGGATGGTGCCATTCAGGATCGTGCAGTTGTACTGCCCCACTTGGCTAACTTTGTGTATGATGCACCTGCCGATCCCGCAGAACAGATGCGCCAACGCAAGTTCAAGCGTAATGACAACTTTGAGCAGCGTATTCCATTGTTGAGTCCATACTTGTTGTGGGCCTTTATTCAGTATTATCCTCTGTATGCTCGCGATGGTCTGCGTCAGGTGCCTACCATTGTCAAGCAATATACTGATCAGTATTGGAAGGACATTGACCCAGTGTTCCAATGGCAGGGTGAAGAAGTCCAGAAGGTTACTGTGACTGCAGTAGATGGAAGTGAGATCGCTGATGAACGCCACCATCTGACTCTTAACGATTGTTATGCTAACTATCGTGAGTGGTACCGCTTTGCATTCCCTCAGACCAGATTGCCAGACAGAAACAGTCTGCGTGAACAGTTGGTATCTAAGTGGGGACATATGCGTGCTGGTGGTTGGTATGGATGGAAGTTCGTACGTAATCCTACTGATGTGCGCAATGTTATTCCTTCTGCTCGTAATCCCGTTAAGAGAATGGTTGGTGATGAAGGCAACTATAACACTGGTAACGGTAATAGTATGACTCCTCAAGACTATATTATGATGCAGCAACAGGCTCAGCAACAAGCGCAGCAAATGGCTCAACAACAAGCGGTCCAGTACGATCAGACTGGACAACAGTGTGTTCAGGCAAATCAGCAACAAGTCCAGTTCGTCAACCAACAATACGCCGGTCAGCAGGGGCAACAGTACGTCGGTCAACAGTATGTTCAACAATACACTGGACAACAATACACTGGACAACCTATGATGCAAGATGCTCAGTTTGAAATGCAGGGATGTTCGTCAACCGGAGGTATGAATACGGGTATGAATACGGGTATGAACGCGACTATGCCTGCAAACATGGACCAAACTGCGATATATCAAGCTAAGAAGGCTCTGAACCCTAACTTGTCCATTGTTGATCTGCCGCCACCGGACGTGGTAGGTAAACTGGATGCGTCCAAACTATATGGAAGCCCCGACGTCAACGTGGTAAGTAATCCATTTGATTTTGTTAACCAGATTGCAAGTAGGATGGGATCCATTGCTACTGTCTAGGCCGTCTAAGCGATAGAGCTAGACTATACCCAAACCAAAGTTTTTATATCCATTAGTGCAATCCAGTATAGGTTTAAAAAAAGTTTATATGTGAACAAAGTGGAGATTTAACTTTTTAATAATGACTTATAGCGTTCCAAAACCAATGTGCGAACCTGTAAAGCCAGGTAGAAGGTCTAGTGAGAGGTCCAATGAACCAAGTAAACCCGTTGTTCCAGTGTCGCAGGCGGTTGCTGATTCGGATAAATCGCAGCACTACGGGGAGATAGTACATAAAGCTTTTGTAGAGCGAGATGTAACTCGCTACCGTAAACGTATTAACGAAGCTCATGGTTTCTGGGATACTCCCCACATTATTACGCCATGGGAATTATTCGCAGGCCTGTTCAAGATTGGATTCTACGCTTGTTGTGTATACTTTGGGTGGAACGTCTTCTGGACTATGGTGTTCCCCACTGCCTTCTCCATTTTCTCTTACATGTTTGTTTACATGCTGCTTCCTATGATTGTATTCAATCTCGCTTTATTCGGTGTTGGAGCTGCTGTAGGAGTACAAGCTCTATCGAGACCTGGTACTATGGTGTCAATCCTGGGGTGGTTACTATGCGCATTGGAGAAAATTAAGCGCAACTATCCAGTTGACCCGAACGCAGGTAATGCGGTTAACGTTGTCAACGATGTTAATACTGCTATTCGGCAGATATTAAGTATTCTATCCAGTGCCGTAACGATGGTTATCTTCCATCTAAATCCTAACGCCATAGTACCTGCGTACGACATTGAACTACCACCTGGAGGGTCAGGTAACGCTCCAGTTGAAGTGGTTGACCATCAGAAACCCCAATCCAGTTTGGACCAGATTGTAAAGGATAAACTATTTGAAGTACAGAGAGTACTTTCTGTGCTGGCTATGCAAGCTCTTAGCAGAGAGAAACCTGAACCAAAACAGCCTGAACCAAAACAGCCTGAACCAGAACAACCTGATAACGAACCTCTTGAACAACCCATTATCAATCCAGCGGCTGTAGTGGTCGGTGAGCGTTCTGAATTACCCGACTATTTGATGCGCCAATGTACGACTTGCGATATTCCATTCGTGGATAGAGGCAGAAAACGGGATTGTAAATGCGGTTCTCCAGTCAAGGTCCGTTGTTGTGAATGTGGTAGGGATACACTCAAAATGCCAAATGGGGATTACGTTCTAACGTGTTCTTGTGAGCCTGTTCAAGTTTGTGAACAAGTTCGTGAACAAGATTGTAAGCAATCGAAGCCTACATCTCCGGCAGCGCCGATGGAACCAATGGAACCCTTGGACGATTGCGTGAACAGACGTTGCGTCAAATGTAAAATCATTTATAGGGATTCGGGTACTAGCCGGGGTGTCATTAAGCCGTGTAAATGTGAGAAAGATCTATGGATTTTAACCTGTGCATACTGTCAGGAGATAGTTGGAGACAATTCATATTTGTATGCGTTGCATAGAACACGACAATGTCATTCAGTTGCTCAAAATACCCCAAAGACTGCATTCGTTCACCGAGAGGTCGGTGAAGATTTGGTTAGAGAATGCATCGCATGCAACGCTCAGTATAAAGAAAATGGAACCAAGCAAGTTTGTAAATGCGTAGCACTTACCACTCTTAGGTGTTGGATGTGTCGTAGCGCGTGCTGCGATGGTAAGCGGATTTGCGAATGTATCAAGCGTAGTGAGGCTCACTAGGTTGGTTCACTAGGTTGGTTCACTAGGTTGGCTCACTAATTCAATCCAACATATAACATTGGTACTAACTATAGTTTTAAAAACTTATATACATACCAATCCAACCAACCTAGTTTAACCAACCTAACTCAATTAACCTATTATGCATTGGTTTTGAATTACTAATATGTACACCATCATCACTTAATAACGGATTAAGCATACCTTTCTCATCAGCATATAAGTCACTGATGTTCAGGAAATCTATACCATTTAGTTCTGCTTGTAATTTCAACTCATTGTTAAGTTCGAAATTATACCGCAAACGTTGTTCATCTGATCCCCGCACTGGAAACTCAGGGTTGTGAACCATTCTCTCGCTGTAGCATGGTGGGATAACGCTCATAACACATATGGTATGATGTTCCTTGTTAGCTACTAATGTCTTCATGTAATTAGTAACTAACAAACGAATAGGTTCCGTGTCGGACGTGTAGAAAGCATCTGGACAGTAATGTCGCGCCAAATGACAGCGTACATCTATCTCCCCGAAACAACAGATTACCCTACTTCCATGAGGCACACTCGATCCGCTGATATCTAATATTTTCTTACCATCCCTACCAACACGGAACATAGTAATTGGACCTAAATGATGATATTTTACATTGGGGATACCTCCGAATGAAAAATTACAATGACTATCGCCTACGGTGTGCAACATGATTGTTGTTTTTAAAATGTAAATTTACATTTAACTACGCATGGAATCAACGTGTTTAGTCGTTTATGCCAATAGCATCTTACTACTTTGATTTTAAAAAGGTTATGGTATAAAAGACTCTCACTGATTTATTACCGTACGAACTGTAGCCATACTTGACTATAACTAACTACTACATATAACTCAATATGGATCAACATGAAAGCAGCGGTAGTAACCGTATACCAGAGTTACCTTCGAAGGTAGCTAAGGAGGTAGTTCCGGATACACCTGCGAATCCAACACAAACTACTTCCGATAAGCAGAAATCAAGAGCGAAACCGAGACATTGGATTAAGACATTTATGGTGCCTCCTATCATAGGAGAAGTAACAAAAGAAGATTCTGGTGACTGCAGCGTTGTGTTGATATACGTATCCAGACTAACTAGAACATACAAATTATCGCTGTTAGATATCTGTAGGGATACTAATAAAGTATGGCACACTGCAACTAGTCAGGGAAACCGGGGTATTGTTAAACGCATTGTCATCAAAGATGTACAAGCGGAGAAACATTACCTACTTCGCTGGTCACTAGGTAAGAGAATAGTATACGAACAACGTCTATCTACTCATCAACCTACAAATATCGCATTCGTTTGCTGTGATATGATGGAATTAGATACTAAGAAGACACTATGGAGTCACCTAAGAGATAATTCAGCGGATATTATATTCCACATTGGTGATAATATCTATGGAGACTACGCATGGCAACGCGGTGTGGTAGCATTGAAGACAGATAACCCAGATATTCTAAGAAGGAAAAGTAATGATGTTAGACGCACATACCAACGTGTGTATCACGAAACGTGGCAAAGATGGGCACCTAAGACCAAGAATGGTAGCCATATGATGGTGTGGGATGATCATGATGTCACTAATGGTTATTGTTATAACAAGTTTCTATCTGGTCATGAAGCAGAGGATCACAGTAAACGTAGAGTAACCAATATTGGAGAAACATTATATCAAGAATATCAGCTGTCTCTATTCCGACACCCTGTACATCTACCATCAGGAAGTTATACTAAATGGCTGGATCACGATACTCTAGTATATCTCGCACCGCGTAATAATCATAAAGATGGTAGACCCCTAACTGGAGAGTTACTAGAGGACATTAAGAATAAATCATCGAGAGCTAGAAGATTAATTATAGCTTTTACCACAGCACCTTTACCTCGTGCTACTGGATTGAGTTTTAATGTTTATAAGAACATCTACGGTACTGATGGACTATGGAAAACCGATGACGCAGTAGCACTGTATAACTTCTGTTTTGATTGGTTACGTGTAGGTAGTCGATTGTTCGGAGATCCCGATTATCCTGTTGATGACGTTGTTGGTGATACAGACGGTAGTGTAGATGGTGGATGTAGTAGCGATGGCAAACGTAATAGTCACGGTAGTCACGGCTGTCGCGGGAGACAGATAATGTTAGTAGGTGGAGATATACATATTGGCGTTGAGGCAGTTGTCACTAATGGCGATCTAAGTTTTCCCATCTTCATCAATGGTCCTATTAGTAATGCTCCTACGATGGCGGAATCGCTATACGCCAACGCTCTCCGTGGTCATCAAACATTTGATGATATTACTATTAACATTAAGGAAGCAAGAGCCGTCCGTAACTATATGCGATTAAACATTCCCACTTTTACTGGTAAGTTAGTATGGAGTGAATGCACATTCCCTAAACATCCATCTATGTTACCTATTGTAGCAAAGCGTATGTTAGGTATTATGGTAGGTGGCGTGGACAACAATCCTGCGTACGACAACTACGATCAAATGTTACGCGATTGTTTACCAGCTTCTGAGCTGGAGAAACTCAATGTCAGTTCAGAAGCTAATGTACTTAACTCGGAAGAGGAGAAGATACTGAAGACTGCTGAGCGTGGTAGACGTAACTCTAAGGAGAAGAATAAAGAGAAAGAGAAAGATGTCAGTAAAGGTAACGATAAGAGTGACGATAAGAGTAGCGGTAAAGGCAGCGATAAAGGTAAGAGAAGGAGGTAGATTAACTATTCTTATGTACAAAGACATGTAATATAGTAACTTTTAAAAACGTAAATGTGTACTTACTAATATTAATAGTGTATACGAATAAAAAGGAACAGGAATGAATGTATAACTTGTCGCAGGTATTACCTTCATATTTGTGATACGAAATGAGCGAAGCAAAGGAAGCGAGTGAAATGGACAACATAGACTGGATACCTCCACCACCGCCAGTATTAGATTTTTATTCTATTGGCGTAGGTGTCGCCGTTGGAGAGAATATACTTCAGCATGAAGTCATATCAAAGGAGAATGAAAAGGTGGAAACGAGAGTAGAACAGCTACCCGTTAAATTCAATAGTATCAATAGACATGGTCCATGTGAACATAAATCGAGGCGGTTTAATTGTATGATTTGTAATTCGCAATACTACTGCCCTCACGGTAAAGCGAAGTACTATTGTGGTCCCTGTGGTGGTGCGGGAATATGTTCACATAATCGTAAGCGTAGTATCTGTCGTGAATGTGGAGGCGCTTCTATATGCGAACATGACAAACATCGTTCTCATTGTACCATTTGCAGTCCCCACTTGTTCTGCGAACATAATAAACGTCGTTCATCGTGTGATACCTGTAGCCCATACTTGAAGTGCGAACATGGACATCGACGGTACAAGTGTAGAAAATGTTGGACTAAGGGTCCGTTCATACCACCACAGAGACGTTCCTTCAAGTATAGGAAGTAGGTTTTTAAAAACCAACAAGACGCTATAAGAGATCGGTGTATGATATTTAAAATGGATGATTGAAAACGACTACATGCGAGGGTCAATTATAAGTAATATAGTATAACCTGTAACATAGTAACTTTTAAACTTTACCAGAGGATGTTATCAAAAAATGATATATTAGTAATTTAGTAATCTATGTTACAACCGCGAATGTAATATATCACATAGAGAAATGAGCCCTATAACAATTAACTGTATAGTTTGCCCCCTTACTAGAGATTATTGTTATATTAACATCTATTTACCACAATGAGCATCGCGAAAGGACAAACGACACCATCCATTAATTCAACTAAGGATGATTTAGATACCACTTATGTAATTACCAGGGCAACGGACACAGTTAGGAAGCTTGAAGGTGCACTATCTATGATAGGAGCCACATCGCAGAGTTCGGTAGCAGATATGTGGAAACAAGATGCTTTTAATTTGATAACACCCGAATTCAAAGCGGGTCAAGATGACAAAACGAACAAAGATATCACGGATCTTCTAACTTTGATTCATCTTCACGCTAAAATGGAGGAGTTAGAATCTGTAGGCAAGCAAGCCATATCGACCATGAAAAATTGTGTGTCAAAACCAGAGTCAAAACCGGAACCAAACCCGGAGCCGCAATCAGAGCCATTATGGTGTAAGTCCAAGAACGACAGACTGATGAAGCTACGTAAGTTGAGATATACAAAACAAAGAGAGGTCAACGACTTAGATCGAGAGATAGAACAATTGGAAATAGATCTGGCGGAGTCCAGGCGTAGACGCGATGAGATGTAATAGTAGGAGTTTACAACCAAATCGTCTAGACCGCAACATAGTTAGAGAGTTTTTAAAAACTTAGTAGATATGTAGTTAAGAAGTTAGTCACTATGCTAATCCCAGTGACTAACTACAGTATCGTAGTTCATATCCATAGTTACCCATATATGATGTTCTTTGATCTCATTTAGATACCATACAATGGTGTCCTTGGGGACCAAGCTACATTGCTTGGTCACTATCATACTTAGATATTGATCATTATAGCGCTTACCCATACCGGATGCCAGCAAGAGCAATAATAAATTGATAGTGTAAATCCGAGTGCTCCTACTTCTTATTGATTTGTAATAATCAGTTTCTGTTAGGTAATGGTAAGATGTTGCAGGTGCGAATTCGCCTCCGATAACTTTAACCAATGATGTTCTACCCCATGGAACATCAGATACTTTGAGACCATCAATGTCATCCAGATTAGCCCACCTACCATTCATGGTTGCAGCAATCTCCAAACTGGCTGCATGTAAACCATGTAATTTGGGTCCGGGTTCTGGTAGACCCCATCTAGACTCATAGATAGTTAGCAATCGGTAAGCGGTAAACATAAAAGTCATTTGAAATCCAGCATTCAACTCATACAGTAAGTCAATAACACTGGCACTGGATGTAGTGGATGAAGACAGATAACCATGGAACCCTAACCTACGATCTACCAAAATATTACTCACTCTGGTTGGTTGTATTACTCCATGTTCCTCGCTCAGCGTTAGTATTATCCACTCAAGAGTAGGCCGATCATTAGGCATGTAGCTGACACATGCTGTTATAACTTCCGCTACATCACGGGGAAATTTAGACAACCTAATTGATAATGATGGTCTGACAGAATCGATATGGATATCCCTGACGAATCCTGTGTTCTCGGTTAACTCTGTTGGCGGTTGACCTAGGGTCAATAAAACAGGTGTCCAATAGCTTCCGATATCTGTAAATAATTTCTGTCCAGTGAACAAGTAATACAAGTTACAACCAAACGACCAAATATCCGACTTGTCAGTATATGGTATCCTCCCCAACATTACTTCGGGAGCGCCGTAACATTGGACCACTCCATCATCGTCGCATTCTGATCTATACCCATAGACCCAGCTAATACCGAAGTCAGTCCACTTGGCAACTAGTTCCCCTTCCTCGTTAGGAACCAATAGAGCATTGTCAGGTTTCAAGTCGCGATGGATAACTCCACCAGCATGAATATCTCTCAACGAAGTGGCCAACTGAATAGCGAACTTACGACAAAGTTTCTTATCTAACCCCTCCTTGCTGTCTGCGGCCTCATCAATGTAGCTACTCAAACTACATTCTGCCAGATCGTAAACCAGAGACATTTGACATCCATCGTCCGAAATAGCCACCAACCTATTGATATTGTTAGATCTAATGTAGTAACATGCTGCTATCTCTTTCCACATGCTCTTCTCCCTACATTTCTTAATAGCGTAACTTTTGCCTGTTAGTCCATAGTTAATAGCTAGCTCACTGATATTGTCGTGAAGCTTAACTTCTCCATATGTTCCCTTACCTAAGGATGATTTGGGATAACCGAATATATGAGAAGGTACAAGTGGTACAAAGTAATCGTGACCTGCAAATTGTTGCATGTTGGATAATGTTGTCAGATAGGTAACGGGATTCTAACCTAACACTGAGATAGTAGTATCGCTTCTACTATACATATTTACATATTGGTCCGCAATTAGAATGTATGACATTGGAGCTTTTTAAAAAGTTAAGTTAGCCTGTCTTACTAGATAGTTTTCTCAGCAATAAACTCATCTAACATCTGCTTATCCACAGTGCGACTGTCGAATTCGTAGATGTAGATGTATCCAGTAATTACCGGCTTGTTACCAATACGACGCATAAAGTCGATAATATACATTCCCTTACCGTGAATGCGTCCATTAGGTTCTACCCAATTGTCGTCGATAGCTAGCAGACCGTCAACCCAAGATTTCTCATTATGTACGATAGCTTTGAGTTCCAGCAAGTGATGCATGGCGGATGGGTGTGGCGCTTTGGGTTCTACATCGTAGCTATCCAAGAATAGTACATTAATCTCTCCTACTTCCAACGCAGGGAGACTCTTCAAACTATCTCCTTGGATGTTAGTACACACATCAGATGTGGGAATACCGTAGCTGCGAATGTCCAACGAATAATGGTGTCCGGTTGGACATCCATAATATATCGATTCGCATATCATCTTACGACGATTGTGCATCGCGTCAAACAAGCTGGTAGATGCGCCATCAGCCCAGCATGACCACCATCCGGTAGTGGTACCAAAGTGAGGCACTTCGTCGTATCCCAAGCTGTACTTGTATGGGTGATCATTGTCCATCTTCTTAGGAACAGTACCATAGTCCAGGAGAGCACGCTGAGATCCAGTTTCCACTGTTGTTAGCTTGATATTAAATATGTACCCAAACAGGTAGGACATAATGTACTCCATACCTTCATATCTAAAACCTAGATGCTTAGGAACAGTGGGTTTCTTGAGATCTTGAATCTTGTACAAGTAGATGTAGTAATCATCCTTCACGTTGAATTGTTCAAGGGGGAGAGGGAGGTAATAAGGAGCAATCAAATAGTTCTGTCTGCGGAATGCACCTTCGTTCAAGCGTTGACACTTGTCGCTTTTCCATTCTGGAGTCTCAGTGTTCTTATCGATGTGGTAGTTGGTAATTGCCAGATAAGTAGCATGACTAGTACTGAAATTACCAAGTACCTTGAATGTGGCCTCCTGTGTGAGATGTTGAGTCAAGTCACGACAGAAAATCATAGATGTCATGGGTCCGGCTAGATGTTCATAATCAGCTGAGACTGGTTCCTCGAACTCGTCGATGACGTTACACTGTTTGAATCTTCTCCTCTCGTTACCATGGAGACGTTGGTTCTCTTCTTGCAATTCTGGGACAATATCTAATCCTACATATTGTACGTTGAGATTGCCAACTACATGATCCATCCAACTATACTTACCACATGGAACATCAATAACGCAGTCGACATTATATTTGTGAATGAGATCGCTCAGAATTCTACATTCATTGACCGTAGCTGCATCTAGAGATCCATGACCACTGGGATGGGTACTACCCCATGAGTTATCTTTGTAGACTTTAGTGAATGCTTGTTCGACAGCGTCTACGGGTTCATCAGGTTCAACAGGATCTAAGCTACTAACAACGTCGGCAGGTTCAACATGATCTTGTTCAACATGATCTTGTTCAACAACATCGTCCGATTCGCTGTTGGATTCATAGTCAGATTCTCCATCAGAATAAGGACATGAGTCAGATTCGGTATCGCTGTTGCAATAGTTATCATAGTAGTCTTTGGACTGTATAGGATCAGTCATAATCCAACATTTACCAAGTTTCGTAATAACTATCGCATCTATGTCTTCCGAAGAGAATATAGGATCTTCGTCCAAGTATCTACGAAAGTTGTCCGCCAGAATACTATCCAACTCCGAGTTAGACTCACTAGGAACACTAGAAGTGGTAGAAGAGGTGGAAGTGGTGGAAGAGGTGGAAGAGGTAGCCGAATCAGAAGAGCTACCAGGATCTGCATCGTTTGGGGTGGTGTCCATGATGTAATCCATCTTGCCTCGGAACAGTTGTTCCAGTTCCTCCTGACTTAACTCCGAAAAGTTCTTGTCTTCTTCAATTCTCTGTTCTTCTGGTAAGATAAGATTCAACATCTTAACCGTTTGGTTAGGATCTGCCGTCTCAGTGGGAGTAGCATGTTCTAAATAGAACTTTGGTTTTGTCTTACTAGCAATCTCGATAATCTTGCGATAACGATCTTTATCTTCGTCAGATAGAGTGGCTGTTGACGTGAATTTAACAGGCGGTAATGGTGTAGATTGAGTAGACAACAGACGCTGTTGAGCTTCTACCTTCTTCACATGACGCCAAATCTTAGCGTATAATGTGTGAGGGTTACATTTCAACCATCGCTCATCCATCTTCTCCAAGTATGGCATGCTATGTGTTTCCCACAGATGCAACACATGCAAGTTAGGATGGGGGTCTTCCACATCTTTAAAAATCCTGTCAATATGGTCCCACCTAGGGTCGAAGAAGTGATGTTTATCTACTATTCTGATATGCTTGGCTAGCTCCGGCTGTTGAGATAGAGCTGCAGGTAAGCGTACAGACGCTTCTTCCCACCCATCTGGATTGAAATGTTTGGGATACTGTGCGTACCAACTACTCAAGAAAATAGAACTGGGTTCGGATAGCATAATGGCATTGGCCATACCAACTCCATCCTCCACACCCATAACAAATTTCTCACCTAGGTAAGGTTCTAGTGAACGATAGCTGATAGTATCCATGTCCAAGTAAATACCACCCTCATCCAACAGTACATCCATACGCTTCTTATCAGCTGCATGTGCGAATTTCTTAATCTGAATATCAGCAATGTGAGTTGGGATGTCTGTCTTAACTAAGGTAACCAGCGACTTGGCTTTGTCCCACCATCTACCATGAGGTTCGTGATGATAATGGAATTTAATTTGGCAAGGTTGGTGAATTACCTTGGCGGACCATATGGCCAGGTAGTATGAGAACAAGAACTCCTTATCTTGCTCCTTAAACCCAAAAACGAAGTGGATAACACGGGGGATAGTCATTCTACAGGAAAATGTTTAGTAATTAAAGCAGTACCTTTTAGCGACTAGAGACGGGTGATAATCGGAAAAGACTAAATAACATCCCAAATCAAAACATAGAGAGCATTTTAGATAGCCATCATGAGTTACATGCCGAATATGCAAGCACCCGGAGGTCTTTACCTGTCTCAGCGAGGGAAGAAGTTTGTCGTTACTGGCAACATTCAGCAATGGGGACCCCATCTGCGTCAATATGGAGGAGAGTATAAGGAATATGCAGACAGCATGAAGGCGTTCGCGTTTCCTGCTAGTAGAATCACTCAGATTACTCCTTTGGTCCAACAGATCAACTCTGGACAAATTCCAATTGCTTACGGAGACCTGCCTAAGGTTCCTCCTCCTAAGACCGATACTCCAAAGTCTCCCAAGAAGACTTGTTGCCCTGCAGGATTCCAGCGTGCTATTTTCGATGTGGAACTGCCATCTCAGTATGACAGTGTTATCTTGGATTTGGGACCTGACCGCAAGTTTGATTGTCGCATTACCGGTTTTGTATACCACCCTACCGGATTTGTCAGACGTGTTAACCTGGAAGAGAAGGTAGCTGCACCTGGAATGGCTCCCAAGAGTTTTTACATTGTCATTGTCGACGGTGAATGGAAGGTAACTCAGACTATGTTAACTCACAAGGTTTACATTGTTCGCGCTACTCCAGTTGTTCCTCCTGGTGGTATGGTAACTGGGCAGTTTATTCCTCCTGGAACGGTTATTCAACCTGGACAACCTGGACCAGTTGCTGGTCAGTTTATCCCCGCTGATAACCAGTTCCAACAACAGCAGCAATTGCAACAGCAGTTCCAACTTCAGCAACAGCAACAACAACAGCAATTGCAACAGTTGCAGCTGCAGAACCAAGCTCAGAATCAGGCTCAGAACTTGGCACAGACTCAACAGGTGGTGTTACATGAAGTCCAGCAGAATCAACAGCAACAACAGGAGATTAACCAACTTCAGCAACAGGAACAGCAACAGCAGCTCCAACTCCAGCAACAGCAGCAGCAAATTAACCAGTTGCAGCAGGGTATGCAGAACATCACCATGCTTCCATCTGCAACTGGTTCGACCAACATCTTTTTACCCAAGGATTACCATACTAGCGGGGATATGAACCAGTACGGTATGATGCAACCAGCTGCTCCTCCTGTCACCTACCTACCTAGCTTGCAACCAAACATCCAACCCAACACTCAAGTCAACACCAGACCAAACTCGCCACCTGTCCACATGCAACCCATTAACACGGCCCCTACCGGAATGCCTGTTAATCAGCAGACTTTGATGCCTCTATATCCCCCAACTCAGCCAAACAACGCGCCCACCGGTTTGTTCACTGGAGGTCCAGGCATCGGCATGGCAGGTCCCAACCCTACTGCTGGCGGACTTGCCGGTGGTCCTACCATTGGTAACATGAATTCGTTCTTTGCCTAATAAGATATAGAAGTGCTGGCTTATCTGAGTAGAAGTAATTGTTGATATAGTTGGCATACATTCTTACCCTATGTAGTACATTTTTAAAAATTATGATCAAGAGC
>Ga0075158_10000504_pt1 | contig 31693 bp, 29 predicted proteins | sample JI91814BDNA_FD_70968 | JGI IMG/M metagenome (GOLD analysis project Ga0075158, IMG submission 70968) | Wastewater effluent complex algal communities from Wisconsin, to seasonally profile nutrient transformation and Carbon sequestration -... | ecosystem: Engineered > WWTP > Effluent > Algae... | reverse complement strand
TGTTTTATACAATCACATATCCCGGCCGCCGCATCTTGAGGATTTTGTTTAAGTAAATCATCGAATGATGGAGGTAATTGTACCGGTTCCTCTAAAACTTTTTCTTGCGGAGCAGTATATGATTCAGCATCGCTTGTATGCGAACTACCTATACTTCCATCCATAGCATCTATGAAACCTGGATTCAACTCTGTCCTTGTAGCGGTGTTGTCTACCGCCCATCTTGGAAGGTCGCAGTTAGAACAGTTTTGGCTATTACTCTTTGGTATTATCTCTGTATCATAATCGGTTGGCTCAGGTGAAATAGGAAAGTCTACTGAATGTGTACCATCACAGTAGTTCCATCTTATAGCCGGTATGTAGTTTTCATCCGCCCGGCAGGTCTTAACTAAATGAGCTTCATTTGCCGGTACCAATGGTATAACATATTCGGCTTCTATTTCATTGGCAAGTGGTTGATAGTGGAGATTAGTTTCTCCTAACAAATTGTATAGGATTAGCCTACCATCCTTTTGTATCATGTTTCTACCTCTTAGGTAGGTAGGATTTTTTACCTGTACAGCTTCTTTAGTTATTATATCACCTTTTTGTCCGGTGTACTCCAACTCCAGTTTTCCTGAACCGTAGTTTGATCTGAAAACAACTTCCGGCGGAAATTCCACCCCATTTACCGTTTTTACTAACGCTACGTTTACCTGAGAGTAGGAAGGGTCTAAATTAGTTAATTCTAACTTAATAGATTTATGGGTAGGTTCTCCCCCTACAAAGTCTTTTTCAGCTACATATACAGGATTGGTGAATTTAAACCAATTAGTAGTATTATGATCATCGTCTTCCAATTGTGTGATAAATTGGTAAGCTCCATTAGGAATACCATCTCCGCCCCCGGACAATACACTTGTTACCGTATTAGGGCCACAGATACATCTAAATAGCCTGAACTTAGCAATAGAGTAGTCCTTACACTTATCATCTAAGTTAATGTGGTTGTACCAATACTTTGAACTCCAATATAAGTATAGGTCCCGGCAGCCATTATCATTCTTAAGTTCCATGCCGGAAATCCACTCATCTTCAGAAAACTCTAACTTACCATCAGGTAAATCATTGTCATTTACTACCTTTATGTACTGCTTATTCTTTTCATCTAAAATACCTATTTCAGATAGTCCAGAAGAGTTCACAAGCATTACTATAAACCAGTCCCTTTCTTCGGCATATATGATACCTCTTACTATAAAACCATCCGGTATTTTAACATACAATTCATTAGAAGATTCATTAGCTACACCGAAGTTACTCTCATTATCAGTTTTGTTTACAACAGACCAAGCCTCCTTGTACGTGCCGACCGGCTGTAAAGAAGGTAATGCATCTTTCCATAAACCTTTATCAAATGTATTTATGGCATAACTGTGTATTCTATCCTTTGGATCCATTAAGGTTTCAATTTATTAAACCCCATATAAAAGTTGTCAGGCTGATGTCTATTCATCTGACTCTCTGAATTATAATAAGGGTATACTTTATTCCAATGATTTTCTAAAAATGAACTCCATGATTGGAATTCAGGGGTGTTTAATACTTCTCTAGCTCTTGCTATTTTTTGGTCCGCCATTTGTTGTGCGTACCGGGCAGATCCTTCTAATGTACGATCTTTTGTCCTACGAAATAAACGGTAAAGCATGGTAGCTTCTACCGCCCAGTTTATTGCTTCGAATACTTCATGCCGGTTAGGTATAAGCCTGTAACCGTTTTCATCGGTTTTATTAGCAAGATAGGATATTAATACCCATCCATCTTTTGCAGAACTTTTTAAATAAGGTAAATCGAGTTTGTATTCAACCGATTCATTTGCAAGTAACCTTTCATCTAAATTAAGGCAACCCTTTACATGCAAGTCTGCGTTAAAAAAGTTATGTTGAGCATACTTCATTACACGAAAATTAGGATTGAAGGCACTTCTTACTCCTCCACCCCTTCTTATTCCTCCATGAGAATAGAAAGACTTCATGTGATTGTAATGATACTCCGGGTGTGCCTGATCCCATATACGGTCTATTTCTACCTTTACCACTTCAGATCCGTCACAATTAGGACACTCCTTACTTACCTTGAACTCACACCCGGTACCATCGTATGTTTTTGTAACCCACTCTACTACTTCTTCTCTGGTTATAAAACCTTCAAAAGCTTCTCTATATAAAACCTGTATAGCTTTCTTGAAGTCTCTTGGAAGCAGTGCTTTATAATCTTCTATTTTTAATAGAACTACTTTCTGACTATCTTGTTCGGAATCAGAAACCTTTTCTATTATGTCATTAGCTTTTTTTAGAATAAGTAATTTATCTATACGCCCTTCATCTCCTGAAAAACTTATGTACTCTTCTATAGCTTTCTCTATTCCTACAAAATTTGTTATCATGCTTAATCTAAATGTGCTTTAAAGTCTTTCATTAAAGGATCGGCGGCGCATTTTTTTATCCACCTGGCTAAACCTCTTCTACCCGCTATCTCATTTCCTTTTGTAAACCTACATGGGTTTAAATTGTAAAAAAATAAATGTCTCGGTCCCCCAATTCCTTTATTCCATTTAAACCTAAACCGATGCCCTTTTGTATGTATGTTGTATCTTCGTACTAACTCACCTTTCTCTCTTGTTGATATCCAATCCTTATGTTTAGGGGTAGCCCCTACTTTATCTACTATGTAGTAAGATCCTAATTTAAAGGGCATCTTAAATCTCCATATATTCTTTATTATTTGTTCCCATATTTTTAAGAACACAAACTTAAGTACAGCTACATATAATTTTTTAGATACCGGCGGTTTTTTTAAACCACAATGTTTGTATAAATAATATAGTTCCGGAAATCCGATGGATAAGTTACCATACCTGTTTACTCTTATGAACCTATCTAATTTAAATCTTTTGTTTACTTCTAATGATTGTAAAGGGTCTTTTAAGGCCATAATTATTTTATTTGTTTAATCAGTTACATTTACTACTTGTAAGGTATCGCTATTATTATAATAGCTCAGCCTAATTGTTCCATCTGCACGTTTAAATATATTTTTAGAGTAATTTCCATAAATATGGGTTGCATTACTCATATTGCTGATGCAATTTGCATTTATTAAGTTATTATTTTGGATAACTTTATTAGATAAAGTGCCAGATGTTGTAAAGTTGAATGAACTATTTATTAAAGTATTTCCACTAACTTGCAGAAAATTAGCTGCTGTAATAAATGCTATATAAGAATTGTTTAAGTCGTTCCCTAAAATTAGGCTATTTTCTGGTAAATTAACTGACGCAATTATTGAATAGGATTTGAGTACATTATTTAAAAAAAAAGTTTCTTTACCAGTTGATATATTTTTTATTGTTGAACTATTAATTAAATAGTTGCCTGAATTTTCTAATGTTTTAAAATTAATACAATTAAAATAAGAATATATTACACTATTATTACAGCTTCCTAAAGCGGATTCTCCAGATGGACTCATAACGTAGTTGCCATATTGCATTGCAGCAATTGGGTGAACATTTCCTTCTGCCCAATTTGCATTATTATTCCCTCTCAACTTATAATTAACATCAATATTAGCTAATTCATCTATTCTTCTTGTAATAAAGTCATTATCATAATCATACTCTATGTAATCAATTACTTTTTTGTATGCAGATGTGTCGGAATATGGTATCTTAGTCCATTCTGAATCTAAGGTAAAATCATCTATTGAAGTTCCTTGATTCCCATTTACATTTTCCCACATATAACCACCCCATATTACTCTGTTACCAATTGCATATGTAGTGTTTGTAGTATCCCATATCCCCCATAACCCTGTTGTATCTGTATTATAATAATTACTTGCAAACTGATATTTAGGATTGTAAAATTCGCCATATCCTGAATTAGTAAATGTACTATTAGATAATGCAGTTAGGTAAATTGTTATGCCTAAATCATTACCATCATCGTATAATTTTTCTATATAGAAACCTGGTTTATTTTTATGTACGCCTGTGATCTTATATACTGTACCTGGTACTAATGTTTTATAAACAACAGAAGATTGAAATTGAGGTAAAGTTAAAGTTTCAAACAAGGAAGTTTTAACAGGAACATACATAGAGCCCGCCCGGTTGAAAACGTGTAAGGAGCCATTGGAAATGTCCACGGCTACTTCGCTGTTTCTGTTTAGGTTTTTCAGTGTTAAGGTGTCAAGACCACGGGTATTAGGATTTCCGTTTGAATACAAAAGTCCTCCGGACTTTATTATTTGCGAATAAGATACCGCAGAAATAAATAACAGTAAAAAAGATAAGAGTTTTTTCATTAGTTAACGTTTTAGTCCCGGAGACATAGCATCCGGAAGAGTGTTATTAAATACATCAAAAGCCGGATTACCTCTCATAGTATTTTGAATGGACCTCAATGTCAATTCAAATACCTGAGCTTCTATCTCCGGATCAATTATAAATTTATCATCTAAGTATGAACAAGGTTTTTTAATAGCCTCTCCACATTTAGGATAGTTTATCACTTCAATTGGATTTTTAGCTACAAGTGTTATAGCTATTGCCTTTATTTCATCGAACTTTGAGTTACTGTAAATATAAAGGTCTGTTTTACTTCCATAGTTCTTTATAGTGTAATACAAAGCAGTTGATTGTGCTTCTATGCGAGAGTTTACAGCATATTGAAAATTAGGCCAAGGAACATATGTGAATTCTCTTATTTCTTTATTACAGTTTTGACAGTCCGGCGCAACAGTTGTTACCTGAATAGGCAAGCCGTCTATCATAGATGGAAGTGGATACTTAGTTTTTTGAAAATAACATCCTGTAGCAGGTACAAAAGGTGACTCTACTACGTCTACTTTCTCTAATTCTAAACAAGGTATAGTTTGAATTGTACCGGCGGATTGACCTATGGTACCTAACTGTCTATTAAATTTAGCAGTTTCAGTCTGCCTATACATATTAAGATAATAGTATATAAGCGGATTAGGCATCGTGATATCATCAGAAGTTCTTCCTGTCCTATCTTCAGCATAATGACGAAATGCGTTTATAACATATCTTACTGTATCCATTAATTATTCTTCATTGTCTTTTGAGCTAAAAATCCGGCCTGATCCTGTCCTCTTGTTCCTCTCTTGTTTTCCTGCTCTGCATTAAACATCTTTGCTACAGTTCCTAAGCCTTTGAATACGCCTTCTATAGATTTTAATACATCCAAAGCCATCTTCTGTTGCTTAGAGTCTGTCATATCTAATGCAGACACTTCAAACACCATCTTATCAAAAGTATCGCAAAGTGCTTTATAATTCTTTTCTATTGACGTTAAAAACCATGTCGGCCAGGCTTTTATTACTTCTTCATATTCTTCCCATTGAAAGTCATCTCTTTTCAGGTAATTACGAAGTACTAAGCTTCTTCGGTCTTCTTTAGAAAATGTGTAAAAATTTGACCTGGGATCTTCAGATAGATAAATAGCATGCATTATTTTTGAAGCTTCTTCTTCGCCTAATCTTTCTATTAAATCAGAAGTTTCGTCAAAATAACGCATCTCTGGATTGTTCTTAAAGAAGTTTCCTTCAAGGTTTATTATAAGGTTGTTCATGTAGGTTTAGTTTTTGTTTTAGTCGTAGACTCTAATTTCTATATAAAGTTTGGGTATTTGTGCAACATACTCTCTATCGTTATTATCTACCCTATTATTATAAAAACCTAAATAAGTATTATCATCTTCCTCACATCCGGTAAAAGGGGTAATGTAAACACCTGGCCTGTCCCCGTCAAGAGAAAATCTGTCGGCCATCGGTGAATACAAAATAAATGTTTTACCGCAAGTAAATAATCCGCTTGAGGTTGCATACAAATTTGTACTGGCAACAATACCCCAATCAATGGTACCGAGCGTATTTTCTAAAATTGTAGCCACTATATTAGTAGTATCAAGTGTGTTTAAATAAGCTGTATATACTTTATAAGGTCTTGAATCATACTTTACAAAAGAGCTATCGCTTCTATTAAATGTATAAATAGTACCTGTTGTGTAATCAATACATACCTCTGAATTCTTGGATAGATTCTTGGTTACCAAAGTGTCTATACCTCTTGTGTTGGGGTTGCCGTTGGAATAAAGTAATCCGCCGGTTTTTGCTATTTGACCGAACATCATTGAAGATGACAGAACTAAAAGTGCTACAAATAATTTTTTCATTTTAAAAATTTTTAAATTTAACTTAAACATAAATCCCAAGATTCTGGTTTACCCCTTCCATTGTTCCAAGTAACTAAGGCCCCTGCTGTGCTAGCATGCCCTAAATTCTCTGAAAAAATATTACCGGTAAACAAAGAAGCTATTTGATATTTTCTATATTTCATTTCGTCCATTTCCACAAAAACTACATCTTTGTAAGCAGTTACATGAGTCTTCATAGTTCTCTTATACTCCCTGGTATGTCTGTGGCCAGAAATTAAGCAAGTGAAATAATTTCCCGGAAGACCATAATCTAAAATAACCTTCGCAGCGTCTTGTTTAGCTACTCCGGTATCTCCATGAAATAGTATGTACTGAATACCATCTATTACTTTTACTAGGATAGAATGGTTGTAACTTACTTCTATGGATGGTAATGTTTTTTGTAAAAGGTAGGCAAGTATCCCGGCACCTTCAGAAGTTGATTCTTGTTTTTTATCCGCCGCTAATCTGTCGTGATTTCCACCTACAATATTAACTGATCGTAGATTATTTATCCTAGATAAGAAATGCTCAGAAAAAATCTTGTCAGCAAGTATAAATAAATTAGCGCCATACATCCCTAAACCTAATCCCTTAAAAGTATCCGGATGGTTTAACCCGGAAATAGATTCGAAGAAATCTCCAAGCATGTTTACATGCACTGCGGAAAATTGCCTTCTGTTTACTTTCTCAGCTACTTCGTGTAGATACATAATAAGTATGTCTACAGAGAAATCACTTGTTCTTGTCAAATTCTTTATCTCAGCACCTAAATGGAAATCAGCTACATTCAATACCGCTACTTCCCCGGCGGTAGGAAAACTTGCTATCTCCCTGGGAGGTATATTGTCAATAGCTTTTAGTAATCTCTCAATTACATCCTCCTTGGTATCCTTCTTTAACCGAAGTTTTATATGGTTCCGGTAGTTGTTCTTGTGGAAAGGTAATCCATCTAATTTAAACGATGTTACAGACCATACTGTACTCTCATAGTGGTATACTTCCCAAATGGCAGGATCTGCTCCCACCATAGCCATAGCTTCTTCTACGGAGCGTACCGGCTTATCAGATAGGTTTTCGAAGAAAGCAACTTTTTGCTCTAAATTCTCAACCCACTTTTCATTTAAGTTCTTTTGCCCTATTGCGTTTGGATACCCTTGCTTATCATTTTTTAGAGTATCTTTAAGCGTCAGTATGTGTTCCGCCCAATCTTCGTCTATAGGGTATCCGGTGAACCATACATTATCTTTTAAAAAGATGTCTATAAATCTTCGCCACCATTTCCTTATACCATGATTTGAATGTTCATATTTATTACCGTATTCTGCCCATGTTAATCTCCCAGTTCCTTCGTTAAGGGCTATTATATGCTCCTTTAAAAAGGCAATCCTTTTTTGATTTGTTGAATCTGACATAATTTGTTTTTAGTTAACAATAATATTGATGTTGGTTATTATCCGCAATTTCCGCCCGGACATCCACTTGAACCACTTCCTGATCCACCTGTAGAACTTCCGGTAGTAGCGCCTCCTCCTTGCGACAACAAGGTTATGTTACTTTGTGATAAAGTGGAAAGGCTGTCGTTTATATTTTTAATATCAGCAATTATATTGCTTATGTCGGTCTTTATACTGTTTATATTTGTAGCTATCAAAGCTATTACTTCGGCCGGGGTACCTTTTACAAGATTTCCGGAATTATCATAGTTTACTGAAGATAATGTATTAGTATCGTCTATAACCTTGGATAGTTTAGATACAACAGTGCTTATAACGTTAGAAGCCTTCGTAGAAGGTAAAGGAACATTACTGTATCCTTGAATATCTAAGTTATTCAATTGGTCCAACTCAGATTTGTTCTGTCTTAATTGAGAAGACATTATATCAACCATCTCATTAAGGGATACTGTTTCCCCGGCGGTTTTACTTCTATCTTTTACAGATAGTATAAATGTACCGGAATAATCTCTCGGAGAATCTATCAATATATTATCCACCAAATCTACCGTACCGTTAGGAGTATTTATCCGTACAGTCACCTCAGCATTTAGGGGATACCTATCATTTGAAACATTAGCAGCAAATGTAGGTAGAGAACTATCTACAATAACAGAGCTTCCAAACTTCCTTTTACCGGTAAGTGTTACATTTGTCTTGGCTAATTGATAATCAAGAGGTAGATTTGAGATAGCATTTGTTAAATCAAAAGATACTGAAGAGCCGGTTGATAAAGAAGCTACTGAATATGTAGCTGATCTGTTTAAAAGTTTACCTGCATCAGCACTTAAACCATTATCCGCCAAACCTGTGAAATTACTATCTACTCTTATATCACTTGACTTAAGGTTAGCCAATTTATTTGACATCCTTTGAACGGCCTGAAAAAGAGGTAGTTTATCAGAACAGTTATCACAAGTACCATCGTTGGTAGAAGATACGTCTATTAAACCTTCAGATATCTCTACAAACTTAGAAGCAAAGGCTACTATAGCATCGTTGTAGTAATCACCATTTTTTATACCCAAAGCAGGTATATCCGAACCAGACCATACTACACAAGCATCTGATGTCTTGGATAAGCATGCTGAATTACAATCCGGACAATTTTGTGCCATTTTACTTTATTTAAAAATTATTAGTTGCGAGTGGTAGGATTCGAACCTACGGCCTCCGAGTTATGAGCCCGGCGAGCTGACCACTGCTCTACACCGCTATATACCATTGTTTGAATTAATCAAACACAATTATCTCAATCAAATCACCTGATAGGTATGCATTAGTAGCAGTTACCGCAGGAGTTGTGATATTTACAAGTTTAGTGTTAACAGTTACAGTAGAAGTAGATGCCCATACACCTTGCTTTACTTTCATTACTGTAGCACTTACAGGATCAACCGGCATATTAAATTTAACAAAAGTTTTACCTGAAGTAAGAGGAGTACCAGAAAAAGTACCTGTATAAACACCGGCCGAAACATATGACCAAGTTACATCACCTAAGTAATTTCCGTCAGCAGAGTTAAGTACAGTTACTGTAGGAGCGTTAGTGGATGTCTGGGTAATTACCGCTTTATATACTTTATAACCGGTAGATACCGTACCCGCTTTTACCCATTTAGAACCGGCAGTTTTTGTACCCATAAACTTGTAATGGATCCAGTTGGTAGTATCAACCGTAGATACTGGGCGATTTTTCTTGAACCATCGGATGCTTGATACTGAATTAGGGCTACCACCTTTTACCTGAAGATCATTAGATCCTCCAATAATAGATACCTGTGAAAACGCAGAAAAGCCTACAAAGGCTATCATTAACGTTAGAATAAATTTTTTCATAAGAAGTTTTAATTAAATTAAGTTAAAAATTAGTTTGTTTTATAAATACCATTATATGTAATTTGGAATCCTAAACTCCTACCTATAAACATTGATCCTAAATCAATTACATATTCATACCATTTCCTTTTATCACCCAAAGTGACTACCAAGGTACCTCCTACAAGTGATGCGGTATTTAATGCCGCCAATCCATGTTTTGCATCGGTGAATACTACCATAAAATCTCTTGCAAAAGGAAGGCTACTTGTGTTCTTATTATTCCAGGAAATACTAGGGTTCCACCATTGGGGATCAGCATTAGGATGGACTTTTTCAAAAGAACTGTAATGGTATGTTATAGTTTCATGTATACCCCATGATGCCCCGCCTATAAATCCTGTAAGAAAAGATAAACCGGTTCTTTTGTAGTTCCAAGTTTTTAATAATATTTTATGGGATATTTCCGATGGACCTTCTGGTCTTTCGTATCTTGCATCGTAATAACCTGGAAAATATACATCTACTTCACGGATACTATGCTTTGATTTTTTATGTATCTTTATCGTATCAGTTTGAGAAAAACCTAACAAAGGTACACAAAACAATAGGAATAAAAAAATGTTTTTCATGTTTAAATATTTTTGTTTCTGCAATACTACAACATTTTAAACAAAAAACCAAATTTTTATTCAATTATTTTTAAAATTTTTGCAAATTTATTGAATTCTTCTAAACGATGCTTTAGTCCAATAGTACCTCCGTTTATCTTTTTAGTAAGAGCTGTAACCGTTTCTACAGAAGTTCCTTTATCGCATATGCTCCATAGATTATTAGCCTGGAAGTACCATAAAGCGCTTGAAGTAGGGTATTTAACAGATACTAAATCAGGAAACTTTAAAAGGTTTTCGTTAATCGCTTTACCAAAAGCTACATAGTTATTAGCGCCGGTTAGTTGTAAATAACCACGACCACGGAACCAATATCCGTCCTGAGACTTTTCACCTCTATTACCCATTCTGCTCGCATATACCCTTGAACCTATCTTCTCTGGTTTGTTAGCATAGTATACAGAATTAGATTCATTGAAATATTTAGGAAATACTTCTAATAATCTTTTTTCAGAATAGTTTAGGTTTTCTTCTGTTTTTAAAAAACCGCCGGACTCATGACTTGCTTGAGATAAAAAATGAGCAAGCCTTACGTCAGAATTTAATCCGAACATTAAGGCTTTCTCTCTTAACTCAACCAAAACTTTATCAGGAATATGTCCTTTTAATAAATCTAAATTCATTTACTAATTTTTGTCGAAAGTACCTCCACCTTTTTTCTTATCACCAATAATGCTTCGTAACCAGCTAAATACTTTTTCTAAAATACCCCTAGCAGGACTAGTAGTAGGTATAAAAGTAAGTGCGATTACAATAATACCATCAAGGGCAGCTAATACACCTATAACTTTAAAGATTATAGACATAACACTTTCCTTAGCAGAAGCTCCAAAAAGAGTTCCTACAAAATCACCTATTTGCTGTACAAGGGTAGAATCTACCTGAGCAAATATAAAAGTACTTAAAAACATAAGTACAAAAAACATTCCAAACTTTTTCATATTACTAAATTTAATTTTCAAAATAAGCCTCTCCCTCTTTTATTAGGGTACCAAAAAACCCAATTAATTTATCGTCCTTAAACATTGCATGTGCAGATCCTTTTACCTTCTGTATACTTCCATCAGGTTTTACAAATCTATATACCATTTCAAAATCTCTACCATCTTCTACTGCACTATCCCATTCTGATTTTACTATTTCACGATCATTAGGGTGCATAATGGTTACCCAATTGCTTCCTTTTATTTCAGAATCCGTTCTTCCTAATATAGAACATAAAGATCTTCCAACTTCTATAGCTTTTCCATTAGCATCAGACTTCCAATAACCTACATTTGTAGCAAGGGCTACTGCTGCTACTTTAACGTCTAATAAATCTACGCTATTCTCTATTCTGGATATTTGGTCTTTAAGAGAACTTCCCCCATTCGGCCGGAGTTCTTTTAAAATGGCATCAATATTTTCATTACCTTTTAAAAGTAATTCTTTATGCTCATTGTATTCTTTAAAAAATCTCCATATAGGTAAAATTACTTTTTTAAATGCAGCTATAACTGCCCCTATTATTACTCCCCAAAAACCTACAGACTTTGCTACAGACTCTACAGTCTCTGAATTAAAATTATCCAAACCCATCAAATCAAAATTTTTATTTATCAAAACAATATTCATGCCAAGTTTCGGTTATTAAAGGGATTTTTATGAAAAATAATCTATAATATGTTGAAAGAAATGTTTCATTGTGTAATATGTTTTTGTTAGTTGTATTAGTAATTATTTATACAAATCTCTCGCAGTTTTTATTTCTTTTTTTCTCTCTCTAATTATTGTAAGTTGCTTCAAAAGTAACGCTTCATCTGAATTTAACTGTTTTAAAATAGCGGTTAATCTATTAACTGCTTCACGTTTGCCAGTTACTTGCGTTTGCACAAAAGTAACATCGTCTTGAAATTGCTTGATAGTATAGACATTGTTAGTCTTACTAATCTCAAATCTGTTTTGAAGTTTTACCGCACTTGACGTATCAACCGCAACGTCAACAGAATCTTTAACTTGCCCAAAAAGTGAACAAGCGAAAAGCGAAATAATAAAAGTTAATATTCTCATGTTATAAAAAATTTAATTGTTTACCAAGTTGTTATGGCAGTTCTTTTCCATTGATTTGTGCCTACGCATACATAAATATAATTTGAATCCCATGCAATATCTCCAACTGTTCCTGTATCACTTGCACTCGATGGCGTCTTTGTTACTGAATAATTTAATAAGCCGTCATCACGAATTGTAAGCAATTTTGTATTAGAACTATTTCTAACATAAAGCGCATTTGTTGCACTTGTCGCACCTTCTCCTTTGATGTCTAAGGTTGCATTTGGTGTATTGGGCGCATATTGACCAATACCAATACGTTTATCCATTATAAAGAATGTACAATTAATACTTTGCGGATTTCCAGAAGTTGTGCTATTTGTTAATGTCAACGCATTACTTCTAACCCCTAATGATGAAGATGTTGACGCTGTTCTTATTGTTATACCATTACCCTCTGAAATAGATGAAGGAGTTGTATTTGGTGACTGTATCAATGTCATTGAAGTTTCAGCAGAACCACTTATTAATCTAATTGAACTTCCACCCGTTGAAGAAGTGTTTTTAATAAAATTAACTGCATCAGTTGCAGCATTTGATTCAATGTATAAAGGATAATTATATTGAGCATTTGTGGCATTATTTGATAGTTTTATACGCAACCCCCCACTTGTTTGGTTCACAGTATTAAAAACTTGTGTTCCATCTATATTTAATCCCCAAAGTGCATTTGTTGTACCTGAATTAGCAGTATGAGTAAATCCAGTAATCCCTAAAATAGCATCATTTGCTGAACTACTTGTTACCGAACCATTTGTAAATGATACTTTCCCACTATTACCAAATACCATTAAATCTGAACCAGTTGAACTTCCTATTCTTAATGCGTTTGTTGATGTGGCACTCCCTTGTATGTCAAGCCTTGCTTGTGGAGTTAGTACACCTATGCCTAATCTATCAGGGTTTGAAGTCATAACAATGCTATCATTTGCCCCAAAAGACCCGGCATTATTATATTGTACTTGTTTTGTTGAACCTGCCGGACTTGTTGGCGTTATCGTAAAGTTTGGATATGTACCAGTAGCACCCGAAATTGTAACTGTTTGGTCAGCGTTATTATCTACATATTTTTTTACAGCATATTCTGTGGCTAATACAGTACTAGATCCGCTACCTAAAGTGGTGTCATTACTAATACTATTTACGGTAACATTATTGAGTTTTAAATTTGTCTTGATGTTTACTTTATCTGCATTTATTGTTTGACCGTTTAAAACAAATCCGGCGCAAAATAATATAACAGTTAATATGTTCTTCATTATATGTATAATTTTGCTTTTTGAATAAAAAAATGTAACTTAACAGAAGAAGGCGAATATCCGCTAAAGTATAAAGTAATATTACCTCCATTAGCAAATTGATCTACAGATATAACTTCATAACCGTCTGCTATAGTATCTGTGTAAATATCAGTCCCTAAAGCTGTAGTTCCTATATTAAAAGTAATGGGATCTTCAGATTCAACTACAACATGAGTTAGTAACTCTCCTTCTAAAAGTATTAAATCGTAATCAGTACTAATAGATAAGGATTTATTATTAATACCAAGATTCGATATACTATTTTGTAAACAACCTATCTTAGCTTCTAAAGACCTTTTAACTTTATCTGTGTATCCGTTACTCACTTTATTTCTTTTTAGACTTCTTTTTAGATCTGCCTGCCATACTTAAAGCAATAGCCACAGCCTGTTTTTGAGGCTTACCATGCTTCATTTCCGTTCTTATATTATCGCTTATAGTCTTATTAGACTTACCTTTTTTGAGAGGCATGTTAAACAATTCTTAGTTTGAATACACCCTGGGCTACACCTTCTACGTGTGCTGCTCCTGCTATATAAACTTCCCCTACATTTACACCACCGGCGGCGGCCAATGCATCAGAATTATAAACAGGTAACTCTCCCATAGCAGCATTAACTGCATCTATGAAATTATAGTTGGTGTGCTTCTTACCAAGTTGTGCGATAGGATTCGCAGCTTTATCATCACATTCCAAAACCGGAATTATTAGCTTGTCTATGTCACAAACTTTGCTTACTTTATTTGCCATTTTTTATAAATTTTAAAATTAATTATGCGCCGATGTATACCCTTATCTCAATAAATATTAATGAGCCTTTCATTTCTGACAATGATTTATCAGAAGCTTTATACGTTTGAACTCTTATTACATTAGAGTTAGATCTGAAACCAGTTATTATAGAGGCATCTCCTGACACGATACCATAGTTACATGATACAGTTGTTAGGTTATTTGTAAACGCCCCGGATAGTGTACCAAAATAAACTCCAGTAGTAGTTCTGGTCCATATTATATCGCCTGATAAAGTATTAGCCAATACTATAGCTACCGGATCACTTGAATCTGCCTGAGAAAGCAAAGCAGTATATACAAGATAAGGGCTTGGTGTACCGGATACTGTTATGGTGTCGGTAGTATTATTCGAAGATATAGAGATACCATTGGTACCTACAATAGCTACATTGCCCCCATCATTACTTACTCCGTTTATAGAGCTTACTATGTTTGTAGTAATGGTAGAAGATGAGTGGTTATGGCTATTATCACCAACAACTGTTGAGTTTAGTCCGCCGGTTACATCGCCGGATAAAGTCGTATCTGGACTGACCGCTGTAAGAGTAACTGTATTGCTTACATCAGATGAGGACACTGCTATTAATGAATTAGCTGATACTATATTTATATTACCCCCATCATTATATACATTATTTATAGAACTTACGATATCAGTAGTTATAGTTGAAGCAGAGTGTGTATGACTATCATTTCCAACAACAGTTGTATTTAGTCCACCGGTTACATCGCCGGATAAAGTAGTGTCTGCTGCCGCTAAAGTAGTTGGGACCCATGTAAGTGTACCGCTATTATACGTATAAACTTGTCCGTCAGAAGGCGCTGATGCCGAAATAGCTCTACCTCTTAATCCCCTAACTGTACCACTATTTAACCCTCCGGATAAATCTCCGTATGAGAATGTTGTGTCCGGATGAGGAACAGTAAAGGTTATTGTATTGGCCCCATCGTTACCGGTGATAGTTATTACCCCGGATGCGACTAAATCTACATTTCCCCCATCGTTTGTTACTCCTTCTATGGAGCTTAAAATGTCGGTTGTAATAGTAGAATTATTATGATTATGACTATTATCTACTACAGCTACACTTCCAAGAGTACCTGTTACATCCCCACCTAAAGTAGGTATAACTGTAGGTATTCTGATTGTGTCTCTATCTACTTGTAATCCTGATGCGTATGCAATTAGTATACTGTCATGGTAAATTTGTATTGAGTCTATTTGTCCACCGCCGGATATTAATCCATCGGAAGCTAATTTACCCTTTAATGCCTTATACAAATTACTCATGGAAATACCCTTCAATGTTTGTACAGCTCCAGAGTTTTTATGAAACTGTGTATTGAAACGGATATCCCTTGTACCTGTTAAAGACTGAGCCATATATGTACTATCATATATAGAAAAAGTCTGTGCAAATGAATCTACTACAGGTACTGCGAATATAAAAAGAAATAATATTTTTATAAATTTCATTATACGTAATTTAAAATAAGATGAGCATCTACTGTTATAGCTTGTATAGATACCATAGCAGCTACATCTTCTACAACGTTAGAAAATACGTTCCTACACTGAACCTCATTTGCTCCTGTAGTAACTATACATTTATTTGATATATCCGTATCGTAAAAACTTACATTTGACAAATAAGTAGGAACCTCAGATATTATACCATCCCCCTCTATGTTTACTAAATCTATATTCGATATATATAATTTAGAAGTAGGATCAGTATTAGTTATTGATATTAATCCTCCTGTATAGTTACCCTGTATAGTTCCTCCTCCGGTAATTACTAATTTACCTATAAACCCTCCATTATCTGTAATAACAAAGCTCCCATTATCACCTTTTATAAAAGCCCCAGGACTTACATGGAGGGTTATCATTCCTGATAAACCATCTAAGTCTATAGCAGTATCTAACTCATATATACCGGGCATAACTATTACCGTATCACCATCAACAGCATCATCTAACGCTCCCTGAATAGTTTCATAAACACAAGTAGTTGAACCTTTAACTGCTGTAGTATCATTTGCATATACATTCTGATCTACATACAAAGTATTAGAAAAATGTGTAGGCTTTACTATAAAAGTAGGGGTAGTCCAATCACTTAAAGTACAATCATACATTGATATCCAAATATCCGTACACTCCCCGCCAACTAAAGCTATGTCTCCGCAAGATGGGGTAAGTACCTCACCTTGTATATAGGTTAACATATCACCTGGGTTACTTTCGCCAGGAGACTCTATGTTATGAATAGTAGAATTAACAAAGCAATCTCCAAAAGCAGAACATAAGTATTGAACCTCACTGGATGCATCATTATCTAAAGGAGTAGTTTCTGTACCAAAACTAGTTACAGACGAATCCACCGTAAAAGGAGCCGACATTATATCAGTAACAGTACAATCCACTAACAAAGTAACAGATGCGCCCGGTGCCATAGTTCCTATAGTCCAAGTATCAGTTCCTGTATCATAGCTACCTTGAGAAGGTGTAAATGTATCTGTAGTAAACCCGGTACTGAATACATTAGTTACTACCACACTGGTAGCACTTACTGCGCTGTTGTTGGTAACAGTTATAGGCCATTGCCAAGTATCTGCATTACCGGTTACAAATATATTACCTGATATTATAGTCATTATATTATATTTCTATATTTAAATCAATTTCCCCGGCGGCTACACAATCGCCTGTACACTCGTCACATACTTGTCCTTCTGCACAAACTACTCCATCACAAAGCGAGGTTATACATACTGAAACAACCATAGTTTCCTCTATACCATAACCATCACATTTAACCTTAACACTTATATCATAAGAATGGTTCGGTAAAGCTGATTCTGTAGTTACATACGTTAATATACCTCCTTCTGAAACAGTTACTGTGCTGAATGCTGAACTGAAAGCAGTTACTTCATAAGTAACATCACCATAGTTACATTCAGTGGTTGTTATTATCCCGGTAAGATCCAAGGTTCCCGTATCTCCACAACTATTTACATACCCGTCAAGTTCTGTACAAGCTACCGTGTAATCAGGGACTACCATGCAGTTTCCTGTACAAGGATTACACTTTCCTCTACATTCTGCATCACATGGATTATCCATACAAACATAAACAGAAGCAGTAGCAGATAAAAGCGAACAAGGGCAGTCTACTTTGTACTTTATTTCCCAAAGCTTGCCTTGCTCATAATAATTACCTGTAGTAATAGTAATAACTCCTTCTGAAGTTATAGTAGCTGTTACTCCAGGAGCTTCAGTAGATATGATAGAATATACTACATCACAATCCTTACATGCCGTTGCTATGTTTAACTCCGCTAAATCTATGACGGCTGTATCTCCACAAGGAGTAGGAGCATCATCACACTTAATTATCTGAGAGTTTACTTGTAAACAATTAGTACAAGAAGGTGTTGGAGTAACTAAAGAAACGCCGCATCCACAAGCCATTTATGTATATTTTTGAAAAATTTTTAATAAAAGGCGGGAGTTATTAATTCCCGCCCAAACACTCGATCATGTATTAAACCCTACAATCAATATTCAAAGTAGTTGTTTTCTCTCCACCGGTTATTACAATCTTAACATTGTATGTACTTGGTTGAGGAATATTAGTCCATGTATAATTACTACTTCCTGTATAAACCAAGGCATTGTTTACATAAGCTTGGTAAGATATTGCAGGGGAAGTATTATTTGTTATAGTAAGATTAGCTTGACCATTACCGCCGTTACCTGCTACACATTGGTAAGATACTACTATCTGATCCAATAAGAAGTCTGCACAAGTGGTTGTATCAAATGTATCTATAATAGTCTTAACACAGTTAGGAGCTAATGATGCACGAACCTTTGTTATGATACTATTACCATTTATAGTTACAGTTATTGGAACAGAACCGCCAGCTAATACAGTTACATCACTATGTAAAGAAACCCCGTTTTCATTTTCAAAACTAAATACTGCTGAAACTGAGCCGGTATTATCCAAGGTCATTCCTACCTCTGTATCAGAATTACATACTTGGTCATTAACCTGTAAATCATTTACATCTAAATCTTCACAACATACTACAACTTTTCCTACTTCAGTAACATGACATGAAGGGGTAGACTGTACATAGAAATCGTAAGTAAACGGTGTATTAGTTGGTACGGTTACGGTATTTACTCCATTAGCCGGCACATAATTTATTACGGAATCAACATCTATCACTGCAATCTCATTGTAGTTATTAGTAGCTCTTAAATATCCACTACTTCCAGAACATCCTGTATCAACCAACAACTTAGTAGCAGCATTATATCCGTCTAAATCCAACGATTTAATAACCTCAACTTCACATCCATCTGTAAGAGTAACTGTTACTGTGTAATCTCCACTTATTGCAGGTACATTTGGTACAGTTATAGAGCTTCCTAAGAATGTACCCGTTACCGCCGGATCAGATCCATTATCTATTGAGTATGATTTAGAACCGGTACCTGCATTAGTAGTAGTTATTAAAACAGATATATCTCCAGAAGTATAACAAGTATCCACTATAAAGTCGAAATCCATTTCAAAAGGCAAGCAAGTGGCGCTCTTTGTAACAAGGCTTGTACCACAAACATCATCTTTTATCTTCAAACCTACAGAGTTTATTACTCCTGTATGAGTGTATGTAGTTCCATTAGGAATCAATACTCCTGTATTTAATAGGGTGTATTCTGTTGCAGTAGCTACTCCATTTATGTATAGCACATATTTAACCCCAGGTGTAGCAGCAGTCATTACATCACATCGTACACTTACTTCAGAGAATGTAACTTTCTTACAACATTCTGAAACAGTAAAATCTAAACCGTCCACTTTTAATGTATCAAACATTAGTTTAGTAGGAGTACCTCCTTGACCATAACAACTGAATGGTACAGCACCTAACCAACAAGAACATCCAGGAAGTGCCCAATAGTATTTACCATATATCAAACCATCACTTACAGATGTAAGTATATTTGTATGTATTTTAGAAGTACCTACGTTTGAAACAAAATCCATCCAAACATTTGCGAAGTTTGTAGCTCCGGATAAAGTAGGTGTATCATTTCTATACCAAGACAGCTTTTGCTTCTTACAAAGTAAGTTCTTAACCATTTCGAAAGAAGAACTATAAGAAGAAAGAGAAGTCATCATACCAAGGCCAGCAACATCGTTAGGGATTGTTACTACTTTAGACTCGTTCAATTTAAAAGAACATCCGTTTTCAAGAATAATATCAGTTTTAGACTCTAACTTTATTGTAGTCTTTATATGGGTTCTATTGCTTCCTCCTACAAAATATATTTGCCCAGGAACAGCTACTTGTTTGAATTCTATCTTAGGAGTATTTAATACAGTATATTCATCAGTATTAGTCATGTCAACTGTTACTACTCTCCTGTCTAAAAACAATCCCGCCGGTCCACCATACTCTTCTTCAAGTATTACATCAAACTTACCAGAAATAGGTAGCACTTCATCAGCAAAATCACGTAGGAATTGTTTTCCTGTAAAAATAGCCCATGTAGCAGACTGCCCACCACCTCTTAGTTGTAATTCACCTGTGAACTGGAAGTGTTTACTTCCATCAGCAGTTACATTATTTAATTTCAATCCGGCAGATATATCTTCGCACTCGCAACATTCATTAGATGTTAATGTAGCTTGTAAGTCACAAGTATCATCTATCTTAGTAACTGTAAGTAAATCTGAACATCCAGAATAATTACCACAGTTAGGATCATTAGATGGGCACGGATTACACATACCATCTACACAATGACAATTCTGTCCGCAATCTGAATCATTAGAGCAATAAGTAGAGTTACAAGGGTTTCCACCGCAAGTACCGTTTTCTTTGCATATACATCCATCAGGACATATTTCACCATTTTCGCAAGAATAAGATTCGCAACTTACGCAAGACTCTTTACTCTTATCGCAACCACAATCAACCCCAGGACAATCATCACCGTCTTTACAGTTATTTGCACAAGGAGAGTAAATACATATTTCTTCACCTATACAATCACACCCAGCAGCGAATTTACAGACATCACACTCTAAATCTTCACATTTTACGCACTCACCACCAAAACATGCACATCCAGGAGGGCAATCTGTAACTGAGTTACAATCTCCGCCGCATTCCTTCTTAACACAATCGTTTCCGATACAGTTACAACCACTTACATCTCTACATTCGTTTGTTGAACAATCCAAAGAAGCACAAGGCACACATTGACCATTATCACATCCACAACCTTCACCGCAATCGAAACCATCATTACAAGCCCCTGCACAAGGATTAGGTACGCACTGGGCACCATTACAGTAACATCCTTCGCCACAATCTCCATTAGAATCACAAGCTCCAGAACAAGGCGCACAGTAGCAATTATCTTGATCCAATCTCATACAATTCTCAGACCTTGGGCAAGAAGGATCTTCGCAATCACATTCTTTAACACAACAAGGTACCCCAGGAATTCTTATATAACCGGTAGGGCAAGTTACTTCAACACATCCACCATCTACACAGTTCTGACATTCGCTACAATCAGTATCTCTTATACAATCAGGTTGAGGTATGCAATTACCGGTAGTTACATCTAATATGTAACCAGGGCAGCATGCGCATGAATCCCCTATACAACATTCATTGGCACCGGTGCAATCTGTATTAGTCAAACACTCAACACAGTTCCCGGTAGTCGCATCACAATTTTCACAATCTTTTGGAATACATCCATTAGGAGTACAAACAAAACAAGGAGGACAAGGATGAGTTTCATCACAATCAGAACAGTTACCTTTATTATCCATGTACGGAAATCCAGGAGGACATTGACAGTCACCGGTAACACATATTTGATTAAAAGGACAAGGATGTGTATCATCACAATCTGAACAAATTCCATCTTCAGAACAAAACTGACCTACTTCGCACTTAGATACACAAACATTGCCTACACAGTCTTCACAGTCTGGACAATCAGCGTTTAAGGTACAAGGGCATATTTTTATTCTTTCTGGCTCACATAATGCACAGTCATCAGTACAGTCTATAATTACATATAAACAAGGATCCGGACAATCCGCCGGAATTTCGACAGTAAGTGTTTTACCATCGACAACACCACAACGTACATTAGCACATTCCGGTTTTTCCCACGTTATCGTAGGATTTTTACAAGTAGCCCCATTTTGAGTAATAGAACTTAAACTAATTTCGTATATTCTTTTATCTGTAGCCATTGTGAGCTTTATAATTTTTTAATTATGAACTATATCCATGTTCTGATAAATCAAGCGGGGTATCTAAATAACAGGCCCTACCTGTAAAACTTTCTAGTAAAGACATGTCAACATCTTCTCCCAGTATATCAACATTAAATCCTTCATCAAGTAATATAACTTTATTACCTACTATCAACTCTCCGCACTTATGTTCTGCGTTATAGGATACACCTATACCACAATTAAGAAATGAAGCTATTATTTCAGTAGAAATATTACATTCTAATAGTTTTGCATATGTACTAAAATCTATACCACAAACTACTTTTTTTACTTCCGGAGAAAGATTTATATTGCACTCTAATTCTTTAATAAGAGCGTTGAATTCTATTTTACACTTTTCAAAATCCTTTATATATAACGAATAATCTAATCCGCAATTAACCTTGGTTACATCGACATTTACATCATAGCAACCTTCGTTTACGGCTTTTGATATTACCGTTAGGTTATAAAGAATTTTGTATGTATCCTCAATTTCAGAAACATTTAAAGCATACAATAATTTATATGCGTCTGAAACTTCTTTTACTTCTATACCCAACTTAGGTATTACCCAGTAAAATCTTTCTTCCCAATCTTCAAAAGCAACACAACCAGGATGATTGATTAACCAAGCATCTAAATTAGAATCATCAGTTATGAGGTCACATCTGTTTCTATCTTGTGTACATGATAAATCAACTAAATTTAGAATTTCTTCTATAACCGATTGAGTCTCATCATCGCACAAACAAACTCCGAAATTATTTATCAAAGATTTTTTATATCTAAGTAAAGTATCCCGGTATAAAGTCAAAACTTTTTTTGACTTATTAGGTAACGAAGGCCTTGAAAATCCCCATGCTTTATCACATAAATAAGCTTCTGACTGTACAGATAAAGTATGCTCTATAGCATAAATTAGGTCGGATATACGGTCAAAAGTTATATTAAAACAATTAGGACAGTTATAACAAGTTTTGCAGCAGGATTTCTCTTTGGAAACTACTCCATCGCAACATTTACCCGCAACAGTTTTTCTTATCACAACCTAATTTTTCTAATTTATTTTGTAAAACCTGGAACATATCAGTAGCTACTTTTAGTTTACCTAATTTAGTATTTATTTCTACTGATTTATAAAAGTATTCAAGCTCCTCTAAATCACTTATCATGTTACCGGCGGACTGAGAAATAAGAGTATCTATTTGACATCTGGTATTACACAAATACGCTCTGTTTATTGTATAGTTTACTCCACAACTATTTGTCTTGAAACAGTATATGCCATCAGCAATACATTCCTCTTCTATAGTACCTAATACCTCTTTAGAAGATAGTACGTTCCTTTTAGAAGGATCTATTGTTACATCAAACGATTTATTGAAAGATGCTTCAGTTACAGTAATAGTGAAAGGTTCAGGAATATTAAACCCGGTAGAACTCATCCACATGCTTTGGTCTTCTATCACTATATGCTTACAGTCAGTACTGTCAACAAATAGATCGAAGTATTTTTTTATGCATGCACAATTATAGCTCACCGGGTTCAATTAGAAATTCAAAAAAAATATTTTACAAACAAAAACACTAACAAGTTATATCCTGCGTTACACAGGTACCAACTGTATGTAGTTGTGCTAAGAATGTTTCCCAGCTTGTCTTTGTAGTTGAATCACCGGAAGGTACAAGTACTGTTACATTTTCAGTAGTAGTTCTTCGTACTGCATTAGCAAATCGGTCATCATGTCTACGAGTCCACAACATATTGTAAACGCAATATGCATCTTTACACTTAATTGTAGTAGCATTTGTAGATCTTGAATATTGGTCCGGAAGTCCTATCTCACCTCTATGAGTATTAGACATTCTATATCCTCTTCCAATTCCGCCGTTATCCTGGAAATGCTCTCTATCCTTGTAGTAGTAACCAAAACCTTCATCAAGTACTTGGGCACTGGCTTCTCTCGTGTAGAATTCTCCACAACCCCAATCACCTGTAGGAGTTACTTTGATAGTTCTAAAGTAATTCATAGGAGGAGTAATGTTAGGAGGGAAGTCACATAGACAATCTACTGTAAGAGGGTCGATATAGAATCTCATACCACAAGTAGGAGAAGCTACAGTATCCTCTGAATCACAACCTGCACATACATCTGCTGTAGTGAAAGTAGTGAAAGGGTTAGTTTCAGTAGTTGCCTCAATATTAGCATCTTCTCCAGAAAGAAACTCTATTACATCGGCGCAAGTAGTTATTTCAATTGTATAACCACAACAACCATTAATACTTCTTGATAAATGAGCATAACCTCCAGTTGGGGCCAAAGCCTCATTGATAAGTTGGATAACTCTTTCAAGTTGTCCTACCAACGTTACCACGGTAGCATCTACGGTAGCAGTTGTAGCAGTGAATTCTGTTTCATCGCCATCAATTGAAATACCTGTTATAGCAGGAACACTTGTACAACCAGAACATTCTGTGTTATCCGGGGTAAGTACAAATTTCTTTATTGAAGCAGAAGAATTCCAAAGTCTTGCAGCTCTAAAAGGTTGGTATTGATTACCAGTCTTTTTATTCTGGAAGATAGATATACTTCTTGCATCGTCATTAACCTTACCGTTGACAGCATCTACAAAAGCGCATACTAACTTATCGCATGATTCTGTATCATTACAATCACAATTTGTGCCACAAGGATTGATAACAGCAAAAGGATACATTGCGTAATCGTTTTGAGGGTTGTTACTCCTTACCATGTAGTCATCTAATAATACATTGAATCCGTAACCTTTACGGCATTTCGTACCGTCAAAAAATACGTCAACTACTTGAGGAGTACCACATACCGGGGTAGTCACCAACGCTTCTACCTTATCCTCACATAGGTTGATACCATCACCAAAATAACGAAGAGTATCCGCTATTTGATTATCCGTACCAACACCTACAGCTACTACTACCTTTGTTTCGGTAGGAATAGATGCAGCAGCCACAGTTAAATTAGTATCAGGATTGAATACAACAAGTTCTCCTGACATAACGTTAGGTTTTTTACTACCTGCCGTAAATACAGGCAAACCGGCAGCTTTTACAGCCAAGTTTCCTTTTGTTGCAATATAGGTTTGCTTTGCGAATGAATTACCCACGTTTCTTTATTTTATAATTATTAAAAAATTTAAATAAAATACTAGTATTTAGTATCAAGTTCTTTTATTTCCAAAATAGATTTCAATGCTGTTGCATAGTCCATACTATCTCCTAAATCTCTTCTAGCCATCAATACCGCTATATCCAATATGTCATGCATTACAACCGTAGAATCAAAAATTATACCTACATCCTTAGTTATTATTTTACCATCAAGGTCTTCATAACTTCCAGAATCAGTACATGATGCACACTTTATGACTTCAGGCGATTTATAGTAATCTACAATTACTTGTTCAATATTAAACTCCTTATTGTGCCATAAATATAATCCGCCGGAACCTTCATCTCCTATTATCTGTTCCCATTCAAATGAACTCTTCCAAAATGGATTTTTCAATGCATTGTTGAGGTCATTTGTTTGAAACATGTAAACTGGTAATTCCTTAGATTTACATCCTTCTCTACCCGCAATAACTTTTCTTCTTAGTATAAGATAAGCATCTTTAGGATTCTCTACTATAACGTAATCGTCTTTACGAATACTTATTTTTAATGGCTTTTCCTTTACTTCTAAAGGCCTGAGATCTTCCCTTACTTGTGAATTTGTTTCAGCTATTCTGACTCTATTATTAAAATAAGCCATTAAAGCTTCATTTAATATAGCCAGTTTGTGTTCAACTCTGATAGTCTTTTTATACTGTCCATCAAATCTATCAAACTTTCTATCAAATTCATTTATAAGTCTTTTTGCTGAGATCATTTGGATTTATTAAACCTCTACTCCTTTAGTTCTTAGTTCATCGGTTACCCGGTTAACAATATCGTAATTGTCCTTATCCATCATAAAAGTGTTAACTTCCGCCAGGGTCCTTCCTAAGTCAAGCTCACCATATTTATAAAACCCGTTCTTGCTTTTAGAAATTATACCATAGTCTTTAGCCATAGTTACAATACCTTTTAGATTTATTGTAGTAGAATCGGCACTGGCCAACTCAATAAACAAATCTATGTTTTTCTTAGATGTACCGAAAGCTGTTAGATTCTTATCTTCAGTTATCTTACGGAACAACGTCGACTTAACAATAGATGGTTCAGCATTACGAACTGCTACACCCATAGCCTTTAATACGCTGCACTGTAAATCGTAGGTCATAGCAGATAGCAAAGCAATCGCTTCGATTGTTTTGTCCGCAGCCTTGGCTTCAGTTTCATTATCAATGGCCGCCGTAGAAATAGTATATTTTTTCATGGAGTTCAAAGCAGGATTAACTGCATCCCCTTTCATACTATACTCAGGCTGTTGCCTCATCCAAATAACCTGTAACCGAGCAAATGGATCACTATCGTCTACAGTATTTGCCCCGTTTTCTATTTTAAAGAACATATTAGGATGCGAGAAAAAAGGATCTAATTCATTTCTCAAATTAGCTGTTGTTATAGGAGTACCGGATTTATCAAAAAATCCTATCTCCTTCACCAAATCATCTAATTCTTTCTGATCAATTTTTAGATCATAAGCTCTTTTAGTCGCATCCCATTTTATCTTCTTTATAGCAAAAGTACCGGGAATCGTATTACTTTTATAATTACCTGTGGGTACTTTTACCCCTTCAGCATCTTCTTTGTAAATAACAGGGTCTCCATGCAATTTCATGAAGCTGTTCTTCTTTGTATTTGTTATTGTATAAATCATAATAATTGTTTTAGTTTTGTAGGGTTAAAAATTTATATCTTCACGGCAGGTCGGAACCAGATCATACTTGATGGATCCTTTACTACCATTCCAAACATACATTCGTGAATGTACTTAAATGCATTCTCTGTGCCTAATCCATTATGGAATCTGTTATGCAAAGCAGGTTTTCCAAGTACAGGACCTAGTGGAGACCAGGTACCGATTGAGTAACCATACTGCTCAACATCAGGGTTAGTAGTTATATATACGTTTGAGTCTCTACCGTCTCCGTAACCATAGTTGAATATGATGTACTCATAAGAAGGTAAAGGTAAACCGTTATACTTTCTGCTATCTACTAATTCAGAATCCAAAAATGCAAGGTGGTGAATATTTATCTTACCAAATGGTTCTATGTATACAGAACGGTATTGTTTTGCACCAAGACCAACACCTTTTCTACCTTTGAACAATGCTTGTTCGTCAGAGTAGTTAATGTCAGCAGTTTGCATTGTACCATATACGTCTGCTTCTTCACACCATTTCTGCCATTGGATCAAACCTCCCCTTCCTGTATAGATATCTACCTCTTGTGCAGATGGCTCTACTTTGTCATTCCAAAGAGTTGGAAGAAGTGTTTTAAACAAATCAAGATTTGATGTAGCCGGATTATAGTCAATAGTGTAAGATGATTCCATGAACTCATAGATACCAGGACCTGCATCCAAAGTTTTCTGGGTCAAAGAGTCTAAGAACTTACTTGCAAATCTTCCAGCAGAACGGCCATAAGTCAACCACATATCCTTTTGGAAGTTGGTCTCTCTCATGAACTTATTATCAAGTTCGTTATATGCAATAGGGTTAGTACCAAGAGATTTTCTCATCTCTTTGTCAACCGGTTGGATCATATAATTCTTGGAAGCAAGGTGTGCCTTATCAGTTACCTTCATTTCCCAACCCATACGAGTTTGAGGAACTTCAAATTCAATGTAAGATTCACCATCCTTGAATGAAATGTTACCCCTATTAGAAGTTCTTTCTCCAATAAGTGATCCGATTTGAATTATACGGGTGCCAAGAGTAAGGTATTCAGATGGGAAGTATGCACCAAAATCTTCCTCGCCAAATATAGCGACTTCATATTTAAATGACATACCATCAGGGAAAGGATGAGATCTAATTAAAAGAGGAATCTCTCTCAATCCTTCCAATATGATTATATCGTTAGGACCATAAAGGTCAGAAGATAGTCCGATATCGAAAGTAGATTCACCAAGACCCGGAGTAGGGTTGTTAATCTCATAGTTCTTTATGATAGAAGAACGTAAATCGCCCTCCTGGGTATAAAGCTTGTATCGTAGGAAAGGAGCCCTTTCTTCTACCATTCTTGCCTTATCCTTGAATACATCCATTATAGTACCATCCTTACCAATAAGATTACCTTTTGCATAGGAAGCTATCTGCTTTCGCACATCATCCAAAACTGCATAATCTTTTGTATTAGGATATACCTCAAACCATGCTCTTTCATCAATTTCTTTATTGAAAGCTACATCACGTACAGTTTGAGTGAATATATCAAATTTTGTATGTCTACTTGCTAAACCCATCTCTTAATTAATTAAATTTTTTATTTTAAAAAATACTTACCACTTTTTATATACTAAATGCTTTTTTACCATATTTAGATATATTATCTGAATTACCTTTTCCAGACATAGTAGGTACAGAAGATACTGCTTTATTTAAGTCAGATAAAATAGATCTTTTAGCTTTTTCTTCCAGCTCTACACCTGACTTAGCCTCTTTAGGCCCTAAAACTACATCCACTATTTGCTTAAAAGAATACTCAAAATCAGAAGCTATATCCATTCTTCTTTTTTGATATAGAGTAACTCTATGCTTTTTACCTTCTTTATCTACATATATTTCTGATTTGTCAAATAAGGCTTTCCTTACTTTTTCCATATCAGACTTACTATACTTAACTCCTTTTATCACGCCGGCCGATAATAATTTTTCCATATTATCTATCTTCTCCTTCTCTTCTTTAACTCGTCTGTCTTCTTCATTTTTAACTGCCAAGTCATGAGCTTCTTTAGTAGATTTTGCTTTATTAGCAAAGTGTCTTTTAGCTACAGTAAGTACTTGAGTCAAATCATCTGAATCAGAATTAAGATCCCTTTCAATCTGTCTCTCAATCAGAGCGTCATCAAAGTTTATATCTCTGTAATAGAAATTTAAATATTGACTTGCTACTTCTTCGTAATTATCTGAATTCTCGTCAAAATTGATACTAGCTAAACCAGTAAATAAGTTTAACTGCTCAATTTCTTTTGGAGCAATACCTAAATGAATTTTCTTTGCAGTAGCCAAAATTTCAGGATTTAGTCCTTCCTTTTCAATTAACTCCTGTCTTATCTCATTACGAATCAGTTCTTCCTTTGAAGTCCTGTATAATTCAGCGAACTGTACATCTGTTATATTATCCGGTATTTCTATATCATCCGGCAAAAATCCATCCTCTTTGAAGGATTTTGCTAAAATAGAAATAGGATTTGTAGAGCCGGTAGAATCAGAACCTTGTTCATCTTTTTCCTCCTCTGTTTCATTTGTATCTTCTACTGTATCTTCTTCCGTCTCCTCCTCTTCCTCTGTACTATCTATGTTTTCTATTAAAACGGTATCCTCTTCTTCTTCAATTTCTTCATAATTACCCGTATTATCGGGGTCAATGAAGTTTATGAAATTATCTTCAGCAGGCAGATCGAATGGTGATATTTTTTTCATTTTTCGTTTATTTTACAAATATATGTTAATAATTAGTTAAAATCCAAACTTTTACAGGTATAAATTTTTCGCACTATAGCCTATAAACAAATTTTATTTTCCTATAGGACGTTTAGCTGCTATTTCTTTAATTCTTAGGTCCTCCATAGCTATTTCATAGTCCCTTTGAGCTTGTTCTTTTTCAAGTCTAGCTTTCTCTCTATCAAGCTCTAATTTATCCTGGGCTACTTTTTTATCAGCTTCTATTTTTTGACGCTTAAGTTCATTATTTATTAAGTCCCTATCTAAAGCATCGTTAATATTATCCCTATTAATATCATTTGCGTTAGCTAACTGCATAGATCCTATTTCAACAAGTTCTTTTTTACTTATTCTATCCTTTTCTTTTTCTGTAGCATCATTGGCTTGTTGTTGCTTTTGTAAAGCTTCTGCGGCCTGTTGCTTCTGTTGTATTTTCTCAATTTCTCTTTGATGATTAAGATCCTGTTCTTTCATACGCTTTCTTTCAGAACGCTCCAATATATCTTGAATAGCTACGACAGAATTGGCAGAGTATATCTGAGCTATATCTACTATACTTCCTTGGTTTTGTAGTATTGATAAAGATAGTTGTCTCAGTTGCTCTACTTTAGATTTCTCTTCAAAGTCGTTTGTCAAATATAAACTCATTTGTCCTATAGGGAAAGGCTCTAGTATATTTTCTATATAAGCTCTTGACCAATCATCGAATAGTATAGATTTTTTCTGATCGTTATCTCGGTAAGCAATTAAAGCATTGTCTAAAAATCTTGTAAGTACCCGTTGTGATATTATCCTGTGTTTATTATGGAATCTAGCCATTTGTTTTTCAGCGCCGGAATTTGCTAACTGGGCATTAACATTGGTAGTATACTGACCTAATTGACCTAACTTTGCCTTGTTATAATACATGGAAGCAAATATTCTATCTTCCCAAAACTGCATCATAGCAATATCAGACTGTTGATCCTGAGTATTGGATACATTAATAGCTCTTATCACATTTAAGTCATTTTGGTTAGCACCTTCGAAATGTGAACTAGATACAATTACTTTACTTTTTCTTATTGAAGTATACCACTCAGTCCATGTCCAATTTATAGGTTTAGAGGCAGCAGTGGTATGAAGAAGGGTACCAAGGTTACTTGCTTCATCTTCTTCTAATTTTTTAGCTTTTAAATTAAACTTAAAATTCCAAGGCTTGCCTAAGTCAACAAAGCTTACATTTTTAGCATTGTTTTGAAATGTGTTATATTTACCGCCGTATATGGTAAGTTTTACATCGTAAGGGTTTTCTATGTTAGTATACTGAAAAGGAACCGGTTCTACACCTACATAAAATGCATCTCCTGGATTACCTAATATAGTACCATGCCAAACTTGAGGAGCAATTATATCTCTTTCAGATATATCACCTATTAAAGGATTTAGTTCATAATGCGTATCCCTTATGAAAGTTTTCTTAACTCCGTCTATTACACGAGTTATTTCTTTCATAGGTCTTTGCCACTTCCATGTAATATAACACTCTCTTATGCCTTGGCCGTCCGTATAATTACTCGAAACAGACCTGTATAATTCTTTTAAAGCATTCTGTCCTTCTGTAAGATCGAAATTCAGATTTGATAAGTAAGGGTCTTTTCCTACCCTTTCTGCCATATTTGCGCTGTAAGAATCTAAGTATTGTCTTCCGCTTTTATCCTGTATTACTTTAGATTGAGCGTATCCGGGAATAGTAGTGAAGTACTTTTCAAGAGTTTTTATATTTGCCTTTACAAGTATATCTCCATACTTTTGGATGACATCCTCCGGGGCCAAATAATCTACATACTTAGCCATTACACCATCTTCTACGTACTCTGTATGTTGAGAACCAACCCATGTTACAAACTTAGGATTTAAAGGTTCTAATGTAGGTAGGTTTCTTTTTATACCTAACTTATAATACTCTTCAGCAGTTACTACTGCGTATTCTCCTCCTATATCTAATTTGTTCTTTACATCCTGATCTTCTATTGCATCATCTACTACTATCTGAGCTATTATCTCCTCCGGTGTTCTGGTCTTATTGAATATCTCCATTATTTCTTCAGGAGTCTCATCTTGTACCTGTTTATCTACAGTTTGTTGCATTTTTTGTACTTCTTCCGGCGGCATCATGTTAGGATCTGTAATTCCTAATTGTGCCATATATTTTTGCTGCAACTCTGCTATCCTGGGTTCAATGAATTTTTTACTAAAATAAGATTGTAATTTTTCAATTACTACCCTATCTTTATATGTCCTACCTTT
>Ga0075158_10000500_pt1 | contig 31803 bp, 24 predicted proteins | sample JI91814BDNA_FD_70968 | JGI IMG/M metagenome (GOLD analysis project Ga0075158, IMG submission 70968) | Wastewater effluent complex algal communities from Wisconsin, to seasonally profile nutrient transformation and Carbon sequestration -... | ecosystem: Engineered > WWTP > Effluent > Algae... | reverse complement strand
CAGGAGCACCGGAACATCGGCACCAGTAGAGCGGATCACCCGGCAAAGACTGCGAACGCGAGGTAGGTCACGGCGACCGTCGACAAGCAGCGCGTCGACTCTCGGAGCATCCAAGAGCGCTGCACCATCGGCCGGCATAATCCGGACTTGGTGCTGCAACAAACCGAGCGCCGGAAGCACCTCAGCAGTGGGAGCGAGCGCGTCAGTGAGCAGCAATAGAGAACTCATGGCGCCTCCTCCCGCGAGCCACCGACATGATGTCTACCCAAGAAGGATACCGATACCCACCAACTGGGTGCCTCCGCGAAGGGACTTCTGTGAGCCAACCAGTCAAGCTTGAATCGACAACGGCGTTGTCGCAAGCGGACGTGCACGCGATCGCGCTGCTCGTAGAACGGGCAACTGAGCTCGACGGCGTACGGCCCTTGTCTGAGCAGGTCATGCTCAGTTTGCTGTCGAATACCGGTACGCCAACCGAACACATCTGTGCTTGGCGAGGGGCCACTCTGGTCGGCTACGCCAGCTTGCTGCGCGTCAGTGGGGCGGAAGCCGCCAGCGTCGAGATCGCAGTCGACGAACAAGGCCGCCGCCTTGGCGTCGCGGGTGAACTTCTTGATCAAGCACTCCGAGAGACCTCGGGCTATCTGCAGTTGTGGGCCCACGGGCACTCGGCCGCCACAGCGCAACTTGCTCAGTCACGCGGGTTCATCAAAGTCCGTGAGTTGTACCGGATGCGCCGCCCCCTCACAGGCGACCTCAGCGGCGGGAGGCTCCCAAAGTCCATTGCAATTCGCCCGTTTGACGCCACCAGAGACACCGACGACTGGCTCGAATTGAACGCCCGAGCGTTTGTTGACCTGCCGGACCAAGGCGGCTGGACCAGGGGCGACCTCGAAGCGCGACTTAACGAGGACTGGTTCGACCCGGCCGGATTCCTGCTCGCCCACGAGGTGCAGCGCGACGGTTCACAGGGTGCGCTTGTCGGATTCCATTGGACCAAGATTCATCACCACGAACACACCTCCGACACGGACAACGACGACCTCGGTGAGGTCTACGTACTCGGAATCGATCCGCAACGCCAAGCACAGGGGCTGGGCCGCGCCCTCACGATGGCTGGACTGCGTTACCTACGCGACCAGGGACTGTCCGAGGTCATGCTGCACGTCGAATCAGACAACGCCGCCGCGTTGGCCACCTACGAGCGGTTGGGCTTCACACGCTTCGACACGGACACCCTCTACCGGTCCCCGGTCCCGGCAAGACCGCCCGACTAGTCGCGACTTGTTGGCTACTGCTTCGCGCAGTACGAATCAATCTCCCTCGCGTCAGCGTTGGCGGCCGTGACCGATCCCGTGCGTGAATCGACGGTCCAGATGAAGGTGCCACTGCGATCTGCCACTGTCACCTTCCAGATGTACGGATCGGAAGTCGCCGCACCTGTGAAGCTCGCCTTGGCGATCACTGCCTCGAACTCCTCCAACGACCCCACCTTGGATGCACAGGCACGCAGCTTGTTCATCACGGCTTGCTTGACGAAAGCACTCGCCGACTCTCCCGACGTGATGCTTGGCGTCGGCGTTGGTTCCGGCGTCGTCGGTGCCGGAGTTGGAGTCGGAGTAGAGGCGGCGGGAGCAGGTCCATCTGAGCCACCGTCGGTACCGGTCGGGCGGCCGAACGGCTCGTTCGTGTAAACGTTCACGACCGTGAAGTCATTGATCACAGTCACGTTCTGCTCGATGATGGTGATCGACTGAGGATTCCACCCCGGCCACGTTGTTCCGCGGTACGTCACCTGTGTTGCTGGCGCCGGAGCAGTCAGCGGATTCCCGCAGTAGCACTTCACAGTGGGCATTCCGTACTCGTTGACCAGCACCGCAGTGCCACTCTGCAGGACAGAGGCAAAGACGGTCAGCGAACCGTTTTCCCAGCCGTGATTTGTAACCCGAGTGTCTGATCGCAGAATCAACGACGTCTGACGATTGACGAATGCCGGAATGTCGGCGACCGATATCCCCTGCACCTTCGCCCAAGCCGCTGCCTTTTCCGGATTGGCCGCCAGGAATGCGATCAGCTTCGCCTTGTCGCATTGTGTTGCCTTCTGCGTACCTCCGAACAGGCCTGGGTTTCCGCCCTTGACCGTGACCGGGCTCGTCGTTGTCACTGGGGATGTCACAGCAACGTCGGTTGTTGTCCCGGTGCCTGGCGGGATAGGCGGGGTGAAGGGGTTGGAGCTCGTTGAGACTGGCTCGGTCATCACCGTCACAACCTCGCCCGACCCTGAATCGTTGGACCGCTTGACCAGGTACACGCCTCCCCCGCCGATAAGTGCGAGCAGGAGAACAACAGCAGCCCCAATGGCGATCCAGGCGCCGGTGCCGAATGACTTCTTCCCCGGAGGTACATCCGGCGGTGGAGGATACGAGGCTGGCGGTGTGGGTGGAGGAGGATCCGGTGGTGGTGGGTAGCTCGACATGGGATTCCTCCGTTCTCGCTACCTCCATTGTCCTCCTGCCCGTTACTAAGGTCACAGGCCGTTGGCCCTGAATTCCACCCGCCTGAGGATCGAGCGATGCAGCGCAGGGACATTTCTGGCAAGCTCTCGTCATGACCACTGACCTCGTTCCCGGCGAAGACCTCCCACTCGATCTCCTCGAGGGTTCAGTGCTCCCCGAAGACCGCTTCATCGACCGCGAATTGTCCTGGCTGGCGTTCAACCAACGAGTCCTCGAACTTGCCGAGAATCAAGATCTTCCCCTGTTGGAGCGCACCAAATTCCTCGCGATCTTCGCCAGCAATCTCGACGAGTTCTACATGGTTCGGGTTGCGGGCCTCAAGCGCCGGATCGCCACCGGAATCGCGGTGCGAGCAGCAAGCGGGATGTTGCCTCGAGAAGTTCACGATGCGGTACTGACCACCAGTCGCGGACTCATGGTGCGGCAGGCCGATCTGTTCCGCCACGAGTTAATGCCGGCACTGTCCGAAGAAGGCATCGAGATGGTTCGGTGGGACGAGCTGTCTGATGCTGAGAAGGTCGATATGGCCGAACTCTTCGACCATCGAGTCTTCCCAGTGCTCACCCCGCTTGCCGTGGATCCCGCCCACCCGTTCCCGTACATCTCAGGGTTGTCCCTAAGCCTCGCCGTCATCGTCCGCAATCCCGAAACTGATGCCGAACTGTTCGCCCGCGTCAAGGTCCCCGAAATGCTTCCCCGATTCATCCAGGTGGGCCCACAACGATTCACACCACTCGAAGACGTCATCGCTGCGCACCTCGACCGCCTATTTCCGGGGCTCGAGGTGCAGCAGCATCACACGTTCCGCGTGACCCGCAACGAAGATGTGGAAGTCGAAGAAGACGACGCCGAGAACCTGCTGAAGGCGCTCGAACGTGAACTCATGCGTCGCCGGTTTGGACCGCCTGTTCGCCTAGAGGTCGAACACACCATCGACGAGCACGTGCTCGACCTACTCGTGCGCGAACTCGGAGTGAGCGACTCCGAGGTGTTCCGCCTCGCTGGGCCGCTCGATCTCACAGGCTTATGGACGCTTGTGGGTCTCGACCGTGATGACTTGAAGGATCCCGCGTTTGTTCCGAAGACAAACCGCGAACTAGCCGAGGTCGAGACGGCGTCAGCACCAGACGTACTCGCCGCAATGAAGCACGGCGACGTCCTGCTTCACCACCCCTACGACTCCTTCTCCACCAGCGTGCAGCGCTTCTTGGAACAGGCTGCCAACGATCGCAAGGTCCTCGCGATCAAGCAGACGCTGTATCGCACATCCGGCGACTCCCCCATCGTCGATGCGCTGATCGAAGCCGCACATGCGGGCAAGCAGGTCTTGGCGCTCGTTGAGATCAAGGCACGGTTCGACGAAGAGGCGAACATCTCGTGGGCCAGGAAGCTTGAGCGGGCAGGCGTTCACGTCGTCTACGGCCTAGTCGGACTCAAGACTCACTGCAAGCTGTCAATGGTCGTGCGTGACGAGGGTGACATCCTGCGGCGGTATTGCCACATCGGAACTGGCAACTACCATCCGAAAACTGCCCGGCTGTATGAAGACCTCGGGCTGCTGACATGCGACCCGGTCGTCGGCGAGGACGTCGCGAATCTGTTCAACCGGCTGTCGGGTTACTCCATGAACACCGAGTACCACCGACTCTTGGTGGCACCGCACTCGATTCGCTCCGGACTCATCGAACGTGTCGAACGCGAGATAGAACACCAGCGGGCTGGCCGTCAAGCTCGCATCCGGTTCAAGTGCAACTCAATCGTCGACGAGAAGGTCATCGACTCGTTGTACCGGGCATCACAGGCCGGCGTCGAGGTTGATGTTCTCGTCCGCGGAATTTGCGCGCTTCGCCCTGGGGTGCCAGGACTTTCCGAGACGATCAGGGTGCGCAGCATCCTTGGTCGATTCCTCGAGCACTCACGGGTCTACGAATTCGCCAACGACGGGCAGACGGAAGTATTTATCGGTTCGGCCGACATGATGCACCGCAACCTCGATCGACGCGTCGAGACCCTGGTGTCGATCACAACTGAGGAGCACATCGACGAGATCTCGAACCTGCTTGACCTCAGCTTCGATGCCGCCACCTCGTCGTGGCACCTCGACGGCGCTGGCGATTGGACCGGAGTCCATACTTCAGACACCGGAGCGCCGCTTCGCGACCTGCAGAACTACCTCATCAAACTTCGACAACTCCCACGGAGCAGCACCCGATGACCACTGGGCCCGACTCATCACCTAACACGGTTCGCGAAGTCGAGGTGAAGCTTCGGGTCCACGGCCTGTTCAAGCTGCCTGACCTGGTTGCCGCCGACACTGAGGTCGCCCGCGCCAAGCGCCAGGTCGTGCGCGAGATGCGCGCTATCTACCACGACACCCGCGATTTGCGACTCTTCCGGTGGGGCGTGACGCTTCGCCGTCGCGAGGGAGGCAACGACGCTGGCTGGCACATGAAACTTCCCGTCAAGGGGGTGACCGATGGTGTCCGCGACGAACTGCAACTGCCACTTGACGCCGGTGAGGTCGGAGTTGTCCCTGACGCGCTCGCCAGCATCGTCCTGCCCTACGTCCGCGACGAGGCGCTGATCCCGATCGCCGAGGTTCGCACTGAGCGCACGCCTTACCTGCTGTACAACGCGGAAGGCACAGCCATCGCGGAGATGGTCGATGATCGCGTGGCCGTCATCGACGACGGTGTCGAAGTCGAGCGTTACCGCGAGATCGAAGTCGAGGCGCTGGTTGATGGCGCTCCACTCGAAGGCATCGTCAATGTGCTGATCGACGCGGGCGCCACCCGGTCCACCCTAAGCAAAGCCGCCGCAGCGCTGGGGCCAGACGCCGATGGTCCGCCAGACGTCCTCGAGCCCGCAACTGTTGGTCCCGACGACAGTGCACGCGAAGCGATCACCGCCTTTCTGCGCAAGTACATTCGCGCATTCATCACTCAGGACGTCCGGGTGCGCCGGGATCTCCCAGACTCCGTACACCAAATGCGCGTCGCCGCGCGACGCCTGCGCAGCGGCCTCAAGGCCTTCGGCCCCCTCGTTGACGAAGAGTGGGCCCAGCACCTGCGTTCCGAACTGGGGTGGGCGGCAGGTGAGCTCGGGGCAGCCCGTGACACCGAAGTCCTGTTGGAACGACTGGATCGCCATGCCGAACATCTGGGCAGTCGTGATGCAGCGCTCGTGCGCGGTGTCATCGACCCACAACTCTCGCAGCGGTTGGAATCCGCCCGCGATCGCGCAATCAAGTCGCTGTCAACGCCACGGCACCTCACATTGCTCAATGAACTGGTGTCGGCGGCAGCAATGCCCCGCGTCACCGAGCTTGGAAACTCAGCGAGCAAGGACGTACTTCCGGAGCTGGTTGACCGCTCATTCCGCCGCCTGGCGCGTCGCGTCAAGCAGTTGGAACTCGAAGGTCCTGCGGAGGTGTGGCACGAGGCGCGTATCTCCGCCAAGCGTGCACGCTACAGCGCCGAAGCGGTGTCGGGTGTCTTTGGTGGACCCGCGAAACGGCTGGCAGACGCGCTGAGTGAGGTCACCGAAATCCTCGGAGACCACCAGGACGCGTGCATTGCCCAGGACGTCCTACGCGAAATGGCTGCCACAGATGGCATCGATGGGCGGACCGGATTTGCACTCGGTTTGCTCCATGAACACGAGTTCGAAACTGAACTGCATAACCGGCTGGAATTCAAGAGAATCTGGCCTCATGTACGACGCGTTCATAAGAGCACGAAGCTTGCCTAAATCTGGCAAGGTGACCGCATGAGTCGCGGGTCATCAGACGTTATTCGGGCAGCCGGTGTCGTGCTGCTGCGCGATCGTGGTTCCAGCCCGCTTGTGTGCATCGTTCACCGCCCGCGTCACAAGGATTGGTCGCTGCCCAAGGGCAAGATCGAACGCAACGAACATGTCGTCACTGCGGCGGCGCGCGAGACGCTTGAGGAGACCGGCGAACACTGCGTACTCGGAGTGCCGCTGGTAACCGAGCGTTACCGCGTTGAAGGCCGACCAAAGACCGTCCGCTATTGGGTGGGGACCGCAGTTAAGGGCGGGCCAGGGTTCACATCGAACAATGAGATCGACCAGCTCGAATGGCTCCCAGCAGATAAAGCCGCCCGTAAGCTGACGTACCCGCGTGACGTCCAGCTCATGCGTGCCGCAGTTAATGCACCCACGACCACACCGCTGATCATCCTTCGCCATACCCAAGCGCTCAAACGCGCTAGCTGGGGCAAGAAGCCGGACAAGGCCCGACCGCTGGCCGCCGCAGGTAAACGTCAAGCGAAGACCTTGATTCCAATCTTGCAGGCCTTCGGGATCGAACAGCTCTACTCGTCCGATGCCACACGATGCATTGACACTCTTAGCCCATTTGCGGATTCGCGCAAGCTGACGATCCAGCTCGACACGTTGTTTAGCGAGGAGGGATACGACGGCAAGAAGCGTGGCTCGCTTCGACTGCTGAACAACCTCCTAGCGAATCCGGCGGCGTCGGTGCTGTGCACTCACCGACCGGTGCTCCCCGAACTCCTCGCCCACATCGAGCGCCAACTCGGGTTGGGCAAGAGTGACCACCTCGACCCATCGCTGCCGCCGGGTGGATTCATCGTTCTTCACCGCGAGTTTCACCCGAAAAAGGGGCTGCGGATCACCGCCATCGAGCGGCACACGCCCTAACTATCCGAAGCGGCCTGAGATGTAGTCCTCGGTCGACTTTTCGGTGGGGCTCGAGAACATACGTTCAGTTGGGCCAACCTCCACGAGGCGTCCCGGTTTGCCCGGACCAGCCAAGTTGAAGAAAGCCGTGGTCTCACTGATGCGCGCAGCCTGCTGCATGTTGTGAGTGACGATGACGATCGTGAACTGTTGGCGCAACTGGGTAATCAGTTCCTCAATCGCGAGAGTCGAAATGGGGTCCAGCGCCGAACAAGGCTCATCCATGAGCACAACCTGCGGTTCGACAGCAATTGCGCGAGCGATACACAGCCGCTGCTGCTGCCCACCCGAAAGTCCGGCGCCGGGGCGGTCAAGTCGGTCCTTCACTTCTTCCCAGAGGTTCGCGCCGCGCAACGACTTCTCGACGATTACATCGGTCTCGGCCTTCTTGATCTTGCGGCCCTTCTCAAGCTTGAGCCCAGCGACGACGTTTCCGTAGATCGACATCGTGGGAAAGGGATTCGGCCGCTGAAAGACCATCCCGATTACTCGCCGGACGTTGACCGGATCGATGTCGGGGCCGTAGATGTCTTCGCCGTCGAGCAGAACCTTGCCCTCGACGCGGGCACCATCGAGAACCTCGTGCATTCGATTCAACGAGCGAAGGACAGTCGACTTCCCGCAACCGGATGGCCCGATGAGCGCAGTCACAGAGCGAGGCTCGACGGACAAGTTGACGTCCTCGACAGCCTTGAACGTCCCGTAGTAGACGCTCATATCTGAGATGTCGATTCTTTTCGCCATGTGCCTTCCTCGGTGGTTAGTAAGTCTTAAGTTTGCAGCAGGGCTGCGGCTATCGCGTCTTCGGGGCGAAGATCTTCGCCACGATTCGGGCACCCACGTACAGCAATGCGACGAACAGAATCAGCACGAGTGCGCCGCCCCAGGCTCGATTGACAGACGGATCGGTTCCGCTGGAAATCTGGTCCCAAATGAATGTTGGTAGCGCAGCCTGCGGACCAGAGAAGAGGTCCCAGTTCAAACTCTGAGTCAGGAACGTTGTGAGCAGCAGTGGTGCGGTTTCACCAGCCACCCGAGCAACGGCCAGCATGACGCCGGTGATGATGCCGGACAAAGCAGTTGGCAGGACGATGCTGGTGATGGTGCGCCACTTCGGGACGCCGAGAGCATAGGACGCCTCGCGGAGGTCCTTGGGAACTAGCTTCAGCATCTCTTCCGTGGTTCGCACAACCACTGGCAACATCAAGATCACCAACGCCAGCGAGGCCGCGAACCCCGAGCGTTCAAGTCCAAAGGTCAGGATTAGTCCGGTGAAGACAAACAAACCAGCGACGATCGACGGCACACCCGTCATCACGTCAACAAAGAACGAGATTGTGGTGGCGAGCTTTCCCTTGCCATATTCCACTAGGTAGATCGCGACCATGACTCCGATGGGCACGGCGATGATCGTCGCCATCAGAACTTGTTCGATGGTGCCAATCAAGGCATGAAGGATTCCTCCGCCAGTGCCACGGGAGCTGACGTTGCGCATCGTTTCGGTGAAGAACTCGGGCCGCAGTACTTCAAGGCCCTTTTGAATGACCGAGAAGAGGATCGCGACCAGCGGGACTATCGCGACGACAAATGCCGAGTAGATCAACGTGGTCGCGAAGCGATCGGTCGCGTGCCGACGACCTTCGATCCGAAAGCTCCACACGGCCTGACCAACCAGGAACAGCACACCCGCGGACACCGCTGCCTGTGCAACCCCACCAAGAACACCAACCGCGAGCAACAACAACGAGATCCCGATGGCACCGCCTGCTAGCGCCCATGGCGCCCACTTTGGCAGTCGCCGCCCGGCGAGCAGCTCACGCAGTTCCTCAGTCGTGATCCGGTTCTCGTTCGTTGTCAGGCTCATGAGTTCGCCCCGGAATATTCCTTACGCCTGGCGACAATGAGCCGGGCGATCATGTTGACCGCGAGCGTGATGATGAACAGCACAAGGCCCGATGCGATCAAGGCTGACAGACCGTTAGGTCCCGCCTCGTTCCACTTCAGCGCGATGTTCGCGGCAAAGGTGTTGCCGCCCGGTTCAGTGATCTGCCAGTTGATCTCGAAGACTGCAGACAAGATCAACGCCACTGCGATCGTTTCGCCGAGGGCGCGCCCAAGTCCAAGCATCGCCGCCGAGACCATGCCGGGCTTTCCGAACGGGAAGACCACCATCTTCACCATCTCCCAGCGCGTTGCTCCAAGTGCCAAGGATGCCTCGATATGGCCCTGCGGGACCTGCAGAAATACCTCGCGGGTCACCGCCGAAATCGTCGGAAGAATCATGATCGCGAGGACGACACCAGCAATCAGGATGCTCTTCGTGTACACCTGCTCCGGATTCGCAAACAGCGGGATCCAGCCGAAGTACTGGACGATCCAGGCGATAAATCCCTGCATGTTCGGCATGAGAACTGACAGTCCCCACAGACCGAAAATGATGGATGGCACTGCGGCGAGGAGATCAACGAGGAAACCTAAAGTTGAGGCAACCCGTCGGCTCGCGTAGTGAGAGATAAAGAGCGCAATTCCGATTGCCACTGGAACTGCCAGCACCATGGCGACAAGCGCGGTGACGACCGTGCCAAAAGCCAGTGCCGCGATTCCGAATACCGGTGGCACCGAATCGGGGAACCAGGACTGTTCGGTGAAGAAGTTCGCCGAGTCAGTCTGAAGTGACGGGATCGCCTTCCACGCCAGGAAGATCCCGATCGCCCCGGTGATCGCCAACATCAGAACGCCAGCAGCGCGCGACAGGTTAAAGAAGATCCGATCGCCTCGGCGCACGGAGGAACCACGAATCCCGACTGGGTCGGGTTTCGTGACCGTTTGCTGCGACACCGCTACCTCTGCATTTGTGTTGTCAGGTGGCCAAAACGCCAGGATGGCACCTCACCGACGCAGCGTCGTTTCGCTGCGCCGAAGGTGCCACCCCAACGTCATGGGCTAGCTGATCGAGTTGACCGACGAGTTCACCTTAGTGAGCAGGCTTGCGGGAAGCGGCACGTAGCCGATACCTGAGAGCATCCCCTGCGCAGAGTCACTAGCCGTGTACTGCAGGAAGGACTTGGTCAGCGTCAGAGCGCCGCCTTGGAGTCCCTTTTCACAGGTGATTTCGTACGTCACCAAGACGATTGGGTAGGCACCCGGCGCCTTGTTCGCGTAGTCAATCTTGAGGCTGAGATCGTTGCCAGTGCCGACGACCGTCGCAGATGCGAGGCCCGCCTGAGCTGTCTCGGTGGTTGGCATAACTGCGCCACCACCGTTGTTGATCGCCGCCATCGGAATCTTCGAATCCTGCGCGAATGACAGTTCCATGTAGCCGACCGAGTTCGGCGTGCTCTTCACGGACGATGCAACACCGTCGTTGCCCTTGGCGCCTTGGCCGCCTGGTGCGGTCCAGTCCTTGCCAGGTGCAGTGGTCCAGTCCTTTGCAGCGCTCGCCTGCAGATACTTCGTGAAGTTGTCAGTCGTTCCCGAGGAATCACTGCGGTGGAATTGGACGATGGTTGCATCCGGCAACTTCACTCCGGAGTTCAGCGAGGCGATCGCTGGTGCGTTCCATTTGGTGATCTTGCCGCTGAAGATTTGGGCAACAACTGACGAGGAAAGGTTCAGCTTCTCGACGCCGGGGACGTTGAACGCAACGACGATTGCGCCACCGACCATCGGAATGTTGATCGCCGGGCCCGTGCCACAGCGCTGGTTCGCCTTCTGCAGGTCGGCATCCTTGATCGCCGAGTCAGAGCCAGCGAACGACGTCTGGTTGTTGATGAAGTCCTGGATACCGGCGCCAGAACCGTTGGCCTGGTAATCAATCGTGGATCCGGCATTCGCCTGCTGGTAGGAGTTGATCCACTCAGTCATCGCGTTCTTCTGCGCGGACGAACCAGATGCCTTGATTGAGTTGCCTGAAGTGGTGCCACCAGAACTGCATGCGGCAACTGCCAACACACCAGCAGCGGTGACTGCGAGGATTCCAACCCCACGAGATGTTTTCACTGTTCTCCTTCTTGTTACCTGTATCGGTAGTTGTGAAGGTAGACAGCGTTGGTTACGAAACGACCGGCCTCAGGTGAACGGACGGTGAACTGCTTGCGGCTAGGCGGGGAACGGACCCGCTTTGGCCACGAGGCCCGGCGTCGGGCGACCCAGCTGCTCACCTAGCCAGTCACTCGCCGCGATTAAGGCATCCAAGTCCAAGCCGGTCTTCACACCAGAGCGTTCCAACGCAAACACCAAGTCCTCAGTCGCGATGTTGCCCGTGGCGCGTGGTGCGAAGGGGCAGCCACCGATTCCACCAAGACTCGAATCCAGCGTCCGAACGCCCGCCTCGTAGGCCGCCAACGCACTGGCGTAACCGGTGTTCCGAGTGTTGTGAACGTGGACCCGAAGCGGGACATCACCCACGGTCTCGGTCACGGCGGCGATGCGCCGCAACACGTCGCGTGGAACGGCAACCCCAATCGTGTCTGCCACGGCGATTTCGCCGACTCCGGTCGCAGCCAGCCGACCGGCAATGTCCGCCACTCGCCCAATCGGCACTTCACCTTCGTAGGGGCAACCAAACGACGCGGACATCGTTACTGAGGTCTTGATCCCTGCTGCCTGCGCCAGCGGCACAACTTCTTCGACCGTGGCGATTGCTGCCTGAGTCGACATACCCTGGTTCTTCTCGGAAAAGGTGTCTGTGACCATCACGACGAGGTTGATTTCATCAACCTTCGTCTGACGGGCGCGCTCGAATCCGCGCGCGTTGAGCACCAGCCCGATCCATGACGCGGCGATGTCCGGGGCGTCGTCTGAGGAGGGCAGCGCGGCGAGCACTGCTTCTGCGTCTGCCATCTGCGGTACGCGCTTGGGATTGACGAACGAGGCAACTTCGATCCGGCGAATCCCGGCGCCGACACATCGGTTGATCAATTCCACCTTCTGGTCGGTGGACAACAGCGCTGGGTCGTTCTGCAACCCGTCGCGGGGGGCAACTTCAACTATCTCAACGTCACGGTCAGCGGCAGTCGTCATGAGTCTAGGATTCACCACGCTGACCTCATCGCTGACGAAGGGCTCCCCAACGTGCTTACTCATGTCGTCCTGTTCACCCTGAACAATCGCGATGATGCCGATGAGATCCTCAGCCGACTGCGCGACCTTCGAAGCCAGATTCCCAGCTTGATCAGCTTGCGATGCGGGAAGAACTCGATTGCGAAACCGAACTCGTGGGACATCGCCCTGGTCACGGAACATGCCGACGCAGACGGCTTACAGGAATACGCCACTCACCCTGTTCACCTGGAGCTGGTCGAGTGGCTCGCATCGAGACTTGCCAGTCGCGCAGTGGTGGATTCCATCGACTTCGAATGAGATCAACGCAGGTGCGAGGTCTGCCTTCGCGTCACTAGCGGCGCGTAACCCTCACGCTTGCCTTCACGACCACGCCTTGGGCCGAGTCACCCCTGACGTACCCGTCAAGCGAACACGTTCCGGTGCGCTTGCCCGTGACCGTTCGCCCGCTCAGCTTGCACTTGCGCGAGGACTTGTTGACCCAGCGAAGTGTGGCGCCGCCCTGAGTCTTCGGCAGGCGCACCGATGCGCCCACCGCGACCGTCTTGCTGATGGTTGGGACGGGAGTCGGCGTCGGATCAGGTTCAGGTGCTGGATCGGGATCCGGTACCGGTGGCGTTGGGTCAGCCGGTGGCGTTGGGTCAGCCGGTGGCGTTGGGTCTGGCGTGGGCGTTGGGTCTACCACGTTCGGGGCGACTGTGACTGCGAGTCGGTACGGGCTACTCGCACTGAATCCGGAATACGGCACCACCAGCGCTACGTATTTGCCTGCCGGTAGGGCCGAAAGTTGAATACGTTCATTGTCGGTATTCCAGTTGAGGCTGTATGCCTTCGTCGATCCGTTGTTGTCGTAGAGATAGAGGTCGTAGTCATACGGCAGATTTGTCAAAGTGACGGTTACATCTCCGACTGCCGGATTTGTGAAGCCCCAGTAGTCCAAGTCTTGTGCTCTGTCGATGACCTCATCCACCGGTGTTCCGGGGGTGATTTCCGTGGGCGACGACTGGATGTCCGATGCCCGATCGACGCGTGCGCCGGTCGTGAACGTCACCGGCGACGACGGTGCTGACGAACCTCCCAGGTTTCGCGCCACAACGGTGACGGAGTAGGTCGTCTGCGGATCGAGCCCTTCGAGGACGCAGTTCGTGGATGTGCCCGACACCACCTGTCCTGGTGAGTTGGAGCCAGTTGAGACCACAAACTCACGAGTGGTTGGGCCAGTGGCGGGAGTCCAGTTGATCGTTGCCGAAGAGGAACTGATTGCGGTGGCAGAAATGCCAGTGGGGGTGCCCGGCGCGGACTCGGCGGTGCCACCAACTGCCGCCAGCGCGGCGACGGGATTCACGAGGCCCGCACCGTAGTCGTTGTCGCGGCCCGCCACTCCGAGGTCTGTTGCACTTCCGGTCAGCAACATGTCAACCGAGACGGCCACGTGCTGTTCAGCAGCCCTCGACAGCACCAATGCCGCGACGGCAGAAACGTGCGGTGTTGCCATGGAGGTACCACTCCACGCGGCGTACGTGTTGTTCGGGAGGGTTGACCAGATCCCGACTCCGGGGGCACTGATGTCAACGTAGGATCCGGCGTTCGAGAAGTTGGCGACGTTGTTGTTGCTATCGGTCGCCGCGACTGCCAAGACACCGGGAAGCGCTGCCGGATACGACGCTGGGGAGCCCTGTGCCCGCTCATTGCCCGCCGCTGCAATCACCGTGACGCCATTCTGGATCGCATACGCCACTTGCACTGCGATGGTTGAGGAATAGCCACCGCCCAGACTCATGCTGATGATGTCCGCGCCGTTATCTGTCGCCCATCTGATCCCATTAGCGACGCCAACGCTCGATCCGGAACCACTGTCGCTGAGCACCTTGACCGGGATGATCGACACGGCTGGGGCCAACCCGGCAGTGCCAATTCCGTTACCGACCGACGCAACAATTGTGCCTGCGACGTGTGTGCCGTGACCGTGCCCGTCGTTTCGCCCATTGCCCGCGGCGCCCGAGGTATCTGTCCCAGCCAAAATCTGGTTCGCGGGTAGATCGTTTTGAACTGCCGAGACCCCCGTATCGACGACAGCAACCTTGACTCCGGCGCCGCGGCTGGTTTGCCAGGCAGTCTCAGCATTGAGCTTGCTCAGGCCCCACATGCTCGACCAGTAAGGATCATTGGTTGAAGCAATGCCGACATCCCCACCGCCGGTTGGAGCGCTCGCCGATGCAGGCGTGACTTGGTCACCGAGTAGGTGCTGCGCAACGTCGAGTTCGACGGACAGGAGGTTTGGGTTCTTCTGGGCCGACGCGACGACCTTGCGGGCGGCTGCCGCACCGGTGACCGTCTTCGTCGAGATCACCGGCTTGCCGTCGGCGTTGACCACAGACACCACCCGAAGCTTCGAGTTCGGTGACTTGCCGCGAGCCTTCAGCGAACCATCAACTACGTCGGCTGGCTTCTCATCAACCGAAGCGGTTGGTTCCTTCCAGTCCGCGACAACTTCGGGGGCGGGAGCAGATGCTGCGTCAACTTGTGCCGCGCTCGGAGGTGGTGCTGACTCAGTTCCGACCGCGAAGGCGGTCTCAAAGGGGACGAGCGCACACGTCAACGTCAACGCAGTGGCGATGCCACCGAGCCTGACCGTTGCGCGCGTCCACTGACGAGCCACTCGCTACCTCCGATGCCCTACCCAATGGCATCTCGGAAACGGTGTCAGGACAAGTCAGTAAGGCTCCAACTGACCCAAGTGGATCGGCCAGTCACCCGACTGGCTCAGCACCACTACTCGACGCGAGTTCCCTTGCCCAGGACGACAATTCCGCCGTCGCTGATCGTGAAGCCGCGAGCGCGATCGTGTGCGAGGTCAACACCGATCTGGGCACCATCTGCGATCTCGCAATACTTGTCGATCACCGCGTTGCGAATGACCGCACCACGACCGATCCGAGTACCCGGGTTGATGACTGTCCCCTCGACGGACGTTCCCTCGTTAACGTGCACGTCAAAGCCGAGAACCGAGTCGCGAACGCTGGCACCGGCGATGATCGAACCCGCACCCACCATGGACTCATGCGAGCTTCCTGACAGCACAAACTTCGCTGGCGGCAAGGGCGGCAGGTGACCCAAGATCGGCCACTGCCGGTTGTAAAGGTTGAAGACTGGGTGCACATTCACTAGGTCCATGTGCGCATCGTGGTAGGCGTCAATCGTTCCTACATCGCGCCAGTATCCGCGATCGCGGTCGGTAGCTCCGGGCACATCGTTGTCGGCGAAGTCGTAGACCTGCGCCATGCCCTTCTCGGTCATCATCGGAATGATGTTGCCACCCATGTCGTGCACAGAGCCTTCATCGCCAGCATCGACCTTCAGCGTCTCGATGAGCGCATCGGTGCTGAAGACGTAGTTGCCCATCGACACGTAGGACTCGTCGGGCGAGCCAGGAATTCCTGGCGGGTCCGCCGGCTTCTCGAGGAATGCCTTGATCCCGCGCCCGTCAGGTGCGGTCTCGATGATCCCAAAGGCGCTTGCCTCCTTGCGTGGCATTCGGATACCCGCGACCGTCACGCCAGCGCCACCTTCGATGTGCTGCTGCACCATCTGGCGGGGGTCCATGCGGTAGATGTTGTCCGCGCCGAAAACACACACGATGTCTGGCTTCTCGTCATAGACGAGGTTCAGGCTCTGGAAGATCGCGTCGGCGCTGCCCGTGTACCAACGCGGGCCGAGACGCTGCTGGGCAGGCACTGGCGTCACGTAGTCGCCGACCATGGCCGACATTCGCCACGTGGTCGTGATGTGCCGGTCGAGGGAATGGGACTTGTACTGAGTCAGCACGCAGATACGCATGTATCCGGCATTGACCATGTTGCTCAGCACGAAGTCGATGAGGCGATATGCACCTCCAAAGGGGACTGCGGGCTTGGCCCGGTCCGCAGTTAGGGGCATGAGGCGCTTTCCCTCGCCGCCAGCGAGCACGATTCCTAAGACATGAGGACTGTTACGCACGAGGAACAACCTACTTGCGCGAGTCGGGGTTTGTCGCTCTGCTGAGCACACAGTTCACCCAGTGCGACCCAAGAATTCAAGAACTCACTGATTGCCGATCTCGATTGACTCCTACCAGTGGGTGTTCTGCCCTCGCGTCACACCTCGCACCGGCCCTAGGCTCACCAACGTGCGAGCAGCGATCCTGACCCGAGAATGGCCCCCGGATGTTTACGGCGGAGCCGGAGTCCACGTCGAACACCTAGTTCCGCAACTGCGGAAGTTCATCGAGGCAGAGGTGTTCTGCTTCGGCGAGCCACGCGATGACGCCACGGCGTTCGGAGTCCCGAGCAGCCTGAGCGATGCGAACGCAGCCCTTCAGACGCTTGGTGTCGACCTACAGATGGCATCAGCGACCGAGGCGGCCAACGTCGTCCACTCCCACACCTGGTACGCCAATATGGGTGGACACCTCAGCGCGTTGCTCCATGGAATTCCGCACGTGATCACCGCCCATTCACTCGAACCGAGGCGGCCGTGGAAGGAAGAACAGCTAGGCGGTGGATACCGCATTTCGTCCTGGGTGGAACGCGACGCCTATGCAAACGCCGATGCGATCATCGCTGTCAGCGGCGGCATGCGTGATGACGTCCTGGACTGCTACCCGTTCATCGATCCCGCCAAGATTCACGTGGTCTACAACGGCATCAACACCGAGGTCTACCACCCCGAGAAGGCAACTAACGCGCTGGAAGAACACGGGGTCGACCCAGCCAAGCCCTACGTCCTCTTTGTTGGTCGCATCACTCGGCAGAAGGGCATCTCGCACTTGCTGCGGGCGGCGAGGATGTTCGACGAAGACATCCCGTTGGTTCTCTGCGCGGCATCCCCGGACACTCCTGAGCTTGGAGCGGAAGTTGCCGAAGCAGTTGCCGAGCTGAAACGCACACGCCAAGACGTCCACTGGATTGACGCACAGCTTTCCCGCGACGACGTCGTGCAGTTCTTGAGTCATGCGCTGTTGTTCGCCTGCCCGTCGGTGTACGAACCACTCGGGATCGTGAACCTCGAGGCGATGGGCTGCGAGGCACCGGTCGTGGCGAGCGCTGTGGGCGGAATTCCTGAGGTTGTGGTCGATGGTGAAACCGGCATCCTGGTGCCATACGACGAAGCCGAACCACGGGCGTTCGAGCACGCCTTCGCCGATGCTGTGAACCGCGTTGCTGCTGACCCAACCACTGCGAAGGCCATGGGGATCCGCGGTCGAGCTCGGGCGGTTGAGAAGTTCGGTTGGGAAGCAATCGCAAAAGAGACGATTGCCGTCTACCGGGCTGCGGGCGCCTAACCCGCAGCCGAAGAGACCACGTAACCGCAATCGCGGGAGCAATGCGCAACTACTCACTCAACAATGGAGACCCAGTGACGCAATTTGGACCGATCGACGTTCAGGTCGTCGCGTTCCCCGGCAGCAACTTCACCGGGGCAATCGCACCTGCACTACGCAAGGTCGTTGAGAAGGGCACGATCAATATCGTCGATCTCGCCTTCATCACAAAGACGGCCGATGGTGTGGTCGAAATACTCGAACTCAGCGACCTGAGCACCGATGCCAAGATCGAACTTGAGGCCGCCATCGAGGACGTCCTCGACCTCCTCAATGACGAAGACCTCCTGGCGATCGGCGAGTCACTTGAACCCGGATCTTCGGCAGTGGCAATCGTGATTGAACATGCCTGGGCTCGGGATCTCGCCTCGGCTATCGCTGGTTCCGATGGGCACGTGGTGCTCAGCGAACGTATTCCTCGCGAAATCGTGCAAGCAGCGGTCGCCGCACTCAATTCCTAGTCCGTCACTGACTACCCAGACACCATTAACCTGAAGGAGATCTCACATGCGCCGTCGTGGACGTCCAGGATTGCTCGGAGTAGCAGCACGAACTGCAGTTGTCGCCGGAACTGCCACGGCAGTGTCGGGCAGCGTGCGAAACAAGCAGGAGGCGAAGCAGGAAGCGGCTCAACAGGGCCAGCAGCAGGAGCAGGCCGAACAGCAACAGATCGCCGAACAACAGCAGCAGATTGACCAACTCCAAAGCCAAGAACAACCTGCCCAGCCCGCCGCCGAAGGCGACGACCTCGTCGATCAACTCCAGAAGTTGGCTTCACTGAAGGACTCGGGCGTTCTAAGCCCCGAGGAATTCGAGGCCGCCAAGGCCAAGCTCCTCGCTTCCTAAGCGAGAGCTAGGTCGCGCGCGATCGCCCGCACAGACTCCGACCAATGTCCGAGCAGGAGTGCTAGGCCGAACAGCCGCTGCAATTCCTCCGCCGAGGCGTTCGGTGTCACATGCGATTCACGAAGTTGTTCAAGTGCGGCCTGAATCGCAGTTGGTACCGAGGACAATCCGTCCGCGGACTCCAGCAACGACTTTCGATCAACTCGAGTGCCGGACTCCAGCGCATTCGCCACCTCGTCCGCTACAAGTCGACATGCTTCGACGCTGGCACTGAACGGGTCGCTCACTCCGGTGTACAAGGCATCACCGGGCTGATGCTCAGCAACCCGATCAACCCGCCGCGCAGTCACCATTGCGTCATTAAGGTCGGCCATCAGAGTCGAATAGACCGAAGCATCCCACGCACCCGCGCGTTCGTGGGATCGGTCCGCCAAAGCTGCCGCAACAGCTGTGGTCCCGGCACGCAGCTTGCTTCGGGCAGCTTCCGTTCCCTCCGGCTCATCCTGGCCAAACCATCTCGAAACGGACGCGTCAATCAACAGGGTGCAATCCCGAAGTGCCCCCGCGATTCCCATCCGAACCGACTTGTCCGCACGGGCCGGCCACGCCAGCATCACCAACATTCCGATTCCGATCCCAAGCAGAGTTGCGGCCAGTCGCCATCCGACAGTTGCCCATTCCTCATCGCCGGGCACGAAGATGAAGAACCCGGCCAGAGCTCCACCAAGTCGAAATCCCGCGCCAATTCGCAGCAGGCGGCAGAAGGTCACGGACAGCCCGACGGCTATCGCCGCAACAAATGGCAACCAGATTCGGCCACCAAGAACAAACTGCGTGACACCACCGGTGAGGCAACCAACGATTGAGCCCTGCATGCGATTGACCCCGGCCACCGTCGAGGCGCCTGCGTTGAACCCAATGACCACCACTACTGCGACAACAGACCAGGCGGCCGGGTCGTCGGGGAACTTCAACAAGGTGACGACGGCGGCGGCAATGAATGCGCCAATCACCATGCGCGCGAGCAAACCCAGCCACAGGCGAAGCGGTGGTTGCGAACTAACGAGCCATGCCGGAACCATTTGCGAATGGTGGCAGCAGAATCGGACTGTTGCAGCGTTAGTTGGTCGGGAGGAATCGGCCTACGAGCGTTGGAATGCCCTTGCTGCGGCAGGCACTCTGGCTACGAAGCGTCGAATGCCACGAGCGGCAGGCCGTACTGCGCGAGCAGCACGGTCGCGTGACGTTGATTGACCCCGCGGACACCGTCGCGCAAGTCGATCTTTCTGGCGTCAACAGGCTCGTCCCGCTCGCGCAAGTCGATGATGCTCAACGCCTCATCGTCTTCTGGCATCGCGCGCAGGGCTGATTCCGAACCGACGACGTACTGGCGAGGAGCAGGCACCGAACCGCCCCACGATCGTTTGATCCCCGCCGTACTGACATGTGGCCACAACGCGACTGCCTTGCGACAGTTCACCAACGCCTCTCGCCAGACTTTGTCCACGAGTTGAGCGTCGGCAAGCTCGGCGGCCTCCCGCTGCTCGATCAACTGGCGCTCGCGGGCGGCAATCGCTGCCTTGATTCGATCTGGAACCTCGTGGTTCGCCTGATCGACCGCCCGGGTGACGGCGTCATCCACATCGCGGCGGGCAGCTGCACTAATTGACTGTGCGACTGCGGCCATCCGCGAACGCGACAACATCTTCGTGAGCCCGCCCTTGCTGGTCAACAAGACGAGTTGACTGACAGCGGCCGTGCGATCTTCAGCTGCCGCCGACCCAGCAGCCTCTTCACCTGCCGCTGGCGATTGCGTCGACTCATCATGGGTCGTCGGGGCGCTGAGTTCGTCCTGAATGATTCCGGCGAGTGAATCCGACAGCGACTTCGACAGCTGGCGAGATACATCTGACAACGCGTTCGCCAGGTTGTTTTCCGCCCGCAGGAGGGCAGCAGCATCAAGGTCCTCGGCTGCGGCACACAGCGCGCTAGCGGCGTCATTTGCAGCAGTCACACTCACGGCCTTGGCGGCAACCTCCGCGAGCTTCGCGCGCACGGCCGCGGTGACTTGTTCGACATCAACCGGGGCCAGCGCTGCAACTACGGTGGGCGCGGCACTGGAAGCATCCGGTGCAACCGTTCCTGAACCGATGGCGACGTAGCGGCAAATCCGGCCATCGATATCGGGAAGTTCGCCGAGCACACTCGGTGGGGCCGGCATCTTGACGTGCAACCAGGCGCCCAACGCCGCGGCCTTCTCGCTGGAACTTGCGGTGCCGGTCATCATCAACACGAGGTCGCACGAACCGGTCCCGAGCTGATCGACACCTGCATCAAATTCGCTCAGGCTCGTTGGGTCACCGGCAACAAATGTTGGCCAGACGCGCGGTCGAAGGGTCGTAGCCTGCGCCCGCAGCGCGCGCAGCAGTTCAAGGACCGAACCGGCTTGTGAGGTGTTTGCCAGAACAACAACTGCCGGAAGCCCCGATCCGACGCCCGAATCGGTGGCCGAAGCGGCCAATGACGTCAGCAACTCCACCGCAATGTCCAACGCCGACTCGGCATCAACCACATCAACGGCGGTCACAGTCGCTGGGTAGTGGGGGGCGGCGGCCGCGGCGATTGCTGCGGCATCCTGGCCGATAGCAACAATGGCGGCGGGCAGCAACTGCGCAGAAGTAATCGTGTTCAGGCTCACTGCGGCAGGCTACCTCCCCTTCTGGTCGGGCAGGCTTAACCCGTGCATCACGACACTCACCCATTTTCGCCAGGGTTACAGGGACCAGCAGCCGAGACTGCGGAGGGCGCCCGGATTGCCGACGCCGAGGGAATGATCGAGGGGCCAGAGGAAGCAGGCCCCTGGTACGAGTGGGGCCCCTATCTGTCTGAACGCGCCTGGGGTTCGGTGCGCGAGGACTACTCGGACAACGGCGACGCGTGGAGCTTCTTCCCCTATGAAGACGCGGTTTCCCGCAGTTACCGCTGGAGCGAGGATGGTTTGGCAGGTCTTAGTGACATCTGGCAGGACATCTGCTTGGGGATGGCCTTCTGGAATGGGCGCGACTCACATCTGAAGGAACGACTGTTCGGACTATCAGGGCATCAAGGCAACCATGGTGAGGACGTCAAGGAGTACTACTGGTACCGAGACGCGACCCCGTCGCACTCGTGGCTGCGCTGGCGGTACCACTACCCGCAGGGTGAGTTTCCCTACCGCGACCTGATCGAAACCAATGCGGAGCGTGACCGAAGCCAGCCCGAATACGAACTGATGGACACCGGGATCTTCGACGAAGACCGTTACTGGAACATCGAGGTCGACTATGCCAAAGACGATCCGACCGACATCTACATCCGCATCCGCATTACCAACGCCGGACCCGAAGCCGACACCATTCACGTGCTTCCGCAACTCTGGTTCAGAGACACCTGGAGTTGGGGCCGTCGCCACCGCCGACCCGAGGTCCGGCACGTGTCGCGGCCGAACGGATCCGGAACGCTGGTTGCTGAACACTGGCGTGCTGGGATCTACCACCTGGACGCGGCATCCGGGCCGAACGGACACCCGACGGCGATCTTCTGCGAGAACGAGACGAACAATCCGAAGATCTGGGGTGACTCAGTCGAACCACTGACCGACTATCCGAAGGACGGCATCAACGATCACGTCTTGCATGGGGATCCCACGGTTAACCCGCAGCTTGAAGGCACCAAGGCCGCTTGGTGGTACGAGATGTCTGTGGCTCCCGGCGAGACAGTTGAACTTCGACTGCGACTGTGGTCTCCGACCGAAGGTGATCCCGTCGACCCAGCGTGGCCAGCCAATAAGTTCGAAGAAGTGATGGCTCAGCGAGAGGCCGAGGCCGACGAGTTCTATGCCGCGATTGCCCCAAAGGAGCGCACAGCCGAAGAAATTGCCGTCATGCGCCAAGCGTTCGCCGGAATGATCTGGACGAAGCAGTTCTATCGCTACGACGTCAAGCTGTGGCTCGATGGCGATCCGCAAGAACCTCCACCTCCGCCGGGTCATGCGCACATCCGGAATCAGAACTGGCGCCACCTCGATGCCTATGACGTTTTGAGCATGCCCGACGCGTGGGAGTACCCGTGGTTTGCGGCTTGGGACCTGGCATTCCACACCGTCGTGTTTGCCCACATCGATCCCGAGTACGCCAAGTACCAACTCGCTGTCATGTTGCGCGAGTGGTACATGCACCCCAACGGCGCGCTACCTGCCTACGAGTGGTCCTTCGACGACCGCAATCCACCCGTCCACGCTTGGGCCGCGCTGCGGGTCTTCGAGATTGACGGATCACGCGACTTCAACTTCCTCCAAGGTGTGTTCCACAAGTTGTTGATCAACTTCACCTGGTGGGTCAACCGAGTTGACGCTCAGGGCAACAACGTCTTCGAAGGCGGCTTCCTCGGTCTGGACAACATCGGGCCGATCGACCGCACACACGTCCCCGCTGGCTGCCGCATTGAGCAGGCAGACGGCACGGCGTGGATGGCCTTCTACTGCCTCCAGATGCTTCGCATCGCGATGCGTTTGGCGGCGGTCGACCCTGCCTACCGTTCGATGATGTTGAAGTTCCTTGAGCACTTCTCGGGAATCACTGACGGTGTGGGCGACGCCGGGATGTGGGATCCGTCTGACGGGTTCTTCTACGACCAACTGGTGCAGCCTGACGGTGAACGAATTCCGCTCAAGGTCCGCAGTATCGTCGGTGTGATTCCAGTGCTCGCCGCTGCCTACATCCAGTCGGACAACGAGGTCTACGTTCGCGACGCAGATCGTCTTGAGCGGCGCTTCAGCCAATTCCTGAGGCGGCGCGGACTAGACACAACCGAACTCGACAGAGCCGGTTTTGTTTACCGGACCGACACCGAAGCAGGATCCAAACTCCTGCTGACAGTGGTGGACCCGGAACGCCTCAAGCGAGTCTTGATGGAGGTCCTCAGCGAGGACTCGATGCTGTCGCCGTACGGAATCCGGTCGTTGTCGCGACGTCACCTCGATGACCCCTTCACGGTGAACGTCGGTGGTCAGGAGTTCCGGGTGGACTACGAACCGGCGGAGTCCGGGACCGCGATGTACGGCGGCAACTCGAACTGGCGCGGGCCGGTGTGGTTCCCGATCAATCACCTCGTGATCGAGGCACTTGAGCGGTACTACGAGTACCTGGGTGACGATTTTGTTGTGGAATGCCCCACAGGTTCCGGCGTTCTCATGAACCTGCAAGAGGTAGCCGATGAGATTCGAAACCGCTTGATCCGGCTCTTCCTGCCCGATGCCGACGGGCGACGCCCATGCTTCGGGGACACGCAGAAGTTCGACAAGACCGGCCCCTGGTCGGACCTGGTGATGTTCCACGAGTACTTCAATGGTGACAATGGAAGTGGAATAGGTGCGAATCACCAAACCGGTTGGACTGGCCTGGTTGCGGATCTCATCATCGGTCGTAAGGGCTAATTCCCGAACGACCTCGACAGAATTGCAACTGCGTGTGACCATAAGTGGTCGCAAATACCAGGAAACTGGACGGAACCGTGGGGGCAACTCCTCCGTCTGAGCATCCGGCGTGCTTTGCGCTCACAATTAGCTGAACCGAAATCGACGCACGAGGGGTACGCCGATTCGATCGGTTCGCTGGGAGGAAGAAATCACTATGTCGCGTCAAATGGCCGTCAAGGTCACGGCTGGTACAGCCGTCGCCGGGGCCCTGGCATTCGGCCTCGCAATTCCTGCACAGGCCGCATCGTCACCCGCACCCGCACCCAAGACCTCGTCGACACCGGCCAAGCGCGCCGTTGTGACGACCGCGCAACTGAACGCGGGCACCAAGCTGCGCCTCGGTGACACCGGAGACGCCGTCACCGACGTCCAGAACCGCCTCAACACGCTCGGCATCATCACGCCGGTCACCGGCGTCTACAACGCCACCACCGCAACAAACGTTGCCCGCTTCAATGAGAAGTTCCGCGGCTACGAAGAGGGCGCAAACAAGGTCGTCGATGCCAAGACATGGGCCAAGCTGAAGAGCGCCACCGCCAAGGGTGACCGCGTTCCGAGTGTCTGCAAGACGAAGGCTGCAGCTCTGTGCATCAGCAAGAGCCAGCGAATCGTTCGCTACTACCGCAAGGGCCAGCTCGTCACCGCGCTCGACGCTCGCTTCGGTGGCCCGGGCAACCGCACCCGCAACGGAAACTTCCGCATCTTCCGCAAGGTGAAGAATGACTTCTCCTCGCAGTACAAGACGCCGATGCCGTGGTCGATGTACTTCAGTGGCGGCCAGGCTGTTCACTACTCCATGTTCTTCAACGCTGTGGGTTACAACGGCGCCTCGCACGGCTGCGTCAACATCCGCAACAAGAAGGGCGAAATCGCCCTGTGGAAGAAAGTAAAGATTGGCACCTTTGCCAAGGTTTACAACTAGTCCAACCGAGGCGGCCGCAGCTCTGCTGGCCGACAACCTCGTCGCGCTGCCCACCGAGACCGTTTACGGTCTCGGTGGGTTTGCTCGTTCTGCCACGGCCGTCGAACGGATCTTCTCGACAAAGGGCCGTCCGGTGAACCACCCAGTCATCGTTCATGTGGCTAATGCCGACGCGATGACTCACTGGGCCAAGGACGTTCCTGAATCAGCGCTCATCCTCGCCAACGCGATGTGGCCTGGACCGCTCACGTTGGTCGTGCCTCGGGCCGACTGGGTCAGCGACGCAATCACCGGCGGGCAGCCGACCATCGCGCTGCGTGCCCCACGCCATCCGCTGTTCCAACAAGTGCTTGCGGCGCTGGAGAGTCAGTCGGAGTTCCCGCCCGGCATTGCAGCACCCAGCGCCAATCGATTCGGGCGAGTTAGTCCCACAACCGCCGAGCACGTTGCCGCGGACATCGGGCAGTTGCTTGAGCCGACGGACTTGATCCTCGACGGTGGCCCGTGCACGGTCGGTGTGGAATCGACCATCGCGATCTGCACGGATCGCGGCGTCCGGGTCGCTCGGTCAGGCGGAATCAGCGCGGATCAGCTCGCGGAACTTGTGCCGGTTCTAGACGCAGATGATCAGCCCCTCCAACGTGTCCCCGGAGCGCTTGCCTCTCACTACGCGCCTTCGGCCGCAGTCACTGTCGTGCGAACGGCTGCGGAATTTCAACGTGAATATCGCCGTCACCTCCTGGGCGCCGATGTTGGCGTCATCGGGTTGCCCGAAGACGTCGCGGCTTGCCCCGCGAGTTGGTTTCGCCTGGCAAGCCCCGCAACAGTTGACGACTATGCACGCGAGCTCTACTCGGCGCTACGCCTCGCCGATGAACAAGGATTGACGCAGGTTATTGCCTTGGCTCCACCGAACGTTGGCATTGGGGTGGCAATCCTTGACCGGCTCACCCGTGCGAGCAGTGACGCTCAGGCCCGCTGACCAAACTCGCGAACTACAGCACGCCGCTGGAACCAAATCGATTCGGCAGCATCGGCGAATGTGGATTCACATCAGCGACCAACGGTCCCTCGCCGCTCTCGATATCTGCCAGGTCCGCGCTCGACACTCCCCATGACTTCAGAGTCCTCGTCACGGACTCGCGTGCGGAAGCGAACTTGCGGGCAACAAGTCGACGTGCAGCCCAATCCTGTTCACGGATGCGAAGTGCATTGTCAATCGCGTCGGCCTGTTCATCGCTGCACGGCAACCCGAAGGTTGCAGCTGTCGCCCCTCGCGAATCCATTCGGTAGTCATGGCCCTTGCGAACAAACTCGCCCGGCTTGAAGTCCATCCCGTTGAGGAGGTCGATCACGGTCAGCACGAAGGTTGTCACCGGGCGCCAGATCGTCTCGCGGGGAACTTTCGGCGGCCTTGTCATCGGAGGTCCCATCCACCACGGCGGCCTGACCACAAGGCGGTACGAGAACTTGTTAACGGGGTCATCGTCGTGGACCACCATGACGTGTCGGCTCTTGTGTGGCAGATCCTGCATGCTCTCGAACAGTGCGTCTGAGTCCGGCACCAACTGCAGTTGCTCGTTGGGGTCAAACAGAGCCCGGGCATTCCACCAGGAGTTCCACGAGGCAGATCGAAATGGCACTCCCAGGTACAGCCCGGCGTCGAGTCCTAGCTCGTCAAACTCGTCGGTGCCCGCTGGATACGCCACATCAAGTGCGACCTGGGCACCGAGACTCTCGCCAAACTGAACGAGCTTCGGGCGCCGGTCCGCGGGAAGCTCCTTGATCCGATCACGCGTCAGCTCAAGCACCCGTCGCTGGAGGGCAACTCCATCGGCGGTGTCAAACAGGGCCATCGCCGAAGGAACCAGCGCGTACTGCGGAATGACTGTCGCGCAATCGCCGCGCGTGAGGTATTCGAGGCTTTCGACGAACGTGTAGCTGACGTAACCGACACCAGTCGGTGATGCGATGCAGATCAGTGATCGGTCAAAAGCGCCGATGGACTCCATCTCCTGCAGGCAGACCTGAGCCCGCTCTTCCGTGGATGGCGCGGCCTCGTATCCGCCGACGATCCGAATTGGGTCTCGCGCCGGTTCATTCATGACCGCGCTGATCTCTGGTGCAGTTAGCGCCATGAGCACAAACCGACGGCCTTCTTTGCCGATCGCGTCGAAGGCGACGTTCGAATTCGGTCCGGCAGTGACTTCGGGGCTCGCGGGCGGTTCCGGGTATGCAGGCTCGACAATGTCGTCGCCAGCTTCGATGCGTCGCTTCGCGACCACAAACGCGCCAGCGCCTGCCACGCCAAACAGACTCAACGCCACGGCATGGCCAACCAACGGGCTGCCAATATCCACTCGGCGAACTCGCTCGTCCAACAACGACTTGACCTTGTGAGCGATGAACTGTTCACCGCCAGCCAGTATCAGCATTCCGGCAGCGGCTCCGATCCCGGCGACGCTTGCCTTGGCCGTCTTGATGAGGCCAGCACGCTTGATCGCCCTCCGTTTGGGATCCACCAAGCCGAATTCCCGAGCATGCTGGTGGCGGATGAAGAACGAGAATCCGGCAACCGATGCACCAAGCAGCACATCAACTGCGATCGGACGACGGGTCAACCGCTGCCCAGGAAACAATCGCGCAAGCCCTTGATCGACGACTGCGACCACAGCACCTGCTGCTCCTCCGAGCATGAGCGTCTGCCCGACAAAACGTGTGATCGAAATCGGCAACGCCTCGTTGGGTTTGGCCGGCAGTGCTTGATCGATCAATGCCCCAGTGGCAGCAAATGCGAGGTCGACAACCATGAGGCGGGTGGGGTCCGGTTCGCGACCGCGCATCCCGTGCGTACCCGTCGTGAACAGCGCGAGCGTCTCCGCTGCGGAGTGTGCGGTGACGGTGGCTTGGTAGATGGCCGCTGTGCAAATCCCAGTGGCAACCGCTTGGTCGGCGACGCTGCGCGGCAGTAGGCCGCGAGGGAAGGTGGCGGCGACTCCGGCCGACGACACCAAGATTCCTGCACGCGCGGCATGGGAGGCGACAAGTCGCCCACCCGGAATCCGAAGCCAATGAGGTGCCACGGTCCAAGACGCTACCGCCGATGACGGTTCGGTTGCCCCTCGCGACGATCTGCGTCGGCCACTCGTGGAACGCTAGCGTTTACATCGTGAGCATGGGTGTATCGCACGATTCAGCGAATTCCGGATCAGGCACGGACGGCGAACTGAGCGCGACGGCCACACCTAAGCACCCGTGGTGGGCACTCGCGGCCCTCTTGCTGGGGCTTTCGATGATCATCATCGATGGCAGCGTCGTCAATGTGTTGTTGCCGACGATGGTCGATGACTTAGACCTCACCCAAACTGATGCTCAATGGATCAACTCGATCTACTCGCTAGTGTTTGCGGCGCTGCTCATCACCGTTGGACTGCTGGCCGACAAGTACGGCCGACGGCTGTTGTTCATCACCGGAATCGTGATCTTCATCGTTGGAAGTATCGCCAGCGGTTCGTCTCAGAACGCTGACTTCCTCATCGCGGCGCGGGCGATCCAGGCCGTCGGTGCATCAATGATGCTGCCGAGCTCGATTGCCGTCATCAACGTTCTGTTCACCGGTCGCAATCGCGCAGTTGCCTTCGGCCTGTGGGGTGCGGTCTTCGGTGGTGCTGCCGCGCTTGGCCCGCTGCTTGGTGGCTGGTTGGCGCAGGACTTCTCATGGCGTTGGGCCTTCTACATCAACATCCCCATCGCGGTGGCATCGGCGATCGCCGTTCTGCTCACTGTCCCGGAGACGAAAGTTCCTCACGTTGGCAAGATCGACATCGTCGGAGTCTTGCTCTCGGCGATCGGGCTCGGACTCATCGTGTTTGGGCTCATTGAAGGCCAGGCGTATGGCTGGTGGACCGCGATCAACGACTTCCAATTGGGGCCCATCAACCTCAATACCGGTGGCATGTCGGTAGTCCCGTTCGCCTTCCTTATCGGTGTTGTACTCCTCGGACTACTCGTCGCGTGGGAGTTGCCGCGGACCCGCAATGGCAAGGGCACGCTGATCGATATTCCACTGTTCGGGATTCGTCGCTACGGATTCGGCAACGTGGTCGCCCTCGTTGTGAGTCTGGGCGAGTTCGGCATCTTGTTCGTGCTGCCGCTGTGGCTTCAAAGCGTCGCCGGTCTCGACCCGTTGACGACGGGAGCACTGATCGCATTCCTGGCCGTCGGAACGCTCCTTGCCGGTGGCGCTGCTCGCGGCGTCTCCGCACGCCTCGGTGCCACGCAGGTAGTTCGCCTCGGCATGATTCTGGAGATCATCGGAATCATCGGAATCGGTTGGGGATTCAGCACGACGCGGTCACCGTGGTGGCTGGTAATCCCACTCATGATCTACGGCGCCGGTCTTGGATTCGCATCTGCCCAATTGACAAATGTTGTACTCGCCGACGTGCCGCTGGAGAAGAGCGGCCAGGCCTCGGCCATGACGTCGACATTCCGTCAGGTCGGTTCCGCACTCGGTGCTGCGATCCTCGGAGCAGTGCTGTTCACAGGGCTTGGAGACGACTTGGGCAAGAAGCTCGACGACCTGCCAGGCGTCTCGACCCCCCAGGCTGAACAGATCGTCAACAGCGTCCAGGGCAGTGCAGGACAGGCGATCGTGGCAATGGAGAAGAACCCGGCATTTGCCCCCATCGTCGAGGACGCCAAGGCCGCCTACACCGATTCCGCGAAGCTAACTGCGCTGGTCGCGGCGATCTTCGTCTTCTTTGGTCTCATGGCATCCCTTGGTCTGCCAAAGGATTCAGTCGCCGATGACACGTCAGCGGCCGAAGATCTGCCCGTCGCCGGTTAGGCATCGCTGTGAAATCGACTGAGTTCGCCGTGACCACAGGCAACCGACTCGTCACTGACCTTACGAATGAAATCGCACGCTTCTGCTCCGGTGATGGCGATGGCCTGGTCAACGTCTTCGTGCCGCATGCCACAGCAGGTGTCGCGATCATCGAAACTGGGTCTGGCACTGAACCCGATTTGGAGCTCGCACTTGAGGGCCTGCTGCCGACTAAGGACATCTACCGTCACCGGCACGGCAGCCTCGGGCACGGCCGCGACCACGTGATGCCCGCATTCATCAGTCCGTCAGTTTCGATCCCGGTCCTCAACGGCAGGTTGGCGCTCGGAACCTGGCAGAGCGTGGTGCTGGTCGACCCCAACGGCGATAACCCTCATCGGCACGTGCGCCTCAGCTTCATTGCGGGTTGACCGCCCGCGCGCTGGTCGAGTATCGCCCAGCGACTAGATCGGAAAACTCGTCTGCGTGATCTCCTCGGACAGTTCCCACAATCGGGCGGCGGTCTTAGGGTCACGTCCTGGGCCAAACACGGAGATGATCTCGGCACTGCCGCGAATCTGGCCGAGTGACCCGGGTCCGACGAATCCGCCCGTTCGAACTTCGATGTCCGTGGCCGCACGAATTGATGGGTTGGCAGCAGCCTTCGGTGACTGAAAGACGACCTTTCCAAAACCGTCTACGACGGGAACAGCGAAGCCAAGATTGCGTTCGCGCAGTTGGCGGTTGAACAGATTCGTAGAGCTCACTCCTGGGTGAGCTGCGACCGAGACCAGCGGGAGTTTGGCGGCCGTTGCCCGACGTGCGAGTTCCTGTGAGAACAGCAGCGTCGCCTGCTTGGTGTTCTGATACACGGGGAACGGGCGATACGGCTGCGGGTCGACGAGGTCGTCGCGCGTCATGTCCGCACCGAGTGATCCACTGCGGGCGGCAAGGCTCGACAGCGATACAACTCGTGGCGCCGCAGCAGCGGTCAACAGCGGCCACAGTTGCGCGGCGAGGGCAAAGTGGCCCAGGTGGTTGGTTCCCATCTGTTGCTCAAAACCTTGTGCCGTAGAACGCCGCGGCCCGCCCATCACGCCCGCGTTGTTCACCAAGATGTCGAGCGAATCTGAATCCGCGTTCATCCCTGCCGCGAACTCTGCGACGGAATCAAGATCCGCGAGGTCCAACGTCCGAAGCTCGACCTCCCCGGTTGCGGCGGCGGACACCTCGTTGAACGGCTTCTGGGATCGTGACTCGTCCCGGCAGGCCATCACCACATTTGCGCCGTTGCGGGCCAATGCCAGCGAGGTGTAGAAGCCGACACCTGAATTCGCGCCGGTCACTACTGCATTGAGGCCGGTGAGGTCACCGATGTTGTCGTCATTCCAACTGCCCATGAGGCGAGTCCAATCCAAGCGGCTTTAGGGTGGGTCTGCGCCAGTCTGGCGCACTCGGGTTGTCTAGTCGTCAGGAGCGTCCCTCATGCGAGCCATTCAGATCACCGAATTCGGTGGACCCGAGGTTCTGAACCTCGCGGATGTTCCAGAACCGATCCCCGGTGAAGGCGAGCTACTCATTAACGTCAGTCGGGCAGGAGTGAACTACGCCGACACCCACCAGGCCGAGAACTCGTACCTGTCAGAGACCAAGCTTCCGGTGATTCCTGGCGGTGAGGTGGTGGGCACCACTGCCGATGGTCGCCGTGTTGTCGCGCTGTTGGCCAGTGGCGGCTACGCGGAGCGCGCCGTCGCATCGCGTAGCACCACCTATGACGTGCCGGAGTCGATCGATGATGTTTCGGCTCTGGCAATGATCGTGCAGGGAACAACCGCGTGGCTGCTGCTGCGTCGGTCCACCCACATGGCCTCCGGTGAATCTGTGGTCGTTCACGCAGCTGCCGGTGGTGTCGGCTCAGTCGCCGTCCAGCTTGCGAAGGCGTGGGGTGCCGGTCGCGTCATCGCCACAGCGAGTTCACCTCAGAAGCGGGAACTGGCACTCGAACTTGGTGCGGACGTTGCCATCGATTCGCAG
>Ga0075158_10000496_pt1 | contig 31904 bp, 33 predicted proteins | sample JI91814BDNA_FD_70968 | JGI IMG/M metagenome (GOLD analysis project Ga0075158, IMG submission 70968) | Wastewater effluent complex algal communities from Wisconsin, to seasonally profile nutrient transformation and Carbon sequestration -... | ecosystem: Engineered > WWTP > Effluent > Algae... | reverse complement strand
CACCCATATTCGCGCTGATAAGCTTCTAACTTCTCTACCCACTCAGGCTGATTAGCCGCATTTAGATACTCAATTAAATCAAAGAGATTAATAATTGAGTACACTTCAATACCCTGTGCTTTTATTTCCGAAAGTGTCGATTTATCGCTAAGCCCACGCTCACATCTGTCTAGAGCAATAATGACGCCACACAATGTACCACCATTTTCTTTAATAAGCGTTTGTGATTCCCTAAAGGCCGTCCCGGCAGTAATCACGTCATCAATAATCAGTGTTTTACCACTTAGAGGAGAGCCGATTAACTGACCACCTTCACCATGGCTTTTAACTTCTTTACGATTAAAAGTAACTGTTGTGTCTTTACCTAATTCTGCTAAGGCAACTGCGGTTGTTGTTGCAAGAGGCAAACCTTTATAGGCAGGTCCGAAAAGGTGATCAAATTCGACCTTGTTCTCTAATAAAGTCTTAGCATAAAACTGACCTAACTGACTCAGAGCACTTCCTTGATAAAATAAACCCGCATTAAAAAAGTAAGGACTTAATCGTCCAGACTTCAAAGTGAACTCGCCAAATTTCAAAACTTGGCAATCTAGAGCTAATTTTATAAAAGATGATTTCGTATGATTCATTATTATTCCTAAAACTTAAAATTATTGAAAACAAACGCATTTTTTGCAAAAAAACCTTAACAATCAACAAAAAACTGTTATGCTAATCTTAATGTGCGTGATTTTTCGTGCATAGAGAACGTGTGCATTATAGCCTAGAAGCCTCTTCAAAGATAATTTGCTGAAACTTTTTGGAGCGCTTTTAACAATGCATATTGGTATGGATATAACTAACGATTTAAAAGAAAAAAGTTAAAGACAAAGGGGATAGCTAATGTCGCAAAGAGAGACGGGCCATGTTAAATGGTTTAATGAAAAAAAGGGATTTGGGTTTATTATTAATCAGCAGGGCGACGATATCTTTGTTCATTACAAAGACATACAAGGTGTAGGTTTTAAGACGCTACACGAAAATGATCCAGTAACTTTTGTGCTTGATAAAGGACCAAAAGGTTTGAAAGCTCAAGAGGTAGTATTGGTAAGCGAACAATAAAAATATGACAAGCCAGACAATACAGTCTGGCTTGATTCCCTTATTTACATTTCAGCACTGGATAAGGTACTGTCCATGCTGTCATCATCAGCCATTCCTACAGAACGTTGTATTACTGTTGATTGTGCTCGCAGTCCAGCGGTCATTATAGGAATTTGCGTTACTGGACTTGATTCGCCTCTTTTTAGAGGGTTATTGCGACCTAAAACCCCATTAATTCCTGTTCTCGCTTTTCTTCTTAAGGATCGATCTTTAGAGTTATCCGATCCTTCATCTTCTTCTGGAATTGAAGCTAATAAATTAGTGTCCGAAAATGCAGTTCCAAAACTAGGAATGGCTGTGAGTTGATCATCGGATTGTCTTCTCATTACATTTGTAGTGGAGGCACTACTATGAGGTTTCGGGCTCAGCGAAAGACGCTTTAATAGTGTGCTGGTTGTTGAATCCGAACTGCTGCTTGCACTTGAAGAACTAGTACTGGCCACTGCAGGAGTTGGGCTGGTTTTACGTGATGAGCTAACTCTTCTAACCAGATTACCCAGATTACTCAAAAACCCCCCCGATTTTTTGTCTTGAGTATTTTTCTCGGGTAAAATTCCTTCCTCTAATGGGATTGGATTTTTGTCTTGAGAGGTTTCCTCGGGAAAAATTCCTTCCTCTAATGGGATTGGTTCTTGCAGTACCATATTAGGTATGTATTTTGATACAGCATCGATGTGCGTTGTTAGCTGAAATCCAGCTGCCTTCACCGTACTGTATGTATTATTGGGCAAGGTGGTAAGATCAGGGGTGGTCTCTATAGTGCCTGCTGCTATCGTTTTTGCAAATAGCTTGTAATTGCGAGGCTCACCTGTCCCCTCTATTTCTACATAATCAAATACTAAGGGCTCAATTTTATTACCATTCTTATCAATGGGACCAGCATAGCGATGTAATTTTAAGATTACGTTTTTAGGTAGTAATCCAGGGTACGTTTCGAGGTATTTTGACAGGCCATCAAGAATATCTGTTCTATCGTCATAAAAATTATACTCAATTTCATTTTCTTTATTCTTTGCGGCTATTTTATGGATTTGAGCTAAGATGAGGGTTAGTTTACTTTCGTCATAAATCCATTCCTTTAGAGCATTGTATTTAAACTTATCAGAGTAGGTTGTTTTATTAGGCTCTAAATAATTTATAGCTTCGTTGAATGTGGTACCAGGGGCTACATTATCATAAAGATCAGTCATTAAAAAATTATCGAATTCTGCCCCAAGCTCTTTGCTTATAAGTTCAATTGCAGTAAAACAAGAACCAGTATCTTTCTTTCTTGCATTGCTATAATCCATAGGGATAGATTGGCGATTGGAGCCAATAGTCACAATTGCAGTTGCCTTGTCCTTTAGGATATCGGCTTTTAGTTTTTCTAAAAACGCCGTATTTGTTTGTATGACATCTTTTTCAACTGAGTCGTGAAAACCATCGTGAAATATACACCCATCAGCATCTAATGCGTAAACTTTAATCATGTAACTCTAACTCCTGCAACACCGGATATAAATAAAAGCATAAACTTATATCTACTTTAAACTGAGCATTATATCATCACATTGTAAAAAAACAAACAATATGCGCGTTATTTCTGTAAAAATGACATTTTAAGCTGCGATCTGCATCACAAAAGTGCCCGATTGAATGATATATAAATATTGGGGGCCTTGAAATGGTAATTCTTCGTATATTAATCATTTACTTTCACCCCATACAACAATATCCTTCCTTAATACGTCAAAAAACTAATTGGAGAATTTATGGGGGTAGGGAGCGGATACCTATTGAAGCAAAGACGGTTTTTACCTTTGTTTCTCACCCAATTTTTTGGTGCGTTTAATGACAATGCTTTTAAACTTGCGATGCTCACTTTAATCAGTTATCACCTCAGTGTATCGCAGGCCCAATCCGAATATTACCAAGCCTTGTCAGGGGCTTTATTTATCCTACCCTTTTTCCTTTTTTCAGCAACAGCGGGGCAGCTCGCTGACAAATACGACAAGGCCTTATTAACGAGATTGGTCAAAGTGTTTGAGTTAATGCTGATGATAATAGGCAGTTTTGCGCTCTATTTTGGCAATATATTTCTGATGATGTTTACCCTAACAGGTATGGGCGCTCACTCCACTTTTTTTGGACCTATCAAATACGCTATTTTACCCGATCATTTACCCAGGGAAGATCTATTAGCAGCAACTGGATATATTGAGGCCAGTACTTTTATAGCGATTTTATTGGGCACCACTTTGGGTACATTGGCAATAGGTACTGTCAATGCAACTCCGTTAGTTGCAATTTTCATGACCATAGTGATTGCATTCGCAGGATTGATTACTAGCTTATTTATACCGAGTGCCCCACCTTTATCTACCAATTTAGTGGTCGACTTGCACGTATGGCGTGCAACTAAAACCATGCTTAAGCACGCAACGGGTGATAGGGCTGTTTTAATCGCAATGTTAACCATTTCTTGGTTTTGGTTATTGGGTGCGGTTCTGATGACTAAATTACCGGATTATACGCATTATGTCTTAGGAGCGGATACCCGTGTATTTGCAATTTTTCTTGCTTTATTTTCCATAGGCATTGCTTTGGGTTCGCTAACCATCAATCTTCTATTGAAAGGGAAGTTGAAACTGAGTGTTGTACCCTATGCTATGGTGGGCTTTTCATTCTTTACTTTTGATTTGTATTGCGCATCACCCATTCATCAAGTGCATGAACCTTTGTTGGGTCTAATCGCTTTTTTTACTTATATTCAACATTGGCATATTGCTATTGATCTGTTTATGTTGGCATTTTGTGCTGGTTTATTTGTTGTGCCCCTCTACACCTATCTACAAATAGCTAGTCCTCCGGAGGCGCGCGCAAGAACGATTGCGGCAAACAATATTTATAATGCCTTATTTATGGTTGGTGTCACTGTTTTGGTAATGGTGTTGTTGCATTTTAATGTGGATATTCCTCAGGTCTTTTTTCTACTCAGTTTGTCAAATGTATTAGTTGCAGTATGCCTTTGGTTTTTCCTGGGTAAGATGCAATTGGAAATGAACAATAGCTGATTTAGTTATTGTTTAGCCAATCTCGTGCCGGTAGAAAATCAGAATAGAGTCGTGCCTCTGCACTATTAGCCTCTGGTTGCCAATTGTATTCCCAGGCTACATCAGGTGGTAATGAGATTAAAATAGATTCAGTACGTCCTTCAGACTGTAAGCCGAATAGAGTCCCGCGGTCGTAGACTAGATTAAACTCTACGTACCTGCCACGACGATACTTTTGAAAGGCCAATTCTCGTTCACCAAAAGCAGTCTCTATCCTGCGTCTAACAATTGGAGCGTAGGCTGGCATAAAATGATTGCCCACACTTTGCATCAAGGCAAAACTATCATCAAAGCTTAATTCGTTAAAATCATCAAAAAATAAACCACCGATACCGCGAGCTTCTTTGCGATGTTTTATATAAAAATATTCATCACAACTACGTTTAAAGCGTGGGTATAGTTCTGCACCAAAGGGTTGGCAGGCAGTCAGCGCTGTTTGATGCCAATGTTGGCAATCTTCAAAAAAACCATAATAGGGCGTTAAATCAAACCCACCACCAAACCACCAGATTGCCGGTTCACCCGTTTTTTCTGCTATAAAAAATCGGACGTTAGCATGTGTGGTAGGGATGTAGGGATTTTTGGGATGAATCACAACCGATACGCCTAGGGCACTAAATTTCCTCCCAGCTAACTCAGGTCTATGTGCACTGGCAGAGCTAGGTAGGGCGTCGCCGGAAACATGAGAGAAATTAACGCCAGCTTTGGCAAAGACCTTACCCCTGTTTAAAACTCTAGTTATCCCGCCTCCGCCTGTTGGGCGTGTCCAGGCATCTTCTATGAAGCGTGTATCACCATCAATATCCTCCAGTTCAGTACATATCTTGTTCTGCAGGTCTAATAGGTACGCTTTTACTTGTTCAAGTGCATTGGCGGGTAGTGAAGTTAGCATTAATGGAGGTCTCGAGCTAAAAAAAGGCATTTTCTCATTTATCGAATGCCAGCACAACAATAGCTCATCATCCTACGTTCCGCGGACCTTTGGCCGCGGAACGTAGGCGCAACGCGCCCACCATATTGAGAATTGCTGATAGCTCATCCCTCTTAAATCCTGGATAACTGTTCAGTTGGCACAATGCTTGCATAATTTTTGTATAACAACAAACAGGAGTAAATATGGCACTTAATTTGGATTCTTATCTAGGAATACACGCCAAAGCTTTGCTCGTGCGAGACCAACGAGCATCCCTGCTCGCCAATAATCTGGCGAATGTGAACACTCCTAATTTTAAAGCGAAGGATGTCAATTTCAATGAATTACTTGCAGCGACGATGGAAAGTAGTTCACAGCAAATGCAGATGACCGACCCCAACCATATTAATAGTAATGCTGATTTTACTGCTAACACAAAGTTCCGAACTGCAGGCCATGTGTCTATGGATGGAAACACTGTTGATAAAGACCGTGAGACAGCGGAATTCGCGCAGAATGCGCTTAACTACCAGGCTAGTTTAAGTTTTTTGAACAATAAAATTAAATCAATGATGTTGGCAATCAAAGGGGAATAATCATGTCCTTAAATGCAATTTTTGATATCGCTGGATCTGCGATGACTGCGGAGACTGCACGCTTAACAGCGAGTGCAGGCAATATGAGTAATGCCAATATTGAATCCGGTAGTCCGGATAATGTGTACAAACCGCAATACCCTGTTTTCCAAGCAGTACAAGAAAATGCCAATCAATGGATTGGGGATAATGTCAAAGCAGGGGTACTGCTCAAAGGTGTGTATGAAAGTGATGCAGAAGCAAATAAACGTTATCAACCTAACAATCCATTGGCCGATGAGAAAGGATTCGTTTACACGGCAAATATTAATTACGTAGAAGAAATGGCGAACGTCATTTCTGCGTCAAGATCTTATCAAATGAACGTCGAACTACTTGGTACGGCTAAACAATTAATGCAACGTACCTTGCAATTAGGTGAATAAGGAGAAGGGAATGACAGCTAATCCAGTAAATGGCGCGAATGCAGCAGCCAATTTAGGGCTTAATCAACCCGATGCCACACAGAAGAAAAGTTTAGGACAACAAGATTTTTTACGATTGATGGTGGCACAAGTACAAAATCAAGATCCTATGCAACCGCAGGCAAATGGTGAGTTCTTATCACAATTAGCCCAGTTCAGTACAAATGATGGAATAACAAAAATGCAGAATTCTTTACAAGATCTCGCCTCATCCTTGCAATCCAACCAAGCACTTCAAGCTTCAGCACTAGTTGGTCGTAAAGTGTTGGTCAACAGCGAAAACCTGAGCTTAGGCACTGAAGGTGAAGTTAAATCAGCTATAGATATGCCTGCTGGACTAAATAATTTGCGAGTTTCTTATTTCGCTGAAACAGGGGAATTGATAAAAACAGTGCCCTTAGGACAACCAGCACCTGGTTTTTTCCAATTCACTTGGGATGGAACGGATCAAAATAATCAACGTGTTGCTGCCGGTAAATACAAAGTGGAAGTACATGGCAATTACGGTGGTCAAGAAGTCGCTTTAAATACCATGACCTCTGCAAATATCGATAGTGTAAGTTTAGGTCAAAATGGTGAAGGATTAAAACTCAATGTAGCAGGTATCGGATCAGTATCTCTTGGAGATGTGAAACAGATTACCGTTTAAGAAATGACAAGCGCCTATTAAATTTATGAAGCGCATAAATAAAAATTATATAAGCAGGAGGCTGAAATGGTTTTTAACGCGGCGTTAAGTGGAATCCAGGCGGCATCAAAAAATCTAGATGTCATCGGAAACAACATTGCTAACTCGGCGACTGTAGGTTTTAAAGGATCACGAGCTGAGTTCACAGACATTTATACCTCAGGTAGCTATGGAGCAACCGGTGGGCGTGCAATTGGCGACGGGGTTAGACTTTCACGAGTTCACCAATCCTTTAGTACAGGAAATATTACGGCAACGAATAACAACTTGGATCTTGCAGTAAATGGAACGGGTTTTTTTATTCTTAATGCCCAAGGCGCTAAAATCTATAGTAGAGCAGGGCAATTTAAGCTCGATAATGAAAATTTCATAGTAAATGCTAGCAATCAGCGTTTAACTGGATTACTTGCAGATAGTTCAGGAACTATCACAGGAGCTTCCGGTGACTTGGTAATCAGTACTGCAAACATCAACCCAAAATCAACTACTAAGGTTCAAGCCGGACTCAATCTAAATGCGGACATTAATAAGACCGGTAAGCCACCAGTAGCAGACTGGGTGGGCGGTGCTACTCCTGCAGCTGACACTTATAACTTCCAAACTTCTTCTGAAGTGTATGATAGCTTGGGTAATTCGCATATATTAAACATGTATTTCATTCATGCAGATTCTCAAGCCGTATCCGGTGCGCCAAACGCATCATCACCCGCTGGCACAGAAAACCAATGGTATGTCGCGTTTCAAATCGATAATCAAAACGTGCCTCCTAATTCTGGTGTGCAGAATACCGCTAACTTAATGCGAGTCAATTACAACCAGGACGGTTCTTTTAGCCAAGTACAGGATTTAACCAATACAGCACTTCCTGGTAATTTAATTCCCCTAGGATTGACACTAGCAAATGGTGCAAATCCTTTATCAATAAATGTTGATTTATCATCAAGTACACAATTTGGAAGTCCATTCGCCAATCAGGCTATTCAACAAGATGGTTACACAACTGGAAATTTAGGGGGCTTAGAAATTGGTGAGACAGGAATTGTATTTGGACGTTATACCAATGGACAATCATTAGCGATGGGACAAATTCAATTAGCCAATTTCGCAGATCCTGAAAGTTTACAAAACTTAGGTAACACCAGTTGGGCTGAGACTGTGGGTTCCGGACAGCCATTAGTTAGTGCTGCTGGTGGTGGTGGTTTTGGTCAAATTGCATCCGCTGCTTTGGAATCATCAAACGTCGACTTAACCAACGAATTGGTGAAATTAATTGGCGCACAACGTGACTTCCAAGCCAATGCTCAAACGATTCGTACCGCAGATGCCATTACCCAAACCATTATTAATATACGCTAGGAGATAAGCCATGGATCCTATTTTATATAATGCGGTTAACGGGGGGCGTGTTGACTTCAAAAGACAAGAGATTACCGCCAATAATTTGGCGAATATCAACACGCCTGGTTTTAAAGCCGATATATACAATGCGCAAACTCTGCAAATGTCGAATGCACAGGGTGGGCAAAAGATCAGTGGCAATAGCTTTGTTTCGCAAATGGACAATGGCATAGACATGCTGCCTGGAGAAATTATGACAACCGGTCGCGATCTAGATGTTGCTATAGATGGCGAAGGTTGGATGGCAGTCCAAGACAGTCAGGGAAAAGAAGCCTATACCCGTGGTGGCAGTTTGCATTTGGACGTAAACGGTCAATTAATAACTGCATCAGGCAAAGCGGTAATGGGGGACGGTGGGCCTATCTCCATTCCACCGGCTAAATCTATTGAAGTAGGAACTGATGGCACGATTACTATTGTTCCATTAGAGGGTGGTCTCGCAATTCTTGATAGAATTAAATTAGTGCAATTGGATAAACACAATGTGGTTAAAAACTCCGAAGGTTTGTTGCAGCTTAAACAAGGCAGTGCTGCTCCAGCAGATAGCACGGTGCGCTTGGTCAATGGTGCACTTGAAGGTAGCAACGTTAATGCAGTTGAACAAATGGTAAATATGATAAGTGCTGGCCGTGAGTACGAGGCCCATATGAAGTTACTCTCAACAGTCGACACTATTGGTCAACAACTGGCACAAGTATTGCACGAATAGCATTAGCATAATAAAAATAATTTCGGGAGATTCCCATGGAACCAGCATTATGGATTAGTAAATCAGGCCTCGAGGCCCAAGACAAAAATATCGCAACCATCGCGAACAATTTGGCAAACGTCAATACTACTGGTTTTAAAAAGGATAGGGCGCAATTTGAAGATTTAATTTATCAAAATTTTCGTAAAGCAGGCGCGCAGTCCTCTCAAAGCACACAAATACCAACCGGTATTAACATGGGAACAGGGGTGCACCTGGTTGCTACTGAAAAAATGTTCCAACAAGGTGGTATTCAATCTACAGGAAATGCTTTAGATATCGCTATTCAAGGAAGAGGTTTTTTAACCGTTTTGATGCCTGATGGTACGCAAGCCTATACCCGAGATGGAAGTTTAAAAACTGACAGTACAGGTCAAATTGTTAATAGCAATGGCTATCCCATTCAACCCTCAATGACTATACCTGCACAAACTACCAGTCTAACAATAGGTAATGATGGTACTGTGAGTGCTTCAGTCGCAGGCTCTAGCGCACCAACTGTCATTGGTAACATTCAATTATCAGACTTTATTAACCCAGCTGGTTTACAACCAATTGGACAGAATTTATTCCAAGAGACTGCTGGTAGTGGATCACCGCTAATCGATGCCCCTGGAAAATCAGGTTTGGGTACCGTTTTACAAGACAGTTTAGAAGCCTCTAACGTCAACGTGGTTGAAGAATTAGTGAACATGATTCAGGCGCAAAGAGCGTATGAAATTACTTCAAAAAGCATTCAGACTGTGGACAACATGTTGCAGTATTTAACACAAACCATTTAAGCGGACTAGCGTATGCGACTACTTAAAGTATTACCTTGTGTTGCGGCACTCTTCCTCGGTGGGTGTGAGACTCTTTTCCCTCCAGCACCGGGGCAGAACCCAGATTATGCTCCAACTTATCCAACAACTCCTGATCCCAAGGAATTGAGGAAAGTAAGTGGCTCTATTTATAGCAACGAAACAGCATTGCCTTTGTTTGAAACGCCAAGGGCGCGCCATCCCGGAGACATATTAACTATCTTCTTAGTAGAAAGAACCAATGCGCAAAAAGGTGCAACGACTACACAAACTAAAGAAGACCAAGAAAAAGTCATTAACACGGCTTTCTTAGGTAGACCGATTAGACTCGGTGCTGGTTACACCGCAGACTTCGATTTAAGTAATAAACGTAAATTTACAGGTGACGGACAATCGAAGCAAAACAATAAATTGGACGGTAGCATTTCCGTAACAGTTTCTAAAGTATTAGCAAATGGCAATATGATGGTACAGGGTGAGAAATGGATTCGTATTAACCAAGGAAATGAGTTTGTGCAGCTGTCAGGGATTGTGCGTCCGCAAGACATTCGCGCTGACAACACTCTGAACTCAGACCGCGTGGCAAATGCACGTATTTCTTACGGCGGCACTGGTCAAGTTAATAACGCCAATGCTCAAGGTTGGTTAGCACGTATACTTTGGGGACCCATATTCCCAACCTAAGCTGCCAGCGAATTGCAGTATAATTGACAAGGAATAGTCATGCGACGAGCCTTAGTAATAGCCTACATAGTTGCACTGAACCTGGTGATGAGCCAGGTTTTTGCCGAGCGTATAAAAGACGTAGCAACTCTTGCTGGAGTGAGAACCAACCAATTGTTCGGCTATGGATTGGTCGTGGGTTTAAATGGAACTGGGGACAAGTCAGGAACCAAATACACCGAAGACAGTTTTGCCAATATGCTTACGCAATTGGGTATTAATATTCCTGCCGGTACCAAACTTAACTCCAAAAATATTGCTGCCGTAATGGTTACTGCCAGTCTGTCTTCTTTTATGAAGAAAGGACAGGCGATGGATGTCAATATATCCTCGATCGGTGATTCAAAAAGTTTAATGGGCGGGACTTTATTATTAACACCATTAAAAGGAGCTGATGGACGAGTTTATGCTATTTCACAAGGTAATATCGTTGTATCAGGTGTGAGTGCATCAGGTAGCGATGGATCAAGTGTTACGGTTAACGTACCCAGTGGCGGTCGTATACCTAATGGAGCGACCATTGAAGCGGATATTCCTAATCCTTTTTATTACACTAAAGAACTAACCTACAATCTACACACGCCTGATTTTACTACGGCTAAACGCATGTCTGATTCGATTAACGAAATGATGGGGCCTGGGACTGCCAGAGCTTTGGATGCCACTTCAGTAGTTGTGACAGCACCTAAAAAAATGAATCAACGTGTTGATTATGTGTCCGTGCTTGAAAACATCGAATTCAAACCAGCAGAGGCCATTGCTAAAATTATTATCAACGCACGTACTGGTACAGTAGTTATCTCCACTAATGTGATTATCAGATCTGCCGCAGTATCACACGGTAACTTGGTGGTTAGTATTACTGAAACTCCGGTGATAAGTCAGCCAAATGCTTTTGCGGGTGGACGCACCGTTTCAACTCAACAATCACAAGTTGACGTCGAGCAAAAAAATAACCATGCCTTCGTTTTACCCAAGGGTACTTCGCTAAAAGATATAGTAAGAGGTATTAATGCTGTTGGAGCAACACCGGCCGATGTCATAGCCATTCTCGATGCCCTGCAACAAGCAGGTGCCTTGAATGCAACATTAATCGTGATATAAGGTGATAAAATGACCGTCAAAGGCATTGCAGTAAGCGACTTCACGGGCTTGAATGAGTTAAAACTTCAAGCTAAAAATGATTCTAGTAAAGCGCTGCCCGAAGTGGCTAAGCAATTTGAAGGTATTTTTTTGCAGTCAATGCTGAAAAGCATGCGTATGGGTCAACATTTTTTGGATGAGAACAGCCCATTTCGTGGCAAAAATGAAGAAACTTTCCAAGACATGCTAGACGGGCAATATGCCAATAATATCTCTGGATCCCGGGGTATTGGTTTAGCCCAGATGCTGACTAAACAATTAGAGAAGACAGTTCCAGTCAAAGATAGTCAAGAAATTACTTCAAAACCTGCTTTGTCTCAAGCTGTTGCTGACAATAAAATCAATACCAGCGAAATCAGTGAAAAGGCAAGTTCTGCGCCCGCAAACAGTATTGATGAATTTGTGAAAGCTATTTGGCCCACTGCTAAACAAGCGGCTTCCGTGTTAGGTCTAGATCCTAAAATCTTAATGGCGCAAGCTGCACTGGAAACAGGGTGGGGGAAATTTGTCGCTAAAGATGCTGATGGTTCAAGCTCTAATAATTTATTTAACATCAAAACAGGCTCCGACAAAAGCCATGATTCAGTCCTTGTAAAGACGACTGAGTATGTTGCGAATACACCCATTAAAATGAATGCCTCTTTTAGAAAGTATCCTTCAGTTGAGCATAGCTTTAACGACTATGTTTCTTTAATTAAGGGCAGTGATCGCTACCAAAATGCCCTTGCAAATGCCGGCAATCCTGATCGCTACATTACTGAGTTAAACAAAGCAGGGTATGCCACCGACCCCAATTACGGGGGAAAAATTTTATCCATTTATCACAGTGATGAATTGAATCAATCCATTGAGCGTTGCGGTTTAACAGAAGAAATATAAAACAACCTACGCAATTAGGGAGTGAAGAATAATGTCCATATTTGGTATAGCCTCTTCAGGCTTAAATGCATTTCAACGTGCTCTCGACGTGACCTATAACAATATTGCCAATGCCTCTACTAAAGGCTATTCAAGGCAGAGCGTTGATTTAAAATCAACTATTAGCCAAAGGTTTGCTGGATCTTATGTGGGATCCGGTGTTAAGGTGGCTTCTATTTATAGAAATGTAGATGATTTTGCTACTTATCAGGTACGTGGCACCATTAGCGTTAAATCGCAATACGATGCCTATTTTCAGCAATCATCGCAAATCGATAAATTGCTTTCTCAAGAGGGTAGTAGTCTATCAACTTCTATGCAGTCGTTTTTTGATGCTCTGGGACAATTAAACAATGAACCTGATAGTGGTGCGGCTCGCAACGTAGCTTTAAAACAGAGCCAATTACTCGCTAGCCAATTTAAATCCTTACAAAACAAGTTGGATGAATATCAAAATAACTCATCGCAACAAATTTCTGAAGCTTTGACCCAAATTAACCGCATTACTACAGGGATAGCCGCAGTTAACGGTCAATTAATGAGCCAGCCTAATGCGCCTGAATTAATGGATCAACGCGATGAATTAGTAAAAGAACTCTCCCAATATATGGAGCTTTCCTCGGTTGTACAACCTGATGGTACTGTGAACGTCGGCACAGCAAATGGTGATATGTTGGTAACTGGTACCAGTAGCAGAAACTTCGGTATAAGCCCTGATAGGTCAAGCTCATTAGGCACAACTATTTTACTGGGTACAGGGGCCGGGCAGATCGATATCACTAAAAAATTAACCACGGGAATGTTAGGTGGTTTATTGGATTACCAAAGTAATGTGTTGGGTAAATCAAGTCAACTCATCGGACAAATGGCTATTGGTTTATCGCAGGAGTTTAACGCCCAGCATCAATTGGGTGTAGACTTAAATAATCAAATTGGTAAACAGTTTTTCACAGATTTTAATAGTGTCGCGCAACAATTATCACGATCTATCAGCTCTTCCGCGAATACCGGGACAGCAGTGTTGTCAGTCGATATTTCTGACATAGGGCAAACTAAATTAAGCGATTACGATCTTGTGGTGAGTGATACAGGGACTAACCAAATTCGCTTAATGCGTAAATCCGATGGTACATCGACCATTTTAAATTGGAGCAGCAGTCCACCTGCACCTCCAGGGGGTCAAATAACGATTGACGGGATGACTATTAAGGTAGATGACATCAGCCATCTAGCCAACAACGATCGCTTTATTTTGACACCAACACGTGCTGCTGCGAGATCTATGGATGTAATGATTAGTGATGCGCGTGAAATTGCACTTGCAGCTCCAGTGAGAACCCAAGCGTCTTTAAACAATACGGGAACGGGCAGAATAGCGCTAGGAACTGTTGTCAATACTACCGAAGTCACTAAACAATATCGAATTGATTTTATATCTGATACTCAATACAACCTTGTGAATGTTACCGATAGCACGTCGACAGGTCCGCTTATTTTTACACCTAATAGCGATAATACAATCCAAATTCCAGATGGGCTTAATCCCTCGTATTCTGTAGTTGTCTCTGGTATTCCCAAAGCAGGGGATCAATTTAGTGCAGAGTTTAATACGGGTGCCGCAAGAGACAACCGTAATGGCCTCGGCTTAGCCTCCATGCAGCAGAGCAAGTTGTTTGCCGGTGGCTCAGAAAATCTCTTAGATCGCTACACTACCTTATTGTCAGAAGTAGGTAGTCAAACAAATGACGCTAAAACTCGGGCAGCAACAGCCGATACCTTATATAAGCAGGCAGTTAATTACCAACAAAGCAAGAGTGGGGTTAACTTGGATGAAGAAGCTGCCAATATAATAAAATTTAAACAAGCGTATGAAGCTGCTGGTAAAGTAATGCAAATCTCTAGTGAGATGATTAGCATACTCTTTAATATAATGAGGTGATGAATGCGTATTTCAACAAATCAATTGTATGAGCGTGCTCTAGACACTATGTTGACGCAGCAAGCGAAAACATCCAACTTGCAGGAGCAATTAGCGAGCGGTGTAAGGGTGCAAACGCCTTCAGATGATCCTATTGCTTCAGCACAAATTGAATTGTTGAGTCAGCGCATTGGCAGCACAGAGCTTATGCAGAAAAACCGCCAGGCAGCGGAAAATGCATTAACCCTAGAAGAAAGTACTTTAGCGGCTACAGTAGTGCTCACTCAAAGTATACAAGTGCTTCAAGTGCAGGCAGGCGACGCTGCTTTGTCTTTCGAGGACAGAAAAGGCTTAGCAGCTCAAGCTAAAAACTTACTCAGTCAATTACAAGCTTACGCAAACACTAAAGATGGTAGTGGTAATTTTATGTTTAGTGGTGGGCAATCTTCACAACCTTTTTCTGTTAATTCCTCAGGAGCTTATGTGTACAATGGTGACAGTACACAACGCTTCCAAGGAATTACCGGTTCCTTGCAAATGGCAATTAGCGATACGGGTGACAATATTTTTATGCGCATTCCTAACGGCAATGGTCGTTTCTCAATCAGCACAACCGGCACACCCAATACGGGGACTGGTTCATTAAGAACTGGTAATGTGGTGAATGAAGCCGCTTATGTTCCTGATAATTACACTATGACTTTTGCTACTAATACACAGGGTAAATTGGTGGTAATGGTTACGGGTGCTAATAGTGGCAATGTTTTACCGGTATCGGGTTTAGTTGATGATGCGCCTTTGTATGAAGAAGGGAAGGCAATTAATTTTAACGGAATGGAAATTATTCCAGATGGAGCACCTAATGCAGGTGACAGTTTCAGCATTAAACCAGCAAAAAATGAATCAATTTTTTCAACTGTACAACGCATGATTGATAATTTAAATAAACCCTTTGATACTGCGGCGGATAAAGCGGCAACGTTAACCGAAAATAATCAATTGCTTGCTCAATTGGATTCGGCATATAATACTATCCTAGGTTTTCAATCGGATGTTGGTGCGAGGCTTGATCAATTAGAAACAGCCAATACCGCAAATACCAATCTCATCGATACTAGCAAGGTAGCACTCAAAATGTTACGGGAAATAGATCCTATTGCTGTGGCTACTGAATATAACAAACAGCTTATAAATCTTCAGGCAGCTCAGCAAAGTTTTGTGCGCATTCAGGGTTTGTCGCTTTTTAACTATCTATAAAATTGCGAGGGTTTTAGTACTATATAACGCCTTGCACTGGTACCTCTGGGTCCGACAGCCGAATATCAAGGTGACGATACCCGCGAATGATGGCACGTCACCTAATATTTTATAGATTATCGATTAATTTTTCTCAGGGATTGGTGAATGAACCAGCCAATCCATGATTTGCTCTTTCAACATCGGCAGACTCAGTGCGCCATTTTTTAACACCTGGGCGTGGAACTCGCGGATATCAAAATTGCTTTTCAATGTGTTCTCAGATAAATGGCGTAATAGCTCAATCTCGCGTTTACCCAGCATATACGAAGTTGCCTGCCCTGGAAGCATTATGTAGCGATCAACTTCGCCTTCGATGATTAAATCACTCAAAGCGGTGTGTTGTTTCATATAATCAATAGCCTCTTCACGAGTCCAATTCAACACATGCATACCGGGGTCAACAACCAACCGGGCCGTTCTTAAAGATTCATTCGCAAGCATACCTAAACGAGATATATCGTCAGTGTATAACTGCATCTCATCAGCAACACGTTCAGCATAAAGCGCCCAGCCTTCACCAAAGCCTGAGTTCCAGAGATATTTATTTAAACTGTTCTGCGCTAAATTTTCGTAACTAATGGCTACCTGCAGATGATGTCCAGGAATCAACTCATGAAACAGGGTCGCTTCTTGGTCTACGCGGCTACGATGGGTGGGATCATAGGTATTAATGAAGAAAATACCAGGCTTTGTGCCATCTTCGCTCGGAGAGTTGTATTCACCTGCTGCGCCTGTTTTCGCTCGATACTCAGGATAAGGTTGAATGATAGCTTCTGCTTTAGGGACAATTCCAAACCAAGCTGACATTTTCGCTTTGGCGCGCTCATAAGCAGCATAATTAAAGTTGAGGATCTCTTCTTCGGATTTAAACAAGTATTGGGGTCTGGTTTTAGCTTCGGTAAAGATTTCCCTCATGTCAGTTAAACCAAATTCTTTCATTCCAATATCAGCTACTTCAGCATTTAATTCTTGCATGTGCGTCAAGCCCAACTCATGGATTTGGTTTGGATCCATGCTTAAGGTCGTTTCTTGTTTGACTTTTGCCAGATAACAAGCGTGCCCATTAGGAAGTGCTGCGACGCCAACTTGATCACGAGCCTGAGGAAGGTATTCGTTTTTTAAGTAATCAGCATACTGGTGCAGGGCAGGGTGAATTCGTGTTTTAATTAACGCGGCCATGGCAACTTTAAACGCTAAATCGCCATCACGCTCAGCCATATTGAAATAGGGCGATGTTTCTGGAGTATTTTTGAGGATAATTTCCAGTTGTTTTAGCACGATACGAACTGCAGACTTCGGTGCAGTATAACCTTTGCTAAGGCCAATTTTTAAATTAGCAATTTCTTGATCCACGATTTGTGGAAACGTGCCCCAACGTTTGAGTGCTTGTTGACGGTACTCTGGAGTGCCTACCGGTTGTTTTTGCGCAACGCCGGTGGTAATCATGTGCCAACCACTGAAGGTTGAATTGATGTGCCATAGCGATTCTTGGCAAATTCTGGCCCCTTTATTATTCTCTAAGGTTTCCTTTAATAAATTATAAGTTATGTAAAGCGGGTTATCTTTTAAATCCTCTGGATCAATATCGTTTAAAGCATTTAGGTACTCATCTTCGCGTTTCTGCCACTGCAAAATGGCTGCATAAGAATGATCCATGAAATAATCATAGGCAATGTCTTGTTTGCCGGCAAAAAGTCCTAATTCAGGAAATTTAGCAAAAAAATCGACTTCATAGTTTTGAGCTAAAGCACTCATACGATCAATCGATGTTTGTGGGAGCGGTTTTGTTTTAGCCATCAGTGTGGTATTAAAGGTTAGAGTAAGAGTAAACAGTAGTAAGCTTAATTTTGATAGTTTTGGCTGCATAAGAGAAGACCTTTGATAAAAAAGTAGGGTATAAAGTATTTTGTATTAAATATCAAGAATGGGTAATGCTTGCCAGGGAAGGTGTTCTAAATTTTAAACAGTAGAGCAGTGATTTTTGCTCAATAAACGAACGATCTATCCGAGCCGCGACCGTTAGGGAGCGGAGCAGTTGAATTATGCACGGAGTAGTGATGGGGATTAAGGGCTCCGCTCCCTAACGGTCGCGGCTCGGATTGATCGATTGTTTGGATAGATTGTTCTAATTTAAGCATAAGACATGTTTGCTCTTGGAGCCTCTTCATTTTCCTGATTAGAAGTTCCATTTTTGATAAAAATGGCCGCGCCAGCGATTAAAAGAATCATGCTCAAACAGCCTAAGGCAAATGCAAGACCTGCAGGGGTAGTTAGGGCTGTAAACGCCAACACTAAACCTGCTCCACAGAGGTAATAAGGCATGCTAGAAGTATGAGTGGGTGTTGATAGTTGGGTCATTAAGCGCTCACGCATAGCCTTCATTTCTAATTCGGGACCGAGTTTTGAAAGGTTCATCAGCTCAGGGTTTGCAGTATTAGCCAGTCGCTCAGTAAACCTATTTGACCGCGACATGATTTCTTTGATGTGCCTTCCGTATCCTTTTGCAAAAGCAACTAACTCATTGAATTGTAGAGGTTTCGAGAGTCCTGTTTCTCCGACAAAATGATAGTGAAAATTCATAGCATAAATAAGACCATCGGTAAAATAGGGCCTATCAGTCGGTTTTAGGTAATTCAGAGGTTCTACGGGGTAGATGTCCAGCTCGTAATTGCAATTATAAGGAATGTTTTTGAGCAAAAGGAACAGCTCATTGGATACATCAATATCATTAGATTCGATAGAAATAACAATTTTATTCATAGGAAGCGGTCTGATTAAAAAATGAATCAACTGTATATTTTAATGTGGTATTTGTCAAGGAAAACCAATATTGTAAAAAATCATAAATGTAGCCCGGATTACGCTGCCGCTGCATCCGGGCTACATAATATTAATTATATCGCCAAATGCATGTCCAATGACGTACCTACAACTTCAGGTGGCTGTTTACAAAACAGTGTATTTCTGTTGCCAGAGGCAGCTTGCTTTTCAGCGATTTCTTTCTGAAGTTCTAAATCCCCCAGCTTATCCACCAACCCACGCTTTTTTGACTCCTGGCTTGCTAATCTTCCTTCAGTTATTGCAAGATCAGTAAGGAAAGCAATTCCTTCAAAGGGGTATAACGCCCAACCTACCACTGTAAGCATGCAGTAAAGGGCAAACACTTCATGATTATACCGCCGAACAGCAAAATCCTTAGAAATATAGTCAATCTTGGTTTTAGTTTTCTCAATATCGCGTTTAACATACAAAATTTGATGGTCTATTGGAATATTTTTTTCTTTCTTGGGCATGCATCCTGGCATAATAGCTATCTCCTTTGAACAAATTGTATAAAGTCATTGAATCAAAAGAGTAGCATACTAATAATCTAGAATTAAAGTAGAGGGTTATACTAGTGCTAAACCAAGCCCACTAGCCTCACAGGGGCTTCTGTACCGGCTTGAATTTTGATGGGCAGAACCATAACAAAAGCACCCACTGCAGGCATTGACTCCAAATTTGCCACATTTTCAATCAGTATTTTCCCTTGGCCCAAGAAAGTTTGATGCACTTTAAAACCGTCTTCAGGTCTATCGGGTGATAAGGTATCAATTCCTAATGCTACTACGCCACGCTGGGATAAAAAGAGCGCTGCTTCGTTAGAGATGGAAGGAAAAACATGGTTGTTGCGGTATTTTTCTGGCTCCTTCCAAAATTTACTCCAACCGCTGTAAATCATGACACAACTGCCAGGAATTATTTGACCATGTTCGGTTTCAAAGTTGCTAATATCTGCTATTGATAAACTACGTTCGGCATGGATATTTAGGGAGATATCAATAACAATACAGGGCATACAAAGATCATTAACTGCTAAGTCATGGATACTTTTACCCCCAGCAAAACAATGGCTAGGCGCATCTATATGAGTGCCAATCCCTGCATGCATGCTCACTTTCATGACGCGAAATTTATCATCGCCTTCGCAATCTGCATAATCTAAATGTAGATCATGATTAAAACCACAACTGCCATCCCAGGTAGGTATTTCTCTGTGCAGCGTATGGGTTAGATCTATAAGCTTATAGGGAAATTGCATTTTAAATTTACAGTCCAATTAAATTCTTACGTAGGTTGGGTCGCGACCCAACACGCAACCAATCATCCGCTCCGATCCACAAACATAGCCTATGTTATGGCGATTGTCCATGTTGGGTTATAACTCAACCTACAATCAAGACGTATAGGAATAATCCGAAAAACAATGCTATATTAAAATTAATGCACAAGATAAGGATATCGCGATGAGAAAGTCTTCTTTGAAGTACTTTGGCATTTTAGCAATCACTCTATATTCTGCGCAAATATTGGCCAATGATCGTATAAAAATTAATGTTGAAATTAAAAATGATTCTGTAGCTGCAATTGGCTATACCGTAGAGGGCAAATCCTTTGGGGGGATGGGACGTTCATATCTTGGGGTTGGTCCTAAGAATAAAAAATACGTCTTTGGCGTTAGAAAACACTCGGTTTTAGGCGCTGATATTCGTTGTGGTGAAATAACCTTAAGAAAAAACAGTACGGTTGTATTAGAAATAAAAGGGGATAAGTGTATTAGTAGGACAATATAGTTTGATAGGTTCTCGAGGACTCTATTTGTTATTATGAGACTCTCTGCGAGATTTTTGACCAAAAATTACAACGCATTATGCTATACAATAATATCAACAATGTCAGGTAGCTGACTAAGTAAATGTGTCTAATCTTTGCTCTAACTCCTCCAGACCGTTACCTTCAGGCAGCATATTACGTAAAAAGCGTTGTACATTTACAGCCGGGATTTTTTCTTGCAATGGAAGGTGAGGGGACATTGCAAAGCCTCGGTCTATCCAACTTGGAGTATAAGTCCATTCCAATTGGTCATTATTCAGCGTAGGATTAATGCGCCAAAATCAAATGATTAAGCAAATAATCCTACTACAATAGGATTATATGGCGAGCTCAACACTATTTTAAGTTCGTTTCCCGATCATGAGCTTCTATAGTATTTTCAAATCTCTTTGTGATAGCATCTTTTCTGGAAAAATGTAGCATCATAATTTCAGGGAGAGATTTATGTACCAAAAAACGGATAGTTCATCTAGTTCTACTAGCAGCACTCCAGAACCTCAACTCCAAGCACCGGAAGCCGAGCTCGAGAAAGTTTATCAGCAGTTTTCCATAAGCATTAGTAGGTTATTTGATTTGGTTGACAGTAGTTATTTAAATAAAGAAATAAGAATTGATACCATTAAAAATATGCGTGACTTGTTTAATGGGTTAAATAGATATATTCCCAACGAAGCTATTAATAATAAAAAGGGACCCTATGAGTTTAGCGATGTAGCTAAGACCATAGCGTATTCGGAGCGATGGTACGAGTCTGGTAAAAGCTTGACAGAGGATCAAGCGCTTGCAAAAACGGCCTTTGTGAAACATAGCTTTCAAGTAGAGAGCGGAGAAACATTCCTAGGTGAATTCATCGATATTTTAAAGCAGAAAGCTGCAGATAAAGATGAGCTAACTATAACGGACACACTCTGTAAAGCTGCGGTTAACTGTTTAAATCAGTATAAACAGTTGTTAGTGACCTTTTATTTTAGTAATGATCCTTATGAGCATGGCAAAGAGCTTAAAAAAGAAGATTTAGAAGCAGCCTTTCCTGAAGAAGATAGTGCCCCTGCGAATGATCTGGCCGAGAGTCAAATAAACTGCTATCAATTTTTCGCAAATCAAGAGATGCCTAGTACGCCTCCCTCCGAATTAAATTCACCCGAACCTAAATAATTGCTGTGACACCTTGCTGTGAGATCTGTTCTCACAACAAGACTCTGTCTCGTTTCAAATCACCTTAAATCCCAAGGGTGGCTTGAGGGAGGTGATTTAGTCTATTCACAGTTCAGGTAGTCTCTTAATTTAAATATCAACTCAGTTTTATTACGACAGTTCAATTTCACTTTAAGGTTATTAATGTGCGTTTCCACCGTGCGCGGCGATAAATGCAAAATAGCCGCAGTTTCTTTTACGGTACTGCCATTCATTATTTTTTGTGCACATTCCTTCTCACGTGAGGTTATTTTTACCGAGTTCGGTACTCTTATTGGGTGTCGAGGGTTAGCGAACAGCTGAGAAAATATACCTGGAGGTACAATGTTAATATATTGTCTTGCGATGGATATCTCAATAATATCACTAAGACTATCAGCGTTTAATTGCGTTTTAATTCCTTCTAAACATCTGTTTATCTCATCAGCTGATAGATTCAATAACCTAGCCATTTCAGATTTTGATTTTTGTCGAAGCAAATAAAATAAACTGCAAGATTCAATTGGGGTCAATTGAATGCCCTGATATTGCTTATTCATAATATAGCTTCTAGCCTGATGACGGGTATTGAGTGGATCATCTTTGATTAGAGCTAAGGTAATTTGCTCTAAGTTTGAATCATTGCAAAACTCTGCATGCGATATAGTCGCTCTGCTATTACCTGCCTCATCATTCAAAATAAATTTCTTATAAAAATAGGGCTTAATAGAGCCTTGAAAGGGTAGGGTTATAACACCCTGGATCGGCCCATTCGTTTTGATTGCTTCAATATCTAGGTCTCTGTACAGGCTTGCATTGTCAGAGAGTGGGTGAGGTATAGTAAAATCAGAATATCCAAGTAAATTATCCGCATTTTTCAAGCCAAATTCATTCACCAAATTAGAATTAGCAGTAATGTAATCGGAATTGAGATCTTTAATAAGAACAAAACCAGGCATATTGCTTACTAATGAATCAATATCCACATTGGATTTACTTAAGGCTGATAGACAATTGCGCATAATGATCTTTTGAAGGTAAAGTGCTTTAAAGGCGAACATTGTACCATGAGTATAATTTTAAACCAAGTAAGAAACCATCCGTAAAAACACGGATGTTGATATGAAACGACCAAATGTTGTCAATTACTCTGCGCTAATACCTTCATTAATAATGAATTCAAGCCCCTTGTCCTTTAAATTTTTTTCTTCGGCAGTGGTAACTCTTCTGCGGAAATTTTAAAGAGAGTTGATAGCCACTCGTGATCTTCCCATTTTTCTCCTGAGACCAGTAGATAGGGTTTGGCACCTGGATAGGGGCAGCCTTCAGAATAATTACCAATAAAGGTTCGGCCAGCTTCAGTAGGTTTAACAAATAACTGGTTATCACAAATCAAAGCAATGATTTTCCCATCACAATACACGGCATATTCGCCAAACATTTTTTTTGCTGACATCTTTCCTGCTTGTGAAGTTTGTTCAAGAATAAAGTCAACTGTACTTTGATTGGATGACATATTTATCTCTCTTTAGGCATTGGTTAACCTAATTCTATCAAATAAATTGTTGTCTAGTGAGACTGCTCTTGATTTTCTAATTGATTAAGCAAAGCTTGTACAGCCAAATATCCCATCTCTTCTTGCGGAGAGAAATCCATGGCGACTGCAAATCCAATATGATCATCTTCCGGTAATATTAATTCCTTATTCAATATTGGTTTGATTTTATTAATCATTGCTTGCATTGCTAAATCATCAATCGATGTAAAATGTACCTTTCTGTTAGATATCATTTCTTTTAATGTGACATGCAGTGCATATTTCATCATGTCTAAGGCGTATTCCTTTGCAGGGTCGATAACGCTCAACTGAATGAAACCTAACTCATTGTACAAGTGTGTGAATTGATAATCATCGGGTGAAAAATCATTATTTAAGAGATCATGCTGCTCACTATGATTAGATTGACATCTAAAAAAGTAGAGCACTTTTTTATCCTTATCTAGCTCAGTAATTTTTATACATCCTTGAAAAATGGATGGGGTTTCCCAGACAGCAACTAATACAAGGGTTTCGACATTAAGTCCTATAAGCTTTTTCGTGATTGACATCTATACTCTAACTCCGCTTAAAAATTTGGCAATTTTCTAATAGAGTATATCATTCATGGACACACTGCATCAGAGCTTGTGCTAGAACGTGCTGACAGCAATAAACTACATGTGGGGCTCAGGATAAAAACGACCAATTATGGGCGATTTAAACTATATTTGTAGCTAAGTGTGAGTACTTATAATCTTCAATAGCTTTTTTGACTATATTATTGGGAGTTGTGGATCAAGATTGTAAAACTAGCGGTAGTATATAGCATAAAACCACTCAAGAGTGGCCTTATGTTGTTGGACCATTTCGGCATAAATGCTTCAACGGTACCTACATCTTAACTATAGTTCAGATAACTCGATCTGTCAAACTTTTGTCCATATTGATATTGATGAGACGTACTAATGATTGGGATTGTACAACTAACCAAAACTCCGCTTTACTGTAATTACATCAATCCGGATAATTCGCTTTGTCATGACATGAAAAAATACATCATCGATATTATGGGGCCATATCTAGGAGCTGATGCTGAAAAAGTTAATGTACCCTCTGTTGTTAAAACTCTGGGGTCTTTTAAAATATTAAATCGTCCCATTAGTGTGATGAATGGACCAACGAATGAGGCGTGGTTTGAACATTGGAAAATCTACCTGGAGAGTAAAGGCGTAATTTTTCATCTAAACTCTGAAATAACAACAATTCATGTTGAGGAGGATGAGATAAAGCATATTCTTTTGGCTGATAATACTAAAGTGTCTGGTGATGTCTATTTCTGTTCACTACCAGTGGAAAGTGTAACACGTCTCGAATCATTAAAAATTCCTGGAATAGGGGAGTTAGCTAAGCGTTCCTACCAACTTATGATGAGTATCCAATTATACTTTGATAAAAAAATTAATCTTCCCTATCAAAACACCGCGATGTATATCCCTGATAGCCCCTGGCAATTAGTCATTGAGCCGCAAGGATCAATTTGGCAGAAAAGTTACAATGGAATTGCTGATTTATGGTCAATTGGCTTATGTGACTCAGTTCATCCTGGACTTTTAATTAAAAAGCCTTTTGTAGAATGTTCGCATGAGGAAATTAAACAGGAAGTTTGGTATCAAATACTACAATCAGAGTTTAATCAATATTTGCATTTAGATACGGTGCAAATAGCTGATTATAACGTCTGGGATACCTATGTTTATAATGGAAAAAAACTAGATACTTATGAACCTAAATTTAGTACGAATCAAGGTACATTTTATTTGCGGCCCGATAATAAGACTCATTTAAAAAATATGTATTTTGCAACCGCCTATACTAAAACAGATACTGATATGTTTGAAATGGAAAGTGCTGCTGAGTCAGGACGACGAGCCGCACAGATTCTTGAGCCATCAATAAAGGTAATTGGAATTCAAAGACCTTTATTTTTTAGTCTATATCGTTTAGTTGATAAAATTGTTCCTTCCTTAAATATATATCAATACAGTCCGATGTTTTGGTTTCTAGCGGGGGTTATTCCAGCTTTAATAGTATTTCCTTTCTTGTTGCTGTACAGGAAAATAAAATAGGACAATTATGTTAATTACTTCTCTGTTCGGTAACATTTACTTATGAAGGTACTGGCCCCAAGCTTACTTTACGTCGTCCTAGTCTCGACAATTCCTGTTGTCGCCGCGTTCCTTGGCTCAGTAATTGCCGCTCTGCGCCCACCTGGTCTTGTCGTTCGAAGCAGCATCCAACACTTCGCCGCCGGGGTCATCTTCTCAGTCATTGCGGTAGAGCTGTTGCCGGAGGTGCGACGGGGACATGATCCATTTGAAGTTGGCTGGACGTTTGCAGCAGGTGTTGCGTTTATGCTCATCATTGACGCGGCGGTGAAGCGATTCAATCATGGAAGCGATCAAGGCACTATACGCGGACCATCACCCGGGCAGCTCGTCCCTATCGGTGTTGATGTTCTTCTCGACGGGATCCTCATTGGCATTGCTATGACAACAGGGCTGAAACAAGGGCTGCTTCTGACCATTGCGCTCACGCTCGAGTTCTTCTCTCTCGGCCTCACAATGGCGCTGGAGTTCGGGGCCTCAAAGCTGCTGGTTCGCGTGCTTGCGCCGACTGGAATTGCTTGCCTGATGATCGTTGGCGCTATTCTAGGTCGGACCCTCCTGGCTGATGCTTCCGTGCATACTCTGGCAGGACTACTAGCTTTCGGCTGCGCAGCGCTCCTCTTTTTGGTGACAGAAGAACTGCTGATAGAGGCGCACAAATCAGCAAACACGTCGGTAACTACTACAATGTTCTTCGTAGGATTCCTGATCTTTCTCCTTCTTGGAATGGTCGAGTAGCCCCCGATCTTACTTTAGTTTACTTTAAGTCAAGGCAAATTTTTGAAAGAAAAGGGACCTACCTTTGAAATTTGAGCTAAAGTTAACTAGTTAGCTATATCATAATAAACAATAAATGATTTAATACGTTAATAGCTTATCTTTATAAACGAAATGCCTGTCAGATGAACATGTTGTGAATTGGCAAGGATTTCTTAATCGCTTTACTCATATCAATCAAGGATGCAATATCATGAAAGAATTCATAGAAAATATAGAAAAATTATCCCTAATTAACACTAATTTCAGACAAGTCTTATATACCGGGCAACACAACCAATTAGTTGTCATGAGTCTTGCACCAAAAGAAGATATTGGAATGGAAGTACACCAGATAGTTGATCAGTTTTTTAGGATTGAAAAAGGTGAGGGAACAGTTGTAATAGCTAATATCGAACATAAGATCAAAGACGGTGATGCAATTATAATCCCCGCTGGGACCCAACATAATATTATCAATACTTCAAATACCGAAGAATTAAAACTTTATACTCTTTATTCTCCACCTCATCATAAAGACAAAACTGTTCATAAAACAAAGGCCGATGCATTAAAAGATGAATCAGATCATATATAGTATTGTTGATTGATTATACTGGTGTCCCGGGCAGGATTTGAACCTGCGACCTGCCCCTTAGGAGGGGCAATGTTTTAAATTTTATGTTGTCTGTTAAAATCCATTAATCCTTATAAAATATAGCATTTGTCTTGTTGCTTTGTTTATTGTCGTCCAATACAATACGCCTAAATCCAGAAAATTGTAGTCACCAATATAGTCACCTGGATATTAATAATAACATCACAATTAAGGTTAATGTATGAGTGATAAAACTCCAGAAAAAAAGCTGATCATTCGCAATAGTACTGCTGAATTTCTTATCTTTACACAACAGGCAGGGGAAAGCGGTATTGAGGTACGTTACGAGGATCGTTCTATTTGGTTGACTCAAAAACTGATAGCTGAGCTATTTGAGGTAAGTATACCCACTATTAATGAGCATCTTAAGAATATATTTGAATCGCAGGAACTTGATCAAAATTCAGTTATTAGGAAATTCCTAACAACTGCCAGTGATGGGAAAAATTATAATACTCAGTTTTATAATCTCGATGCAATTATATCCGTTGGTTATCGTGTTAACTCTAAACGTGCCACCCAATTTCGCCAATGGGCAACTCAAGTTTTGAGTGAGTTTGCGATTAAAGGGTTTGTTTTGGATAAAAAGCGTCTTGAGAACGGTAGTTTCCTTGGCGAAGATTATTTTGAGAAGTTGCTGGAAGAAATTAGAGAAATTCGTCTTAGCGAGCGTCGTTTTTATCAAAAAATTACAGATATCTATGCAACCAGTGTTGATTACAACAAAAATGCACCAACTACTCGAGATTTTTTCGCCAAAGTACAAAATAAACTTCATTATGCAATTCATGGCCATACTGCATCTGAGCTTGTTCTTGAACGTGCCGACAGCAGCAAGCCACATATGGGGCTTACAAATTGGGAAGGTAGCCCGAATGGAAAAATTCTTAAAACCGATGTGGCTGTTGCTAAAAACTACCTTAACGCAGATGAATTAGATTCTCTTGGTCGTATAGTTAATGCTTATTTAGAGTTAGCTGAAGATCGCGCCAGACGCAAAATTCCTATGACAATGGAGGATTGGGCTACACGATTAGACAAGTTTCTTGAGTTTGATGAACGCGATGTATTGCAAAATGCAGGAAAAATTAGTGCAAAAATCGCGAAAGATCATGCTGAGAGTGAGTTTGAGAAATATCGTATCATTCAAGATCGTCTTTTTGAATCTGATTTTGATAAAGAGATTAAAGCGATTACAGAGAAAATGGAATCGCAGGAGAAGCGTGATCAATGATGAATATGGGCATTCTATTTCAAATTCGGGATTCACTGACTCCCGAATTCAAACTATTAAATTGTGCAGACGCCGCTTGCACAATTATGCAACGCAGCGTTGCACAATTTAAAAGCCTGAAAAGAGCGTTTGTTCATGAGTAAACTGACCGCAAAAGCCGTAGAAAAAGCACTTCCACGCGATAAAGAGTACAGGATTCATGATGGAAACGGACTGTTCTTGCGTGTACGTCCAAGTGGTTCTAAAAGTTGGTTGTTTTCTTTTAGCTTACCAGGCAACCGTCAGTTATTCAGAATGACGATTGGAACACTAAAGGATGTTAGCTTGAAGGAGGCTCGTAATAAAATAATTGAATTGCGTAAATTGGTAGAGAACGGAATGGACCCTCGTACTGCTAAAGCCGCTGCAATTGCCGCCAATGCACAAGCCATCACTATGCAAGTCTTATTTGATACTTGGATTGAGTTTGAAAAGATTACCTGTAGGGTAACCCCCACATGGATTAAACGCCATGAAGACCGCTGGCGGCTTCACCTGAAAACAATACTGGGTAATATACTTGCACGAGATATAACCCGAGCGCATTTAGCAACGGCCCTGGATGCCATGACTCGGAAGGGCATTAAAGAAGAAACCCGCAAAGCTCTGTCCACGCTTAACTTGATGATGGATTACGCATTAACCCGCCATTTTATTGAACTAAACCCTGCGCGCCTGTTAAAGCCAAAAGATTTCGCAGCAACCGCTAGTAGACCGCGCGACCGTGTATTGTCGCTACCTGAATTAAATAGAGTTTGGCAGGCCTTAGATCAATCCAGTGATACAACTCAATCTGATGGACAGATATCGGCAATGTCGATTGTGACCACAAGCGCAATTAAACTTTTAATTTTGACTGGCGCACGTCGGGGTGAAATTGCTGCTATGCGCTGGGATGAATTAAATCTTGATGCGGGTGTTTGGTTGTTACCATCAGAGAGAACGAAAAATCGTCAAGCACATACTATCTATCTTTCTAATTTAGCAGTTGAAATCATCCAATCACTATTACCCATATCGGGTAATTCACAGTTTGTTTTTGACACAGGGCATTATAGGGACGGCGGTCATATTCACGCCGATACTCTGACCGGTGTTATCGCGCGGTTACGAGGTACGGTAACGGGCGTAAAAAAGAAATTGGCTTCAGATGCTCCTTTAGCTGATATGCCATCTTTTAGTGTACATGACCTCAGAAGATCAGCAGCTACAGCATGGGGAGAATATTTGAAAACAGAGCCTCATGTGATTGAGAGGATGTTAAATCATCAGCCTTTGAATAAGTTGGTTGCTACTTATCAGCGAGCGGTTTATGCAGATGAGCAAAAGACTGGTTGGCTAGCGTGGGGAGAGATGGTTGAACATCAAATAGTCCATGCACCTAATAACATAGTCGCTATTAAAAGAACGGCAACTATTTAATATCTATAAGAATCGGGGAATCTAATGAAGACTGATGAACAAAAACAGTTTATTGCATATCATGAGGAAAAAATATTTTATAATCATCCTATGGCCATGGCGGATTTTAATCATTTGTGTAAGTTTAAGACATTTAATATTGATCAGGTAGTTGCTCTATCTTTAGGTAGAAATCCAGCTCAAGTTAACCTTGAAAAAATATCACGCACATCTGAGATGTTTGATTTTGTAAAAGAATACAAAAATCGATATGCACTCGTTTCAAATTATTTTGCAGGACTTATTACCCTTCACGAGTTTATAGCGTGGGCAGTAGAACAAGAAATTTCATTACCAGCAGAATTAATTGAATGGTTTAACAGAAAAAATGAAGTGAAAAAAGAAACGGTTCCAAGTAATAAAAATGTGGAGACTCATCCTAGAGAGAAAACCACGTATCAAAATATAGTGGCTAGTTTATTAGATTTTATAGAAGGAAAAATACCAGGAATAGAAAAACATCCTTCATACGTTAGCGATAATAAATTAATTGATGCAATTTCAACATATTGCTCAGGCATCAACGGGCTCTCACAGAGTAACCTGTCCCGCAAATTTCCTGAATGTAGAAAGAGTCTGAATTCTCCAAATAAATAGCTCCGCAGTTGCGTAACCGTTTACCGCAATTGCGGTGAAAAAGACAAAAAGCACATATAGGATGTTCTTAGTTTATAACAGACAAGGACGTTCTTACATGAATCAACTACCGCAAACAGGTTATTTGCGCTTATCACAAATACTTGGAAACCCCAAAGGTAATCCACCCACTCCTCCAATAATTCCTATCGGCAAATCTTCCTGGTGGGCAGGAGTCAAATCAGGTCGTTTTCCTAAAGCTGTCAAGCTCGGTCCTCGTATCACTGTTTGGCGAGCAGAAGACATACGCCAGTTAATAAACAATGGTGTAGGGGGAAAAGAACATGGAGCTTAAAAACAAACGCCCCGAAGTCGCTGTAACGACCCAAGGGGCTATTGATAATATAAACCAATGCTATGGTACTAACGATAGTCAGACTAATCAAGATCCCAAGCATATAAGTTTTTTCTTGCTACGGGCTATTGATTTAATAACAGAGGGCAGGCTGTTGGAAGGGGGGTGTAAAATGAAAAATACACCATGTTCTGATCATGATTTTTGTGTCCGACTAGAATTAGTTTTACTCACTGAAAAGATGAAATCTGACTGTTATTCCGAAGAAAAGTCTAGCAAAGAAATTATGCGGGATTTTTTTATTGGGGTTAAAAGCTTAAGAGATAGTCAATGATGCAAGCTCAGATCATCGTTGATAGGTTTTTACGAAAGGAACATTCATATCCATTTATGTTAAATGCTTATGAAAGACTATTGCTTGTTATGCTGGCAAGTTATGCCGGTAATAAAATAGATTGCTTCCCTTCCCATCAGTCACTTTCAAGAGATTGTGGCATGTCGACAGATTCAGTTAAGCGCAATCTAAAATCATTAGAGAATAAGTATTTAGTAAAAATATTACGTTCTACAGGCTCTAATAATCATTATGAATTAACAATACCAAGTGCTGATAGCACCGAGGGCTCACAGCACTTAGTGGCTAATAGCACTACCTACCCAGTGCCACCAGCACCGACACCCAGTGCTGATAGCCCGCCTAATAACATCAGTAATAACATCAAGCAATATACATCATTTACCAACAAAAAAGCACAGGCTAAAACTGCAAAAAAGACTTTTCCTCAAGAGTTCACGATAAATGAAACACACCGAGAAAAAGCAAATGGATTAAGCCTAGATATTGACTCTGAATTTGAACACTTCAAGGAACATCATATTGCTAAAGGAAATAAATTTTCTGATTGGGGGATGGCTTTCCATACATGGTTAAGAAATGCAGCAAAGTTTTCTCAACCAAAAAAATCATTGGATAAAACAAACATAATGTCGGGAGTAGGTCGTGAATAATTTTAGACAAATATCGGGAATGCTAGCACAACGGGCTGAGGATATTGCTCGACATTTATTACCCAATGGAAAAAGACAAGGTAGTGAATGGTGCGTGGGAAGTATTAGTGGTGAGGCTGGCGAGTCTTTAAAGGTACATCTAGTTGGTGATAAAGCAGGAGTGTGGTGCGATTTTGCAACAGGTGATAAAGGTGATTTGCTTGATCTTTGGGCTATTAAGCGTAACTCAAAGATCTCTGAGGCACTCAAAGAAGCAAGCCACTATCTAGGTATATCAACACCGAAATTTGACGCTCATACCCCCTTAAAGTTCGTTAAACCGATTTTAAAAAATCTTCCTAGGGTAATAGGGGTCGGACCAAAATTTTATATTAATAAACAATATGATACTCCTAAAAATACGCCTATCTTTGTTCTTAAAAGCTATTCTCGGTGGCTAAATT
>Ga0075158_10000491_pt1 | contig 31976 bp, 27 predicted proteins | sample JI91814BDNA_FD_70968 | JGI IMG/M metagenome (GOLD analysis project Ga0075158, IMG submission 70968) | Wastewater effluent complex algal communities from Wisconsin, to seasonally profile nutrient transformation and Carbon sequestration -... | ecosystem: Engineered > WWTP > Effluent > Algae... | reverse complement strand
AATACTTATACGATACAATAAATAGATGCTGATACAATTCTGGATTTTAATAGTTTTTGCGATTACGGTAATTTTCACCTCAGTCGCCTTCGCGAGCCCATTTGATTCTTTCGAAAATGAATTAAAGGAATATATTGACTCTGAGTCTGGTCAATATTATGAAGGGGAAGACTCACAAATTAAAGAGCTTTTTTCGCCTGATGACGACAGTTCAGAAGAAGGTAGTAAAAGCGTTGGGACTTATTCCAGAGTATCATCTAATTATAAGTTACCGTCCCATATTCAAATCGCCCGTGTTATTTCAACCACAGTCATTAAGCCAACTACAACCGTTGTTGGTGGTTATAAAGTAAAATCAAAAGACACTCTTAGCACAATTGCTAGACGTTACAAGATGAAAGTCGAGCAAATCAAAAAATTAAATGGATTAAAAGGTGATTTGATTCGCATTGGACAGGTATTAAGAATTAATAGCACAAAGACTACCACGTCAACTATGGCTGGCGGAACCATTTACAAAATGAAAGTATTTGCTTTACCGGTTCTCACAGGAAAAGTAACTTCTCGTTTTGGATACAGAAGAGATCCTTTTAACCCTAGCGTTCGTAATTACCATTCAGGTCTAGACTTATCTGCTCCAGTAGGTACACCAGTTATCGCATCAGCAGAAGGTGTTGTTGAATTTAAAGGCAGAAACGGTGGTTATGGCAATACAGTAATTATTCGTCACAAAGGTGGCTACAAAACAATTTACGCTCATTGCTCTACAACAGTTGTAGAAGTGGGAGATTTTGTTAAAATGGGTAAAGTAATTGGCTCTGTAGGTCGCACAGGAACAGCTACTGGTGCACATTTACACTTTGAAGTTATCTACAAAGGCAAATTAATAGATCCAGAAAAAGCGCTTCGTAAAGTTGAAATTGTTACAACCAAACCAGGTGCTCCTATTACAAACAAATCATAATAATTTAAGAATTGTATCTTTCTTTATAAGCCTGTGCTGTTAAGCATGGGCTTTTTTGTTGTTTGGTCCTATTTTAGAAAAATATAAGGAGTATATATGGCAGCTTCAAGTTTACTAACTCTATTAGATGATATAGCTACGATCTTGGATGATGTAGCTGTTCTCTCTAAAGTAGCCGCAAAAAAAACGTCCGGAGTTTTAGGCGATGATCTAGCACTCAATGCGGAGCAAGTTACTGGAGTGAGTGCGGAAAGAGAACTACCCGTGGTCTGGAAAGTTGCTAAGGGTTCCTTTTTAAATAAACTTATTTTAGTGCCTGGAGCTTTGCTTGTTAGCAGTTTTGCTCCCTTTTTAATAATGCCTATGTTGTTTATTGGGGGAGCATTTCTTTGTTTTGAAGGCTTTGAGAAAATTGTGGAAAAATTTTTCCATAAAAAAGAAGATTCAGTAGCTCCAGCTAAAATCCAGTCTGAAGATGATAAAATCAAAGGAGCCGTTCGAACTGATTTTATTTTGTCTCTGGAAATTATCGTGATTGCTTTGGGAAGTGTGGGCGAGGCAGTTTTTCTAACACGACTTATGGTTTTATCACTGATTGCATTCGGAATGACAGTCGGAGTTTATGGATTTGTAGCCCTTATTGTAAAAATTGATGACTTTGGGCTTTGGCTAGAGAGAAAATCCAGTGGCTTTTTAAAAATGATAGGACGTTTCTTTTTAATTTTAGCTCCAAATTTAATGAAATTATTGGGTATTGCCGGCACAGTAGCGATGTTCTTAGTCGGTGGTGGAATTATTTCTCATTCAATTGAGCCGATTCATCATCTGGCGGGAAGTTTAGGAAAGCTCTCCTTTATCGTTGATGCACTCACTGGAATTTTCGCTGGTGGGATTATTGTTCTAGTAATCACAGTGGTTCAAAAATTAAGAAAATCAGAAACTGTTGTATAATAGAAATAAATCTAGTTCCAGTCAACTAAAGAGTTTTTTAGAAAATTACCATTAGAAAAAACGAGGTTGTCTATGGTAAATGGATTTCCTGCTAAAATTCCTTTGTGTAAGTGGTGAGGCGTATTGAATGGGATTTGGGTTTGCTGAAATAGATCGATTACCTTTCCGCCGGCAGCTTCCACTAAGGCAACACCTGCGCAAATATCCCATTCGTTTTTTGGTTTTAGAGAAATACTTAAATCACCTTTGTTTGCCGATGTAAGAGCAAGCTTGTAGGCTATAGATCCGACAGGTTTTAGCTCAAAGGATTCTTTCCAATATTGATTCTCATCAAAAAGTTTGTATTTGTAAAATTCTGATCTAGAAACATAGGCTGATGGTTTTACTATGTTTCGTTGAAACTTGTGTTGCGACAGACTCAGTTTAGAAATGTCTAATTCTAAATTTTCTTCTAGTAAAAAATAGACGGCGCCAACTCCAACGATACCAGCAAATAACTCTCTTGTAATTGGATTAAACACAACACCAATGACTGGCTTGCCTTTGACTGCTAATCCAAGGCTTATAGAAAATTCAGGGTTTTTTTGAACAAATTCACGAGTCCCGTCAATTGGATCTAAAATCCAAACCCGATCTTTAGTTAGTCTGTCAGTATTGTCTGTTACTTCTTCAGAAAGAATGCCATCATTTGGAAAATTGGTTTGAATAGTTTCTAGGATTGCGTGATTTGCTTGTAAGTCTGCTTCTGTTAAGGGGTCATCTTTTGACTTCCAGCTTACTTCAAAGCTGGAATTGTAAATGGTTCTAACTATCTTTCCTGCCGCTAAGACTGAATCGATAGCTAGTTTAAATTCGGGAGAGTTTTTCTGAAACAAGATTAAGGATTTGTTCCTATTGGCTTGTTTGGTCCTTTTGAGTCAGTAGAGGCTTTAGCAGGCTCAGGAGGAGCAGAAGAAGCAGTTTCTTTATCTTGATCTGCAAGTTTAATATACATTTTTTCATCAACAGGCAATTGTAGATAAACTTCTGGATCTACTGCAAAATTGTAGAATATATAATAATCTTTATAAGAAAGGAAATAGTTGAAAGTTCCTTTTTCTTGCTCAAACTTAATTGCTTCTGGTTTTAAATCCTTGATTTTTGCTTGGTAATCAGGGAATTTTTTATGCATTGTGTATTTGATAGCATTGGTTAGATTTTTTTCCAAGGTTTTCTTTCTGTATTCTTTGGAGATTTTTCTGTTCTTAATGTATTCTTCTGTCTTTGCAAATTCATCAATTACTTTTGAGTTCTCTTGTTGAATTCTTTCTGCTGCAGAAAGAGCAGATGTTAAAAGAAATGCAATAAGAATTGTAGATAAAAATGGTTTCATGATTAGTTCACCTGTATTGGATTTTAATACCATTATCGGAATCTATTTTTAAAAAGAAATACTTATTTGTGGCATTTGTTAAAAAGAGCAAAAGACACCTATTAAGCGCAACGAAGTCATGTTTTTGAACTTAACAGTAAAAAGGAGAGTTCTCGCAAAGCCGCGAAGTCGCTAAGAGGTTTAAAAATAATTCACATTTAGGTCGAATCATAATGTGAACCTTCTTCTTATCTTGACAGTATCGTACAACTCGTTTTTAGATTTTTTCTAAAGTAGTATAGGCTAGTAAAAAACTTTTTTGGGAGTATCCGAATGAAATCTTTACTTTTAAATTATCACCGGTTCCTGAAATCTCTGCAATTTTTCCAATCCCGTAATCTTTATGTTTAACCTTATCACCAACAGAAAGATTTTTTTGATCTGCTGTTGTAATAGTTCTCTTTTTATGATCTAGATTTGGGTTCTCTTTTCTATTTCCCGCCAATGGTGAATAGCTAGGAGTATATCTTTCTTCGGATGTAATTTTTCCATTTTCGAATAGTTCATAGGGAATTTCTTTTAGAAAACGGGAAGGAATTCTATCTTCAACATTTCCATATTTTCGTGTAAAGGAGGCATGACTGATAAATAGTTTTATCTTTGCGCGAGTAATGGCTACATAACAAAGTCTTCTTTCTTCCTCAATTTCACTTTCCGATTCCATTGACATGCTATGCGGGAAAGTTCCTTCTTCCATTCCAGTTAGAAAAACATAATCGAACTCGAGACCTTTTGAATTATGCACTGTCATAAGTGTTACATAGTCAGTCAAATCTTTCTTATCCTCTTCACTCGTTAATAAAACAATGTCACCTAGATAATCCGATAGACTTGGATTTTCTGAATTCTCTTCGTATTCTTTTATCGCGGTTACGAACTGTTCAATGTTTTCCAGTCTATCACTGGATTCTAAAGAATCTTCATTTCGGTAGTGTTCATGAATTCCCATTGTTTCCAAAAGCTGTAAAACTATCTTAGATGGATTGTCATTTGCGGCCTGCATATCAATAAGCTCTTGAAACTTATTGTATAATTCTTTCATCTTTTTGAAAGTTCCCTTTCGTATATCGGGAATTTCTATATTAAGTGTTTCTAATATACTTTTGTTTCTATTTAAAGCATATTCTTTTATTCTATCAAGAGTTGTATCACCAATTCCACGCGGGGGGGAGTTGATTATTCGTAAAAGGGAAATATCATCACCCGGGTTAACGATGACAGATAAGTAGGCGATGATGTCCTTGATTTCTAATCGATCAAAGAATCGAAATCCTCCAAAAATTTTATAAGGAATAGAAGACGATCTAAGTGCCTCTTCAAAATAGCGGGACTGTGCGTTTGTTCTGTAGAAAATTACAAACTTTGTATAAGAGTTTTCTGTTTTATAGAGTTTTTGAATTTGTTTGATGATTGCATTTGCTTCTTCGTGCTCACTATAAAATTGAGTTAAAGTAATCTTATCCCCTGGAGGTTTACTGGAAAATATATTTTTACTTTTGCGCTCTGAATTATTTTTAATTAAGTTACTTGCGGCTTCTATGATATTGGCGAAAGATCGATAATTTTCTTCTAACTTTACAGTAAATGTATCAGGAAAATCTTTTTCAAAATCAAGTATATTACGAATATCCGCTCCACGCCAGGAATAAATAGATTGATCATCATCACCCACAACACAGATATTTTTATGATGACCTGCTAAAAGTTTTGTGAGTTCATATTGAATTTTATTTGTATCCTGGTATTCATCTATCATAATATATTTCCAGAGAATATTATAGCGCTCTATTACACTCGGATTATTTTTAAAAAGTAATACTGTCTTTAGAATTAAATCACCAAAATCTACAGCGTTATTTTGTTTTTTTCTTTCTTCATATTTTTTATAAATCGCTCTAACATTTTCTAAGAAAAAATCCTTTCTTAAATCTGCTCCATATTCATCCGGAAGAATCATAGAATCTTTTGCATGATTGATTCGATTAGCGATTTGAGAAGGGGTAAATAATTTTATATCAAGCCCCATGCTTTTGATTATTTCTTTTATCAATGCTTCCTGTAGAGAAGTATCATAAACAGTAAAGCCCGATTTTAAGTCAGCGCTGTCTGCATTCGAGCGAAGTAAAGTCAAGCAAAGAGAATGAAAAGTTTTAATGGATATCCCATGATAAGAGTTAGGGATAAGACTTATTACCCTCTCTTTCATTTCAGCTGCTGCTTTGTTTGTAAATGTAAGGGCGCAGATATTGTAGGGAGATATGCCTTTGTTTAAAATTAGGTGAGCTATTCTATGAGTGATTACTCTTGTTTTGCCCGAACCGGCTCCGGCAAGAATTAAGACAGGTCCATCTGTTTGGAGAACTGCTTTTTTTTGTTCTTCATTTAGCTTTTCAAGAAGAGGGTATTCCATGTTTTAAAATCGAATATCTCCTATCCCGAATACAAATTGAAAGTTCTTACTATCGTTGTAAGTTGTAAAGGGATGTTCCGGGTCACCAGTATAGCGAAGTTTTTGTGCCATATAAAGCCTGAGTGGTAAAACAGGAATTTGAATTCTGAGACCAAAACCCCATGAATAACGAAATCGGTCTAAAGCTAGATTATCCCCACTCAATACAAGCCTTCCAGGTTTATTCAATTCAAGCGGACTTTCGGCTAACGGTTTTAAACTAAATGGATCATAGTGTTCTCTGAAATATATATTGAGTGCCTGGTCAGAGTTAGAATTCCATCTCTGGTTTTGAACTAATTGATCATAGGCTTTTGCATCAGCTCGCCTTGTGCCAGACCATTTACTTACGTCTTCATACATTGCACCCGAATCAAAGAATAAAACTAACCATAATAAAGAAGGCTCAATTGGAAAACGAAGTTCTGAACTAAATAGCACCCTGTGATTAGCCCCATTTTGCCACTCTCTCGGATAGTTATTGTCTTGAAAGAACCAACCGCGTAATGACTCGTATCCTCCAATGAACTGCAAATCCTGTTGTAAGATGTAAGGATTTCTTTGTCTATCAGACTCTCGCACTAATGCTCCGGGACGGTTATATTTGGGAACTCTTTCAAATGTAAATACACTGGAAGTTCTAAATTCTTGCACAACTTTCCAACGTCTTAGAGTATTCGAACGAATGAGACCTCCGAGCGTGTAGTCAAACCAGCTATGATAAAATTCCATAACTGGGTTGAATTGGTCGAAGTGACTCTGACCACCAAGAAATTGTCCTGTGTTTGAAATAGAAAAATAAGTATTAAAACCACTAGTCGCATTAAAGATATTATCCCGTGAGTCATATCCTATTCCATTTGTAACTTGAGATCTAAATTGCCATCCTCTATCCTGCTGTGCTCGAATAGAATCATCTACTAGAGAAGTTGCATTGCTTGATCTAAAAAAGCTCGGTGAATAACGATGAAAATGCGTCCAGTTAGAAAGTGTGCCGTTAAACGATAATCTATGTCCTAAACCAACAGAAAATCCAACACCGGATGTTTCGTATGACGCTCTTTCTTTGATAGCCTGAGTCTGGGTATCTGTAATAGAAGCCGCGCCAACATTGATTATTCGCGAAGAATAAAACATACTAAGCGTTAGTGACCAAGGCTTGTCATAAATCCAGGGTTCAGTCCAGGATAATTGAAAAAATTTACGAAGAGGTCCAAATTCAATACGTCCCGATACTTTCTGACCGGTTCCATTTAAATTGTTTTCTCCAAGCTCTGTGAAAATAGAAAATCCAGATATCGTTCCGTAACCACCACCCATAGAAATGGTTCCTGTTGGCTGCTCAACAACATCAATGATTAAGTTCATCTTGGTTTCACTTGAACCGGGTCGGGTGTTGAAGTTCACTTCTTTAAAATATCCAAGGTTGAAAATTCTCTCCCTGGAACGATTGACAAGTGCAGAGTTAAATAATTCGCCTGGCTTAATTAAAAGCTCTCTTCTAATCACTTTGTCTAAAGTTTTTTTATTTCCTTTGATGACGATGTTTTCGATGTAAGCAAGGAAGTTTTCTCGGATAGTAAAATCAACATGTTCAAATTTCCTTCCTGCATAGGTTGGATTTTTAGTTAGAATTTTACGAAGTTTTTTTATATTTAGTTTTTTATTTTCTTCTTCGCAGGCATTCTTATCTGTGAAGCCTACGCAGTTTTCATAGTTTAAAAGATTTTCATGAGTAAGCTCTATGTTTTTTCTTTTAGGCATAACTTGCACATAGAGATATCCCTTACTACTATAAAGCTCGTTTATTAAACCTTTATCTCTTTGAAATTTACCTTCATCAAAAATATCACCGATATCATCATTTGAAAATTCAAAAAGCTTTTCTAGTTCTTTGATTGTATAAATCGGTTTTAAATTTTCTTTAGGTGTCCCCTCTGGATTGTTTTCTTTATTCAGGAAAAGTGGATTTCCTTTTTCATCTAACGTATAATCGTGCTTTGCTTCGTAACCATTGAAGTAATAAACATCACCTTCTTTGATTTTGTAGTTAACGATAATTACACGCTTATCTTTACGCTTTGCATTTTCCCATCTAATTTCCCAATTAGTTCCTTCGGGAACTATATCTGCGTCCAGGTAACCTTTTGATTTTAAATATCCAACGATTTTTTGTTTGTCCGATTCAAAGGAAGCCTCTTTGAAATGTCCACTTTCAATAAGTCCTGCTTCTTTTAAATCTAAGAAACCTACAATTTCACCAGGATCAATAGCTTTTGTTCCAATGATATTGATTTTTGAAACGGGTATTTCGTCCCCTTCATCTATGATAAATTTTACTTTTACTAAATTTGTTTTGGGATTTATCTTTCCCATTTCAAATTTTACATAAGCATGAAAGAAGCCTTCATCCCGATATTTTTTTAGAATTACTTCTCTTGTAGTATTAACTTTTTCAGGAGTAATTACCTCATTTTCTTTAATGGGCATTTTATCCCTAAGATCAGAAGGAAATACTTCATCAGCACCGACAAATTCAATTTCTTCCACCCTGGGGCGCTCTTTTAGTTCGAATATAACAATTACACCGGTAGGAGATGTATCTGCTTTTATATCAATATTGTAAAAGTATCCTGTGGCGAATAACGCTTTTAAATCATTGTTTAAAAGCTTTTCTGTTAGAACCATTCCTTTACGCATTTCGATAAAAGACAAAATATCATCTTTACTTGTATTTTGATTGCCAATGAATTTGATATCGGAAATTACTTTTCCCAAGTGCACAGAGCGCTCGGAGAAAAGCTTACCATTACCCCCCATGGCAATAACGGTGGCTAAAAAAACTATAGAGAGAAGTTTAAATGCGATTTTTAGTTTCAAATGCGATTAGATTATTGCTGATCTTCTGAAGAAGTTGAACTACTTCCGGAATTTGTACCCTTAACCATTGCCAGGTTAAACCTTGTAACGCCTGCTGCATTCACTTCATCGATTACCTTTACAACCGTTTGATAGTTTGCTCCGCTATCACCCCGAATGATAACTTTATTTTTTTTAGGATCGCGTCCTTTTTTAGGACCTAAGAAAGATATGATCTTATCTTTTAATTTATCAAGAGGAACGGGCTCGGGATCTCGGTCTAACAATACTTTGCCGTCTTTGTTTACCGTGATGATTAGCTCATCTTGATTTTTTTCTTTTGCTGAACTTGTAGAAGAGCGGGGAAGTTCTATTTTTATGCTAGTTCCTTTTTCTAAAGTAGCATTGATAAGGAAATAAATTACGATGAAAGATACAACGTCAATGAGTGACGTTATATCAATTCTATCGAAAGTTTTCATCGTCCTTCTAAATTTCATAATTTCTCTCTGTGAAATACTTGGATAAATTGGTCAGAAATATTTTCCATTTCGGCAATTTTTTCTTCTTTCTTACGAACTAAGTAGTTATAAAAAATATAAGCGGGAATCGAGACAGATAAACCCATAGCAGTTGTGATAAGAGCCTCACTGATACCAACTTCAGCTCCTTTTGTTCCAGCTCCTTCTGCGAAAGAACGAATCATACCAACGACCGTACCCAATACTCCAAGAAGTGGACCAATTGTAGCAATTGTTCCTAGACCAGTAAGGTATTTTTCCATTTTAAATATCTGTCTGTAACCTTCCGACTTCATTTCGTCTTCGAAGTATTTTGAATCTCTTCGTTTATACTCGATTCCAGTTTGAAGAATGGCAGTTGTAGGACCTGTGCTACACGTAGCCAAATAATCCTTGGCATCATCCCATTTTTTTTCGATGAGTAGGTCTTTCACTCGACGAAAGTCTTCTGGATTGATAGATTTTAATTTCCAGAAATAAACTGACCTTTCAATGATGATTGTAAAGGCAACGATAGAAACAATGATGATTACAATCGGGATTGTTTCTGGGGGAATGGATGCAATGATTGAGTTTGATTTACCTAGATGGAACATTTATGACTGCTCTTTATTCATGATTTAAAAGTAAAGTATTCAAAGGTTGTTTTACTGCCAAACACTTTATTGCTTTTTTAGCTTACCATATATTTCATTTGCCAAATCGGGTCTGTCAGTTATTAGACCATCAATTCCAAGTTTTATTAGATTTTCCATATCTTTTGGATCATTGACTGTCCATGGGAATATCTTATATCCTAGTTCCTGGTATTTTTTTACATAGTCTGCATCGACCATATCATATCTTGGAGCGAGTATGTCTGGCTCTGCTTTCCCATTAAGAAGTAAGTTTCTTAGAACAAATTTAGTAAGCCAACCGAGTTCTTTTACATCGTCAAAGGAAGAATAGAGTTGTCCGCGAAGAACTTGTGGGTTTGTGGTCTTGATTGTTTCTAATACGAATGGATTAAAACTAGTAACAAATACTTGCTTTTCCATCTTTTTCTCAGCTAATAATTTAGCAACGGCAGCACCAATTTTTACTGCTTCTTCTTTTGGAGCCTGTGCTTTGATTTCGATATCAACTAATGTCTTTCCGCCAAACTCGTTTAAAACTTCATCAAGGGTTGGAATTTTTTCCCCTTTAAATTTGGCAGGTGCTAGCTTTGCTGCATCTAATTGTTTTAATTCGGAAAGAGTCAGTGAGTCAACCATACCTTTTCCATTTGTAGTTCTGTCCACATCGGAGTCATGGATTACAACGAGTTCACCGGACTTTGAAAACATGGTATCTAACTCAAAAGCAGAATTATTTTTTGCGGCAAATTTGAAAGAGGACATTGTATTTTCTGGTGCAATGGAATTGTCCCCAGTTCCTCGGTGCCCGATGACTAAAAATTTTTGAGGAATTACTTCTTTGACTTTGTCTGTTCTTGGATTATGACTTGCACAGGCTGTGAAAGTAAAAAATAAAATAGGGATAAAAAGAGTGAATAAAGTTTTGTTTTTTTTCATAAGAATCTCGTATTTATAGGGTTTTCTTTTCTTTAAATAAACTTCTGCATTATTTGTCTTTCCTAATTTCTTTCTACTCAAATTATTGTATTCGTGAATTTAATTTCTATGAGACCCAAAAGCGAATGAAAAGAGACTATATATTAATCCTCGGTGGACTTGTTCCATTTCTATTTTCAATTTTTGTCATAAATTATTTTTTTAAAGACGACAGAAAGCAATTATTTGAATCAGCAAAATTACTACAAAAGAGCACAATTTCTAATTTAACTATAGGAGACTTTGTAAAATTCTCCGGTGTAATCTCTAAAGACAATCCCAAGTTAAAAGACGAATACGTATTAGCCGTAAAAGAAGTTTTTAAGAAAGGGCAAAATGGAAAACGCTCTGAATGGATTAAAGAAGAGCTTTTCTTGCAAACAATCAAAGTCAATATTCCTGAAATCGACGACATTGAAGTTTCAGTGGCAAATGACTATTTACCCTGCGGTGACTTTGTGAAAATTTCCGATTCAATTCCAAAAAAGAGTAGGGTGCTCGGAATTCCTGATAGTGTGAGTGTATCTGCCGTAGGAAAAATAACCTCTATTAGCCCCATTAAAATCGAAACAGCTCATAGCTTATGCACGGGAACTATTGAAAACTATGAAGATTATTTGAATAAAAAATTATTGGGTTATATACTTGTATTAATCTGTATTTCAATTCCGAGCCTGGGAGTCATGTATCTAGGATTTTTTAGAGGAAGAAAAACTGAGACTACTTAAGTCTATTAAATGAGAGATTTAAAATGAAACAGGGAATTTTAAGTAAAGAAGAATTAAAAAAAAGACTCTATGCCGAAGATTTTAAACGAATTACTTTATCTTTTTATCGTTATATCAAAATTGAAAGCCCGGAAGAACTCCAAGCAAAGCTTTTAAAAGAATGGGGCGAATTAGGAGTATTCGGTAGAATCTATCTAGCAACAGAAGGAGTCAATGCACAACTTAATGTTCCGGAGTTTAACTTTGAAAAGTTTAAATCTCATTTAGATTCTGTTTCTTATTTAAAGGATATGCCACTTAAGATTGCAATCGAAGATGATGGTAAATCTTTCTTTCAACTCATCATTAAAGTAAGACCAAAAATTGTTGCCGATGGCCTTGATGATACAAGCTTTGATGCTTCCAATGTGGGTAAACACCTATCAGCCGCTGAATTTAACAAAGCTCTCGAAGATCCAAATGTAGTAGTTGTAGATGTAAGAAATCATTATGAAAGTGAAGTAGGACATTTCGAAAATGCAATTTTACCGGATGCAGATACATTTAAAGAAGAGCTTCCGATGATTGTCGATTTACTAAAAGATAAGAAAGACAAAAAAGTTCTACTCTATTGCACGGGCGGAATTCGATGTGAAAAAGCAAGTGCCTATTTAAAACACAAAGGATTTTTAGATGTAAACCAACTCTTCGGTGGAATTATTTCTTATGCAAGAGAAGTTAAAGAGTTAGGACTTGAATCAAAGTTCAAGGGAAAAAACTTTGTATTTGATGCGAGACTCGGAGAGCGTATCAGTGATGAGATAATCAGTAGTTGCCACCAATGCGGTAAGCCAAGTGATAGACATATAAACTGTGCAAACGATGCCTGCCATCTATTGTTTATCCAATGTGAAGACTGCTCTAAAGAATACGAAAATTGTTGTTCGAGAGAATGTCAGGATATTTTTCATTTGCCAGAAGAAGAACAAAGACGACTCCGCAAACAGAAAGCACAAACTGGTAATTTGCCCGAACACAAATCCAGGTTAAGACCAAAGTTGAAAGAATACCATGCAAAATTCTTGAATACAGAAAAATTAGAATTGGATTGATGCATCTAAACCTAGATAGAGACTTTGGAATTAAGTTTAAATCAGGGTATATCAGCATTCAAATAAAAAAACTTTATTTTAAATTCTAAATATATAACTCTACCTATATGTGGCTTGAACAAAAAACAAATAGTTCAAGTCTCATAACTAGATTAAAAAAACTTATTATTAATTTGAGGATAATTTATATTTAGCGTTTACTGTCAAATTTAACTTTGTAATGTTTAAACTCAGGTTATTTATAGTTAGCCGCTTTAGTCTAAAAAATAGTTTCTAGAAAAAACGGAAATTCATTATCTTGTATAAAAATTAATTTCTATGAAAAAGATTCTTATTGTTATTGTTGCCTTAACTATTACTTTTTGTAAATCTCCAAATGTTATGAAGTTACAATGGCAAGAAGTCTACAATGAGAATGGAGAATATTACTTAGAATCGAATATTTTGGAAAAGGAAAAAGATATTTTTCTTTCTTTTACTTTCAATGAACCAGTGAAAGTCGATTATTGTAACAAGCAAGTTTATTTGCACAACCTCCCTGGATGGCTCGGATACCCTGATGGATGGTCTTTTGTTATTATACCAATTCAAAATAATGAGATCTGCAAAGTCAAAGTAAAACATTTAAATTTAATTGCTGATTTACACATAAATCCGGTCTACAGTGGTACATATCATGAATTAATTCTAAAAAGGCTCAATGATGATTTGAGTATGCTCATCCTATCTTTTTTCTTATTACTTTCTTGTATAATAAGTGGAACCCTTTGTATAGCAGGAAAGTTTAATAAAAGATTATTGAATGTATTTGCTATTTTATTTTTAATTTTCCTTTATTCTTTAAGCATTGCAAATTCATCCGTTCAAATTTTCCTTCACTTTCCAAGCAAAATGTGGCCTTTTCTATTCTTCAATAGTCTTTTATTATTACCTGCTGCTTTGTCAGCATTCTTTCGAACATTCTTTACTTCAACGTGGGCAAAAATTTTTCTCTGGATGCGAATTTTTTTTCTTCTTTGGATACCAATTCAATTATTAATTGTGAACTATCTTAATGTAAGTTTTATAATGCTCTTTAATTTTTTTCATGTATTTTGCATTGTTAGCAGTTTAGTCTTTATAATTGGAAGCATTCAGAATTGGAAAAGATTTGAAGTGATTCAGAAAATACCAATCTATGGAAACTTTGCTTTCTTAGTTTTTGCAATAATTGAAATTATTATTTCGAAATTTACCATGAACATGTCTGTGCCTTTATTGCCATTTGGCGGTTTATTGCTTTTTATCTCTCTTACAATTTACACCTTTAAATTGTACCAATTAATTGAGAAAAGATTTAAAGAATTACAGGAGATCAAATCGAGTAGAGAACAGCGAGATCCTTTAAGCAGGCAAAAAAGACTAATGGGTATTAACCAACAAAAAATAATTGCTGACATTGAAAATTTAATGAACAATGAAAAACTTTTTTGTGATGAAGATTTGTCTTTAAATCGACTTTCAGATATCCTTGAAATTCGATCAGACCAACTTTCTCAAATTATCAATGATTATTTTCATAATACATTTACGCGTTTTATAAATGGTTACCGCATTGAATACGCCAAGGAATTATTAAGAGAAGGCAATGCTAAAATAATTCAAATCGCTTTTCAAGTGGGATTTCAATCCAAGTCAACTTTTAATTCAGAATTTAAAAGAGTTACTAAAATGACACCTAAAGAATATTTACAGTCTCTAAAGATTGATTCGAAAGAAGATTAATCAATTTAAGAGATTTATCTTTTTACTCTAAAATTATTTTAGTGAGAAACTATACCATTTCTTAATTAGACTTTTTCAAAAATTTATAAAAGTATGAGTATTGAATCATGATACAGGTCGAAACCTCATTCTCTAATTGATATAATTCTGTTAGGAGAAAATAAAATGAAAAAAATAATCTTACTTTTAATTTTAGAATTTGTAAGCTGTGGTGCGCTTGATGAATACATTGACAAAAAAGTAAAGAATGCTTATGCGGTGGATAATAGAGTAGTGGCTCTTTGGTATTTAGAAGTTGAAAAGAGAAGAAGAGCAGAATCGACGACGGCTCTTCCAATTTGTGTATCGGGTAGCTCTGCGACGTTTTCTAATGCTATGGCAGCCGGAAATTCTCGTGCATTGAATTATGACGATCCTGCTTCCTTTAAAGGTCCGGCTTCTAGCAGTGGATCAGTTTTTGCCTATTGTGGTTTTACTTTTGATCCAAGAAATAAATCTTCTATTCAAGTAGAAGTTGTATCAAGCTCCTTAGCTGGTTTTTCGGTTTTAGTTAGTAATAGACTATTAACTTTTTCAACCGATGCTTTGAGAACTGGATTTTCAACATCTGGCACAAATCCAACTTCTGTTACTTTAACAGGAATTACTCCTACAGCTTCAGCAACCAATCCCTGGTATATTTATTTGGTTCAGAATAATTCGACGAGTTGTCCGACAACTGGATGTAATTATGTAATAAAGATTACCGGACAATAAATATTTTTTTTCTTAAAAAAAATTGCAGGCTTCGTATTCATTAATAGGAGTCTGCTCTACTTTTTCTCCTAAAGGGGATAATATAGATTAATCGACTATAAAAGTAATTTTTTGGCTTGATCAAAATCAGATTGCCTTTCTTTCATAAAAATATGTTTTGCAATAAGTGGAGAAATTTTTTATGAACTCTTACGAAAATACTCATAACACTTGGAACATGTTAGCTCAAAGATATCATGACTTGTTTAAGGATATTAAAATATACGATAAAAGTTATCGATTATTTTGTGAGGCAATTTTAAAAACAAATGCAAATATTTTAGAATTGGGTTGTGGTCCGGGTAACCTTACAAGGAGTTTACTTGAGTTGCGTCCCGATTTTAATATTTTGGCTACTGATGTCGCTCCAAATATGATTGAACTTGCACAAAAAAATAATCCAGGTGCTCATCATCAACTATTGGATGTTCGCAAATTAGATAGTTTAAAAGAAAGTTATGATGGAATTGTTTGCGGTTTTTGTTTGCCTTATCTTGCCTTAAATGATTGCTCTAAATTGATTGAAGACTCTACCCATCTAATCAATAAGGATGGAGTCTTTTATTTAAGTTTTATTGAAGGAAATAAAGAAACATCTAAAATTGAAAGTAGTAGTGATGGAAAACACCAAATGGAAGTTTTTTATTACAGCCAAAACTTTATTTCGAATTTATTAACTCAAAATGGATTTGAAACAATACATCTAATAAAAATTCCCTATAGCAAGGCAAATGGCTACTCGGAAGTCCATTTGATTTTTATAGCTAGATGGAAAGGAAGATGATACAAAAAACAAAAAAATAGGTTCTAGTTTTATTAGCGATCCTATTTAAAGATTATTGCGTATAATAAGAATAATGCGCTAAATAATTGGAATGTATATCATATTTCCTTTAGTGGTTATTTTTTAAGTTTCAATTTTATGTTCTGATACAATTCTTCTGAAATTTCTAATCTTTTAAACCAATTCATAAAGTATTGTTTTAACTCTGAGCTACGTTCATGAATCCCTTCCTGATAAATTTCGAAATCTTTTCTGTTTTGAAGTTTATCTGCCATTAGCATTTGATTGACTTCAATAATTGGAGAGAGTCTAATTTCATTTCCAATCTAAAATCTCTAGAGATTCATCTATATGATTCATTAAAAGTAAATTACTTCGTTTCGCCCGTTTACATCCATAAAAATTATGAATAGCTTTATATTCATTTGTCATATAATTTACTCAACCCGTTGGATAAGTTTTGCAAATAGAAGTCTGCTCGTAAAGTTAATAAATTTTATTAGCTTGGGTTATTCTTGCTAGTATATTGTAATAAACTTCTTTGACAGATATAAGTTTATAAGTAACCGTGTTCAATTTTATGATATTCCATGAAAATGAAATTAATTATCTTCAATTGTATTTAGTAGTAAACTTTTCAATTTCGAATAGTAAGTTTTTCGTCATGTATAATAACTTCACAGGGAAGATTACGATTATTCGGTAATTCAAGCATTAGTGGAGAAAGCAATTTTGAATCTAATTCAAAAATACTACATTCCTTAGAACTGAATATTTCTTTAATCGAAATATTTACTCTTCCTAATATAACATTTCCAAATAATATTGGATTGGTAATCTAATAATTCTAATTTTTTTTAAACCAAATTGATGTGTAAATTTCTTCGACGTCAGTCTCTACATCCAATCCTGATTTCTCGCGCATTAAATCGTTAGTAACTAGTATCGGATTAGAAATAAAGTGGCTGGGTCTGTAATTTGCAAAGGCTCGATTTAATTCATCTGCTAATTGAAATCCCTGCAATTTAAGAGGCTCTGCAACGGTTGCTATTTGTTGGGACTTACCATTCGATATTCGACTGAGCGCAGTGAGTGAGCCATCTCCAGCGGATACGTTTCGTATGTCTCTTCTCCCTGCTTGTAGAAGAGGTAAATTGATAGTATCAAAGTAGACATCATTTATTCCAATACTATAGGTCCAATGATTTCCATATTTTTCAATCAGTTTTGGAACAATTGTTGGAATAGTCTTATCTGCTTCTGAAATTGCAATATCTTCTACTGATAAAACTTTGCAATTTTTATATTCCTTACAAGCTTCTATGAATTCTATCATTGCTTTGATTTTTTTATTTGCTATAGCAAATTGAGAATCATTGAAAAAAATTATTCCCAATTTGGTTTTATTTTTTATGGCATCTTTTATTACAAATTCAGCAGTTATTTTTGCTACTTCTCTGGGGTCGGTTGTTATGTTTGCAAATAGATCTTTCGTTTGACCGGCTTTTTCATTTGCATGCCATCCAACTAAAGCAATGTTCTTTTCTCTTGCAATTTGAATTTCCTTTGTAAAGGCAGTGGATTGCAAGCCTCCCAGAATAATTCCATCCGGCTTACCGGAAATTGCCTCTTCAAATATTCTCGATTGCTCTGATATTTTGCCCATTCCATTTTTAATAGTGATTTTCCAGCCTAGCAATTTAGCTGCCTTCTCGAAACTGCGGTAAACACTCGTTACCCCTCCATTTTTAAAATCAGCTGCTAAAAAAACTACAGACTTATTTTTTTGTGCAATCGGGCCATTTTTTACTTCATTGCTAGTGAATGGTTGGCTATAAACATTGAAAGTAGATGCAAATGTAATTAGAAAGAATATTTTTTTTAATAAATCAAAATGCACAAGATCCTCCTTTGAGCTTTGGTTTCTAGTTTGAGTTCAGTAATTAGACAACATTGAAGGATATTGTATTTGAATTCAAACTAAATTTAAACTAAAATACAAACGAACTAGAACAATCATTCCAAAAACAGAAAATAGAGTAGAAACTAAATTGAAGAGTGCAATTTAGTTCGATTTTCAATTATTTCTTCTCTATAAATTACTTTCTAAATCTATGTTCATATCATATTAAAAAAATTATGTATTGGGAGAAAATGATTTTGTTTAATAGAAATTTCTTTTCCAATAAACAAAATATAAAAGAGAAAAATGGAAGTTATTGGCTTAATCGGATTTATTATTTCTGGAATCACATTTATGATATCGAGTGTAAAAAATGGAGACAATTGGGCATTGTCGGGAAGTATTATTTGGATAATATCCTGTATCCTCTGGTTAATTCCCTATTTTAGAAAAAAATAATGCAAATAAAATAAAACCGGGGTGGATGTAATTGTTACAATAAGGGTGATCGTTGTGATTACTTCTTATTATCCCCTGTCCAGTATACTTTTAGCATGGAGAGATCATCGGTTAGTTCTGCTTTCATTTGTATGGTGCTTGCTATTAAGTTGATATCTCCTTTGCAGTCTTCGACTAGTTTGAGAAATATATCTTTATCTTCGTTTATTTTTCCATCAATGATAATATTATCGCAACCGTCGGAGGCTGCGATAAAAATATCTCCCTCTTTTAATTGAATGGTATGAATCATAACTTCTGAGAGTCCGCCAAATACAAAACTAATACCTAGCTTATTGTGAATTTTATCCTGTTCGATGTAGGATGCTTTTTCATCTCTATATAAAACTGAATTGGGTTGTTCTGCATTTATAAAAAGGAGTTCTCCTGATTCTTCATCTAGAATGCCTAACACGACTGACATTAGCATTAGTCCTTCAAATCCTAAAAATACTTTATCCAATTCTACAAATGCATCTATTAACCACTTGCTCGGGCTGACCGACTGTTTTTTTTGCTCGTTTGCTCTTTGTATTATTACATCAAAAGCTGTGCCTAATACGATTACTCCACCGGCGCCCTGGCTGGATTTACCCATTGCATCCCCATTTAAAAATACAGTATACTTTTTATCGCGTAATTGAATAGAGCGGCTAATATTGATATCTCCACCAATTTCATATTTTTTAGTTTTAAGATAGAATTCTTTTTTTTGCTTTGTAAAAAATTCTATTTTAAATTTTTCCCCTGTTGCTAAATTTCCTCCGAGTGGATTTATTAATAGGGAAGTTAAATAATAATCTACATCCTGTTGGTTTTTTAATTCTTGGACTACATTTAGGGCTTCCGTTAATTCCTTTGTTCTGATTTTCACTTTATCCTCCATCTCTTCGTAAAGTAGGGAGTTTTCTAGTGATATCGCCATTTGAGAAGTTAGAGTTTGTAAAATCTCTACCCTGTCTTTTGTGAATGCACCGGCATTAAAATTATTTTCCATATAAATGATAGCGGCAGTTTTGCCCTTGTTTATTACGGGAGTGCAAAGAATCGATACAGTCTGATTTTTTTGGATGTATTCGTCTTTTGTAAAATTTCCTTCTATATTAGCTTTATCTAATACTAAAAAATTTCTTGTTCTATGTACGAATCGAATGATTGTAAGTGGGGCTATGTTGGAAGAGCTTTCGAGTGGAATTGGTTTTTCTGAATAAATCTTTGTGATTTTATCAGCACCTTCTCCGTAGACTGCAAGATTATTTTTTTCTACTAAGATTAGGACTACTCTTTCTGCTCCCGCATTTTCCATAATGATATGTAATAGGTTTTTTAGTAAAGAGTCTAGCTTCACTTCTCTTGAAATAATCTGCGATGCTTTAATAAAAGAATTTATATCTATAATTTGTGAATTGGTTGTTGTTGAAATAGAATCTAACTTTCTAAATTTTCCAATCGTTTTTAGATTAGAAGAAGTTCGTAAGTATTTATCTTCCACTTCTTTTGCAAGTAGCTTTGCTCCCCAGGTAGAATATCCATTGTATGCATCCGAAAAATATACTCTTGAGATTTTATTTTTATTAATTGATTTATAAAATTTTCCAGCCAATTTAGAGGCAAGGGCTGCATTTTGTATAAATTCATTTTCAAGAGCTAAATCAATGGACTGATCATAAAGCTCCATTGCAGCAAATACTTCTCCTTTTACTCTTCTATGCTCTGCCTGAATTAATAAAAACTTATGCTCATAATTTTCTTTAGAGGTCTCTGACCATTTCTTCCATTGCTTTAATTCTTTCTCAATAAGTTTTTGAGTTTCTATGTCATCGGTATAATTTGAAAGAATTGTAAGTATATAATAAAATTTAAAATCCGTGTAGTAGGTCATTCCCTGCACTGTATCAATTACAGGCAATGCATTTTGGATAATTAAAAATGCGTTAGTGTAATCTTCTTTATGAAAGCTAATTTCTAATGTATGTTGATAATAAAGAAACAAAAGAAGTTGCATTTTACTTTCTTTACAGGGCAAATAGTAGTTATCCTCAAAATCCTGAATTGGTTTTCCCTGTAGTATTTCCAAAAAATCTTTGAACATAGAAATACAAAGCTTGATATCCTTATTACTCGTTTTAATAGAATACTGTAGAAATTTCTCTGAATCTTTTTTTAATTCTGGTAAATAATTTCCAGAGCAGTATTGATAACGTAAATAATCAGATGCAATGTAATTGGAAAATACTAAATCCCCTGTTTCAATTCCAGCTTGAAATCCATCCTTTAATTTTAGTAATCCTGTTTGTAAATGTCTTCTCCAATGATTGATAAACACATAATACAAATGAATTGCTTTTGTTTTAATTTGACTTAAACCATTTACTATTCCAAACTCTCCGATTCCATAACCCAATTCAAATTCTCCAATAGAGCAGAGATAGGCTCCAAAGAAAATATAAGTCATAAAGGATAAAAAGTCATTTCCGTTTTGAACTGCTATCGAAGTGGCAAGAATCATTAAATAACCGTTAAGCGTTCTATCTATAAAATAACTCGAATCATTTATATTGATCAAAAGTTTTAGAAGGGCAAGTGTTTCAGGATTTTCCAGTTTTGGAAGCTGTGTAATTTTTTGAATCGGGTCTTCACCGAGAAGAGTTTTTAATTTTTTATATTCTTTAAATACCTGTAGATCATTTAATTTTTCAGGAACTAGAATTTCATATTGTGATAGACCTTCTAATCCTTCTTTCACTGCTTTATGAAATTCACCTTGACCGGTATATAAAACAACTCTTAGGTTATAGATTTTTACTTTGTCTAATCTAGTTTTAGATTTTTCTAATCCGAGAGAAAAATATTTATCTGCGTTTTCAAAATTTCCACAAAGGTATTCTACTTCACCCAATTCACAAATGCATTCGTAGACAAAAGTATAATTTACTTCCCAAAAATTGTCGGATAACAGGCTGTAGGCTTTTCTTAGATAATCTAAAGAAGAGTTATAAGCGATAGAAAGTTTTGCCTGCTTTCCAGCTTTAAAAAACAACTGGCTAATTTGGTTTTTATCCTCATCAGTCTCAATCAAATCCAAACCGTAATTCAATTGGTCTACAATATCAAATAAAGATTCATGAGTAGGATTATCTTTTAAGTTCTGTAAAATCGTTTTTCCGATTTCAAAGTGGATAATATTTCTTTTTTCAATTGGAACTAATTCGTAAGAAGCCTGTTGAACTCTATCGTGTAAAAATTTGAATTTATAATTTAACTTATTTTTATTTGTAGATGCTTTTTTATAATCATCTCCAAAGTTTAATAAAAGTCCCATTTTTAATACTGGCTCTAAATCTTTTAAGCAATCTGTTTCTGTTTTTTTTAAGATTATCGAAAGAGTTTTTAGATCAAAACGATTTCCAATGCAAGCGGCATAACTAATTGCCCGGATAGAATCAGAAGAAAATTTTTCAATTTTTCTTACCATCAAATCTACTACATTATCAGAAACTCCTTTCTTGCGGATAACATCAATGTCCCACTTCCATCGCCTCTCTGAAAAGTATATTAGTTTTTCCTCATATAGAGAATATAAAAATTGTTTTGTAAAAAAAGGATTCCCGTTTGTCTTTTCCAATATCAAATCTGATAGCTCATTTGATTCTTCTTTTTGACAATGCAATGTATCGTTTACAATAGAGACAATAGACTCTTTATCCAAATTTCCCAATCGAATCAGAGGGATAGTGTTTCCATTTTTCTCTAATTCATGAATGAAAAAATTCAAAAGGTGAGAAGAGTCAACTTCGTTATCTCTATATGAGCCGATCACAAAAAACTGAGTAATTTGAGAATCTGTTAATAGATTTTTTAGTAATACTAAAGAAGCCTGGTCTGCCCATTGAAGATCATCTAAAAATAATACCAGGGGATGTTCTTTTTTCGTAAATACTTTTAGGAATTGACCGAATACGTAATAAAATCGGTTTACTGCCTGATCGGGCGGTATCTCAGAGACTTCTTTTTGTTTGCCGATTAAAATTTCAACTTCAGGAATAACGTCAATGATTACCTGACCGACTGAGCCTAGCGCATATTGTAATTCGTCTTTCCATCTTTCTAATTGGATTTCTTCTTTTACAAGTATCTGGTTTATGAGTTCTTTGAAAGCCTGTGCGATGGCAAAGAAGGGAACATTTCTCTGGAACTGTTCAAATTTTCCCGTGATAAAAAAACCATTTTTTTCTAGAATCGATTGGTTTAATTCTTTGATTAAAGAAGTTTTGCCTATTCCCGAGTAGCCGCAAACTAGTTGCAATGCAATTCTATTTTGAGATTCTTCTGCATTAGAAATTTGAAACAAATCCGTAGATGAATTTTTCTCAAATGTTTCTTTTAGAATTTCAATTTCTTTTTGTCTTCCGTATAATTTTTGTGGAATAGAAAATTTTTCAGAAAAATCATTCTTGCCCGGATAAAAATTGTTTTTATTCGTAAGCTCTTCTATTGCAGACAAATTATCGCCTGAATTTTCAACATAAGAAAACAATTCTTCTAAATCCAAACGCAAACCTTCGGCACCCTGGTATCTCTGTTCTGGAGATTTTGCTAAAAGTTTAGATACAATAAATGAGAGTGCAGTTGGAATTTTACTATTGTATTTTAAAATTGAATTGGGAGTTTGCGCTAGATGAAAATGTATAATTTGATTTAAATCATTTGATTCAAAGGGCAACCGATTCGCAAGCAATTCATAAAAAGTCACACCCAATGAATAGAGATCAGTTCTGTAATCAAGTGCTAGGCCTGTTCTTCCAGTTTGCTCCGGAGAAATATACTCGATTGTTCCTTCTAGTCTATTATTTAAAGAAATGAATTCCTGTGTTAGAATCGTTGCTATTCCAAAATCAGTAAGTTTAATTTCATTTGTTTCAGGATTGATAATAATATTGGAAGGCTTAATATCTTTGTGTATGATATTACATTTATGAATTTCATTTAGGCAATTGCAAATTTGAATAGCAATTGAAAAAAAATTTAAGATGCTAATTCTATTTTGATTGCAGTATGCTTTTAGAGAAATTCCACCTGTATCTTCTAGAAATAAAGTCCTTTCATCTAACAGCTCAATTGCGTTAACCGCACCATTAAGTTTTTGGCTACTTAGAATCGTAAATTCATTTTTTAATTTGTAAAGGTCTTCATAACTGGGTGTTTCTGAAAAAATTCTTTTGATTATAATGGGGCGATTATCTGAAATTCGTAATCCACGAAATACTTCAAAAGAAGTTCCCCTGTGAAGGTTTTCAAGAACTACATAATTCATCTTATCCATGTATTATTGTTACATCAAAAAGTTATCAAGCAATTTTTTCTCACAAAGTTCAAATAGGCATAAAGAAAGGAAGTGATTAGCTCGAGTGATTTCAAACTCTCTATGAATTCAATTCTCTCCTTGAAAGCTAACCTCTTCGGTTTACGAGCCTTATTAGCAGGGGCTAATATGAAGTATGCATTAGTATTTTTTAGCTTGTAAAAATTCAACGAAAAGAAATTGAATCTACAAAAATTAACTGGTGAAATGAGTCCTTTAAATGATTTCTGAAATTAATAAAAAGAATTTGAGGAAATTTTTTGTTGTGGTCTTAAATCATTTTTAATCTAAATTCAAGATACATAGGATGGCGAAAGTATGGGAAATGAAATTGAATTAGAACAAGAAGAGCGAAAAAAATATCGGTCTCCTGATATTGCTAGAATTATCTTTAGTGTAATCGTCTTAATTCTCAGCAGAGAAATTGAAGTTGTTAATACTCTAATGTGTTTTCATTTATTTATTTCCCTGCTATGGATAATTGTAAGTGAAAAAAAACCTCTCTTCCAAAGTAAGTATCCTCTTTTTTGGCTAATTCCAGCCAGCCTAGATGTTTTAAATTGCCTGATGATTATTTATGTGACTGGATCTGCTTATTCGACCTGGATACTATCGCTTCCATTTTTAACTGCTATTTCTTCTTCCGATCCTTTGCGATGGAGAGGAGCATACACTTTGACGGCAAGTGCTTTTGGTTTGGCTGCTATGCTAATCTTAGTGCAATTGGGAATATTACCTTTTATTGATATTTGGAAAATTAATTATCGACCTCATTCATGGAGCTTGGTAGTCCAAGCAATTGTGTTAAATACCGGCGTATCTCTTTTTCTCAGAAAAGCATTTTATAGAATCAATTCACTCTCAATACAAAATTCAGAGAATTGGAAAAATTAAATAGGGTAGAGTAATTATGAATAAAAAGGAAGCTCTTTTTCTACCTGCAACTTTGATTTTAATCTGTATTGTATTTATAGTTACGATGGAAGGTGGAACAAAAAGAAAAAAAAAGCATAAAAAGGAAACACAAGAAGTCTCAGAAAATAAAAACTCAAATCAAAATTCTTCTTTAACTGCTTTTTACAATGCAATACAAACGGATAATGAACATTTTCCTCAAGCAGAAATTCAAAATTTCATTTCAATGCTTCAAGACGAAGAAACAAATAGTATTAATACCCATACTGGAATCCATTCTGTCACCTCGCGAATAGAAAATTTTTGTAAACAATTAGTGAATCAAAGTAGTCCTGACTATTTTAATAATACACTATTCAATACTTGTTTTGAAGAACTAGTAAAAGCAAGCTTTCCTGAAAAACAAGAAATGATAAACGTATATTATAGAAATCTAATACAATATAGATTGGTTTTGGAAACAGAAAATAATTCTAGTGAAGTTAAAACAAAATCAGAAAGAGAAGATATGATTTGGAGAAAACGTTATGAGTTATTTGGATATGCTGCCGCAGAAGAATTATACGCGGGCGAAAGATATTTATTAAACATAAAACAAAAGATAATCGCAAATACTTCTAGTAAAAAAAACTTTGATGAGAAAATTAATTCACTTCAAAATGAAATTGCAATTCTTAAAATGCAAAGACAACAGGATTCTAGCGGAGAAGAGTTTATAGAGTTTGGAGAATACTTCTTATCCTCCCCTGAAGTTCAAAAGAGTTTGAAATCGATGCCCGAAGAAGCAAGGGCACAAAAACTTAGAAGCCTAAGACTTGCAGTAGGAATTCCAGAAAGCAGATTAACCCAGTTAGAAGAGTGGGATAAAAATAGAACACAATTGCAATTAAAAGGAAACAGCTATTTAAAAGAAATGAAAGCATTGCAAGAAAAATCAGAATTGAAATCTGACGAATATAATATCGAATTAAAAAAACTAAAGGAATCTTACTTTGGAAAAGAATTAGCAGATGAAATTGAAGAAGAAGAAAAAAAAGGAATCTATCGTTTTGCTAATACACAAGAATTTTTACTTCAATAGGTAATTAAAAATTGACGTTTCTCAGTTAGAATAAAATAAAAGTAATCCTTGAGCCTCTTAGAAAAAACAAAATGCGATATGTTCAAAGCAAATATTAAACCTTGTTTATAAAAGAGGATTCCAGAAATTTTTAAATAAAGGAAAAAATATGAGAAAAAAATTTGAATATGTTATTCTATTATTGGCTGTCTTAGGAGTTTTAGTGGCTAATAACGAGTTACGTGCAAATGATACACATGATTATGGGTTTTATTGGTTTGATGCGAACAACCAATCAACCGATGCGGTAAATTCCAGTGGAGTTCCAAATACAGTAAGCACAGCTTTTTACGATCCAGCTAAGCCTACTGTATTTTACTTTCATGGATGGCAAAAAGGAACTTCTGTAAAAAGTTACTCTAGGGAAACATTTTTGTATGCAGATCCAACTACAAAGACTAATGTTAATACCGTTGCTAAGTGGAAAGCGGATGGATGGAACGTTGCAATTTTTTATTGGAATCAAATGGCTGACGAAGATGAAGTCAAAGATGCAGAAGCAAAAATATGGAGCACTAGTGGACCAAAAGGAATGCGTTATAGAATTAGCACAGGAGCTTATGGCACAGCGTTTACCCCAACCAAAAGTGTAGGCGCACTTGCTCTCGCTGAATACACTGCGCTCATGGCAAATTACAAAGGAACTGAAATCAGATTTGCAGGACACTCTCTAGGAAGCCAACTAGCTACAAATTTAGCAAAGTTAGTAAGTGATTATGTAGCGGCTAACACAACGAAAGCTTTCTTAATGCCAAAGCGTCTCGAATTATTAGATCCATATTGGAGTAAAGATGGAAAGTCATACTTCGGTGATGTGTATGGAAGCTCTTACGCTAGTTGCAATCCAGCTACTAAAGATGGAAAATTAGATTGGAATGCAGAAGTTGTAAGATGTCATATTTATAATATGATTAATAAAAATGGTCTTCTTGTCACCTGGTATAAAACTTCTGCAATTTTTGATGTATGGGTTGGAGATCAGAACACACCTCTCGAATCAATCGTAGCTTTGCAAAATCCAGCTTCGTTTTGGTTAAATGCAACCGATCAAACAAATAAACATGTTTGGGCGCGTCATCTGTATTTCTATTCTAAAATTGTTTCGCCTACTAGTGTAATGCCGAAAGAATGTACGATCAGTGGAACTGGAACCAGAACTGCTACTGGAAAAATTACCATTTATGCAAATACTCCTTCTACAAGAGTAAAAGAAATGATGGGTAATACATACTACTGGACTCAAGTGGAAGGTAGAAATACTCCTAATCCAAATGATGATTGGTATGAAAGAAAAACCCGTTAAGCCTTTTCTTATGATGTAAGGAAATAGGTTTTCTTCAAAAATTTATCCTCATCTCGAAATCTTTTTGAGGTGAGGATATCCTTTGTAAGCCTTAACTTGACAGCAATGAGCATAGCTAATTCCCCAATGAAAACTAAGAAGTAAGCTAAGCTATAAAAATAGAAAATCCCCGGTCCGCATTGCGAAACCGAGGATTGGATAACAGTGATTAGTCTTTTAATTAAAAACTATCTGTGTTCTCTTTTTTTACCGATGTCTTCGATGCTTCTGTAGACAAGTGCATTTTTAGAATCAAAGATTAAAACTGCAACTCTGTTGAAGAAGAAGAAGTTTGCTCTGTGTTGAGAGTAGTGATGAGTTGTGATAGTAGTTTTATACTTAGAATTGAAAATTGTATAAGTGTGAGAATCTACTGCTTTATTGTTCATATCGCGTTTTAATTCAGCTTCATCACTTTTGTAATTGGATTCAGTTACTTTGTCTTTTGGAACATCTTCATAGTAGAGTTTAAACTTTAAAGCTTTCTCTGGTTTTTTCGTGAGATAAAGCATGTATTCGTTTAGGCTTGGCTCTCCAACAACATAAGTAAATCCTTTTAGTTTTTCTTTCTCTGATTTTTCTTGTTTTGCTTTGAGACCATCTTTTCCCCAAACATCTTCTGGAGTGATTTTTTCAGGGCAAAGAACAGAAAAGTCTACTGTAGTATTGTTTTTGTTTGGGTCGTTTTCTCTCCAAACGGGAGGAGGAGCAAGTGGATTTACAACAGGAATTTTTGTTTCATGGTAAGCAAAAACGTAAATAGAGTAGTCTCTTAGAGAAGCTTCATTATTTGCAATATTGATTTGCACATCTAGAACATCTCCCTTTCCATTGTGTGCAGCTCTACGTAAATAGGAAGTTCCGCTAACTGTAAAAGAAGGATCCAATTGAGGAATTGGAGTGTATTCTTTCAAGAGCGCTAGATCATCTTTTTTTGCATCCGCTTTCGCTCCATCTTTAGCTGGAGGTGCTGTATTTTTAGCTGGATCCTGTGCAAGTAAAGTAAGAGTCAATGAAATGGTTAGAGATAAAAAAAGGTACTTAAATAGTTTATTCATAGATTTGAGTCATCCGTTGGTGTAATATTAATTATTATCGTATTTTTTTAACAATATAATTAGATGTAAAGGCAAATATTGAAACCAAAAAGGAAAGTTTTTAAGGCTTAATGATTTGGTTCTTGCTGTCTACGTGAACTACGATTGGGTCGTAATTAGCTGGAATTTCTTTTTCATCAGCAAGGGCATAGGTCATAATGATAATCTTATCGCCCGGCTCTCCAAGTCTAGCTGCTGCGCCGTTTAGGCATATCTCACCGGATCCACGCTTTCCATTGATTAAATAGGTTTCAAGTCTAGCTCCATTGTTAATATTAACAACTGCTACTTGTTGGTATTCAATCATACCGGCTGCATCCATAAGATCTAAATCAACGGTAAGACTACCAATATAGTTCAGATTGGCATCTGTTATCGTCGCACGATGAATTTTGCTTTTTAAAATTGTAATTAGCATTATGATTCGAATAATACTCTAAATATTTTTCCAGACAAGGTTAAAAGACTTTTTTTCTTAAAAATGTGAATTTTTGTGTTAATTGTCTTTTCGGAGAAAATAATTTCTCCATAAATCGGAGTAATTACATAGTTTTCATAGAGATTTGGATATTGTTTGTCTTCATTCTTTACACCATCTTTAAAGGCTTTTAATACTTTGTTTAAAATCCGAATCTCTTCTTTCTCGAGGTTTAGATTCATGCCTGAAATAATTCGAAGATAAAATTTATCAATTCTATCTGAAATGGCGGTAATATCTGGTTCAACGGTTAAAATTCCATTTCCAATTAAATGGACAATCGCGAGGTTTAGATTAATTAGCTCGGGCCCATCTTCAAGGCGGATATATTTTTCTTTTGTGATCATTTCAACGTGACGCTGAAAATAAACTCCGTCTGCATAGTACAGGAGCTTAGATAAATTTTTTCTATCCAATTTTGAAGGATAATTTTGAATGATGTAATAAACCGAGCTTAGAAGTTTTTCCATATTGCGCTTAAGAGATAATGAAATTTACTAAAAAAATTTACTCCGTTCCCTATAATAGATATGTTCAATTGCAATTTTTGTTACGTAAAAAAAGAAAAGAAATTGTAATCTTTCTAGAGCATACATCTACATTAACGGCTGGTAGCAACTACAATATTGAAAATCTGCTCGTAAGCGAAGAATATTTACTCGAGCGGGGTGTTGAGTTTTGCAAGGTAGAAAGGGGAGGCGACGTCACAGCGCATGAAGTCGGGCAATTAGTCATCTACCCCCATATAGATTTAAAAAAAAGAAATATCACAATTGGAGATTACTTAAAGTTTCTTACTGATTCTTTAGTAGAATCCATTGAAACAATCTGGAATCTTTCTGTGATTACAGATAAAACAAAGCCGGGACTTTACCTGGCTTCCAATCCACAAAAAAAATTAGTCTCCATGGGAGTTTATTTTAAATCTTATTTTACAAGCTATGGAGTAGCTTTAAATTTACGAAATGATTTGAACGTATTTAGAATGATTAATCCCTGTGGTCAGGATGCGGCTAATATGGTTTCTCTTCAATCTCTTGGTTTAGACGTTAGCCGACAGAAAGAAGAAGAATTCATTCAAATGTTTTCAGAAATATTTATCGGAAAGATGAATGAATTTGATAAAAAGTAAAAATTAATCTTAATCAAGTATGGAAAAATAGTTTTCAAAAAAAATAAATTTCTCAATGTATTCCCAAAATGAAGGGGAAAATAATGAAAAAAAATATTCTTATTACGTTAGTTGTCATACTAAGTATACCATTGTTGATTGTCGGGGCAATCATAACTTTTTTGCCTAACGTCAAATTACAAAAAGATTTAGTTGTTGAAAGCACTCCAGAGAGACTTGCCCGCGGAACTTACCTTGCAAACCATGTAACGGTTTGTGTTGATTGTCATTCTACAAGAGACTGGACAAAGTATTCCGGTCCGATAGCGCCGGGGACAGAAGGAAAAGGGGGAGAAGTATTCGATCAAAAATTTGGCTTTCCAGGAGCGTTTTATGCTGCAAATATCACTCAATACAATTTAAAAAGCTGGTCTGATGCAGAAATATTTCGGGCAATTACAAGTGGAGTAGGTCGTGACAATCATCCCTTCTTTCCTGTTATGCCCTATAAAAATTATGGAAAGTTAGACAAAGAAGATATTTTATCTATCATAGCTTATATAAAAACTATGCCTCCGATAGAAAATAAAATACCAGCGGGTAAGCCTGATTTTCCGATGGGCATCATAATGAAGACTTTCCCCGAGGAAGCAAAGCTTTCATCTAAACCGAATCCTTCTGATAAAGTAGCCTATGGCAAATACTTAGTAACCGCTGCTGCTTGTTTTGATTGTCATACAGATGTAGATGATAAAGCAAATCCACTTCCTGGAATGGACTATGCAGGTGGAAGAACCTTTCCAATGCCATTTGGAGTTCTTAAATCTTCCAATATAACCTTTGATGAAAATACTGGAATCGGTAAATGGACAAAAGAAGAATTTGTTCGCAGATTCAAATCCAATGACCCTAGCCAAAAACAACCCGCGTCAATCAAAGAAAATGAGTTTAATACCATTATGCCTTGGACTATGTATGCCGGCATGACAGAAGAAGACTTAGGCGCAATCTATGAATTCTTAAAAACCATTAAGCCAGTTGCCAATCAAGTAGTGAGGTTTAGTGCAAATAAGTAGGTTGGGATTTTCGGGATTACCACCGATGGACAGGCGAAGGCGAAGGTCGCGAATACTTGCAGCGAAGGGGGGAATGAACACAGATAAAAAAACGATGGGGGAGATTGGGTTTAGGGTAATTTGTGTTTGTTGGATAAGGGTTGTTATCCCCTTATGAGTGTGAGATTTTTAAGGGGTGAAAATAAATTTCTAGCCTTATGTTTAATATTTCTTAAGGCTGTCTATGAAAAATCTAAGGCTGCTCGCGCAAAAGATAAGGCTGGTATTTTAAAACTTAAGGCTACTCAGAAAAAACGTAAGGCTAGAAATATTTTTTTAACCTTACGTTTTTATATTGTAAGGGGTGTATTGGGGAATTACATTAGTGAGAATGGTTTTTCCTTTTCAGCAAGCATTAAATATGTTGTCTAAATAAAGGAATCAAATATCTTTTAATTTTAGGAGAAGCATTATGAGTTTATACGGAACTATTATGTTTACCATCGCGTTTATACTTTCCATTTATGTTTTCGTTTCCGCTTTAAGTAGAATCATCGCAAAGGAAGTGCGCAAAGAAGTAAAAGATTATCTACGAAAGAAATAACTGTGTTAATTCTTTTGTGACTTTGTATGACATTTCTTTTTTTTCTTAGCTTAATGATATTGGACTATAACGCTTGGCGGTAGTGGATTACAAATGCTTCGGGTGGAAATTCAGGAATGACACCGATTACCCACATCTGCAAACCCAGACCTATTCTTCGCGCTCATCATGAATAAACACCAATACCCATCGGTGTCCATCTGTGTTCATTCCACCCTTCGCTCCATTTATTCGCGACCAGCGCTTCCGCATGGTAATCTTTAAAAGTCGCGGCTAATTCTAGTATTCCTGCTCTGAACGAGTGGATCCTAATAACTCATCAGGGATCTCTTCGATGATTTCCCCAATCTGAACAGCGAGGCGATTACCAACGCGACCGGGGATGCATTTGAATTTATTACGTTCACCGACTTTGATAATCATGTCTGCTTTGGTTGGAGTGTTTTCTAGTTTGATGACATCGCCCATTTGGAGGTTCATTAGTTCCATCATGGTGATATCAACGGAGCCTACTTCTGTGACTAATGGAATAGTAACCCCGTCGAGACGTTCCTGGATGACGGATTTGTTTTCGTCTGTTTC
>Ga0075158_10000483_pt1 | contig 32370 bp, 27 predicted proteins | sample JI91814BDNA_FD_70968 | JGI IMG/M metagenome (GOLD analysis project Ga0075158, IMG submission 70968) | Wastewater effluent complex algal communities from Wisconsin, to seasonally profile nutrient transformation and Carbon sequestration -... | ecosystem: Engineered > WWTP > Effluent > Algae... | reverse complement strand
ATTCCCACAGAGCAACAAAAGACGAAGAAGCGTTTGGGAACTGCAAGCTGGTTGTCGAGGGTGAGGACTTGTGTTGCCAGAATACAAAACAAGGCAAAATGAAATAGTGCGTAGGAGACGAGATCCCATTTGGTATAGAAGATAATCCAGACGACTCCGGCATAAAAGTTTGGGGCCCGCAACGGCAGGTTGATCCCGCCGGAGAGCAATTCATGGACCCCTAGCCACACGGCCAAAAATCCGACCAATAATTCGGCGGCCAAATACTTAAAGGGAATCGGAATTTGGCAGCCACTGCATTTGCCACGCAGGCTCACCCAGCCGAAGAGTGGCATATTCTCTTGAAAGGTGAGGCGTTTGTTGCAGTTTGGGCAGCGTGAGCCAGCAACGCTGATATCGAGATGATTAGGTAAGCGATACGCGACAACGTTCAAGAAACTTCCGAAGCTCGAACCGACTGCAAAGAAGAAAGCGACTACAAAGGTCTCTAAGAGTCGCAAGACGGAACGGGTGACGATATCGAGTTGCAAGAACGAGGGCAACATGCGGTTGGGGTATCGATAGTTCCACCAAGCGATTTGTATTTCGGGGAGAGCAAAAACATAGAATCCGACCAAGGTCAGTATAAAAATCCATAGCCACCGCAGAGGCCAGTTGGGAAGGTTTTTTCCGGTAACTACGGGAGACGCTGTTGTTGATAGAACATCGAGTTCATTGGTAGTGTGAGCAACGGCTGTCGTATCCGTTTCCGCTGAGGCAACATCGGGCGTTGGTTCGCTGAGCGGCGCTGGCGGTTGAGTGGGAGAAATATCTGAGTTTAAGTCCCTATCAGGGTTCGGGGTGTCGGGCACTGTGGCTCATCCGCGAAAGTAGAAGTGGAATCAAGCACAACCAGCATACGGCGAGGGCGATAGGGGAGAAGAATCCCATATCAACCAGTTCTATCTTCTTCTGTAAAACCGCGCATGCAAGGCCGGTACCCGCGAGGAGCCACAAAAGTAAAGCGATCCAAAATCGGTGTTCGTGGCCGGTAACCATAAGGTGCACAAGAGCGAGGCTGATTCCCAAGGCTGCACCGGCCAGGCTGATGGCGTCGCAGTTCATGATGGAGCGAACGCTCCATGCGAAAGTCGCGAAGAAGCTGGTCATCAGAGCGAGTCGATGCAGCAATTCGAGAAACATGCAAATAACTTTGGGTAGATGACAACCGAAATCTATTTGCTCAAGATATGTATTTGCATGTCTATTGCAAGAGAAGTCGGCGCGTATTTGCACAATAATTTCAAAATGGGCGCGCGGTGCGAGCCGGGGAGATTTCCAGCGGAGTTTGGAGGGGTTACTCGAGTTACTCTTGATCGCAGTTTTTGCAGGTACCGCGCAATACGATTTCGTTGGTCCGTTTGGCAAGGTCGCGTTTGGAGCGATCGTTAAAACGAACTTGATCGCTTTCTAAGCAATCGACTTCACCACAGGAAGTGCACACGAAATGAGGGTGAAGATGTTCGGCTTCCTGTTTTTCGCCCAGCCATTCATATCGCCACACATGATCCCCGACATCGAGTCGACGAACGACTCCGATTTCGACCAGCGAGCTGAGATTGCGGAAAACGGTGGCTTTGTCGATACCCAGTTCTTCCAAGGCATCGGCCAAAAAAGCGTGGGTTTGAGGGCTTCCGGTCCCTTGTAGGACTTTCAGTAGGGCGAGCCGGGCAGGCGTTGCGCGGAGGTTGGCTTTGTGAAGTAAAGCTTTGAAGTCAACTGCCTGAGGTTCTTTTGCCATGAATTGCACCACCGAAGAAACGAGAACAAAGCGGACCGCCGATTACCGTCCCCTATTGCACCTGCATAAGATACCAGATCCCCCACTGGTTAGCTAGGGAAAATGCAGTGTGGTTCGGGTAAGTTCGGCGAAGGGGTTTTGGGTTATAAGGGGGGCTCTTTTTGGAAAGTTGTCGAAAATTGTTCCTTACCCTTGTGCGTTTTGTCGGTTCGACGGGACAATTCGAAATGGGTGATGAGGCGAGGCCAAGTCAGCGAAGGAAACATTCGTCTTAAATTTTGAGGTGGAAGATGAAAAAGCGTTTAGGGCAATTTGCAGTGGTTGCGTTGTTGGGTGTTGTGAGTTTGGCTGGCTGTGATGCGGAGACAGCAAAGAAAGCAGAAGAAGCAGCCAAATCAGCCGCGACTCAAGCGGAAAGTTCCGCCGAACAGATGGCTCAGCAAGCCGCGAGCGCCGCGCAAAACAAATTGAACGAATCGATGAATGAATCGCTGAATGCCCTGCGGGGTGTTGATGGCGGGAGTGAAATGGTGCAATCCCTGCGGGACGTGGTTGGCAACATCGCCAGCACTTTGGCTTCTGTCAAAGATGAAGCGACTGCCACAGCAGCTGCTCCCGAACTGACCGGTTTCGCTGAATCGCTCAGCAAGATGAATGAGACTTTCGCGAAGTTACCTGGTCCGGCCAAGGAAGTAGTGGCTGGTCTTTTTGAAACCGCTTTGGGCGATCTGAAGCCGCAGGTTGAGAAGATCTTGGCGATGCCAGGCGTTGATAAAATCCTTAAGCCTGTCCTGGATGGTTTGTTGGAAAAGTTGGGCAGTTTCAAGGCGAGTTAAGGCAATTGCAATCGTAGGTCGTTGGGAGTGATTTTTATGTCGCGTTGGTTCTCTTCGTTATTGAGCTTGGTGGTCGTTGTTGTGTGGGCGTCAAGCTTGTCAGCGCAATTCGGATTTCCGTCTGAGGATTCTGGGTATCGCGATCGAGAGGGGAACGGCGACAGCGGTCGCTCGAACGGATTTGGATGGGGTGGTTCGGGTGGTTTCGCAGAAGAGCGGATCCGACCACCCAACAATAACGGGAATTGGCGTTTAGGGGTCACTGTCGACAATACTACAACCGGTGTTCGTGTTCGTCGAGTGGAACGCGGCTCAGCAGCCGAGGCGGCGGGTATTGAAGTAGGTGACGTGATTATCACCGTGGGTGGATATCAAGTTGGATATGTCGGTGGTCGTTTATTTGATGTGGGAGAAGAATTTCGACGCCGGGTAGATTCGCAAGGACGCGTGGAATTGTTAGTGCGTGATGTTCGGCGAAATGATTTGCGCGTGTTGAACGTTGGCTTGCAGTCTGCATCGGTTCGCATCGGAGGTGAGGTTCGTCTGAGCGACAATCGAAACTTGCCTGCCAACGCGATCTTGCAATTGCAATTGGTAAGTCGAAATCGACCCAACAGTGATATCTTGGGTGGTAGCAGCACACAATTGATCGGTAACCAGCGTCCGATTCGTTTTGAAATGAACTTGGATACTGCTTATTTGCAGCCGGGTGAACAATACGAATTGCGGGCTGCAATTAGCTCGGGACGCGAGACATTGTATTTGTTGCGGCCGGGTGTGGCTGTGAATCCGTTTAGTAACTCGGATGCATTCTTGCGTCTAACCCTGCAACCGACGGGAGCCAACATTCCTGATCAAGATTTTGGACCTGGAATTCCGCCCAATACTCAGGCCAAGATCGTCCGTTTTTATGAGAGCTTTTTGGGACGAACTCCCCAGCAATGGGAAGTGAATGCTTGGCTAAAGCACTTTAACAAAGGTCTCTCTGCCGACGACTTGCCTCGATCCTTGTTGGTATCGGATGAGTTCTATGACAAAGCGGGCGGAAGCAGTGCGGCTTTTATCAATCAAATGTTTGTGGTGGTAACGGGCAAGCAGCCTACCGTGGCAGAAAGAAATCGATGGCAACAGCGGTTTCAGCAACTAGGTGGGCGAGATCGTACAACGCTGGTGCGGGAGTTTTGGCGCGAGTATGGTGAAGGGCGTTTCTAGGGCAAGTGGCCCTCGGCAGTGCCGTGTTAATCGGGATTGAGTTCAAACGAATTGAGAATCTCGGCTGGAACTCGACACGGTTGGTGCGTGGAGAAATTGACGAAGGCCCAATTGGTCTCTGCAACCGCCAGCTTTTTGTCATCGGCGGGGCGCCAGATTTCATAACGCCGAATCGATGTGACCTTTTTCATGGTTGCGACCCAGGTCTTGATGACAACTTGGTCATGCAAAAAGGCGGGGATCAAATATTCGATGAAATGGCTGCGAACGACCCAGCCCATTCCAAGTTCGCGATATCTAGGAGCATCCCAACCTTGAGCAGCCGAATGTGCGATAGCCGCATGTTGCAACCAACGCACATATTCGATGTTGTTGACATGCCCCACTTGATCGATTTCAGTAGGTGTTACGGTATGTTGATATTCGTAAATGAGTGGCATGGCAAATAGTGAGAAACGTGGTAATCAGTTTCGTTGTGGTCTGCAATCGAATTCACGCAATATAGCGAATGATGGAAGCTGTCTGTATCGGTGACAGAGAAACTCGGTACAAATCCAGAAGGCAATCGACCCGATAAAGGCACGACATTCATGGCATCCGAGATCGCAGGGACAACGAACTCGCAACCCGGACAGGAGGGGGCAACACGCTCTTCGCCCAACAGGCTGGAGTCGCTGGATCAGTTTCGAGGGTATACAGTAGCGGGAATGTTCTTAGTCAACTTTCTCGGTTCATATGCGTTGGTGACCGGACAGTTTCCCAATCTCAAGCATCACAACACCTTCTGTTCGTATGCTGATACGATCATGCCGCAGTTCTTCTTTGCGGTTGGTTTTGGGTATCGTGTTACACTTTTGAAGCGACTCGAAAAAGAGGGTTGGTTACACGCTTATGGTCGCGTGCTCCAACGCATTGTCGGCTTGCTGTTTATCGCCGCCTTTGTGCATGGGTTGGATGGGCAATACAAGAGTTGGAGCGATTTGCAATCGGCTGGTGTGTGGACCGTATTGAGCCAAGCATTCGGTCGGAACTATTTTCAAACATTGACTCATATTGCCTTGGCTTCGTTATGGGTAACACCCGTTATTGCCGCCTCCACATCAATTCGCGCAGCGTACTTTGTTTTATCTGCCGTATTACATGTGCTGATTTCTTATCTTGGATTCTACCAATGGGTTCATGAGTATCGTGGGATAGATGGTGGCTATCTTGGTTTTATGAGTTGGGCTTTGGTTGTACTCGCAGGAAGTTTTGCGTACGACATCATGTTGGGGAGTCGAGCGAGGGAGGGCTCAACGGGCAGTCGCACCATAACTATTGATGCGAATAAACGTTTGCTGGCACCGGCTGCTCGGTATGAGGGGCCGATGGCCAAGCTACGCGCACTGGCTGTATGGAGTGTGGTGCTCATGTGCGTGGGGTATGGTTTGTCCTGTTTGAATCGGGTGACACCTCCCAACGACTTGTTAAGGCTGCAGAACTGGAGCCTGTTGCTCAATACACCTCCATTTTTCCTCCCGACGGAACCCGTGAATTTATGGACGATGAGCCAAAGAGCGGGGAGTGTTTCTTACATGATTTTCTCGTCTGGATTCAGCATGTTCGTTTTTGGGGCGTTCGTATTAATGGCGGATCAGTGGAAGATAAAGATCGGCCTGTTTCGCACTTTGGGTGTGAATGCCTTGGCGGCGTATGTTTTGCACGATTGGGTCAATGGTGTCGTCAAAGAGTTTGTTCCCAAAGATTCTCCTATTCCGTATGCGGTTCTGGGATTCTTGGTTTCCTTTATGGCCTGCTATCTGATGTTGCGTAGTTTCGAGAGGCAGAAGATCTTCTTTCGCATCTGAGGTCCCGATTGCGTTGCTTGGGTTCGCACGAGGGTAGTCTCGCTCGTCCTTAGCGGGCAATTTGGCTTAGTTAGTTTGACACCCGATTCGGTAGGGGTTATAAGACGTTCGTTGAATTGAAATGCATCGAGAAGGGAACGATTAAATGTCCAATATGAACAACCAAAATCCATATTCTTCGGATCAGCAAGGTGGTCCACCCCAATATTACCAACAGGGGCAATATGGTCGGAATCCCAACGAAGGTGATGCAACGGGGGGCGTGATTCCCTACAAAAATCCGAAAGCGTTGATCGCTTATTATTTGGGGATTTTGAGCGGTTTGCCCGTAATTGGAATTCCGCTTGGGGCAGCTGCTTTCGTATTGGGAGTCTTGGGCTTGCGAGATCGAGCTCGGAACCCGGTGATTAAAGGGAGCGTCCATGCGGCGATCGGCATTGGTTGTGGCGGTTTCTTCTTTGTTTTATGGACGTTTTTGACGATTGGCGTCATCGTGGCGATGGTCGCAAACGCCCGATAGTTCGTCCCGTCCTGAAATAAGAGACATGTAAATTTGTATTCTTTTTATTTGAACGGTTGACACGAATGTGACGGTGTTTTATGTTCACTTTTCTGGGTTTTAGATACGTGAATTAGCGGGACGCTGGTTCGATAGGCGACATGAATCGCACCTTTAGGGTCGAGTCAATGTTTGCGATGTTTGCGAACTTGAATGGGGAGCGGCAATTGCTCTCAAGGTTCGCAGTGAATCGCAAACCGCCAAGGAGCGAGCTGATGTCCACAAACAATCCCTGCACATTGTCGCAAACCTCAAATGGCCGAGGGGCACTAACAACTGAGCGACTAACGGCCGAGCAGCTAACGGCCGAGCAACACGAGCAGCTGTATCGTTTGTTGCAGCAACATTGGGGCTACACAGAATTCCGCGCCTTACAACTCGACGCCGTTTCGGCTTGTTTGGCTCATCGAGATAGCCTCACCATTCTTCCGACCGGGGCTGGTAAATCGATTTGTTTTCAATTGCCCGCTTTGGTTTGCGAGGGGACGGCACTGGTCGTTTCGCCGTTAATCGCCTTGATGAAGGATCAGGTTGATGCCTTGCGACGGCGCGGCATTGCGGCTGAATTTGTCAACAGCAGCCTCACCTCACGCGAGCGAGAAAAGGTGATGCGGCAAATGAGCGATGGTAAGCTCAAGCTTCTGTACATCGCGCCGGAAAGATTGATGCTCGATTCTACATTGGCTTATCTTGCAAAACAGAAGCTCTCCTTTATCGCGATAGACGAAGCGCATTGCATCAGTGCATGGGGGCACGACTTTCGGCCCGATTATCGAAAGCTGGGAGAGCTCAAGAATCGCTTGAGCAATCTGGCCATACATTGTTTCACGGCAACCGCTTCACCTCGCGTGCGCGAGGATATTGTTTCCCAATTAAAGTTGCGCGACGTTCAGCAGTCGATCGCCGATATGGATCGACCGAATTTGATGTATCGGATGATCCCTGCAATCGACCGACTCGAACAAATTTGTCGGATTATCGATCATTATCCGAAGCAATCGGGAATCGTCTTTTGTTTAACTCGCAAGGAAACCGAACGTTTAGCGGCCCAGTTGCGGGACAATGGATATAACGCTGCCGCCTATCATGCGGGCTTTGAGATGTCGCAACGAAAACGCGTTCAAGAGCTCTTTCTGCGCGGGCAAGTGGACGTGATTGTCGCCACAATCGCTTTTGGTATGGGAATCGACAAACCTGATATACGGTTTGTGATCCACAATAGCCTACCGCAAACGATCGAGCATTATTTGCAAGAATGCGGTCGAGCTGGCCGTGATGGTTTACCATCAGAGTGCGTGATCCTGTATCGTGGAGCAGATCGCGTTCAGCGAATTACCCTTTCCGATGGCGATTCTTCAGAACGACTGGAGGTCGTTCGGCAAGATATTCATCGTATGGCGAATTTTGCGGCGGGCATGAGCTGTCGACGCAAAACGCTCTTAGCTTCCATGGGGCAAATGTTTGAGCACACCCATTGCGGGGCATGTGATAATTGTCTGCAGCATGTGCCACTTTTGGACTCGAGTGAGCCCGTAATCATCGCTTTGCTAAATGCAGTGCTTGACACTGGAGAGCGGTTGGGGAGCAAGAATGTTCGTCAACAGGCTCGGCAATGGAGCGGCGGTACTGAGCCTGGGACAACGCCTTCAAAATTGAAGAAGTTCGCCGCTCTCAAAGGGTTTACGGATATCGAGTTGGAAGATTTTATCGAACAGATTTTGGGACACGGCCTACTGCGAAGTGATGGAGCATTTTGTGTCCTCAAGCTTACCGCGCCGGGGCGAAAGGCGTTGCAAGACAACAAATGTCACCTTCCACTGCTAAATCGCTTCGCTAAGCCAAGTCCCATGCAGTTAGGGCAATGGGAGCCGGCAAAAGAGTGCGACTTAGAGTTGTTTCGTGTGTGCTTGAAAAAACTGAGCGTTGGTGAAGGAGCATCCCGAGTACCGTTGCCACGTTCTTTCGCTTGGCAACTTGCTTCGATGCGTCCCACGGATTTGGCGGCGTGGGAGAAAGTGTATCTCCGAAGCTCGGCCAATCCACAGTCGTTGAGTTCCCGTCTCGAACCCGATGATGTGAAGTGGATAGAGAGAATATGCGACTGGATGCGAGACTATTGTCAGAAGAATCGTCTCGCTTCGAACCAGGATCCATGGCAAAACTTTATCAACGGGTTACCAGCGGAAAATGAAACGCCCGAGTCTGTTGAAAGGCTGAGATTGAATTCTGCTTCGTTGCGAGTTTTTCCATTCTTAGATTCTGGGATGTCGATTCAAGAAGTGGCCAACGCAAGCGGTCTGGCAGCATCGACGGTATTCAAACATCTTGAGAAGTATATTGAAGCCCGGAATGTAATCGATTGCAGTACCTGGGTGCCCCACGAGGCGATAGTTGCGATCGAAGCTGCCATCGCGATTGTTGGAAATGAAAAATTGAAGCCGATTTTCGATCAGCTTCAAGGGAAGTATAGTTATGAGCACATTCGAGCAGTGGTGGCGGCGCTAAATGTAAGACAACGAAGCGGATCGCTGCTTGCAGTCGCCAACCACAGTTCTTTTGAAGAAACATCAGTGAAAACAGAATAGAGTCATCCCAAGATGAAACTGAATATTGAGCAACGAAAACGCGAGGCTTCGGAATTGGTAATGATTCATGGACTGACGCGGCGTTGGCAAACGTTTACACCTTTGCTCCCCTCCTTTTCGTCGCGGTATTCGCTGACTTTAATCGACTTACCTGGCCACGGAGAAAGTCCAGCAAATGCCTCAGGCTACAGCGTACTGCAACACGCCGAAGCCGTAGTGCGTTGGATCGACCATTTCAACGTCGAGCGGTTTGACTTGTATGGGCATTCGTTGGGGGCGATGGTCGCTTTGCATGCCGCAGCCAAAAGACCGGATCGTGTAACGCGCGTGATTCTCGAAGACCCACCCTTTGGAACCATGGGGGAGCGATTAGAACAAACGGTATGGCTCAGTCATTTCTCGCAAGTACATGAAATCCGTAACCGCGATGAGTTCATTCGCGGCAGTCGTCGTGAACAAGTAGAGATGCTCGGCAATATCCTCTTGAAAGATCCCGTGACGGGTACGACGCAACGCCTTGGGGCGCAGCGAGATCCGTCGTCCCTCCGCTTTATGGCCGCTTGCATGCTGAAAATGGATGCAGCGGTGGTTGAGCCCGTTGTGCAAAAGGATTGGTATAGAGATTGGCACTGGGAGAGTATCGCCACCGAAGTGACACAGCCGACCTTGATTTTGCGTGCTGATGAAAAAGCGGGTGGCATGCTGACCGAACACGATTGCAACCACTTGTGTTCGTTGCTCGAAGACCCAGTTCCTGTATTCTTCCAGAACTCCGGGCACAATTTGCATTGGGTACGCACCGTTGATTTGAGTCATAGTGTGCACACATTTCTCGATTCGTAATTCCTCTAGGATTCGAATCGATCACGCCTCGAGAATATGGCCGTCAGAGTTTGGATCATCGATTCAAAACTGATACAATCGCGAGTATCTGCGACCTACTCGGGCTCGTCCATTGAGCTCTGAAAATTGAGTTTGATGACCTTGCCCCAAGCCCTCCTCTCCCCCTCTCACTCATCGAAAGTATTCGCCATGAAGAATGCGACTGGCACGCTCTGCATTGTTAACGGGAAATTGTTTATCGGGAATGATCAGCCAGCCGTCGAGCAAGGTTGTTTGATTGCTACAGATGGCATCATTCAATACGTTGGACCTGCGAATGCAGCTCCGGCTTTGGCTCACCTACCTGCGGAGTCGATTCTTCGAATCGATGCTCGAGGAGGCACGATTATGCCTGGATTGGTGGAAGCACATTTTCATCCGACGTACTTTAATGTGGCGGCCCTGGAAGATCTTGATATCAAGTATCCCGTTGAATATGTCACCTTATTGGCAGCCGCAAATGCCAAGCTCGCATTGGAATGCGGATATACGGCGGCTCGAAGTGGTGGGAGCCTATTCAACATCGATGTATGGCTAAAGAAGGCGATCGAAAACGACATTGTGGTCGGACCTCGGCTGGCTTCTAGTGGCCGTGAAATTTGTGGGGTTGCTGGGCTAATGGATTGGAACCCCGACTATCGCAAAATTGGGATGGAAGGTTTGGTCTTGCTCATCAACGGAGCGGATGAAGCTCGAGGTGCCGTTCGCAAATTGGTCAAAGATGGAGTGGAATGGGTAAAGACCTATCCGACAGGTGATGCAGCAGCTCCCGATGTCAACGATCATCACACCTTGTGCATGACTTTCGAAGAAATGTATGCCGTAGTAGCGACAGCTCATAATCACGGGCTCAAGGTGACTGGACATTGTCGGGCGACTGAAGGGATCAAAAACGCTTTACGAGCTGGCTATGACGCGATCGAGCATGGGACGTTTATGGATCAAGAGGCGCTTGATCTTTTGCTTGCCAGAAATGTGCCGGTGGTGCCAGCCCTTTATTTTGAATTGATGAGTGTTGAGCGTGGCCCTGAGTTTGGGTTGCCACCCAAAGTGATTGAAGGACATCAAGAGACTCTCGATGGTGGGGCGGAGAGTGCCAGAATGATATTGAAAGCGGGGGGACGATTGGGAATGGGGGGCGATTACGGATTCGCTTGGAATCCGCACGGCGACTATGCCAAAGAGTTATCTTTCTTTGTGAACTATGTCGGTTTCACGACCGAAGAGACCCTGCGTTGCGCAACCAAAACGGGGGCCGAGATTATGGGGCGAGATAAAGAAATTGGAACCCTCGAAGTCGGGAAGCTGGCGGACGTTTTGATCGTTGATGGCGACGTTTTAGCCGATATTCGGTTGCTCGAAAATCGCGAGCGATTTATCGCTGTGGTTCAAGGTGGAATTGTAAAAGCTGGTAAGTTGTCCCGCCCGTAAGGCTGTGCTGGGAGCGCGCTTAAGTGTGCGTGTGCGGCAAGAGTGCTCATGTTGGGCTGGCGACAAAGAAATCGCACACCCAAATGACGGCCTTTTTACTGAGAAATTCGAGATTATCGGAGTGCAACCCATGTTTTGTAGTTGGTGGCACGCGAGATGCATAACAGACACATTGAAACGTCAGCGCGGCTGACATCCATGTTGGAATTCGAGAGTGACTCTCCTGTTTGAATCTCATCCGAGGAAAGAATAATCATGATTCATGAAAAGAGCGGCGATATCTTGCAGACGGAATGTTTGGCGATTGCACATGGAGTGGCACCCAACGATGATTTTCATTCCGGTTTAGCTTTGCAATTGCGTGAACAATGGCCTGCGATGTACAAGGATTTTCGTCACTATTGCCATGATCGCCATCCCAAAGAAGGTGATTTGTGGATGTGGTCGGGTGTGGGTGGGCATCGTGTGATTTGTTTGTTCACACAAGAGGCTGCCTATGGCCATGGCAAATCACCTGGAAAGGCTCATTTAGAGCATGTAGGCCATTCGCTCAAAGCACTGCGGCATCTGATCGAAAAAGAGAACTTGCAAAGCGTCGCTCTACCGCGTTTGGCAACAGGCGTCGGCGGCTTGGATTGGGAAGATGTGTATCCGCTTATCAAGCAGCATCTTGGCGATCTTAAGGCGACAATTGAAGTTTACACCGTTTACAAGAAAGAACCAGCGCGAGCTTAGGCATTGTAGCCGTGTAGGATGTGTGAAGCGGTGTGTTATGCGGTCGGACTTATTGCTCTTGAAACGCATGGCTTCGAGAGAGATTGCACAGTCAGCAAGCGATTGTCGCAAGCCCGCTGCACACACCCTACTTGCTTAGCAGGCTGCCGAGTCGATCGATTTCACTATCGATATCCGTACCCTGATAGAATGCAAACAAACCGTGAATTTCGCGGGCCTCGTTCGATGGGCAATCAGGGAATTGAGGATCGGCGTGAAGACATGGGCAGGGTGGGTTTCCCCAGGTTCGTTGGATGGGTTCCCATGCCCAAATCACCCATTTCGTTTTGTCCTCTGAATGGCAAGCTGCAAACGAACCACGGAAGATCTTATTAGCGTTCGTTTGCTCTTGAAAACCATGCATCCCTTTTAGCATCGCGCACATTTGGACACGAAGATCGCTCAATGGTAATTCTGTGGCATTGAAGAGCGACATCTTAAATTTGACATGATCTTGAAGGGCTACGACATCAACATCAAACCGAATACCGTTGGGGAGTGTGCGTGAAATTTGTAAGTGATGGTCGCCATCTCGCTTCCATTCTTGAGGTAAAAGTTGAATGCCTAGCTTCGACCAGACTGTGGGAACATGCGTATGAGCAAGATAAGTGAGACCAAGGTTGGACCAGATTGCTTCTGGTGCATCCAAAACGATGTAACTCTTGTGATCCCACGGAGCGAATACGCTGACTTTCGATTCACGCTGTGGGGCGATGGCGCCATCCAAAAAGCCGATGCGGGGGTGGCGACCTCCGGGGTACGGAGCAATTTTTAAGTGATCTTTCGGAACGGAGGGTGCTTGTAATTCGAGCCCTAGACGCGTTAGTTCATCCGGGATGCGATCAACTGAGAGCCCCAATACTTCAGCTGCTTCGGCTTGCGAATAACTATGGTCGACCAGCATGTTCTTAAGCCAGTATTTCAGTTCGTCATCGTTTAACGCGGCTCGCGCTTTGCGAGTGATCTTTAGGCGTGCTGAACCGGGAGAAGTTGGGAGCAAATCGTTTCGGTACATAGCACCAATTGCACCCACAGTCCGATCTACTTTTCCTTCGAAGCAAACTTCGGCGTTCCACAACACTTTGACGGGCTGATCGAGGTTGATAAGCTCATCGCTCAAATTGCAAATGAGTGAATCGAGATCGCTACCTTGGATTCGAATTTCTTGCCCAACAACTTCGACGTTCAGAAGCTCGCCCGCTTTTGCGCGATCGGGAGAGACCTCAAGCCAATAGAATTTGGTGTGAGTAACATCGTCTTGTTTCCAAACGATTTTCTTGGGCCAACGTTGTCGAGTGAACTGAGCCATCCAGGGTACCCCTTCAGCATCTTCACGATCCATCCAGTGGCCTTTGCCGGGATAGATCTTGACCATGTGCTTGTAGCCGGTAGGGTCTTTGGCTTCGAGTTCATCGAGTTGTTTACCAAATTTTTCTGCAACGGCATTACGTTGATAGGCTGAGTCATTACCTCCCATAAACAATGCGAACGGAAGATTGCGTAAGCCGAAGGGTTCTGTTTCATTCGGATGGCCAGCCATCATACTGGCAGCCGCAAATCGATCTGCCATGCGAGGTGCGACTTGATACACACCGTCGCCTCCTGCTGAATAACCCATCAAATAGACTCGATCGGGATTAACGCCTTCGAACAAAACCATGTCTTCAATGATACGTGTGAAAAGTGGATCGATATGACCTTGGTGCCACAGATTCCAAGTATCCGTGGGGGCGCGTGGCGCGACGTACACACCTTCTTTAGGCTCATAGAGTCGAATTTGATTTTGCCACTGTCCATCGTTAACTCGTTTTGGGGCGCCACCACCACCATGCATAGAGATAAACAGGCTGCGACCCTCTGCTGGTTTTTCACCAAACAGCTTGTATTCAAACTTCATCGAGAACTCATCTTGCTTGAGTTCTTTCCCGGTAAACTCTGCTTTGCGAGCTTCCAGTTCCGTTTCCTTCAATGCAGCAGACACCATGTTATGCACTTCGGTGGCTTCCGCTTGGTTCAGCGATGTCGCGTTGAACTCTTCCAGCGACGCGAGGGTGAGTTTCTTCTCAGCGGCTAAGCTTTTGAGTTTAGCAATCGCATCTTGTGAGGCGACGGGTTGTTTCGAAGTGGTTGTTGAGTCTTGGGCTGAAAGCGAAATGCTGAGCGGAAGAAGGAGCAACCAAAGCGAATATAGGCTACGTCGTAGCTGGGTAAGGTGGATGAATTTCATTCCAAACCGTTTCAGTGGATTGAGGGGCATTGAGGGAGAAATTACTCAGCCAGCATTGTAATCCTCGAAAGTTATGGAACCAGCTGTATCGTAAGTCTCCCTCTACGGTTGGTGGTTTCGGCGGGGTTATGACCGGAATGGGGGGCTTGGGGAGAGATTGACGATTCCGCGGAGACTAACGCGGAAAAAAATAACTGGATACGTTGAAATATGTTGAAGGAAAAGCGATACATAACGCCACGAATGGTGTTTTTAACCCCTGAACAGCACTTTTTGGGTGCTACGACTCTTCTTTTGCAATCTCGGAGAATTTGGATATGTCCGTTAAGGCTTGGTTGGCTGGGATTTTTGCTTCGGCGGTAGTATTCGCCTCGACGGCCGGTACTGTGATGGCACAGCCACCAGGCGGAGGCCGAGGCGGCCAGGGTGGTCCCGGAGGTGGCGGCCGCGGTGGCATGATGATGATGGCTGGCGGCGGCGGTGGTGGAGTTATGTCCATGTTTTCGCTGCTCCGCAATGAAAAAGTTCAAGGTGAAGTCAAAATCACCGACGAAGAAAAGGCTGCCCTGGAAAAAGCTGGCGAAAAGGTTCGGGAGATGACCTCCCCTGCAGGTGGTGGGCGCGGATTCCAGAACTTCCGTGATATGTCGGAAGAAGAGCGAAAGAAAGTAATGGATGAAATGCAGGCTCGCATGAAGAAGGCGAACGAAGCTGCACGTGAAGAACTCGAAGGTATTCTCCCTCCAGAGAAATTGTCCCGGTTGCTCGGTATCTACATTCAAAACAGCCAGATGGGCCAAGTTTTGAGCAACCCAATGGTTGCAGAAGAGTTGGAGCTAACAGACGAGCAAAAAGAGAAGGTGACCAAGACGGGAACCGAATTGGCTGAAGAAATGCAATCCACTATGTCAGAGCTGTTCGGTGGTGGCCCTGGTACCGATCGTTCCGCAATCCAAACCAAAATGGAAGAGTTCCGCAAGAAGGGTGATGAGAAGTATCTCAGCATCTTGACCGATGACCAAAAGAAGAAGCTTGAAGAACTTAAGGGAGCCGAATTCAAACTATCTCCTGAAGAATTGAGAAGTGGTATGTTTGGCGGTCGTGGTGGCGCAGGTGGACCTGGTGGTCCTGGTGGCCGTGGCGGTCGCGGTGGTGAAGGTGGCGGCGAAGGCGGTGGTCGCCCGAGCCGTGGTCAACGTCCAAGTGGCGATGGCGACATCCAATAGTTGTTAACCTGAAATCGAGTTAGCCTCGATTGCTAGAGCAATCTGATAAAAATTCGAAAGGGTGTTGAGCCGAGCTCAACACCCTTTTTTCATTCTCATTTTACGTTAGCCTCAAACTGACTTAGGAATTTGTTCCGCCGAAGTATTTGTTAGGATAGAGGAGCTGACGAGGAACCGCCCTTCTCTGGTCGTCTCACTCGCGCATCGCAAGTACATTTCACTGCACGTGGGCTATATGATAAACGAGAAAACGAGTCGCAGCTGGCCCACTATGCTGTCGTTGATCGTGGCCGCATTCTTAGTGGGTGGTATCACCTTTTACGCCGCCATAGTTGTCCCAGCTGCTTCTTCTGTGTGGGGAGCAACCGATCAAGGATTTGTCACTCGACTGGTGACATGGCGTTTCAATGCCATTGCATCTCCATGTTGGCTCTTGATATTGATGGTGCATTGGAAGTCGCCCGACCGAATTCTGAGATACTTATTATTGATCCTAATGGGAATCCAAATGGGGCTGTGGTTTTCGCATCGTTCTTTGGATGTTTTGGTAGATCCGAGTCTTCACACAGTTCAAAACGAAAGTTCGTTTTACCTTCGACATCAAGTGTACTTGTGGCTCACCACGGCCCAGATACTTTTGGGTTGGTTTTTGATTTGGAAATTGGGAAATGCGCTGAAGCGAGACTTATCTAAAGAATGACGCTAAAATGATGGCTCACTTTCCTCGAAAGATCGAGCAGCGATGGGTGTCTCGTACATTCGACTTCATGGCAAGGAAGTACAGTTTGTGAGTGATGAAGAGCTTTGGGAACGCTTCCTTGAATTGAAGCGATATGTCGATTTATCCGACGCAGACTGCAACGTGATTTGGGATTTATACCCTGTCGTCGAACCGCATTTCGCTGAACTCTGCGAAGACTTTTATGCGGAGATATTACGTCATCCTAGCGCGGCTAGTGTCATTACCGGTGGCACGGTCCAAGTGGAACGACTGAAGCAGACACTTTATCTGTGGCTCAGCGAATTCTTTAGAGGGCCTTACGATGAGGTCTATGCAAAGAAACATTGGAAAGTGGGAAGCCGGCATGTTCAGATCGGGTTGAATCAAAGCTTCACTCAAGTCGCTATGACGCGTTTGCGTACGGGCATTATGCGAATCGTCTTCAATGCTTATCAGGGCGAGCCCGATCGGCTCAAGTTGATGGAGCTCGCTATTGGCAAAATGATCGATCTTGACCTAGCGATCATTCAATTGGCGTATGAAGAAGAATTGTTGCGAAAACAACAGCAAGCAGAACGCTTGTCGGCGATTGGCCAAATGGGTGGCGGCATTGCTCACGAATTGCGAAATCCGTTGAATGTTTTGCAAACTTCCCTGTACTTGCTTCAGCATTCGCAGGGAATGGATGCGGCTCGAAGGGAAGTTCACATTGAGAGAATGCAGCGTCAGATTCAATTGGCAAACCGGACCATTACAGCCCTGTCGGAATTTACCAGGCTAGGGCCTCTGAACAAGAAACGGATCGTCTTGGCAGCCTGGTTGGATGAGATGCTCCGCGATAACTTCCCTGACAAGCTTGCCAACATACGGCGCGTCATACAGCCTCCCGATCTGACGCTTTTGGCCGATGCCACGCAGCTCGGAATTGCCATTCGAAACTTGGTCGCCAACGGGTTGGAAGCGATGAATGAGCAAGGGACGGTCACGGTGGCTGTGTCATTGAATTCCGCCAACTCCGATCTGGTCCACATCGATGTGATCGATCAAGGATCTGGAATCCCAGAAGAGATTCGAGTTCGTTTGACAGAACCGCTGTTCACAACAAAGACTCGTGGACTTGGACTGGGGTTAGCACTCGTTCGGTCGATTGTAGAACGCCATGGAGGGGGACTGAAAATACAGGCGACCTCAGCGGAGGGGAGCGTGTTTAGGATCGAATTGCCAGTCGCTTGACGTATCCCCCGGTTTGTTGACGAATTCTGCTTTTCGATGGTCCGATAACTCGCTATCCTACCTCCAAGTCCATCCTACCCGATATTGATTGTCCCACCTCCAATCCTACGAAGCTTTTCACTGAATGGGCTTTGTGGATTACTGTTCTCGATAAAACGGTTTTGGCCCCAAGCTACTCGCTACACGGTCTTGGCTACTCGAGGTCTGTTACTCGAGCCCTGTTACTCGGTGCTAGCGACGCGTACTGGCTACACTTCCCTGGCGAAATAGGAACGACCATGTCATTATCTGAAGCACTACAGAGTCATGTTGGTCCTGGTACAAGCAAGCCGTTGCGAATCATTTGTGTCGACGACGAAGCCGATGCGTTAGCGAACTTGCGCGAATTGTTGCAGTTGCTTGGCTATGAAGTGGATGTCGCTGGTTGCGGTCAAGACGCGCTGAAATTAGCGGCCCAGAATACCTACGATTTGGCGCTGTTGGATTTTCGGATGCCCGAAATGAACGGGATCGAGTTAGCTGCCAAGCTCAAGGCCCTTTCTCCCTGCATGATTACGATGTTGGTTACAGCCTATTTGAACGCTGAGCAAGAGAGCGATGTGAACGCAGGACAGCAAGTGAGGAGCATCATTAATAAGCCGCTCGATATCAATAGGCTTGCCAAGATTCTGGGTGATGTGCAAGTCGAACAGACGGTTTTGGTGGTGGATGATGATCTAGATTTGTGCCAAAATCTGAAGGATGCATTTGAGCAAATTGGGTATCGAGTTTGTTTGGCTCATGATGTCGAGCAGGCTGAAAAGATGTTGGAGCTGGCACGATTCCAAGTGGTGCTTGTCGATTACCGGCTACCGGGTGGCGATGGTATGAAATTGGCCGCTCATATTCGCCAAGGACAGCCGGGCTGCAATGTCATTTTGATGACCGGCTATCGCAATGAATTGGCAGATAGTCTTGGGGAATTGAAGGCCAAGATTTGTTATAAGCCATTTGATATTGGTACACTTTTGGAGACGGCCCGCGGGGCTTGATGTTGCGATTTCTGAAGTCGTGGTTGTGGATACTTCTTGTGCACCATGGAGTTGTATACGTCATCGGCAGCGATATTCATGATCGATCATCCAAGTTCGCACGCAAGCACCATCTTCGACTGAGCTAGATTCAATCTTATGCCTGAAAGTACTACATCATTAACGGTATTGTTGGTCGAGGACGACGCCGACACGCGGGCTAACCTTTGCGAGTTGTTGGAATTGGATGGTCACATTGCGGTTGAATCATCTACCATTCATGAGGCGCTCACTGCAACGCCATGGGATAGAGTTGACGCAGTCATACTCGATCGACGCTTACCTGATGGCGATGCGGGCATTTTGTTGCCCTTGGTTAAACAAAAAGCACCCGATTGCCCCGTGGTTGTGGTAACGGGATATCCGGATGTTGACAGCGCAATTGAAGCTCTCCGTCAAGGCGCCTACGATTATCTTCTCAAGCCAGTGAGCCCCGAAGCCTTGAGGGCAAGTTTACGACGTATTGCTGAACGTCGAGATACCATACATGAACTGCGAGCGCAACGCGATTTGGCCGAGGGGTTAATCGAGACGGCTCAAGCCATCGTGCTGGTACTTGATTTTGATTGTGGTGTGGTACGCTGCAACGGCTTTCTTAAAGATCTGATCGGTAGTGATGTGAGACAATCGAGAGGCAAAGAGTGGTTGTATGACCTGATACCTTCTGCCGATCAGCACCGATTTGAAAAGATGCTGACCAGCATTCTCAATGGTGTGACGGTCCGCGACCAAGCCTCGCGATTGAAAGTTTCCAATGGAACCGAACGCCTGATTAGTTGGTCGGGTAAGCAGCTAGATGGAAATCATGTCGTGCGCGGCCTACTATTGGTGGGACATGATGTAACCGAACTAAACTTGGCGCAGCATCGGTTGGTGCAGAGCGAGAGATTAGCGGCTATCGGTCAAATGATAACGGGCTTAGCGCACGAAAGTCGCAACGCTTTCCAACGGAGTCAAGCGTGTTTGGAGATGTTGGGGCTGGAAGTGCAAGATCGTCCGGCTGCCATTGATTTGATTCAACGGATTCAGCGTGCGCAAGATCACTTGCATCACTTGTACGAAGAAGTGCGATTCTATGCGGCTCCCATTCATTTGGAACGTGTTTCATGCCGCTTAGAACATATTTGGCGAGACACTTGGCGGCATCTTGAGCAGATCTGGAGCCCCAAGAATATTCGGTTGATCGAGCCAGAGACGACACCTGAAATTTTCGTCCAAGCCGATGCTCATGCATTGGAACGCGTTTTCCGTAATCTTTTCGAGAATGCGATTATGGCGTCACCTGCAGGAACCATGGTCGAGTTGAGTGTTCACAGTTGTACGCTTGGAGATCGTTTAGGGGTTGAGGTACGGGTTCGCGATCATGGTCATGGTTTAGAGCGAGCTACGCGCGAAAGAATCTTTGAGCCGTTCTTCACTACCCGTACTCAGGGAACGGGGTTGGGGCTTCCGATTACCAAACGTCTTATTGAAGCACACGGTGGAACGATCGAATTCGGTTGGCCGGAAGATGGAGCTGAGGCGATTATTCAATTCCCGATTTCTCCCGAGACACATCCGCTGCTGTTGCCTCGCTAGTCGTTATGCATCGGACATGATTGAGTGAAAGGGCTCGAGTCTGGCCGCTCCTCAGTCGTTTTCGTAGCCTGCTCTTGGATCGGGTCTGGTGTGCCCGTGGGCACATTTGTGTGTCACTTTAGGCGCGAAGGAATGGTCGATTGACCAGGAAAATGGATAACGGGGTGAGTTTTTCCATGTCAAAAAAGGATTCGCAGGCAAATCCGGGCATGGTATGCGCTTTGCAGTGGTAGACGCTTTGACGTTTGGGAACCGAATCCCGCGTTGCTGATCCTATTCGGACGACTGATGAGAATTGGCTCGTTTGTTCACTAGATGGGTCGTGCTGGAATAGGCCTCAGATAGCCGGATGGGTGGTGCGGAGTTTTTCCCATGCAGCTTAGACGAATACTTTGTCCCGTAGATTTTTCTGAATGCAGTTTGCGGGCTGCCGAGTACGCCTTTGGTTTAGCGCAGCGTTGTCGCGCGACCGTGGAGATTGTTCACGTGTGGCAGCCTGGAGGTAAGGGTGTTGAGTTTCGAGGGCCGATGTCCGCGTATGTCGGCGAGGAGGCGGAAGTAGGTCGTGCGTTGGAGCGCATACGGCCGTCGTTTGCGGACGTTGCGTGTCGGCATCACTTGTTAGTTGGGGACCCTGCCGATGAAATCGTTACTTTGGCGATTGAGCATCAGATTGATTTGATTGTGATTGGTACACATGGTCGTACGGGGCTCTCGCGCTGGATTTTAGGTTCAGTAGCGGAAACGATTTTGCGAAAAGCTCCGTGCCCTGTGCTTACGTGTAAACACAGTGCGGAGAAGGAAACAGTAAAGGTGACTGAAGCCAGAATTAGTTTTGCAACCTAACGCATGAGGGCTTACCGAATTGCGCATGCGATGGATAATTGACTCTCACAATTCTCTCCCAAGAAAATGAACCTCTAATGAATTTACCCGCCCAGGAACTTCAGCTTCTAATCGTTGATGATGAAACGGATTTCAGAGAAACCGCAGTCAGTTACTTCAAACGTCAATCGTATCGAGTTCAATCCGCTGCGAGTGCCGAAGAAGCTCTTCAAGTATTGCGAAATTCGACCTTGGACGTAGCTGTTATCGATTTGCACATGCCCGGTATGAATGGCCTCGATCTCTTGGAGCGAATGCGAGAAGAAGACCCGCAATTGCAGATAGTTATGTTGACGGGTGGGGCGTCAGTGGAGTCTGCTGTAGAAGCGATGAAACGAGGAGCAGCAGATTATTTGACCAAGCCGATTCGTTTGGCGGAACTGGATGTCCTCATTCAGAAAGCGTATCAAGCGGGGCAGGTGCAACGAGAGAACGTTCAGTTGCGTCAAGCTTTGCGGCGTTCGGTACAGGCGACGCGATTGATTGGTAAGTCTGCTGCGATGGAGCAGGTTTTTCGACTGATCGATCGCACAGCAACCTCGGAAAAGCCAATCCTTATCGAAGGGGAAAGTGGCACAGGGAAGGAGCTCGTTGCACGCGCGATTCATCAGGCGAGTCCGTTGGCGGATAAGCCGTTGGTTGTCATTAATTGTGCAGCGCTGCCAGAGACACTGCTGGAAAGCGAGTTGTTTGGGCACGAGAAGGGAGCGTTTACAGGGGCGATCGCGGCCAAGCCCGGCTTGTTTGAAATCGCAGATGGTGGGACTCTTTTCATCGATGAATTTGGTGAACTGGCGGGGGCACTGCAAGCGAAACTGCTTCGCGTTTTGGAAGATGGAGTCATCCGACGAATTGGTTCGGTGAAAGAGCGACGTGTTCGGGCTCGCATTTTGGCGGCAACCAATCGAAATTTGCTCGATGAAGTAAAAGCAGGACGATTCCGTGAAGATCTTTATTATCGAGTCAATATCCTTACCATTCATTTGCCGCCGTTGCGCGAACGTCATGGTGATGTGGCTTTGATCACCGAATCTTTTCTGGGGAACAATTGGAAGTTGGAGCCCGGGGTGTTGGACGTTTTGGAGAATTACAGCTGGCCCGGTAATGTCCGCCAATTGCTTAACGCGTTGGAAAGAGCCAAGATTCTGTCGGATGATGAATACATACGGGTCGCCAATTTGCCGCCCGAAATCCTGAGTATGGAACCGGTACCGGTCGTTGCGAAGGCCGGGACGCAGGTCGATTTAGAGACGTTGAACCGGTTACATGTCATCGAAGTGTTGAAGCAATATCAAGGTAATAAGGCTCGAACGGCTCGGGCGCTTGGCATTGGCCGGCGGTCACTTTACCGATTGTTGGAAAAATACGGTTTACATACCACCGATGTGGGGGCTTCTGAAGGTTCCGATGAACCTGAGTCCTCTCAAGACAGCCACGGGTGATTCGGTTAAACTGAGGAGAGTCGGTGCGGTTTGCGCATCGCTTTCCTCGTTTGAACACTACGTCGGTACATTCTATGCGGGTCGGCTTATTTATCCCCTGTTACATTGATCAGTTTTATCCCGATGTGGGATTAGCCACGGTCGACATTCTTGAGAAACAGGGGATCACGGTCGATTTTCCCGCTGAGCAAACATGTTGCGGGCAACCGATGTCGAATACCGGTTGTGCCGATGCTGCTCGACCTCTGGCGAAACGTTTCGTCGAAATTTTCGCCGACTACGATTATGTCGTATCACCTTCGGGAAGCTGCACGGCGATGGTCCGGCATCACTATCACGATTTGCTCCCGCATGATGCTGCCTACGAAAAGGTTCAAAAAAACAGTTTCGAGTTGTGTGAATTTTTGCATGACGTTCTCGGTTTACGCCAATGGGACGGAGATTTTCCGTATCGAGTAGGCATTCATCAAAGCTGCCATGGTTTGCGCGAATTGCGGTTGGAGGGTAGCTCTGAGGAAATGCTCACCCGTCCAGGAAAAGTTCGAGGTTTTTTGCAATCGTTGCGAGGCATTAAGCTAAGTGAATTGAGTCGTCCCGATGAATGCTGTGGTTTCGGTGGCACCTTTGCCGTCGCACAAGAGGCCGTATCGGTCATGATGGGCGAGGATCGCTTAGCGGATCACAAGCAAGCCGGTACGGACGTTTTGACTGCGACCGACATGAGTTGCTTGATGCATTTGGAAGGTTTGGTTCGTCGGCAGAAAATGCCCGTCGCCATTATGCATGTGGCCGAGATCTTGGCTGGCCGCAAACCAACCCGTCCCCACTCCCCTGCCCCTTTGAAATCGAACTGATCTAACCATCGCAATCGAGACTAAGCCGATATGAACGCACCGATTCACAAAGAGCATGCGGAACTCGCGACCGAATTTGTTCACAATCGCGAGCGAGCCAAATGGCATGATAGTTCTCTGTGGTTTGTGAGACAAAAACGGGATCGTCAAACACACTCGATTCCGGAGTGGGAGCAACTGCGCGAGTTGGCTGCGACGATTAAACGCCACACGCTGGCCAAACTGCCCCAATATTTGGAAGAGTTCGAACGCAATGCAACGCGGATGGGAGCAGTCGTGCATTGGGCTCGCGACGCAGAAGAGCACAATCGTATTGTCTTGCAGATCTTGCAAGAACACGGTGCCAAGAAAATTGTGAAAAGCAAATCGATGCTCACCGAAGAATGTCATTTAAATCCCTATTTAGAACGCAACGGGATTCAAGTTGTGGATACGGATTTAGGTGAATGGATTGTGCAGTTGCGCAACGAGCCGCCGAGCCACATTGTGATGCCGGCGATTCACATCAAGAAACAAGAAATCAGCGAACTGTTTCACGACAAGCTAGGGACTGAAGACGGCAATAATGACCCGACCTATTTGGCGGGAGAAGCTCGTACGCATTTGCGGCAGAAGTTTGTCAACGCAGACGCTGGCATTACGGGCGTTAATTTTGCGATTGCCGAAACGGGTGGTTTTGTGGTGTGCACCAATGAAGGGAATGCCGATTTGGGTGTGTCGATCCCAGATTTGCATATCGCCTGTATGGGGATCGAGAAATTGATTCCTCGCGCACGTGATTTATCTGTCTTTACTCGATTGCTGGGGCGGAGCGCGACCGGACAACCGATTACTGCGTATACGTCGCATTTTCACGGTCCGCGACCTGGCTGCAAATTGCATATCGTATTGGTCGATAATGGTCGTTCGAAGATTCGGGCAAGTGAAGATTTCCATCGCTCGCTCAACTGCATTCGTTGCGGGGCGTGTATGAATACGTGCCCGGTTTATCGCCGCAGTGGTGGGCATAGCTATAGCACAACCGTTCCTGGCCCAATAGGTTCGATCTTGGCGCCCAACCGAGATGCCAAGAGCCACGGTGATTTGCCGTTTGCGTGCACGTTATGCGGCTCATGCACCGACGTATGTCCTGTGAAGATTGACATTCATCATCAATTGTTGACGTGGCGCCAAGAGCTAGCCATACAAAAAATCGTGCCATGGACTAAGCGGGTTTCGATGAGCATGGTGGCTGCTGTATTAAAGCGGCCGTGGTTGTATGCACTTGGCGGTAAGGTTGCGAGAGTTGGTTTGCGCTGGATGCCGCGCTGGATGATCTACAATGGACTCAATAAATGGGGTAAGCAACGCGATTTGCCCCCACCTCCCGCGAAAAGTTTCCGAGAACAATATCGTACGCGGTCGAAGTCCTAGTGAGTTACGCACAGCAAACGCACGCAACAAATTTAATTCGATGGCGTAAGTCCATCTTTAGGTAAATATTCATGGCAACGGCGAAAGACGAAATACTTGGTGCTTTGCGGAAGCAAGTTCCGATCGAAACCCCCGCTCTACCCGAGGTCCTTGAAGGAGATTGGATCCGGTATGCAGATCCAATAACACAGTTTTCGAATCTTATTGCGGCAGTCGGTGGAAGCTGCTTCGTCGTGCCGGGAATTCCTGAAGTTGTTGCGCAGTTAGAAAGTTACTCCGAATACAAAAAGGCCAAGCGAGTTTATTCGCAAGTGCCGGGGATCGAAACGCATTTCGATTTGAATTCTGTCGCGTCTCCCAAAGATTTAGAGGACTTGGACTTCGTCATTTATCCGGGTGAATTTGCGGTTGCCGAAAATGGTGCGATTTGGGTTACGGACAAAGATCTCAAGCATCGTGTGATTTTTTTCATTACTCAACATTTGGTGTTGTTGGTACCGAAGAGCAAGCTCATTCACAACATGCACGAAGGCTATCAGCGGTTGAGATTCGAGGAACCACGGTTCGGTCTATTTGTTTCCGGACCTTCCAAGACAGCGGATATCGAACAATCTTTGGTGATTGGGGCACATGGTTGTCGGTCCATGCAGGTCTTCTTGATCGACGGCTAGCTGGGAGCTACCGGGATCACTAGAAGTACTGTGTATGCGATCACTGTTTGTGGTGCTGTGACCAGGATGTTTTTAATTTTGGGTTGGAATTGTGGCCGGCGGGGCTTACACTCAGGCCATCTGAATACGAGCGTTAATTTTCGCCTAGGCGATGCCAGGTTCGCTCGTGGTAGTGGCAACGGCCTTTGAAGAGTGATCTATCAGGTTAACATGCGTTTTGAAAATGTCTGTTTAGAGTCGATCGGTTTTGCGTTACCCGAAGAGATCATTACTTCGAATCAAATAGAAGAAACGCTGGCTCCTGTCTATGATCGACTCGGTTTCCCTCCAGGACGTTTGGAGTGGATGAGTGGAGTGGCTCAGCGCAGGCTTTGGCCGCGCGGCTTTCGGGTCAGTGATGCTAGTGTCATTAGTGGTGAAAAAGCGATTGAAGCATCTGGCATTGATCGATCCGATATTGGATTGTTGATTCATGCCAGTGTATGTCGGGACTTTCTGGAACCGGCCACCGCATCGCGTGTGCATCATCTTTTGAAGTTACCTTCCGCCTGTTTGGTTTACGATGTTTCGAACGCCTGTTTGGGGCTGCTCAATGGCATGATCCAAATTGCGACGAGTATCCAGGCTGGAATCATTAAAGCGGGTATGGTGGTCGGAACAGAGAGCAGTCGCAATCTGTTGGAAGCTACCTTGAAAATGTTAACGAGTCGCGGCGACTTGACCCGTCACACGATCAAGCCTTCATTTGCTTCGTTGACGATTGGGTCAGGAAGTTGCGCGATCATTTTGACGCATGAGTCGATCAGTCGCAGCGGATCACGCATGCACACGGCAGTGGCTCAGGCTCATACCGAACATCACGATCTCTGTCATAGCGACGAAGATCAAGCTGGGGCTGGAATGACCCCGTTGATGGAAACCGATTCGGAGCAATTGTTGGTGGCAGGAGTAGCCACAGGCAAAGCGGCCTTCACTCGATTCTTGGATGAACAAGGAATTGGCGCCGACCGAATCGATCGCACTGTATGTCATCAAGTTGGTTCGGCTCATCGCAAATTGATGCTGCAAACTTTCGGGCTCAATGCAGAGACGGATTACGCGACCTATCCATGGTTGGGCAACACAGGATCGGTCGCGTTACCATTGACGTTGGCGATGTCATCGCGGTCTGGTTTCGTGGGACGCGATCAAGATGTCGCCTTGCTTGGTATCGGCTCGGGGATCAATTCTCTGATGTTGGGGGTGCGTCTGCAGGAGTTGCCGGTCGGCGGCGATTTGGACTCTTCGGCCCAAGAGGCTTTGACCGCCGTGTCTTCGATGATCGCTTCTTCTTCGAACGGAACTTCGACGACGACTTCAGTCGCGAAGCCGCCACACATACCTCTCGACGGTTATAAGCGAGCTGCCGAACCGCGACCATCGGGAAGCCCCACGACTTGATGCGCGCGATGTGTTGCGCGAGTTCGCTCGCTTGTGACCATTCGGACATTTTCAGCGTGAGAAGCATTCCTTCGACTTTGACGCCGGGGTATGTCACTACGGCTTCGACAGCGTCGAGCGTATAGCTGGCAGCGACGTTGGCGTCAGCGGTAAGCCAGCGGAACTTGCGAAACATCTTGCGTTTGAGTTGAGCAGCCTTTCCGCGCCAATGCGTGAAGTTAGGATGAATCATCAGAGATTCATTCATTTCGGCGGGATCAATGCCGGTGACGTTGAGTCCTATCTCGAGCAAGCGTTGGCAAGCACCTCCAGGTGCGCTCCCAATTTCCACGACATGATCACCAGGTTGCCAATCGAAATGCGACCAAGCAACGGCTTCCGTAATCTTCAGATAGGCGCGGCTGATCATGTTGGCGGGGCGATGAATGGGGAGTACCCCACCCGGCCAACAACTTGGGCGATCGATGGCATCGTGATATCCGATCCACCACTGATTCGGTTCGACCGCAATCACATCAAGAATTTTTTCACCACCCGTCGCAACAATATTGATGGGAGGAACCGAGACACCAGGAAACTTTTGTTGCCAAGCGTTCGTGAGCGCCGTGATGTTGAGTTGATCTACATCGGATGGACCTGGCTCGTATCCGTTCCAACCTGGGACCGTGGGGTCACGATGCCAAAAATGGATAGCGTTCCAGCGATTTGGCTCGGCGATTTTGTCACAAACGGCGGCTGCTAATTCCTCGCCATTGGAACCCGAGACGTGTCCCAGGGCCCAGCCCGTCGTGCGAATAAAGGGTGACGATGGGAGCGACGAGGAGGAGGATGAGGACGGTTCGGCTTCTGCTGCCGCGACTTCATCCAACTTAAGCGTGATGAAGCCCGGTCGAGAAAAGGCCTTTTTCCAAGTCCCTTGTGGCGGAGAAAGTTGCTGAAAAAGGGTGCGTTCTGCACCAACTTGGCAGGCTACGAAAGCAAATTGCGACACTAGGAAGGTCCGTAAAGGGAACAGAAAACCGCTGGAGAACGGGAATGCTTAATGAAACTGTCATTAACTGGTAGACGAAATGACCATTCTCCCCGTATAACTTGATTCACGAGGAGTCAAAGCGGAAGGGCAAAAGGGATGAATCCTGTTGATGAGTTCCTGATTTCTGCGGTTTGGCGGTTGCTGCTGGGTATTTTGAGTTAGGAATTTATGTCCAAGAACGAAGAAGCATTTGAAGTAGAAGGAACTGTAACGCAAGCGTTAGCAAACACGCGTTTCCGTGTTCAGTTGGATACCGGAACAGAAGTTCTGGCGCACGTCGCAGGGCGTATGCGCAAGAACTTTATTAAGATTGTTCCTGGAGATAAGGTTCGCGTTGAGTTATCACCTTACGATCTCACCAAAGGTCGCATCGTCTTCCGCGAACGCTAGACAACCGCCGCGCCAACGACGATTTCCTCGAACGGTTGGCTGGGACAATTTGACTCATGAAACTATTTCATTCAGCCCAGGGTAACACGCAGCATCTGGTTTGAATTCGAATTAGCTCGCTCTATGGTTACCTGATTTTGGGTGACGGTTGAGTGCCTACGGATTGCATGGATTGCCAGAGAGATGACTTGTTGGCGGTAGACGTTGTGATCGTCTATCGCACAGTCTCGTAAACGATATCTGCAGATCGCGCATGTTTCATGCGAGGCTTGCAGTTCTACTTATCAAAACGTACGAAGGAGAAGCGGATGGCTCGTTGGTCTTTGCCCCGTGTGGGGCTTCTTTCCCTGTTGATGTTGGTAAGCCCTGCCATTAGTGCATTGCGAGCCCAATCAATTTTCGAAAAACCGATGGCAGTGGTGACCATTGGTGAACTGAAAAAAGTTCAGCCTGACATCGTCTATTTGATGAAATCAGTTGGTTCGCCGCAAATCGGTGGATTCGTCAATCTCATGGTGGATCAATACAGCCAAGGCTTGGACACAGAACGTCCAGCTGGTGTTTTGGTCGCCATGCAAGGTGAAACTCCTTCCGTTGTCGCTTATCTCCCATTGGCTGACTTTGACAAGTTCATGGAATCGCTCCAGAACTTTGGCGAACCCGATGATTTGGGTGATGGCAAGTATGCCATGGACGTCGGAGCAACCCCTGTTTTCGCATTGAAGACCGAAAAGTGGTTGTATGTCGGTATGGATGAAGGTGTATTGGAAGGCTTGCCAGAAGATCCAACCACCATCGTTCCAAAAAGCGAAGATCGCTACAACGTTTCTGCTCGCTTCATCGTCAAGAACATCCCTGAAGAGTTGAAGACGATGTTCATGGACCAGGTTAGCAATTCACTTGAACAAGCAATGGAACTGCAAGCTGAAAACCAAACCGAAGAACAACAAGAGCAGGCTGAAGCTGCCGCCGAACAAACTTTGGCACAGCTAGAAAAATCGTTCACCGAAATGGATGAAGTTGTCATCGGTTGGAACATCGATTCGTCTTCGAAGAAGACCTACATGGACTTTGGTGTTCAGGCCTTGGAAGGCACCGATATGGCTGCCGATCTTCTGAAGCAACAAGAGATGACCACAGAATTTGCTGGCTTCATGATTGAAAATGCAGCCGCCACATTGCGATTTGGTTCGTTGATTGCCGAGAAGGATGCCGCTCAAGCTGTAACAAGCTTGGAAACTGCGAAGGCTCAAGCGTTGGCACAAGTTGATGACAACGATGAGATTCCTGAAGGTAAAGGGAAGGAAGTCGCTAAGGCTGTTATCGAAAAGATGTTCAGCTTGTTGACCAAGACTGTTCAAGAAGGTGTGTTTGATGGTGGTGCAGCAGTTGTTTTGGATGGCGACAAATTCCGTTCTGTAATGGGTGGTCGAATCGCTGATGGCGAGCAATTGGCAAGCGACTTGAAGAGCATCTTTGAAGAAGTTAAGGGGAACCCAGAAGTTCCAAACATCAACTTCGATGCATCGACCTACAAAGACGTTACTTTCCATACCGTTTCGGTTCCTGTTCCTGATGAAGGAAAGGCTCAACAGATTCTTGGTACTGAACTCCCGATCGTTATCGGCACCGGCAAGAAATCGTTCTTTGTCGCTGTTGGTTCCGGTGGAGATGAATTGTTGAAGTCGGTTATCGATACCAACGCCTCGAAGGGTAAGGTTAAGGTTTCGCCATTCGAATTTGTGATTCAGGTCGGTCAGTTCTTGCGTTATGCACAATCGATTGAATCGAACCCGATTCTGGAAGTTGCCGTCAAAGCGATTTCGGACTTCCCAGACAAGGATCACGTTATGCTGCAGTCCCGCTCGATTCCACGCGGTATGGTTTATCGCTTTACCGTGGAAGAAGGCGTGTTGCGAGCCGCTGGTTCCATGAACCAAGGCAACGCTCGCCAATAAGCAGAATCGATCTGCAATAGGTCTAAGCAGAAGCGTCCGGGAACATCCGTTTCCGGACGCTTTTTTGTTGGTCCTTTACGGGATTAGCCGTTGAGAGGGGGCCAGCTTCGGTGTAGTCTTTTAAGCAAAGATGCATCACTGATTCCGTGACACGAGTCCCTCAGGTACCCATGTTTATGTTGCGAAAACACCTCTCCCGCTTCTGTCGAGCTGTATGTTTTGGCTTGGCACTTTCCTCCTCCGCTGTGTTATCTGCTTCGATTTATGCAGAAGACCTAACCATTATCGATGTTGCGAAAGCGGGCATCGATTACAAAATTCAGGGTGAGTACCTTGGTGTGATCGATGCCGATGGTGGCAGGACTTGGGGAGCTCAGGTCATTGCTCTCGGGAATGGAAAGTTCCACGCTGTTGGTTATCCGGGTGGCCTGCCGGGAGATGGGTTCGATCCAAACGAATCGGTTCGCGAAAGCGACGGGAGCTTGGAAGGCGAAACAGCGAAATTTGTCAGCAATGAGTTCCAACTGGTCGTTGATGGTAAGACTCTCAAAGTTCAAGATCTTACCGGAGCCACTTTGGGCACTCTTCAAAAAGTAGAACGCGAAAGTTCAACGTTGGGCGCCAAGGCACCCGAAGGTGCTGTGGTGTTGTTTGACGGCAAGAATGCTGATGGTTGGGAAGGTGGTCGCCTGACCGCTGAAGGATACTTGGATATCGGTACCTCGTCCAAGAAAAAGTTCAACGACTTCACTCTGCATTTAGAATTCAGAACACCTTTCATGCCACAAAGCCGTGGGCAAGGACGTGGCAATAGCGGCATGTATTTGCAAAGCCGTTATGAAGTTCAGATTCTCGATTCGTTTGGTTTGTCGGGCGAAAATAATGAGTGCGGTGGGATCTATCAGATCGCACGGCCCAAGGTAAATATGTGCTATCCGCCGCTGCGTTGGCAGACTTACGATGTCGACTTCACCGCCGCCAAATATGATGCATCGGGTAAGAAGACCAGTGATGCGACGGCAACCATTCGACACAACGGCGTTGTTATTCACAAGGATTTAGTGTTTCCAAAAGCAACTCCTGGCAGAGAAGGTGAAGCCAATTCACCCGGCGCAATTTTCTTGCAAGATCATGGTAACCCTGTCGCCTTCCGCAATATTTGGATTGTTGAAAAATAGAGATGGCTGATCATGTTGAAGTGTTGCCGACAACGGCAACCGCTGATATCGGAGTGGTTCGCAAACGCATCGTGGAAGTAGGTAGTGGCAAAGGCTTATTCCTTTGCCGCTATGCCAAGATGTATCCAGAGCATGAAATTATTGGCCTGGAACTCGCGAAGAAATATGCCGAAATGTCGCATGCTAAGTTGACCAAGATGGGGCATCAACATGCATGTTGCTTAGCGGTCGATGCATGTCGTTGGATGGCGGAGCAAAACGCGAATTCTTTCGACGAAGTCCATGTTTACTTCCCTGATCCTTGGTGGAAGAAGCGTCACAAGAAAAGACGTGTTCTCAACGAAGGTATGGTGAAGAACATCGAGCGAACCTTGAAGCCCGGCGGAGAACTCCATTTTTGGACCGACGTGTTGGAGTATTTTGAGAGCACATTGGAACTGTTGGCTGAGCACACTAAATTGATTGGCCCCGAATTCGTTCCAGAAACTCCACCCGAAAACGATATGGACTATCGGACGCATTTTGAACGTCGAACTCGCTTGAACCAACTTCCCGTTTATCGATCGTTGTTTCGGAAAGCATAATCGATTCAATGCTGCGGGGCATGTACAACGCAGCCCGCTACACGATGGATACAAAATAAAACGCTCGCAGCGAGGAGAGTTCCTGGCTGCGAGCGTTTTTTTGAAATGTGAAAATGAAATGCTTCGACCGAGCATTCTGCATGAATCTTTACTTCGCTGGAGCAGCATGCGGCTTTGGTTTCGGAGCAAAGATCAAAACCGTGACGGCGCCCGTGATAACGACTCCCAAGCTGCAAATGAAGGGGACGCTGACCGCTGACATCGTGCCTGCTGTTGCCATGGTGGTAAGTGTGTTCACAACTGGAGCGAATCCAAAAATCAGCGGCATGACGTAGATCGGTTTACCGCCAAAATTGAATGCCAGGATGATTCCCAAAGCGCCCAAGGCACCTGCGGAACCGGCAGCAATGGACCAGACTGTTCCACTCATTGTCCAGCGTCCCGGTTCGTTCCATACAGAAAGGATTAACAATGGTACTGCCACTGCGATCAGGAAGTATGCTAAGCCGACGCAACAGAATGGACGCAAACGGCTGCCTCCCATTTTCATTTGGCCGATGT
>Ga0075158_10000482_pt1 | contig 32413 bp, 32 predicted proteins | sample JI91814BDNA_FD_70968 | JGI IMG/M metagenome (GOLD analysis project Ga0075158, IMG submission 70968) | Wastewater effluent complex algal communities from Wisconsin, to seasonally profile nutrient transformation and Carbon sequestration -... | ecosystem: Engineered > WWTP > Effluent > Algae... | reverse complement strand
ACCATCCACGAACCGCCGACGCAGGCCACGTTCGCCAAGGCCAGGTAGGCGGGTGCCTTGGCCGCGTCGATGCCGCCGGTCGGGCAGAAGCGCGCCATCGGCAGCGGTCCGCCGAAACCTTTCAACGCGCCGATGCCGCCACTCGATTCCGCCGGGAAGAACTTGAAGCGCCGCCAGCCGTGCTCCATCCCGCGCATCAGTTCGCTGGCGGTGGCGATGCCGGGGATCAGCGGCGTGCGGCTGGCTTTCGCCGCATCGAACAGCGTATCGGTGGCGCCCGGCGAGATCGCGAAGCGCGCGCCGGCGTCGGCGACATTCGCCAGGTCGGTGGCGGACAACACCGTGCCGGCACCGACGCAGGCATGCGGCAGTTCGCGCGCGACCAGGGCGATCGCATCGAGTGCGCAGGCGGTGCGCAGGGTGATCTCCAGCACCGGCAGGCCGTTGTCGGCGAGTGCGCGGCACAGCGGCAACGCGTCCTCGATGCGGTCGATGGCGAGCACCGGGATCACCGGGGCCAGGCCGAACACGGCATCGACCAGTTCGCTATGGCGGGCGGTATCGAACATCGGGATCAGAACTCCTTGGCGCGCAGGGCGGTGGCCGCACCCAGCAGGCCGGGATGGGGGTGGGTGATGACGTGGATCGGCACCGATTCCAGCAGCGCGGCCATCCGGCCCTTGGCCAGGAAGCGCTCGCGGAACGCGCTGGCGCGCAGGAACGGGATGAAGCGCGGGACGATGCCGCCGGCGATCACCACCGTGCGGGCACCGTGGATCAGCGCGCAGTCGCCGGCCACGCTGCCGAGCACCGAGCAGAAGCGGGCCAGCGTGCGCCGAGCGGCCTGGTCATGCCCCTCCAGCGCGGCGGCGACGATCTCCGCAGGTTCGCGCAGTGCCGGCTTGAGCAGGGAAGTTTCACCCGGAAGCAGGGACGGTCCCGGCAGCACCGCGCTGGCGCCGCGCAGGACCACGTCGATTTCGGACAATCCCTTGCCGCACAGCAGGCGTTCGGTCGACGTGCGGCCGTGCTGTGCGGTGAGCCAGGCGGAGATCGCGCGTTCCTCGTCGCCGACCGGGGAGAACCCGACATGGCCACCCTCGGTTTCGACCGCATGCCAGCCATGCTCGCGTGAGCCGACGATCAAGGCGACGCCCAGGCCAGTGCCCGGGCCGAGCACGCTGATCGGCCCGCGCAGCGGCGCAGCGGGATCGCCGTGCAAGGTCACGAGGTGCTCGCGCTGCAGCGCCGGGATCGCCCAGGCAACGGCGCCGAAATCGTTGAGCATGCGCAGCTCGTGCAAGCCCAGCGTGCGTTGCAATTCGCTTCGGCTGAAGGACCAGGCGCGGTTGGTCAGGCGGATCTCGTCGTTGCCGACCGGGCAGGCGACCGCGAGCGCGGCGCGGGCCGGCTTCGCGCTGGCGCCGGACAGGTAGTGCTCGATCGCGTGCTGCATGCTCGCGAAATCCGCGTTCGGCAGCGCCCTGGATTCGAGCAGTTCGATGGTCGGCGACGACAGGTCGGTCAATGCGAAGCGTGCATTGGTACCGCCGATGTCGCCGACCAGCGCGAGCGTGTTGGCGGTCATGCCGGCATCCCGTCGTCTTCGTCCAGGACGTCTTCATCCAGGGCGTTTTCATCCAGGAACAGCGCGCACGCGCCCTGTTCGGCCGAGCCGACCTGCTTGCGCATCATCGCGAACAGCTCGCGGCCGTGGCCGACATGGTTGCCGGCCAGCGCGGGGCGCACGGCCTCGCGCGCGGCCCAGGCGCCGGCATCGACCAGCGCCTCCATCGTGCCGGCATCGCCGTCGATGCGGACCAGGTCGCCGTCGCGCAGCTTCGCCAGCGGACCGGCATCGGCGGCTTCCGGGGTGACGTGGATCGCCGCCAATACCTTGCCCGACGCGCCGGACATGCGGCCGTCGGTGAGCAGGGCAACCCGCTGGCCACGATCCTGCAGGGCGGCCAGCGTGGGCGTGAGCTTGTGCAGTTCGGGCATCCCGTTCGCGCGCGGTCCCTGGCCGCGCACGACCGCCACGAAGTCACCGGCGAATCCTTCATTCCGATCGAGTGCACCGACCTTGAACGCGGCCAACAGCGCGTCCTGCGATTCGAAGATGCGCGCCGGCGCTTCGATCCGGCGCAGTTCCGGTGCGACTGCGGAGATCTTCACGACCGCGCGGCCCAGGTTGCCCTGCAGGCAGCGCAGGCCGCCTTCGCTGTCGAACGGCGCGGCCACGCCGCGCACCACGTTCTCGTCCAGCGACGTGGCCGGTGCGTTGCGCCAGCGCAAGGTGAGGTCGTCCAGCCACGGTTGGGTCGCCTGCTGGCGCAGGTCACCGCCGTGCACGCAGGCGATATCGCCGTGCAGCAGGCCCGCATCCAGCAATTCGTTGATGACCAGGCCCAGGCCACCAGCCGCCTCGAAATGGTTCACGTCGGCGGAGCCGTTCGGATACACGCGCGCCAGCAGCGGCGTGGCCCGCGAGAGTTCGTCCAGGTCGGTCCAGTCGATGAGCAGGCCGGCCGCGCGCGCCATCGCGACGAGGTGCAGCGCATGGTTGGTGGAACCACCGGTGGCTGCCAGCCCGACCATCGCGTTGACGATCGCCTTCTCGTCGATGGTGCGGCCGATCGGGCGATAGTCGTTGCCCAGCGCGGTGATGCGCAACGCCTGCTCGGTGGCGGCCACGGTCAGCGCGTCGCGCAGCGGCGTATTCGGCGGCACGAAGGCGCTGCCCGGCATGTGCAGGCCCATCACTTCCATCAGCATCTGGTTGGAATTGGCCGTGCCGTAGAAGGTGCAGGTGCCCGGCGAGTGGTAGGAGGCCGCTTCGGCTTCCAGCAATTCGTCGCGCGTGGCCTGGCCCAGAGCGTACCGCTGGCGCACCTCGGCCTTCTGCTTGTTGGGGATGCCGGACGGCATCGGCCCGGCGGGCACGAAGATCACCGGGAGGTGGCCGTAGCTCAGCGCCCCGATCAGCAGGCCGGGCACGATCTTGTCGCACACGCCCAGGCACAGCACCGCGTCGAACATGTCGTGCGACAGCGAGATCGCGGTGGCCATGGCAATGGCATCGCGCGAGAACAGCGACAGCTCCATGCCGGTGCGGCCCTGGGTCACGCCGTCGCACATCGCCGGCACGCCGCCGGCGACCTGTGCGCTGCCACCGGCATTGCGCGCGGCCATGCGGATCAGCGTGGGGTAGTGCTCCATCGGCTGGTGCGCCGACAGCATGTCGTTGTAGGACGTGATGATGCCGATGTTGCCGCCCGCGCCCTCGCGCAGCATCGGCTTGTCGACGCCGGACGCGGCGAAACCGTGCGCGAGGTTGCCGCAGGACAGTTCACGGCGGGCCGGGCCGGCTTCGCGCGCCGCGTCGATCCGCGCCAGGTAGTCGCCACGCAGGCGCCGGCTGCGGTCGGCGATGCGCGAGGTGACGCGCTCGATGGCGGGATGCAGGGGCATCGCTACGGACTCCAGTGGATGTGGACGTGGGGGCCGGGCGCATGCAGCAGCGCGGCCACCGGGAATTTGGATGCCGCATCGTGTTGCGCGTTCCGCAACACAACCCGCTTGTCCGCGCCGGTGACGACCAGGTGGATCGCGCGCGCATGCAGCAATCGCGGCAGGGTCAGGCTGATCCGCGCGAAGGGGGCTTCCGGCGGCAACGGATCGGGCAGGGTGGCGATGGCGTCGATGCCGGAGTCGATCGCCATGCCTTCGGCGAGGTTGGCGGCGCCGGGGAACAGCGAGGCGAAATGGCCGTCCGCGCCCATGCCCAGCAGCACGGCATCGAAGGCTTGCGGGTTCACCGCGAGCAGCGCACGTGCTTGCGCGAGCGACGCATCGACATCGCCATCCTCGCGGGTGAGTGGGTTGGCGACGATGTTGGCATCGGCGGCGAAGGCGTCGCGCAATGCGCGCAGGTTGCAGGCCGGATGGTCGTGCGGGACGCAACGTTCATCGGTGGGGATCGCACTGACCACGCCGCCGAGGCCAACCCCGGCAAGTCGCGCATACACGGGCAGCGGCGTGCGCCCGCCGGCGAGCGCCAGCCAGGCCTGCCCGCGCGCATGGATCGCCTCGCGCGAGGCCTCGACGAACACGTCGGCGACGTGCGCCACCAATGCGCCCACGTCGGCATGGTCATGTTCGATCCAGGGCATGCGGCTATTCCCGCCAGCCGTGGCCGTGGCGTTCGGTCAGCGAGACTGCCGCGCCCGGACCCCAGGTGCCGGCCGGATACGGCTTCGGCGTGATGCCCGCGGCGCGCCAGCCCTCGGCGATCGCATCGACCCATTGCCACGCGGCCTCGGTTTCGTCGCGGCGCACGAACAGCGTGCCGTTGCCTTCGATCGCGTCCAGGTACAGGCGCTCGTAGGCGATGCGCTTGCGCGCGTTGGCGAACTCCTCGTGGAAATCCAGGTCCAGCCCGACCTGCGAGAGGCGCAGGCCGCTGCGGTCGAGGCCCGGCGTCTTCGCCATCAGGTCCAGCTCGATGCGCTCCTCCGGCTGCAGGCGGATCAGCAGGCCGTTCGGGCGCATGTCGCCGGCGGCGCGACCGCCGAAGATCGAGTACGGCACCTTGCGGAACTGGATGTAGATCTCGGTGCTGCGCGATGGCAAGCGCTTGCCGGTGCGCAGGTAGAACGGCACGCCGGACCAGCGCCAGTTGTCCACGTGCGCGCGGAGGGCGACGAAGGTTTCGGTGCGGCTGCTGCGGCCGAGTTCGTCGGCGTAGCCGGGCACCGCCACGCCAGCACTGGCGCCCGCGGTGTACTGGCCGGCGACCGATTCGTGGGCGACCTGCTCGCGGCCGATCGGGCGCAGCGAGCGCAGCACCTTGATCTTCTCGTTGCGCACCGCGGTGGGATCGAACTTCGCCGGCGGCTCCATCGCCACCAGGCACAGCAGTTGCAGCAGGTGGTTCTGCAGCATGTCGCGCAGCGCGCCGGAGTCGTCGTAGTAATCGCCGCGGCCTTCCACGCCGACGGTCTCGCCGACGGTGATCTGCACCTGCTCGATGTGGCGCGTGTTCCACAGCGGTTCGAACAGCGCGTTGCCGAAGCGCAGCGCGATCAGGTTCTGCACGCCTTCCTTGCCGAGGTAGTGATCGACGCGGTAGATGCGCTCCTCGTCGAAGGCCATGGCAACGCTGTCATTTATGGCGATCGCAGATGCCAGGTCCTTGCCGATCGGCTTCTCCAGCATCACCCGGGTGCCCGCGCCGGCGGCGCCGTGCGCGGCCAGCGACTGGCAGGCCGGGCCGTAGAACTTCGGCGCGGTGCTCATGTGGTAGAGCACGTCGCCGTCGCGCAGCGCTTCAACCTTCGACGCCAATGCCGCCATCGACGCATCGTCGTCCACGCTCGCCGCCGCGTAGTCGAGCCGGTCGAGCAATCCACGCAACGCGGCATCGTCGCGTTCCGCGGCGGGGATGCGCTCGGCAATGCTGGCCGACACCAGGTTGGCGAAGCCGTCGCGGTCGAGCTCGCTGCGGGCGGTGCCGAGGATGCGCAGGTTCGCCGGCAGCAGTTGCTCCGCCTGGAGGCTGTACAGCGAGGGCAGCAACATGCGCCGTGCGAGGTCGCCGGTGGCACCGAAGATGGTCAATAGCGAAGCGGGCGCGGCATGCGTCACGGACGGGTTCCGGCGTGGGGAACCTGAAGCTTAATACGCCTGCGCCGCGGATGTCGCAGTGGTTTCGTTTCCAACGTTCGCCGAGGTATGGCGGGCGGACATCATTCCCGTGCGCAGTACGCATAGGTATGTCGCACGGCTGCCCTTTAGAATCGTTGCTCTAGTCGTCCAGGGCCCTGCAATGACGCGTCTTTCCTCCCTCGATCGTGAGCAGCTGCTGGCCTGTGCGCGCGGCGAATTGTTCGGTGAGGGCAATGCCCGCTTGCCCGCACCGCCGATGCTCATGTTCGATCGCATCACCCACATCAGCGATGACGGCGGTGCGCACGGCAAGGGCTTCATCCGCGCCGAACTCGATATCCATCCGGACCTGTGGTTCTTCGGCTGTCATTTCCTCGGCGATCCGGTGATGCCGGGCTGCCTGGGCGTGGATGCGATGTGGCAACTCACCGGTTTCTTCCTGCCGTGGCTGGGCGAAACCGGCCGCGGTCGCGCGCTGGGCGCCGGCGAGATCAAGTTCACCGGCCAGGTGCTGCCCGACGCCAAGGTGGTCAGCTACGAGATCGACATCCGTCGCCTGCTGCGCGGGCGCCTGCGCCTCGTGGTCGCCGATGGCCGCACCTACGTGGACGGCCGCGAGATCTACACCGCGCGCGACATGCGCGTGGGCCTGTTCCAGTCGACGGAGGCGATGTGAGTACGCCAATGCGCCGCGTGGTGGTGACCGGCATGGGCATCGCGTCCTGCCTGGGCAATGACCTTGGGACCGTGTCCTCGGCGTTGCGCGAGAGCCGGCCCGGCATCCGTTTCCTCCCCGATCACGCCGAGCGCGGCTTGCGCAGCCAGGTCGGCGGCGCGGTCGCGCTCGACCTCGATGCGGTGGTCGACCGCAAGCTCAAGCGTTTCATGAGCGATGCCGCGGCGTACAGCTATGTCTCGCTGCGCGACGCGATCGCCGATGCGGGCCTGGACGAAGCTGCGGTCAGCGATCCGCGCACCGGCCTGATCGCCGGTTCCGGCGGTGGTTCCAGCCGCTGGCAGGTGGAGACGGCAGACCTGTTGCGCGATCGCGGCGTGCGCAAGGTCGGCCCGTACATGGTGCCGCGCACGATGTGCTCCACGGTGTCCGCGAACCTCGCCACCGCGTTCAAGATCAAGGGCCTGAGCTATTCCCTGTCCGCCGCGTGCGCGACCTCCGCGCACTGCATCGGCGCGGCCGCCGACCTGATCCGCCACGGCGCGCAGGACATCATGTTCGCCGGCGGCGGCGAGGACCTGGACTGGACCATGAGCGTGATGTTCGACGCGATGGGTGCGCTCTCCACCAGCTTCAACGAGACGCCGGCCAACGCATCGCGACCCTACGATGCCAACCGCGACGGTTTCGTCATCGCCGGCGGCGGCGGCATGCTGGTGCTGGAAGACTACGAACACGCGAAGGCGCGCGGCGCGCATATCCATGCGGAGTTGATCGGGTACGGCGTGACCAGCGACGGCGCCGACATGGTGGCGCCGAGCGGCGAAGGCGCGGTGCGCTGCATGCGCATGGCGATGGCCGGCATCGACCGCCCGATCGACTACCTCAACACCCATGGCACCTCGACCCCGCTCGGCGACATCACCGAATTGAACGCGGTGCGCGAGGTGTTCGGCGATGCGATCCCGCCGCTGTCGTCGACCAAGGCGCTGTCCGGCCATTCGCTCGGCGCGGCGAGCGTGCACGAAGCGATCTACAGCCTGCTGATGCTGCGCGACGGCTTCATCGCCGGCTCGGCCAACATCGAGACGCTGGATCCGCGTTGCGAGGGCTTCCCGATCGTGCGCGACACCCGCGATGCGAAACTGGACACGGTGATGTCGAACAGCTTCGGCTTTGGCGGCACCAACGCCGCGCTGGTGTTCGCGCGGGTCTGAGCGCTCAGCGCAGCAGCCAGTCCGCGCTCGCGTCGGGCGACTTGATCCAGGCGTAGTGGTCGGCCACGGTGCCGGCCATCGCGGCGTCGAAGTGCCCCGCGGTCACTTGCGCATTCGCCAACTTGCCGGTGAGGAAGGCGGTTGATTCCGGTGGCGCCAGCCAGTCCTGGTCGAAGGTCAGTGCACGGACGTCGCCGCCGAAGCGCGCCATGCCCGCTTCCAGGTCCACATCGACGCCCGGTGCGGCGTAATGGCCGCTGATCGCGGTGCGCGCCCAGTCGGCGATCACGCTGCGCGCCTCGTTGCCGCCGAAGCCGATCCGGCGGCCCGGCATGAAGCCATTGCGTGCGGCCAGCCAGCGCATGAAGCGATAGGCGGACAACAGGCCCCAGCGCTTGGGTGCGCCGAACACGCGCCAGTACGGCGCACCACTTGCGACCAGCCACAACGCATCCGCGCTGTCGGGATGCAGTCCCAATTGGCAGCAGGACATCTGCCCGCCCAGGCTGTGCCCGCCGAGGACGCGACGGAGGCCGGGCACCTGCGCATCGGCGACCGCCTGGCTGGCGGCGAGGTCGGCCAGCAGTTCGCGATAACCCCAGTCGTCCGTCCTCGAGGCACGCACGTTGCTGGAGCCGATCCCGCGCCATTCGTGCAGGAACACCGCCATCCCGCGCGCGGCCAGCGCATCGGCGAAGGGCAGGTAATGCCGCGCCGGCATGCCCATGCCGGCCAGCCACAGCACGCGCCCTCGCGGTGCCTCCGGAATGCGCGCGATCAGTTCGCAGCGGTGGCCATCGCCGGTCTCGACCGGCAGTTCGACCGCACGCATCAGCGCGCAGCCGCGCCGAAGTGGTCGAGCACCACCACGTCGCCGCGACCCGGCCGGTAGCCGCCGCGCAGGGCGCGTTCGATGTAGTCGGTGGCGGCTTCGACCGCAAGCGGCATCGGCATGCCCAGGCACAGGTTCGCCGCGATCGCGGAGGCCAGCGTGCAGCCGGTGCCGTGGCCTTCCAAGGCAAGGCGATCATGGGTGAACTCGGCAGCGACCGCGCCGTCGTCGTAGCGATCGATGACGGTGCCGCCTTCGTCCAGGTGCCCACCCTTGAGCAGCACCGTGGTCGCACCCATCGCGTGCAGGGCGGCGATCGCGTTGCCGGCGTCGTTGCCATCGGCGATGGCCAGGCCCGTCAGCAATCCGGCCTCGGGGATGTTCGGGGTGACGATGCTCGCCAGCGGCAGCAGCCGCGTGCGCAAGGCGTGCAGCGCATCATCGGCGAGCAGCTTCGCGCCGCTGGTGGCGACCATCACCGGATCGAGCACGATGAACCGCGGGCGGTATTGCTCGAGCGCATCGGCCACGCAGTCGATGACCCCGGCGGTCGCGAGCATCCCGATCTTCACCGCGCCGACGTCGAAATCCTCGAAGCAGGCATCGAGTTGCGCGCGCAGGAAACCGACATCGGGCACGTGCACCGCGGTCACGCCACGGGTGTGCTGTGCGGTCAGCGCGGCGATCGCGCTCACGCCATGCACGCCATGCGCGGCGAAGGTCTTGAGGTCGGCCTGGATGCCGGCGCCGCCGCCGGAATCGGAGCCGGCGATGCTGAGTGCGCTGGGGGGGCGGTCGTGCTGCATCCGCCTATTGTGCCGGAGCCGTTGCAGGCTGGCGGGCCAGGCGCTCGGCCAGCTTCAATGCGTGGTCGAAGTCGGGCGCGAGGTGCATGTGGGCGGGATGGGCATGCGTCTGCATGCGCGCAAGCACGCGGTTCGGCTGCTCCTGCAGGCCGGAGATGACCAGCGCGATGCCCTTCCGCTGGCAACGGTCGGCCAGTTTCTGCAGCGCGTGCACGCCGCTTGCGTCCAGGACAGGCACCAGCCGCATGCGCAGGATGAAGACCTTCGGCGTGGACAGGAACTGGTCCAGCAGGTTGTCCAGCCGGTTCGCGGTGCCGAAGAACAGCGGCCCGCTGATCTGGTAGACCTCGACCCCCGCCGGCAGGCGCGAACGCTGGTCGCCAGCGTCGCCCTGGCCGATGGCGGAGCTGACTTCCACCGCATCCGCCATCCGGAACATGAACACGAATGCGGCCACCACGATCCCGACCTCGATGGCGATGGTGAGGTCGATGAACACGGTCAGCAGGAAGGTCAGCAAGAGCACCACGCGGTCGCCCTTGGGCGCCGACAGCGTGTTGCGGAAGGCCTCCTGCTCGCTCATGTTCCAGGCCACCACCAGCAGCACGGCCGCCAGCGCCGCCAGCGGGACATGGCGCATCAGCGGTGCCAGCAGGAGCATGAACAGCAGCAGGTAGCCGGCGTGCAGGATGCCGGCGACCGGGCTGCGACCGCCGGCGCGGATGTTGGTGGCCGTGCGCGCAAGCGCGCCGGTCGCGGGCAGGCCGCCGAACAGCGCGGAACCGACATTGGCGATGCCCTGTGCGACCAGTTCGCCATTCGAGCGATGGCGCCCGCCGGTCATGCCGTCGGCGACCACCGCGGACAGCAGCGATTCCACCCCGGCCAGGAACGCGATGGTGAACGCGCTGGGCAGCAGCTCGAAGGTGCGCTCGAACGGGATGTGCGGGATCGCGAACGTCGGCAAGGCGGATGGCAGCGTCCCGAAGCGGGTGCCGATGGTCTCCGCCGGCAGGGCGAAGGCGGCGGAGGCCAGCGTGCAGGCCAGCAATGCGATCAGGAAGCCCGGCCAGGTCGGCTTCCAGCGGCGCAGGCCCGCGATCACCACCAGGCCGAGGAGGGTCAGCCCGACCGCCGCCGGCTGGGTGGTGGCGATGTGCTTGCCGTACGCCGTCCAGCGCGCGAGGAACTCGGCAGGCACCGTCTCCATGCGCAAGCCCAGCACGTCCTTGACCTGGCTGGAGAAGATGCTCACCGCGATGCCGGCGGTGAAGCCGGTGATCACCGGCTGCGGCATGTACTTCATGAGCGTGCCGAGCCGCAGCAGGCCGGCGCCGATCAGCATCAGCCCCGCCAACAGCGTGCACAGGATCAGGCCGCCGTAGCCGAACTTCTGCAGGACCACGAAGACCACCGGGATGAAGGCGGCGGTCGGACCGCCGATCTGCACCCGCGAGCCGCCGAAGAACGAGATCAGGAAGCCGGCGATGATCGCGGTATGCAGGCCCTTTTCCGGGGTGGTGCCGCTGGCGATCGCCAGTGCCATCGCCAGCGGCAGGGCGACGATCGCCACGGTCAGGCCGGCGATCGCATCCGCCTTGAACGCCTGCAGGCCGTAGCCTTCGCGCAGGACCGTCAACAGCTTCGGCTCGAACATGCCGTACCAGGCGCGCCGCGCGGCGTCCATGCGCCCGGCCATCACTGCGGCTCCTTCAGTCGCACCCCGCGACCACGGCCCTGGCTGGGGTGGTCGTTGCCGATCAGTTCGATGCCGGCGGCATCCAGCGCCTCGATGATCTTGGTCAGCGTACCGACCACGCCGCGCACCGTGCCCTGGCTGCTTTCCATGCGCTGGATCGTAGGGACGGAAACGCCCGCGAGCGTCGCGAGCTGCTTCTGGTCGATGCCGAGCAGGGCGCGTGCGGCGCGCATCTGGGCTGAACTGATCATGGGAGGCTCCCGTCAGGAAGCCCCATTTTGAACCTTCAAACGGGCTTATGCAATTTCAGGATATGCATCTTGATATCTGAAACATTAGTTCATGCAGGATCGTCAGAGCACTTCCGAGGCGTAATCCGCCAGCCGCGACCGCTCGCCGCGGCGCAGGGTGATGTGCGCGCTGTGCGCCCAGGCCTTGAAGCGGTCGACTGCGTAGGTGAGGCCGGACGTGGTTTCGGTGAGGTAGGGCGTGTCGATCTGCTCGACATTGCCCAGGCAGATGATCTTGGTGCCCGGGCCGGCACGGGTGATGAGTGTCTTCATCTGCTTGGGCGTCAGGTTCTGCGCCTCGTCGAGGATCAGGTAGCGCGACAGGAAGGTCCGCCCGCGCATGAAGTTCATCGAGCGGATCTTGATCCGCGACGCCAGCAGGTCGTTGGTGGCCGCGCGTCCCCAGGCGCCGCCGTCCTGGTTGTGCGTCAGCACTTCCAGGTTGTCGGTCAGCGCGCCCATCCATGGCGTCATCTTTTCCTCCTCGGTGCCGGGCAGGAAGCCGATGTCCTCGCCCACGCTGACCGTGGCGCGGGTCATGATGATCTCGCGATAGCGCTGCGCATCCATGGTCTGCGCCAGGCCCGCGGCCAGCGCCAGCAGCGTCTTGCCGGTACCGGCGGTGCCGAGCAGGCTGACGAAGTCGATCTCCGGGTCCATCAGCGCGTTGAGCGCGAAGTTCTGCTCGCGGTTGCGCGCGGTGATGCCCCAGACCGCGCGCGACGCATGCCGGAAGTCGTCGACGATCTGCAGCACCACCTTGTCGTCGGCCACCTTCGCCACCTTCATCTCGGCCTGTTCGTCGCCGGGCAGGTAGACGAACTGGTTCGGATACCAGTCCTCGTCCTCGCCGCGTGCGATTTCGTAGTAGGTGCGACCCTTGTCGGTCCACGACTTCAGGTCCTTGCCATGGCGGGACCAGAAATCCTCGGGCAACGCGGTTGCGCCCGTGTACAGCAGGCTGAAATCGTCCAGCGCGCGGTCGTTTTCGTAATCCTCGCTGACGATGCCGGCGATCGACGCCTTGATCCGCAGGTTGATGTCCTTGGACACGAACACCACCGGCGCGCCCGGATCGGACTCCTTCAGCGCCAGGATCGCGCCGAGGATGTTGTTGTCCGGGATCACCGTGCCGAAGCGCTTGCCCGCATCGAAATCGCCGGTCTGGAACAGCAGGCGCCCGGCGCTTTCCGCGCCGCGCAGCTGCAGCGCCTGCGGACGCACCAAAGCGATGCCGTTGTGGACGTCGCTGCTGCCGTGGGCCTCGATCAGCTCATTGAGGAAGCGGCTGACCTGGCGCGCGTTGCGGCTGGCTTCGCTGGTGCCCTTCTTGCCGTTGTCCAGTTCTTCCATCACCTGCATCGGCAGGTACACATCGTGTTCCTCGAACTTGAACAGCGCGGTCGGGTCGTGCATCAGCACGTTGGTGTCGAGGACGTAGATGCGCTTGCTTCGCGTCATGCTCGGATTCCTGCAGTCGGACAACGATGGGGTGAAGAGGAGCGCTTGCGCGCCATTGGCGCGCGCGACGATGAACGCCCGGCGCGCTGCGCCGGGCGGGGGCGGGTGGCGATGGGGATGGTCACTGGCGCTTTGCGGCCTTCAACGCGTCAAGCACGGCTTGCGCGTGGCCGGGGACTTTCACCGGTTGCCATGCCTGGCGGATGACGCCTTCAGGGTCGATGAGGTAGGTGCTGCGCACGATGCCGATGTACTCGCGGCCGTAGAGTTTCTTCGGCTGGATCACGCCGAAGGCGTTGCAGACGGCTTCGTCGGCATCGCTGACCAGGTCGAACTTGAAGCCCTGCTTCGCGCAGAAGTTCTGGTGCGACTTCAGCGAGTCCTTCGACACGCCCAGCACCACGGCGCCGGCACGTTTGAACGCCGGCAGCAGCGCGTTGAAATCCAGGCCTTCGGTGGTGCAGGCCGGGGTGGAGTCCTTGGGGTAGAAGTAGAGCACCAGCCACTTCCCGCGATAATCGGCGAGCGTCGCGGATGTGCCGTCGGAAAGCGCCAGCGGCAGCCTCGACACGGCGCCATGCAGGGCCGCCCCGGCGATCATGGGGTGTCGGCGGCTGCGGGCGGGCTGGTTTCCAGCGCGTCGATGCGCTTCTTCAGTTTCGAGATTTCGCCGTGTTGGCCTGCGATCATCGCCACGGCGAGGAAGAACAGCACGAATTCCATGGTCTTCGATCCCCTGTGTCAGTACTTCATCGGATCCATGATGGCGTCGAGGTTCAGGTGGTCGCAGAACTCGAGGAAGTCGTCGCGCAACGCGGCGATATGCATGTCCGACGGCACGCCGATGGTCAGCTGCGCGGAGAACATGTCGGCCCCGGTCTGCATCGCCCGGTAGCGCGAGCAATGCAGGCTCTCGATGGTGATGCCCTGCTGGTCGAAGAAGTCGGCCAGCTGGAACAGGATGCCCGGCTTGTCCGAGGCGATCACCTCGACCACGTACGGCAGCAGGCTGGACTGCACCGGCTTGGGCCCGGTGCGGTACCAGATCAGCTTCAGCCCTTCCTCGCGCTCCAGCTTGGCGAGCATGGTCTCGAGCTTGGCCACCGCGTCCCACGAGCCGGTGGCGAGCGCGGTCACCGAGACATCGCGGCCCACCGTGGCCAGGCGCGTGTCGACCAGGTTGCAGCCGGAATCGGAGATGCGCCGGGTGACGGCCAGCAGCGGCGACTGCGGATGCGTGGTGTACGCGTTGATCAGCAGGTGGTTTTCGTTCGGCGCTGGCCGGGCGGAGATATCGGTCAAGGGAGCGTCCGAAGCGGGTGGGGTCGGCGGCGCGGGAGGGATGCGACGCATGCGGCAGCATACTTGCCGGTGGTTTCGAGCCGCAAGTAAGATTCAGCTTCGCTGCACCCATCCCATCGCGCCGCGCGTTCCTTCGCCGCGCCCAGCCCGAGCCCCCACGTGCGACTTTCCGGCAGCATCACCGCACTGGCGACGCCGTTCACGGCCGCCGGCGACATCGACTTCCCCGCCTGGCAGCGGTTGCTGCAGGCGCAGCGGGACGCGGGCACCCAGGGCGTGGTCGTGGCCGGCTCCACCGGCGAGGCCGCGGCGCTATTCGATGACGAATACGATGCGCTGCTGGCCAGCGCGGTGGAATTCCTCGGCGGGCGCATGCCGGTGCTGGCCGGCACCGGTCATTCCAATACCGCCAAGACCATCCTGGCCAACCGCCGTGCCGCCGCACTGGGCGCCGATGCCGCGCTGGTGGTGACGCCGCCCTACGTGCGGCCCACCCAGTCGGGGTTGCTGGCGCATTTCCGCGCGGTCGCCGACGAGGGCGGGTTGCCGGTGGTCCTCTACAACGTGCCAGGCCGCACCGGCTGCGACCTGGCCCCGGAGACCACCGGCGAACTGTCCCTGCATCCGAACATCGTCGGCATCAAGGAAGCCCGTGCCGATGCCGCGCGCATGGAGGACCTGTTGCCTTGCCGGCGCGACGGCTTCGCCGTGCTCAGTGGCGACGACCCCACCGCGGTGCGGGCGATGCTGGCTGGCGCGGACGGGGTGATCTCGGTCGCGTCGAACGTCGTGCCCGGCACCTTCCGCCGCTTGTGCCAGCTGGCCCGCGGCGGCGACGTGGCCGGCGCCGAGGCGCTGGATGCAAGGTTGTACGCGCTCTACCACTTCCTCGGCGTCGAGCCCAATCCGATCCCCGTCAAAGCCCTACTCGCGCTGAACGGAATCGGCCATGGCCTGCGCCTGCCGCTCCAGCCGCTATCATCCACGCATGCCGCCGAGGCCCAGCGCCTGCATGCGGACATCCTCCAACTCGAAGACTGATGCCGCCCGCAGCGGCCTGACAGGAGCTCCAGATGCGTCGTAGTGCCCGCGTGTCCCCGATTGCCGCACCGCTCGCCGCCGCCCTGCTGGTGGCCGGCCTGTCCGGTTGCCACTGGTTCGGCAAGAAGAACGAGCTGTACACGCAGAGCGCCGAAACCCGCCCGCTGGAGGTCCCGCCGGACCTGGATCGTCCGAGTGCCGACAAGGCCATGTCGTTGCCGGCGGCGGGTGGCAGCGTCAGCGCCTCGGGCATGAACAACGCCGGTGGCAGCAGCGCGGCACCGATCGGCTTCAATGCCAGCGGCGACCGCGACACGCTGTTCGTCAAGGTCGGCGAGGTCCTGGCGGGAACCCCCGGCGTGACGATTGCCAACAAGGCGCAGATCCTGGGTACCTACGACGTCGATTACATGGACGCCAAGTTCCTGGTCCGGGTGACCAAGGCCGGCGAGGGCGTGTACATCTCCGCGGTCGACCCGCGCGGCCTGCCGCCGATCGGCGAGGCGCCGGTCAAGCTGATCGGTGCATTGAAGGCGGCCATCGCGCCCTGACATGTGAACTCTGCAACGCAAGAAGGGCGCCGCAAGGCGCCCTTCTTGTTGGCGATTTGTGGCGGATCAGCGCTCCAGCAGGGCCAGCTTGCCCGGCTTGCCATCCCACTCGGCGGCATCGGCCGGCGCATCCTTGCGGGTCGCCAGCACCGGCCATTCCTTCGCCAGTTCCGCGTTGAGCGCGACGAAGACTTCCTGTCCGGCAGGCACGTCTTCTTCCGGGTAGATCGCGTTGACCGGGCATTCCGGCTCGCACAGGGTGCAGTCGATGCACTCGTCCGGATCGATCACCAGGAAGTTCGGGCCCTCGTGGAAGCAATCCACCGGGCACACCTCGACGCAGTCGGTGTGCTTGCACTTGATGCAGTTCTCGGTGACGACGAAGGGCATGGGGACAATCCGTGATGCGATGCGGGTAGTTTAGCGCCGTGGCGGCGGGAGGCGGCGCATCGGAATGGGTGGCGGTTGTGTGGCCATGGCGCTCCACGTCGTGAGCGTGCCAACGGGATGGATGATGGACCAACGGGATAGACGCGGCACATCCTTGTGCCGCGCCCTTCGCTTCGCTGCGGGCAACCTTCGGTTGTCCAGCCGCGCTCCGGGCGCCGCTGTCGAACCCGTACGGGTTCTCATCCCGTAGGGCGAATCAACAAAAAAGCCCGAGTCGAATGACTCGGGCTTTTTTGTTGATTGGTACTCCCAACGGGATTCGAACCCGTGTTGCTGCCTTGAGAGGGCGGCGTCCTAGGCCTCTAGACGATGGGAGCAGAGGTGGGGTGGAACTCGCCGGCTGGACGACCGGCTCGCCAGCGGCAGGGCCGCGTGTCGAGCTTGCTAGTATATGCGGCTGCGGTGCCGACGGCAACGCAACCCATCCCATTCCAGAGCGCGGCTCCGCCGTAGCGCATGACCGAAATCGAATCCCAGCCACTCTATCCCGTCCCCAGCCTGCGCGTGATCGCCCGTGACGAGCACGGCCTGTCGCGCAAGCAGATGAGCCAGAACGCCTTGCGCGTGCTGTACCGCCTGCGCGAAGCCGGCTTCGGCGGCTACCTGGTCGGCGGCGCGGTACGCGACCTGCTGGTCGGCGGCGCACCGAAGGATTACGACGTGGCCACCGACGCCACGCCGGAGCAGGTCAAGTCGCTGTTCCGCAACTGCCGGCTGATCGGGCGCCGCTTCCGCCTGGCCCACGTGGTCTACGGCCGCGAGATCATCGAGGTCGCGACTTTCCGCGCCAACATCGACGACGGCAGTGGCGACCGCGAGCAGCATGAAGGTGGTCGCCTGTTGCGCGACAACGTGTACGGCACGATCGAGGACGATGCGATCCGCCGCGACTTCACCGCGAATGCGCTGTACTACGCGATCGAGGATTTCTCGGTGCGCGATTACGTCGGCGGTTACGACGACGTGCAGGCGCGCCTGCTGCGCCTGATCGGCGATCCCGAGGCCCGCTACCGCGAGGATCCGGTGCGGATGCTGCGCGCGGCGCGGCTGGCGGCGAAGCTCGATTTCAGCATCGAAGCGGCGACCGCAGAGCCGATCGCGCGGCTCGCGCCGCTGCTGGCCGAGGCCGCGCCGGCGCGACTGTTCGAGGAGACCCTCAAGATGTTCCTGTCGGGGCACGCGGTGGCCAGCTTCGAGCAACTGGAAGCGCACGGCCTGCTGCCGGCATTGCTGCCGGAAACCGCCCAGGCGCTGGCATCGAACAAGTCCGGCGCGTTGCGCCGGATGCTGGTGCAGGGACTGCGCAATACCGATGCGCGCGTGGCCGCCGACGAATCGGTATCGCCTGCATTCCTGTATGCCGTGCTGTTGTGGCCGGCCTATTGCCGCGCACTGGCATTGCTGCAGGCGCAGGGCGTGCATGCCGCGGACGCGCAGCGCCGCGCCGCCGACCGGGTCACGTTGCACCAGGTCGGGCGCACCGCGTTGCCGCGCCGGTTCTCGCTGCCCATGCAGGAAATCTGGCTGCTGCAGCCGCGCTTCTCGCAGCGCGTGCGCAAGCGCGTGTTCCGGCTGCTGGCGCATCCGCGCTTCCGCGCCGCGTTCGATTTCCTGGAGCTGCGCCTGGCCGCCTCGGATTCGCATGCCGAGGACGTGGCCTACTGGCGCGAGGCGCAACTGCACCCATCGGCGACCGTGGCCGCGGGCGAGCAGGGCGCACTCGACGCCGGTGCGGACGGGTTCGATGACGCGGCCGCCGATGCAGGCGGCGAGGGCGATGCACCGCGCAAGCGGCGTCGCCGTCGGCGTCGCGGCGGAGCCGACGCGACGGGCGCTGCCTCGCAAGAGCCCGCATGACCCTGGCGGCGGTGGGCCTGGGTGCCAACCTGGGTAACGCCGCGCGCACGCTGCGCGATGCCATCGATGCGCTCGACAACGTGGCAGGCACGCGCCTGCTGCGCGCCTCGCGCCTCTATCGCACGCCGGCCTGGGGCGTGACCGACCAACCCGATTTCGTCAACGCCGTCGCCGTGGTCGACACGACGCTGTCGGCGCGCGACCTGCTCGATGTCCTGCTTGCCATCGAGCGTGATGCCGGCCGGGTTCGCATCGAAGGCGAACGCTGGGGGCCGCGCATCCTCGACCTCGACCTGCTGCTCCACGGCGATGCCATCATCGACGAGCCCGGCCTGCGCCTGCCGCATCCGCACCTGCACGAACGCGCGTTCGCCTTGCTGCCGCTGCTGGAGGCCTGGCCGGACGCAGGCATTCCCGGCATCGGGCCCGCGCGTGAGTGTGCGGGCGTGATGGCGGCGGACGGCATCGAACCGTTACCTTAGGCGCCCGCGGGAAGGAGCCAGCCATGAGCGAGCCACAGAAACGCTGGACCGTGCCGATGCTGGGCGAGGCGCGTGCCGCCGGCCGCAAACTGGTGATGCTGACGAGTTACGACGCCAGTTTCGCGCGCGTGCTCGACGACAACGGCGTCGACCTCATCCTGGTCGGCGATTCGCTGGGGATGGTGGTGCAGGGCTTCGATTCCACCCTGCCGGTGCGCGTGGACGACATCGTCTACCACACCGCCGCGGTGGCCCGCGGGGCGACACGCGCGCTGAAAATCGCGGATTTCCCGTTCGGTTCGGACGGCTCGCCGCAGGAGGCGCACGCCGCCGCGGTGCGCTTCATCCAGGCGGGCGCGAGCATGGTCAAGCTGGAAGGCGCGGGCCACAAACTCGAGACGATCCGCTATCTCGTGGAGCGCGAAATTCCCGTATGTGCGCACCTGGGCCTGACCCCGCAATCGGTGCATCGCTTCGGCGGGTTCAAGGTGCAGGGACGCGAGGATGCCGCCGCCGCGAAATTGCGCGAGGACGCGCTCGCCGTGGCCGACGCCGGCGCGGCGCTGCTGGTGCTGGAAGGCGTGCCGGCCGCGCTGGCCGCGCAGATCACTGCCGCCAGCCCGATCCCGACCATCGGCATCGGCGCGGGCGCGGGTTGCGATGGCCAGGTGTTGGTGCTGCACGACCTGCTGGGCCTGGACACCGGCCATCGCAAGCCGAAATTCGTCAAGGATTTCCTGGCCGAGGGCGGCTCCGTCGCCGCTGCGATCCGTGCGTATGCCGATGCCGTGCGCGACGGCCGTTTCCCCGCGGCCGAACACGCCTACGCCTGACGCCATTGCCGAGCGAGCCCACATGATCGAGACCATCACCGCGCTTGAATCGCTGCGCAGCCGCATCCGCGGCTGGAAGCGCGACGGCCTGCGCGTCGGCTTCGTGCCGACCATGGGCAACCTGCACGCCGGCCACTATTCGCTGGTCGCGCTGGCCCGCCAGCACGCCGACAAGGTGGTCTCCAGCGTCTTCGTCAATCCGACCCAGTTCGGCCCGAACGAGGACTTCACCCGCTATCCGCGCACCCCGGATGCCGACACCAGCGGCCTGCAGTCCGCCGGCTGCGACGTGCTGTGGCTACCGGACGTGGCGGCGATGTATCCGTTCGGCGTGGACCTGGCGGCCAGCGTGCACGTCCCCGGCGTCAGCGCGGTGCTGGAAGGCGCGCATCGGCCGGGCCATTTCGACGGCGTGTGCACCGTGGTCAGCCGGCTGTTCAACCAGGTGCAGCCGGATGTGGCGGTGTTCGGCAAGAAGGATTACCAGCAACTGGCGGTGATCCGGCAGATGGTCGCCGACCTGCATGTCCCGATCGACATCGTCGGCGGCGACATCGTCCGCGAAGCGAACGGACTGGCCATGAGTTCGCGCAACCAGTACCTCTCGCCGCAGGAACGCGAGGTGTCGGCGATCATCCACCACACCCTGCACGCGATGCGCGACGGCCTGCTGGTCGGCCTGCCGCTCGCCCAGGTCGAGGCCGATGCCGACGAGGCCCTGCGCGATGCCGGTTTCGTCCCCGACTACGCGGTGGTGCGCCGCCCGGACCTGACCGAGCCGATGGATGGCGAGGCGGGCGACCTGGTCGCCCTGATCGCCGCCCGGCTCGGTCGCACCCGCCTGATCGACAACCTCGAGTTCCACCTGGCCGGCTGAAGCCGGCATCGGTGGGGCGCGCGGCGGGTTTGTTGCAGCGCGGAAATCGCAGCCTATACTTCGGCCTCCCGGGCCCGTACCGGGTTTCGCGCCACTGGAGTCGAACATGCAACTGACCCTGCTGAAGGCCAAGATCCACCGCGCCAGCGTCACCCATGCCGAGCTGCATTACGAAGGCTCCTGCGCGATCGACGGCCGCCTGCTGGACATCTCCGGCATCCGCGAATACGAGCGCATCGAGATCTACAACGTCAACAACGGCGAGCGCTTTGCGACCTATGCGATCCGTGGCGAGGAAGGCAGCGGCGTGATCTCGGTCAACGGCGCGGCCGCGCACAAGGCGCAGCCCGGCGACCTGGTCATCATCTGCGCCTACGGCCAGTGCGACGAAGCCGAAGCCGCCAAGTTCAAGCCGACCCTGGTCTATGTGGACCGCGACAACGCACTGACCCACACCAACCGGTCGATGCCGAAGCAGGCCGCGTGAGCATGCTGGCCGGACTCGACGCGGAAGCACGCAGGCTGGCCAGCACGACCATCACCGACCTGATCCGGGAGGATCCGGCCCGTGCCAGCGATTTCGCGCTGCGCTGCGGTGGCCTCTACGCGAACTTCGCCCGCCAGCGCTACGGCCGTGCCGCGCTGGACGCGTTGTTCGCCATTGGCGAACGCGCGGAATTGATGGTCGCCATGCGCCGCCTGCTGGATGGCGCCCTCGTCAATCCGACCGAAGGCCGCGCCGCGTTGCACAGTGCCTTGCGCGGCGACAATTCGACCTCGCAGGTCGCCGTCGAGGCGCGTGCGCAGGCCGTGGCCGCCCAAGCGCGGATGCGCGTGCTGATCGAACAACTCGAAGCCAGCGACGTGACCGACATCGTCAGCGTCGGCATCGGTGGTTCCGACCTGGGGCCACGGCTGATGGTCGACGCGCTGGCCCTGCACGATGCGCGCTTCAAGGTGCATTTCATCTCGAATGTCGATGGCAATGCCGCGCAGCGCGTGCTGGCCGGACTGGACCCGAAGCGCAGTGCCGCCATCGTCATCTCCAAGACGTTCGGCACCCAGGAAACCCTGCTCAACGGCGGCATCGTCCGCGCCTGGCTGGGCAACGACGAACGCCTGTACGCCGTCAGCACCAATGCCGAGCGCGTGGCTGCGTTCGGCGTGCCGCCGGAGCGCACCTTGCCGATGTGGGACTGGGTGGGCGGTCGCTATTCGCTGTGGTCGGCAGTGGGCTTCCCGATCGCGCTGGCGCTGGGCATGGATCGCTTCCTCGAGTTGCTCGACGGCGCTGCAGCGATGGACGCGCATGCGGCCACGGCCGCGCCTCGCGGGAACATCGCGGTGTGGCATGCGCTCACCGCAGTGTGGAATCGCAACGCATTGCATGCGGCCACGCAGGCGGTCCTGCCTTACGACGATCGCCTGAAATTGCTGCCGGCCTACCTGCAGCAACTGGTGATGGAAAGCCTGGGCAAGTCGGTGCGGATCGCGGGCGGCGCGGTCGATGTCGACACCGTGCCGGTGTGGTGGGGCGGCGCGGGCACCGACACCCAGCACAGCTTCTTCCAGGCGCTGCACCAGGGCACGCAAATCGTGCCGGCCGATTTCATCGGCGTGCTGCGGGCCGACCATCCGCACGCGCAGAACCACGCCGCGCTGCTTGCCAACCTGCTGGCGCAGACCGAGGCGCTGGCGAACGGGCAGGACAGCGACGATCCGCATCGGCGTTACCCCGGCAACCGTCCCAGCACCTTGCTGCTGCTGGACGCGGTGACGCCGCATGCCGTCGGCATGCTGGTCGCGCTGTACGAGCACAGCGTCTACCTGCAGTCGGTGCTGTGGGGCATCAATGCCTTCGACCAGTTCGGCGTGGAGCTAGGCAAGCAGGTCGCCAGCCGGCTGCTGCCGGCCTTGCAAGGCGATGCCGAAGCCGACGATGCGGTGACGCGCGCGTTGTTGCGGGAGTTCAGTCAACGAGGCTGATCGGCAGGACGGATGGTCCCGGTTTGCTTCGGGACCTTCGGCGACATGGATGTCGCCGATGAGCCTACATGGATGTATTCACGGCGTGTCCCGAAGTGAATCGGGGCCAGCCGGCCCATCGATGGTCATGGCGCTTGGGTCGCAGTGTGTTGGCGCAGCGCCCATTCCACATGCTCGCGCACGACGGGCGATGCATGCTTACGACGTGATTCGAGCGCTGCCATGACGAGGGGCGTCTTCGGTGCATTCCCCAGCGCCACCGCGATGTTGCGCAGCCAGCGCTCGTGGCCGCTGCGACGGATCGCGCTGCCCTCGGTGCGGCGCAGGAATTCGTCTTCCTCCCACGCGAACAAGTCGACCAGCGTGGCCCGGTCGAGGTCGTTGCGGACGCGGAAATCCGGTTCGTCGCTGCGCATCGCGAACTTGTTCCACGGGCACACCAGCTGGCAGTCGTCGCAGCCGAAGATGCGGTTGCCGATCAGCGGCCGCAGGGCTTCGTCGATGCTGCCTTCGTGTTCGATGGTGAGGTAGCTGATGCAGCGACGTGCATCCAGGCGGTACGGCGCGACGATCGCCTGGGTCGGGCAGACCTCGATGCAGCGCGTGCAGCTGCCGCAGTGCGCGGACGCCGGCGGATCGATCGGCAGCGGCAGGTCGACGAAGAGTTCGCCGAGGAAGAACCAGCTGCCGCCGTCCCTGTCGATCAGGCAGGTGTGCTTGCCGATCCAGCCAAGCCCGGCGTTGCGCGCCAGCGCGCGTTCCAGCACCGGCGCCGAATCCACGAACACGCGATGCCCGAACGGGCCGATCTCCTTCGCCACGTCGTCCGCGAGCCGCTGCAGGCGGTTGCGCATCAGCTTGTGGTAATCGCGGCCCAGCGCGTAGCGGGCCACGTAGGCGCGTTCGCCATCGCGCAGGTTGTCCCAGGCCGCGTCTGTGTCCTTGCCGTAATCCATGCCCACCGACACCACCCGCAGCGTGCCGGAGATCAGTTCGGCGGGCCGGCTGCGCTTGTCGCCGTGGCTGGCCATCCACGCCATCGAACCGTGCAGGCCTTCCGCCAGCCATGACTGCAGGAACGTTTCGTCCTCCTGCAATTCCACCCCGGTGATCCCCACGCGCTGGAAGCCCGCTGCCAGCGCCAGCGCGCGGATGCGGTCCGCGAGTGCGATGTAGTCGGGGAGCGGCGAAGACATGGGCGAAGTATAGGAGTCGGTTCTAGAATCGGCCGATGCACAGTCCGTTCCCGCTGTACGCCCCCGACCAGTTGCGCGAGCTCGAGGCGCGCGGCATCGCGGCCTGTGGCGGTGATGGCTTCGTGTTGATGGCGCGTGCCGGCCTGGCGGCCTGGCAGCAGCTGCTGAAGCATTGGCCCCATGCGCGGAGGCTGGTCGTGGCCTGCGGGCCGGGCAACAACGGCGGCGATGGCTATGTGCTGGCGCGGCATGCGTTGGCGTCCGGCCTCGACGCGCGGGTGCTGCGGCTCGACGCGCACGCGCCGCGCACGCCGCTGGCGATGCAGGCGCATGACGCCTTCGTCGGAGCAGGAGGGCAGGTCGAGTGCTTCGATGGCGATCTCGGCGGTGCCGACGTGTTGGTCGACGCGGTCTTCGGGATCGGCCTGTCGCGCGCACCGGATGCGCATGCCAACGCCTTGATCGAGGCGATCAACCGGCATCCGGCCCCCGTGTTCTCGCTGGATGTACCGAGTGGCATCGATGCGCGCAGCGGCGATGCGCCGGGCGTGGCCGTCATTGCAGCGCGCACCCTGCAATTCATCGCGCGGCATCGCGGCCTGCGCACCGGCATCGCGCTGGACCATGCCGGCGACCTCGCACTGGCCGCGCTCGACCTGCCGGAAACCGTGTTCGAGGGGATCGAGCCCGCGGCGTTGGCATTGCGGGCGGACGCGCTACCGGGGTTCTTTTCGCTGCGTCCGCGCGACAGCCACAAGGGCACCAACGGGCATGTGCTGTGCATCGGTGGCGACCACGGCAGTGGTGGCGCGATCCTGCTGGCGGCGGAGGCGGCGCTGCGCAGTGGGGCCGGCCTGCTGAGCGTGGCGACGCGCGCGTCGCATGTCCCTGCGTTGCTGGCACGCCGCCCGGAGGCGATGGCGCACGCGGTCGACGACGTTGCGCAACTCGCGCCCTTGCTGGCACGCGCCGGCGTCATTGCACTCGGCCCCGGGTTGGGGCAGGGCGAGTGGGGACGACAGCTGCTGGAGGCCGTGCTGGCCAGTGAAGCGCCGCGCGTGGTCGATGCCGATGCGCTCAACCTGTTCGCCTCATCGGGGCACCGCCTGCGTGCGCAGGATGTGGCAACACCGCATCCCGGCGAGGCCGCGCGCCTGCTCGGTATCCCGACAAGCGAGGTGCAGCGCGATCGCTTCGCCGCCGCACGAGCGCTGCAGGAACGGCTTGGGTGCGTGGTGGTGTTGAAGGGCGCGGGCAGCATCATCGCCTCCGCAAATGCGCCGTCGACGGTGATCTGCGCCGGCAATCCGGGCATGGCGGTCGGCGGGATGGGCGACGTGCTCACCGGCGTCATCGCCGCCCTGCTGGCGCAAGGCATGACCTCGGCCGATGCCGCCTCGGCCGGCGCGCTGCTGCATGCAGCGGCAGGTGATGCAGCGGCGCGCGAGGACGGCGAGCGCGGCCTGCTGCCCTCGGACCTCATGCCATGGTTGCGCCGGCTGGCCAATCCGATGCGACGATAGGCGCATGCACGATGTCTTCCTTGAAAACGCGGACGCCACGGATGCGCTTGGCGCGCGCCTCGCCAGCGCCCTGCCACCACATGCCGTGGCCTACCTGCATGGCGACCTCGGCGCCGGAAAATCCACGCTTGCCCGGGCGTTGCTGCGTGCGTTGGGCGTGACCGGCACCATTCGCAGCCCGACCTACACCCTGGTCGAGCACTACCCGTTGCCCAACGGCGGGGTGGCCCTGCACCTGGACCTGTACCGGATCGGCGATCCCGGCGAGCTGGAGTTCCTGGGGCTGGATCCCGCCGAGACGCGCCTGTGGCTGGTCGAATGGCCGGAGCGCGGGCAGGGTGGCCTGCCCGCGGCTGACCTCGATGTGGTGCTGGCGGTGGAAGGGACGGGGCGTCGCTGCCATCTGCAGCCACGCACGCCAGGCGGCGAGGCCTGGCTGCAGGCGCTAGGATCTGCTTGACGCTCCGGGCAGGAGTTGCGCGCGCATTTAGGAAAGTGCGGCAGGCCACGGATTATTAAGGGAAAAGTGCTTGCGCTTGGGAATGGCAAGTGCTTAACTTCCGGACATGCGAGTGAAGGGGATCCGCCTCGAGCAAGTCCTGCTGGCGCTGATGCTGCTGGCGGCGCTGTGCTGGAACCTCGCAAACGCCTCGGAAATCAAGCAGTTGCGCGTGGATGCCGGCGCCACTGGTACCCGCGTCGAACTGCAGCTCGATCGCAGCGGCGACTACAAGGTCATCGAACTGCGCAACCCCGACCGTCTGGTCGTGGACTTCCCCGACAGCCGACTGGCCCGCAACCTGGCGCTGCCTGCCGGCGCGGGTGCCGTGAAGGCCGTGCGCACCGGCCAGCCACAGCCCGGCACGATCCGCGTGGTGTTCGACCTGGCCAGCCAGGTCAAGGCAATGCCGCCGCGCATCGAAACCACCGCGGCAGGCCCGCTGCTGGTGCTGGAATGGCCCGGTGATGGCGTCGCCTCGGCGGTCGTGGTGCCTGCGGCACCAGTGGCCGCGGCCAGGCCCGATCCGATCGCCGAGATCGCCAAGTCCTCCGCTGCCGTCGAAACGGATCCCGGCAAGCTCGTGGGCAAGGCGGCCACGGTCTCCGAGTTGCCCGGCACCGTCGCCACCGGCGTGCCGACCCGCATCGCCACCGGCAAGCCGGAGCCGATCGCCAGCGAGACGGCCACGGTTGCCGCGCCCGTCACGCGCCCGGCGATGCAGGCCGGCATGCGCCCGCTGGTCATCTCCATCGATGCCGGCCACGGCGGCCAGGATCCCGGCGCGATCGGCCCCAACGGCAATCGCGAGAAGAACGTGACCCTGGCCATCGCCCGCGAACTGGCCCGCCAGATCAATGCCACGCCCGGCATGAAGGCCCACCTGACCCGCGATACCGACGTCTTCATCCCGCTCAATCGCCGCGCGGTGCTGGCGCGGGGCGCCCGCGCCGACATCTTCGTGTCGATCCACGCCGATGCCGCCGAGAATCGCGATGCCACGGGTTCCTCGGTGTACGTGATGTCGACGCGCGGTGCCTCCTCGCAGCGTGCGCGCTGGCTGGCCGACAAGGAAAACGCCGCGGACCTGATCGGTGGCGTGAAGCTGGCCGCCACCGGCGACACCCTGAAATCGGTGCTGCTGGACCTGACCCAGAGCGGGCAGATGAAGGCCTCGTCCGATGCCGCCGCGCATGTCTTGGGGAGCCTGGGCAGCGTGGGCAAGACCCGCCGCGTGGAACATGCCAACTTCGCGGTGCTGCGCACCTCCGACGTGCCGGCGATGCTGGTGGAAACCGGCTTCATCTCCAACCACGGGGAGGAGGCCCTGCTGTCCAGCCCCGACTACCAGCGCAAGCTGGCGGCAGCCGTGCTGGCCGGGATCGACCAGTACTTCACCCGCCAGCCGCCCCCGGGCACCTTGTATGCGGCGCGGGCCCAGGCGACCCAGGTCAGCCAGGCGTCCACCTCGGGCGCTGGTGCGAGCGCGGGCGGCAGTCCGTAAGTCCGTCTCGTCATCCCCGCGAAGGCGGGAATCCACTGACGTTTCCTGCTCTTCCGATGTGCTTGGCGATGAAAGACGCTGGATTCGCACCTTCGCGGGAATGACGAGCCAAGGTTTTCTGCTGAATTGATGGCCATGCCGGCTAAAATCCCGGCGTGACCATCCGCCAGCTTCCCGACACCCTCATCAACCAGATTGCCGCCGGCGAAGTCGTGGAACGGCCCGCGTCCGTGGTGAAGGAGCTGGTCGAGAACGCTCTGGATGCCGGCGCGCGCCGCATCGACATCGACCTGGAGGACGGCGGCATCCGCCTGATCCGGATCCGCGACGATGGCGGCGGCATCGACCCCGCCGAATTGCCGCTGGCCGTGCAGCGCCACGCGACCAGCAAGATCGCCAGCATCGATGACCTGGAGGCGGTCGCGACACTCGGCTTCCGCGGCGAGGCGCTGCCCTCGGTGGCCTCGGTGAGTCGCTTCCGGTTGACGTCGCGGCGCAACGGCAACGAACACGGCGCGCTGCTGCAGGTCGAGGGCGGCAAGGTCGGCGAGGTCGTGCCGCACGCGCATCCGCCCGGCACCACGGTGGAAGTGCGCGACCTGTTCTACAACGTGCCGGCGCGGCGCAAGTTCCTGCGCGCCGAACGCACCGAGCTGTCGCATATCGAGGACTGGCTGCGCACGCTGGCGCTGGCGCGGCCCGATGTCGAATTGCGCGTTGCCCATAACGGCAAGGCCTCGCGGCGCTGGAAGGGCGAGGCGCAGTTGCAGGAAGGCAGCATGCTCAGCGACGTGCGCCTGCACGAGGCGCTGGGCGAGGACTTCACCCGCAATGCCCTGCGCGTGGACCACGCCGGCGCCGGCATGCGCCTGCACGGCTGGATTGCGCAGCCCGCCTACAACAGGGCGAGCGCCGACCAGCAATACCTGTACGTCAATGGCCGCAGCGTGCGCGACCGCAACGTGTCGCACGCGATCCGCCAGGCCTACGCCGACGTGCTCTTCCATGGCCGGCACCCGGCCTATGTGCTGTTCCTGGAACTCGATCCGCGCGGGGTGGACGTCAACGTGCACCCGGCCAAGCACGAAGTGCGGTTCCGCGAATCGCGGCTGGTCCACGACTTCGTCTACCGCACGCTGCATGCCGCGCTGGCCGAGACGCGTGCAGGCGGCGCAGCCACGGCGATGCAGCCGATGCAGGCACCGCATGCATGGTCGATGCCGGCGCCGCAGCAATCGTCGATCGGCTTGCGCGTGGCGGACGCGCCGAGCGCCTATGCCGCGCTGTACGCGCCGCGCGATGGCGGGTCGTTTGCGGACGCCGCGGAATCGCCCGCCACCGTTGCCGCGATGCCGATGCCCGACGATGCGCCCGGCGGCATGCCGCCACTCGGCTTCGCGGTCGCGCAGTTGCACGGCATCTACATCCTGGCCGAGAACGCCGATGGCCTGGTCGTCGTCGACATGCACGCCGCGCACGAACGCATCGGTTACGAAAAACTGAAAGCCGCGCACGACGGCGCCGGCCTGCGCACCCAGCCGTTGCTGGTGCCGTCCAGCCTGGCCGTGTCCGAACGCGAGGCCGACGTCGCCGAGCGTGAGGCAGGCACCCTCGCGCAACTCGGCTTCGAGGTGCAGCGCAGCGGCCCGCAATCGCTGCTGCTGCGCAGCGTGCCTGCATTGCTTGCGCACGGCGACGTGGAAGCCCTCCTGCGCGACGTGCTCACCGACCTGCGCGAACACGGCACCACCCGGCGCGTGGCCGAGACCCGCGACGAACTGCTGTCCACGATGGCCTGCCATGGCGCGGTCCGCGCCAACCGGCGGCTCACCCTGCATGAAATGAATGCCCTGCTGCGCGAGATGGAAGCGACCGAACGTTCGGGGCAGTGCAACCATGGGCGTCCCACGTGGACGCGTTTCGGCCTGGCGGAGATGGATCGATGGTTCCTGCGGGGACGATGAAAAGCGCGGGCATCGCGCTGGCCTGCGTGCTGGCGATGGCGGGCTGCGAGCGCGCGCCACCGCCGCAGGCCACCCCGGACGAGGCGGCCCAGCTGCAAGCCGCGCTCAAGCAGTACGCGCACGACCAGTTCATGTGGCGTGGACGGCGGGTCATCGACCTCAGCCGCGCGGATGGCTGGACCAGCCTGGTCGGCATGCATTGGCTCGATCCCGGCGCGCACCGCGTGGGCCGCGATGTCGACAACGGCATCCGCCTGGCGATGGGCCCGGAGCACCTGGGCGTCTTCACCGTCCGCGACGGCAAGGCGAGTTTCGTGGCCGATGTGCCGGTCACGCTCGATGGCAAGCCGGCGCGCGGCGGGGTGTTGCGCAGCGACAAGGACCCAGCGGGACCGAGCGTGATCGCGTTCGACGAAGGCAAGGGGCTGGTCACCGTGATCGAACGCGGTGGTCGGCTCGCCCTGCGGGTCAAGCACGCCGACGCGCCGAGCCGGGTGCATTTCGCCGGCCTGGAATACTGGCCCGGTGGCCGCGACTGGCAGGTGCCCGCGCGTTTCATTGCGCATCCGGCGGGCAAGACCCTGCCGATCGCCAACATCATCGGCACCATCGACCAGATCCCCAATCCCGGCGCGCTCGAGTTCCAGCGCGACGGCAAGACCTACCGGCTGGAAGCGCTGGACGAGGGTGAAGACACGCTCTTCCTGGTGTTCGCCGACCGCACCAGCGGGCATGGCAGCTATGGCGCCGGGCGCTTCATCGATGCGCCGAAACCCGATGCGCAGGGCCGCGTGCTGATCGACTTCAACCAGGCCTACAACCCGCCGTGCGCATTCACCCCGTTCGCAACCTGCCCGCTGCCGCCACCGGAGAACCGGTTGGACCTGGCGGTGTCGGCCGGCGAGAAGGCCTACGCAAAACCCGACGACACCTCCATTCCGCCACCGAAGGATCCCGCGTGACCCCACGATTGCTCACCCTGGCGCTTGCCGCCGCGTTCGCGCTGCCCGCGCATGCGGACCAGGCCAACAAGTCGGCCCCATCCCCCATCGCCAACGCGGGGGCGGCCACGGTCGTCGCGCGCCCGCTGCTGTGGAAAGTGTCCGACGCCGACAACGACGTCTACCTGCTGGGCTCCTTCCACCTGCTGAAGAGCGACGACTATCCGATGCCGGTGGAGATCGACCGCGCATTCGATGATGCCGAGTCGCTGCTGTTCGAAGTCGACCCTCGCGAGATGACGTCCCCGGAAACGGCGGCGATCATGCAGAAATACATGGCGTACGAAGACGGCCAGAGCCTGAGCAAAGTCCTGCCGAAGGCGACGCTGGAACGGCTCCATACACTGGTCTCCGCCAGTGGCGGTTCGGTGCAGGCGCTCGAGCAGAGCGAGCCATGGTTGGTCAACCTGGGCCTGGTGCTGGGCGTGAGCCAGGCGATGGGCCTGAAGGCCGACCTGGGCCTGGATCGCCACCTGATGGAGCGCGCGGCCAAGGCCGGCAAGCCGGCCGGCGGGCTGGAAACGATCGATGCGCAGATGCAGGCAATGGACTCGGTGCCGTACCCGGAACAGGCGCAGGGCCTGGACGAATTCCTGGTCGATCCGAAGAAGGCGGTCCAGCAATTGCAGGACATGCATGCCTGGTGGCGCGCCGGCGACGTGGAGCGCCTCGACACCGGCATGCGCGCGGAGATGGCCGCCAAATCACCACAGTCGTACAAGCTGCTGGACGTGGATCGCAACGAAGCGTGGCTGCCGCAGATCGAGAAACGACTGGGCGGCTCCACCTCCGACGATACCCTGGTGGTGGTCGGCGCCTTGCACTTGCTCGGCAGCGACGGCCTGGTCGAGAAGTTGAAGGCGAAGGGCTACAAGGTCGAGCGGGTGTGCGATGGCTGCGAGGCTGCGGCCACGAAATAGCGATTGCTCGCGGCGATCCGGAAATGGGGTCAGAGTGAAGTTTTGCGACCAAGATTCTTGGTTGAGCCGACGATGGTCGGCGCAAAATTCACTCTGACCCCATTTCCTGGCTCCTCGCCACCGCAGATTGCGGCAGCAGCTCCATCACGATGCAATCCACCGGGCAGGCCGGCACGCACAGCGCGCAGCCGGTGCACAGCGGATCGATGACCACGTGCATGGCTTTCGATGCGCCGACGATGGCGTCGACCGGGCACGCCTGGATGCACTTGGTGCAACCGATGCAGTCGGCTTCCACCACCACCGCCACCTGCGGCGGCAGTTGCTCGCCGCGACTGCGGTCGTAGGGCTTCGCCGGCACGCCCAGGACCCTCGCCAGCGCCCGCGCGCCGGCATCGCCGCCGGGCGGGCAATGGTCGATGCCGGCTTCGCCACGCGCCATCGCGTCGGCATACGGCCGGCAGCCGGCATAGCCGCACTGCCCGCATTGGGTCTGCGGCAACAGGCGGTCGAGGCGTTCGACCAGCGGCGGCGATGAGTCCTGCACCGGTGGGACTGTAACGCTCAGGCGACGCGATCGCCGCGCCACCAGCGCTCCTGCGCCAGTGCCAGCATGGCCCGGTCCTCGCGGCTGTCGCCGTAGGCATGCACCCGATCGAAACTGGCGAGGTCGTAGCGGGCGAGGATGTCGCCAGCCTTGTGCCGGCCGCGATCGCCACCGAGATAGCGGCCGGTGAGGCGGCCATCCACCGCCTCCAGGTGGTTGCAGATCAGCGCCAGCCCGTGTGCGGCGCACCATGGCCGCATGTAGGCATCCAGCGAGGCGGACACGATCACCACGGTGTCGCCGCGCGCCTGGTGCCAGCCGATGCGTTCCATCATCGCCGGCCGCAGGACGCCCGGCAGCAGGTCGCGGGCATGGCGTTCACCGGCGTCGTCGATCTCCGCGGCATCGCGCCCGCTGAACACGACCCTGGTCGCACGGATGCGCAGGGCCTCCGCAGAAAGCACCCGCAATTTGTAACCGGCCAGCCACGGCCCGATGCTCCATTTCGCACGCGCCTGTTGCGTGGGCGTGGCGACGCGGCGCAGGAAACGCGAGTAGGTGTCGCAGGTGGTGACGGTGTGGTCGAAATCGACCAGCGCCAGGTCCATTCAGCGCACCGGCATGCCCGGCATCGCCGCAGCATCGGCATCCAGCAGCGCCAGCGCGCCGCCATCGAAACCGGCCGACAGGATCATCCCCTCGCTCAGGCCGAAGCGCATCTTGCGCGGGGCCAGGTTGGCGATGAACACCACGTTGCGGCCGACAAGGGCGTCCGGCTCGCCGTAGCTGCCGCGGATGCCGGAGAAGATCTGCCGCTGGCCAAGGTCGCCGGCATCCAGCAGGAAACGCAGGAGCTTGTCGGAGCCTTCCACGAAACCGCACTCCAGCACCTTGCCGATGCGCAGGTCGAGCTTCGCGAAATCGTCCATGCCGATGATGCCGGCATCCGCTCGTGGTGAGCCTGTCGAACCATGAGCGCCCGAGGCAACCTCCGCCTTCTTCGCCTCGGCCGGTTTCGCGGGAGCCACAGGCGCGGCGGCGAGGGTGTCCTTCGAGGCGTCGGTCATGGCGTCGATGTGCTTGGGGTCGATGCGGGTGAACAGCGGGGCGTAGGGGTTGATCGCGTGCCCCACCAGCGGCGCATCGAGGTCGTGCCAGGCGCGCACCGGCGCGTTGAGGAACGCGGCTGCCTGCGCGCTGGTGCGCGGCAACACGGGAGCCAGCCCGGACGC